>Ga0075030_100004638_pt1 | contig 12413 bp, 10 predicted proteins | sample LitLauG_LLR_2012_FD_71393 | JGI IMG/M metagenome (GOLD analysis project Ga0075030, IMG submission 71393) | Freshwater sediment microbial communities from Pennsylvania, USA - Little Laurel Run_MetaG_LLR_2012 | ecosystem: Environmental > Aquatic > Freshwater > Creek > Sediment | place: USA... | reverse complement strand
ATGGCGATCAGGTCGCCTTGGCGCAGCCGGCTGCCGTCTGGCAGGGCCACGTCGATTTTGATCTCCGGGTCGATCAACCGGAAGGCCGCGGCGGCAAAATCCAGTCCGGCGACCACGCCCGGCTGCCGAGCGACGAGGGCGCAACGGGTCATGGCGTCGGCGGGGACGATGGAATCGGTGGTCAGGTCGCCGGCGCGGCCGAGATCCTCCAGCAGCGTGGCGCGGACCACCGGTTCGATCATCACCATAGGCAACCTGGGCGGCATCAGCGGACCTCCAACATGCGCTCGACCGAGCGGCGGGCGCGATCGATCAGGGTTGGGTCGATCAGGACTTCTTCGGTCATCGTTTCTAGAGCATGGCGGATTTTCGGCAACGTGATGCGCTTCATGTGCGGGCACAGGTTGCACGGACGAACGAAGTCGACATCCGGATGATGCACCGAAACGTTGTCGGCCATCGAACATTCGGTCAGCAGGACGACCCTAGCGGGTTTCTCGCGGCCGACGAAGTTCGACATGTCGGCGGTGGAGCCGGTGTAGTCGGCCTCGGCGACCACTTCGGGCGGACATTCCGGATGCGCCAGGATGATGACTCCCGGATAGTCGGTGCGGAGTGCGCGGACTTCGGCGGCGGTGAAGCGTTCGTGCACTTCGCAATGACCGGCCCAGGCGATGATTTTCACTTTGGTCTGGGCGGCGATGTTCTGCGCCAGGTACTCGTCCGGCAGCATGATCACGGTGTCGACACCCAGCGATTCGACGATCTTCTTGGCGTTGCCGGAGGTGCAGCAGATGTCTGACTCCGCCTTCACGGCGGCGGATGAATTGACGTAGGTCACGATCGGTATGCCGGGATGGCGTTCGCGCATCAGCCGCACATCGGCGGCGGTGATGGACTCCGCCAGCGAGCACCCTGCCCGGCTGTCCGGGATCAGCACGGTCTTGGACGGGTTCAGCATCTTTGCCGTTTCCGCCATGAAATGCACGCCCGCCAGGACGATGACCTTGGCGTCCACCTTCATGGCCTCACGGGCCAGGGCGAGGCTGTCGCCGACGATGTCGGCCACGCAGTGGAAGATCTCGGGCGTCATGTAATTGTGTGCCAGGATCACGGCGTCGCGGTCGCGCTTCAACCGCAGGATCGCCTCGATGTCGTCGGCGAACACCGGCCACTCGATGGGCGGGATCAGCGTTTTGACCCGGTCGTAGAGCGGGGCGGTGCGTTGTAGCAGTGCGGTTGCGGACATCAGGACCTCCTGGATAATGCTCTATATGAGCATTATTAGAGGTTATGCTAGTGTGGAGTATAAGGATGTCAAGCGCCGCTGTGTGCCGGGGTCCGGACCCGGGGGTCGTCGGCGCAGGGGATTCACGCCAAGCGAGGCGTGCGCCGGATCATGAGCGGCAGGATAATACCGACGCCGAAGCCCCAGAATCCGTTGATCAGGAACGACCGCGCCCAGTTTTGCCACATCCAGCCGCCGCCGATCGGCAGGCCTTTGATCGCCGGCACCACCAGCAGCCCGACCAGGGCGGCGATGATCCCCAGACCGAGGCCGGCCAACCACAGCGGTGCGGTCAGACGTGGCAATACCAAGGCGAAAACGATCCCGTAGAGCCCGCCCCAGAAGGCCAGGTTGAGAACTCTGGGTATGCCGAAGGGGGCGATCGGGTCGGTCGGATAGGGCGGCGGCATGCCCATTCCGGGCAGCGCCAGCAGATGCAGCACCTCCCACATGGCCTGATGAAAGGTCAGCACTGAGATCGCCGCCGCGATAAAGCCGAATAGAGCACGCGTCGCGGGGGTTTGCATGGCTGTTTCCGTTCGTTCGTTCTTGCTTTCAGGGTCCGCCCCGGAATCGTGCCATGTCAAGGTCCCCCGATCGGAAGCCACCTTGGCAATACGGCCTTGCCGGCCGGATCAAATGGGCGGTATGGCAGGTCGCTTATGCCAGCCGGCGTTGGGACCGCCTTCTCGTGCTCCGCTCGTCATGGTTCGGACGAGCCGAACCGCGACGGGGATTGTATGATGGCCCGTTGTTTTCGGCGCTTTCTGGTAACACGCTAGTCCGTTTTGTAACTCGATCGATGGGAACGCCCGATGCTCCAGACCACCATTGCCGGCAGCCTACCGAAGCCTGCCTGGCTGGCCGAGACCCAGAAACTCTGGCCGGCTTGGCGTTTGGCCGGGGATGAGCTCGCCGAAGCGCAGCGCGATGCCACGCTGCTGGCGGTGAAAGATCAGGAAGACGCCGGTATAGACATCGTCACCGACGGCGAGCAGTCCCGGCAACATTTCGTGCATGGGTTCCTGGAAAAGATCGCCGGCATCGACTTCGCCCACAAGGTCGAGATGGGCATTCGCGACAACCGCTACAAAGCGATGGTGCCGACGGTCACCGGGGCGCTGCGCCTGACCGGGCGGGTGCATGAAACCGAAGCCCGTCATGCGCGGGCGCACACCAAGCACAAGCTGAAATTTACCCTGCCCGGCCCGATGACCATCGTCGATACGATCGCCGACACATTCTATGGCGACAAGGTGGCACTCGCCATGGCGTTCGCGGAGTTGCTGAACCAAGAGGCTCGGGCGCTGCAGGCCGATGGGGTCGATGTGATCCAGTTCGATGAACCGGCGTTCAATGTCTACATGAAGGACGTCTCGACCTGGGGCATCGACGCGTTGCACCGCGCGATCGAGGGTCTGACCTGCACAACCGCGGTGCATATTTGTTACGGTTACGGCATCGAGGCGAACAACGACTGGAAGAAGACGCTCGGTGAGGAGTGGCGGCAATACGAACAGACATTCCCGGCGCTCGCCGCCAGCCGGATCGATCAGGTGTCGTTGGAATGCCGCAATGCGCATGTGCCGCTGCGTTTGCTGGGGCTGCTGGACGGCAAGGACGTGATGGTCGGCTCGATCGACGTTGCGACCAACGTGGTTGAAACGCCCGAGGAGGTCGCCGCGACGATCATGGCGGCGGCGGAGTTCGTGTCGCCGTCGCGTCTGTTTCCGTGCACCAACTGCGGCATGGCGCCGATGCCGCGGGAGATTGCGCTGGCCAAGCTTGGGGCGCTTTCCCAGGGCGCGGCGCTGGCCAGGAATCGTTTGGGCGGATAACGAGGGGGGCGGTTTGTTGGGTTAGGCGACGCCCAAAAACAATCGCCCCAATCGTATGCCACTGGATTAGCTGGCTGCCGTGTCACCCGACATCATTGGTGCACACCGATGCCCGGCAATCCAGTGTACAGTAGAGTCGAGGAAGGACGCGGTATCGCTTGAACGAGCCGTGTCCGCCAGCTTAACCAGAAACCCCGCCAGACCCCATCAAAGACCGCAAAAACCGCCAATTCCACCGCAAGTATCCCGCCTGAACCACCCCCAACCGCGAGCCAATCAAGCGGTGCGCCTTCGCCAACCGATAAAACGGTATCGAAGGAAACAAATGATGTTCGGCATGAAAGGGCATATTCCACATCAACAGCCGAACCGGCCACGAGGTCAGCGTCGTACGGGTATTCGTCAGCCCGTTCCGATCCCGCGAGCACCCGGTATGCTCCGCCAGCAAGTAAGCCCGCAGCACTGGCTGTCCGAGTAACTGCGGGCCAATCCAGTACAGCAGCGGCGTCGCCCAGCCAAACAACGCCATAGAAACAATCGAGCCGCCGGCCATCAGCAAACTCATCGCTCGTCCACTGCGAATAGTCCTCGGCGCCACCGCCGCGGACACATAGGGATATCGCGTCAGGTCCGCACGCCAGCAATCCCAAACGACACGCAGACGCAACGTCCAAAACGGCACGCCCAACACCCGCAGCCCATAGCCAAAAACCGACGCCGGAGGCGGCGCCATCAGTTCGGGATCAAGCTCTGGATCCTGGGTGTAGCGATGGTGCGCCAGGTGATACGCAGTATAAAAATGCCAGTTCAGCAGCGATGGACACGACGTCAGCCAACCAACGACCGCATTCGCTGGACGGGACGCAAACGCTGTCTGATGCATCGTCTCGTGCGCCGGCGCGAACAGCGCCACCTGCACCAGACCCAGCCAGAACACGGCGGGCAAAACGGTCCATCCGGACGACACCGCCACCAGCCACCCAGCCGCACCCAACAGACCCAGATGAATCATCAGCCGCATACCCCCGCGTGCATCCGAGCGGGGTTGAAGGGCGCGAAGCTCTTGGTTGCTCAGGATTCGATCGGACATGCGTCACCTCCTGCGTGGTGGTTGGATCCAGACGACCACCAGCATCCGGACCGTAACCCGGGCGCGAAAACCCAGTCTATAGGCCGGATAATGCCCCAATCGTCCGGTTCAGGTCAGGGTGCTGCAGCAGGAACGCCAACAGGCTCGCCTCCGCGACCTTGCGGCGCGCCGGATTGAACGTGTCCCAATCGACCGCGGGCGTCACGGTCACCACCATCGGCGCATAGGCCGATCCGAACAGGCTGTGCATTGCCATGCCCGCCCGCATCGCCACGCCGGGCCGAGCCGGTTTGCCATCGACCCACATCGCCACCCCGATGACGTATGCGGGATCATCGGAACTCATGATCCGCCACGGGCTTGGTATCCCGTCGCGTGATTCCAGCCAGTGCTCCTGCAAGCCCTCGGTTTCGGCCCGCGAGACGAGCCTGCGCCGCGCGGCCATCAGCGGCGCCGCGGTGATCCGAGGCGAAAACGCCGCCCAGCTCATGCGCATCGTGACATCACCGCATACCACAAGCTGAATTTTCACATTCGCCGCGACCGGTTCGGTGGCAACCGCTTCATGCACCTCGCAGCCGGTCCCGACAGCAATGGAACTCGGCACAGACGCCTCGGTCGCGGTCGCCGCCGTCAGGCCGGCCGCCAGCGTTGGGCTGATCGCCGCCAGGATGACGACCCCCAACGCGATCCCGATCATGCCTCGGGCGGAGAACGGCGTGGGTGTCCCGGCCTCCGGCGGCGTCGCCGAACGCGTTGAAATATCATCTTGCCGGAACGGCAACCCCAGTGCGATCAACAGCAGAATGACCGCCGAGAAAAAGATCCAACCATAGATGATGTGATCTGCCGCGGCCGCCTGCGCACTGCCCAACACATAGCCGAGCGAAACGATACCAAGAGCGCGGAAACCGTTGGCGATAATCGGCACGATCACCGAAACAAGAATGAAGACTCCGCGCCGCACCGGGCTGCGATACATCATCAGCGCATAGAGGCAGCCGAACGCGACGGAGGCGATCAGGAAACGCAGCCCGGCGCAGGCTTCAGCGACAAAGAACGTGCCTTGCGGGATTTCGATGACATAGCCGTCGATGTAGGCTGGAATACCGAGGATATCGACGCCCTGACGGATGAACCAGGTGGTAACGTCCTGGAGCCCCGGGGTCAGGAACTCTCCGAACGGGACAAGGAAATACAGATACAGCAACGGACCGGACACCGCCCACCACAGGCGCTTGCCCAGGATCGCCAGGAACAGCAGCTCGACGAAACTGATCGCAACGAGCTGGCGCCCCTCCATGATGCCAAAACGTTCGGCTATCAGCCACAGCGCGCTCAACGGCAGCGCCAGCACCAGGGCCACCGGTATCGGGGACGCCCTGAGCCCAACGAGATCGAATCGACGATCCCACAGCAGATAGAGCGCAATCGGAATGATCAGGAAACAATGGTTGTAGGCGGTGGACGCGTTCCAGGTCTGGACGGCCGCGACAACTTCTTTGTTGAACAACAGACCGAGCAGCAGCAAGCCGAGGGCCAGGGGGAGCGCGAAGCGGCGCCACTCTGGTGCGGCTGGTGCCCTGACCAAGGGGGCGTCGTCCAGAACGGGCGCGTTCATCGGCGGGGGCTTTCGTTGTGGTGACAGACCATGGGTCGGTTCTTTACACGGTTTCGGCCAGCGGCGATGTCCGCGCCGGCCGCAAGATGTCGTCGAATCCACGCAGGGTGGCATCCCAGTCGTACGAACGAATGATACGAGCCCTCGCCGCGGCGCCGATCGCGGCACCGTCGGTCGTGGCGGCCATCCGGCAGCAGGCGGCGGCGAACGCCTCGGTCGAGTCGGCCAGGATCGTTTCGGTAACCGGATCGGCCTCGATCCCTTCCAGCGCACCGGACGTCAGCACGACCGGCCGGGCCATCGCCATCGCCTCCAGCACCTTGTTCTGAATGCCGCGGGCAATGCGCATGGGGGCAACGCTCGCGGTGGCATGGGCGATGTAGGGTCGCACGTCCGGCACCCGTCCGGTGATAAAAACACCGTCGAGCCGCGCCAGCTTCAGCACGTCGAGGTTGGGATTGCTGCCGACGACGTGGAACCGGGCGGCGGGTTCGGTGCGCCGGATCAACGGCAGGATTTCGGTGGCGAACCAGATCACCGCATCGGCATTGGGCGGGTAGTCCATCGTGCCGGTGAAGACATAGTTCGGGCGCGCCGTGTCGAACACCGCCGGATGATCCAGATCGGGATCGAAATAGCGATGATCGACGCCGTTGCTGATTCCCCTGACTCGCGCCGCGCTGTCTGGATTTTGGTTGTTGAACACAGCGGCTTCGGCGTTCGAAACAAACGTGGACAGATCACATTCCGCGGCGATCCGGCGTTCCAGGGCGGCGATTTTCCGCCACTCCCGCTGGTAGACGCAGCGCATCGGTCCTGTCGTGGTCTCGGCGAAGGCGCGCCATTTTTCCGAATCGACATCCACCAGATCCACCACCCGGGTCCCGGTAACCGGCAAGTCCAGGATATAGGGCGCCATATTGGACGAATAGACGAACGTCACGGCGGGCTGGATCGTTTCAATCACGCCGCGCACCCAACCGGTCAGGTCCCGGTCTCGGAAATAGGTGACGCTCAGCGCCTCGCCGGTCAGCACTCCACGCAAGCTGGCAACTCGGCCAATGCGCCGGTTTACCCGGGCGACGTGGATATCGCGGCACATCGGGCGCAGCGTATCGACGTATTGCAAGTCATCCGGATCGTCGATCAGGCAGCCCAGATGAATATCGTAGTATTGTGCCAGGTATTTCAGCTCATGAAATGCTCGGATTTTTTCGCCCTTGGTCGGCGGATAGGGCAGCCGTTGCGCCAGGAACAGAAGATCAGGCATCGATGATTAACCGACACCGCGCACGATGAACGGCCCGAGCACATTCGCCACCGGCAACGGCAGCCGTTTCCATCCAGCAATAAATAGCCGGTATTTCGGATTGAGCGGGTTATGGTCCGGGATCGCCGCCCCCGGCTTCAACTTGAACCGGTAATGCAGCTTCGCCGCCTCAAAACCCCAGTTATGCTTGAACGAGAACGAGCCCGTGCCGATCTTGCTGCGGCCAAAATCGAATATCCCGGCATTCCGGTCCGCCGCCCGGCGCATCGTCTCCCAGTACAGGAAATCGTTGCCCGCCCGCCCGCGCGCCGCCGCCGAACCACCGCCGTAGTACGGCAGCACCTCGTTGCGAAAGTAGAAGTTCATTACCGAAGCGATCGGTGCCTCGCCATCCAGGATGGTGACCACGTCGGCGTCGTCACCGAACACATCCATCAGAATCTGGAAATAGCGGCGGGAGAACACCGGCGTGCCCAAGTTGCGCACGCTTTCGGCATAGATCCGGTGCAGCACACGAACATCGCGGCTTGCCACCGACGTCAGCCCGTTTTGTATCCCCTTGCGCACCATCGCCCGCTGCTTGCGCGGGATCGCCTTCATATTGCGCTCGTGGTCGGCTTCAATCGGTTTCCGAAATGTCACATACAGATCGGGGCCGTCGATCCAGCCGTCAAACGCCGCTTGTGGCGCGACCTGATGGCGGAATTCCAGCGCGCTCGATCCCGTGCGCGGCAGCAGGCTTTCGGCATGCGCGATCAGGGCGGCCTCGCTGTCCGGGTCCGCGGCCAGCGGGCCGCCATAAACACAGAACGGGTTCGAAATCAGCGAATCGCCGAACAGCAGAGTCTTCACGCGCACCAGCGGCAACACGCCGGTGATGGCCCCATCGCGTTCGGTGAAACAGTAATGAGTGGTGTGGTTGAAGGCCGTCTCGATCACCTTCGCCCAACCGGCGCGATGAAAGAACGTGCCGGACGGCATCGCGTCGACGAAGCGATCCCAGGCCGCTTCGCTGGCGCTTGTGAGCGGACGAACAATCACGGTCATCCCGCTCTGCCAATCTCAGATTCAGCCAGAACCGGAGCATAGACCCGGTCCATCCGATCCCAGTCGAAATCCCTCAGCAATGCGTCGATGTCGCCCGCCATCCGCGACAAATTGATGTAATGCCGCAGCCGCGACTTCCAGCCGGCGTTCGGGATGCGCGGCTGATCGGCATCGATCTCCCACGGATGGAAATAGAAGATGCCCGGCTGCCGGTCGTGCCGGTTCACCCGTTGCAGCCCCATCCGATACAGGATCGTCGGCAACAACCGAAAATAGCCGCCGCCCGAACAGGGCCAGTTACGCCCCATTAGGCGCACCGTCGTCATCGGCAGCTCCATCACGCCGTCCTCATCCGGTCGAAACGGCACCCGCGGGGCGTCGGGGATGCCATACAGGTCGTGACGGATTGGATTGATGCTGGAACTGTAGGCGTAGCCTTCCTGCCGCAGGATCGGGAACGCCCACATGTTGCGGGCACCGATCGAGAACGTCGCTGCCCGATACCCCCTCACCCGCACCCCGCCGGTGTCCTCCAGCAGCGCCCTGGTGCGCCGAATATCGGCACGAAACGTCTCGGGGTCCTGCGAGTCGACGCGGGTGTGATCCCAGCCATGGCTGGCCAATTCATGGCCGTCATCGACGATGCGCCGGATCAGGCCGGGAAATCGTTCCGCCACCCAGCCGAGGGTGAAGAACGTCGCCTTCACCCCGGCGGCGTCGAACTGATCCAGGATACGATTGGTGTTCAGATCGACCCGGCGGGGAAACGCGTCCCAAGCCGAACGATCGATACAATGCGCGAACGCCTGGACCTGGAAATAGTCCTCGACATCGACGGTCATCGCATTTCGGACACCGGTCATGAACGAACGGTCGCGGCGGCTTCCAACAAATCCAGCACCTTGTCGAACGCCAGTTCCTGCCGAAACGCTCGGCGTTCCAGCTTTTCGATCCGCGCCAACAGGTCGTTCCGGTCATCGTCGGTCAAATTCATGGCGGCAGAAGATTCCAAGCCGGCACCCAGATCGCGGTTCAGTTCTTCGGCCGTCGCGTCGACCATCTCGCCGGTGATGGTGTGGGTTTCCTCCAGCGCGCCCAACAGCAGCACACGGGAACAAAGCGTGTTGATCTGCCGCGGAATGCCACCGCTGTGACGATAGATCGCGCCGAACGCCTCATTGTCCCACACGGGATTTTCCTGCCAGTCCACAAGGCGCAGCCGATGCTCGATATACAGGCGGGTTTCGCCGTCGTTCATCGGTCCCAGGTGATGCGAGGCCAGCACCCGCTGGCGCAACTGCGACCAATCGGGACTGGCCAGGATCGGCCGGAACTGCGGCTGACCCAGCAGAACGGTCTGCAACGATGCTTTCCCATCGACAATGATGTTGGAGATCATCCGCAGCTCCTCCATCGCCGCCAGCGACAGGTTCTGCACCTCATCCACGACCAGCAGGCAGCGCCGTCCCTGTCTGCGCTGGTCGCGAACCATATGCTCGAACCGGCGCAGCAACGTCGCCTTATCGGTGCCGGGCGTGTCCCCCATGCCGAAATTCGCCATCACCAGCCGCAGCAAATCGTCGCCTGAGACCTGTGTCGTCACGACCCGAGCGATGACGTAGGTCTTGCGATCGAGTTGCGACCACAGGTGATCGGTCAACGTCGTTTTGCCCGCCCCCACTTCGCCAGTGATGACGATGAAACCTTCCTGCTGTTGCAACCCATAAACCAGATGCGCGATCGCCCGGTTATGTTCGGTCGATCCAAAAAAGAATCGCGCGTCGGGTGTCAGCAGAAAAGGTTGGCTGGAGAAGTTGTAAAATTTGTCGAACACGGTGCGATCAGAACCTCTTGGAGATGCCGAGGATCAGCATGTTCTGGTAGATATCATAAGCGCTGACTGCTGACTGCCGGTCGAAGAATGAATACCGCAAACTGCCGGTCAGTGTATCGGAAATCTGCCACTGCCACGCCAGGCTTGCCGCGATCGACGTATTGTTGCCCGGGTTGAAAGCCGTGACGGCACCGGTGGACTGATCCTGGAGGGAATAGGCCAGCGTGGCGGTGAGCGACTGATCGGGCCGCAAGTCGTGCAGCCAGCTTAGCGTAACGGATTTGGTGTCGGCGCTGCTGGCGTTGGTCGAGCTGCTGCTGGTCTGATGCGACATCCCCAGATTGATCGAAATGACGTCGCGGTCCAGCGTTGTCTGGGTTCCCACCGACAGGGTCGTGGTACGGAAGACGCCGGTTTGCACCCCCAGCGCGTTGGTGGCGCCAAACAACTGGCCGCCAGTCTGCCCGTTAACCAGTCCGCCGTTGCCATTCGCGGCTGCCAGATTGAGCTGGTTCTGCACATTCTCCAGTTGAGTGCCGAGTGTGCTGCCGTAGCTGAACGTCACCAGCGTACGCCCGGTCAAAGCTAAGTGACCACTGGCCGTCAACGAATTGAAACCGTCCTGATGGCCGTAACTGACGGTCAGTAAAGTGTCCGGGTCCGGCGTCAGGGTCGTGCCAAAACCCCAAGTCAGATCATCAATCGCCTGAGCGCCCAGGCCTGTGTAACGAATATCCTCGTGACCGCCCGACGCGAACACCGCGATGCCGCGGTTCCACTGATACTTGATCTGGTCGTTGATCGTTGCCCGCGTCGAGGTGGAATGCTGGGTGGTCGACAGAGGCAACCCCGTCTGAGAATTGAGGACATTGGTACCCGACGTCATCTGGCTTTGCTGCAAGTTGGCGTCAAACGTGTCCTGTATTTCTTCCAGGATATCGCCGGTGACGAAATGCGCGGATTCCTCATTCGTCACCAAAGTCTGGCCACTCGCCCCACCCGTCGGAATCGGTGACGCCGCGAAACCAGACAACGTATCGGACTGCGTTACGTCCAAAGAATACCCCAGCCGCCCAGTCCCCCAGTCGCCGAAGCGCCGGAGCAAATACGGCGAGATACCAAAGCTCGCTGTCTGCGCCTCATTGTCTTTATTGAGGCCCAGCCCATTGCCGGCAAGGTTCGGAATCCCTGCCTGCGGCGCGGCGGTGGCCGACCCGGCCCCAGACCCAAAACCACCCAGGCCGCCGTAAATACTGTGCACCCCGGCCACCGCACGAACATCGACGAACGCCAGATCGGGCACGACCGTAACACTGGCGAGCCCGTTCAACTGCTGCGTCAGCGAATTCAGGTTGCTCGTTCGTGCATATAGCGCGACGGTCGGGGCATAATCGAACGTAAGCTGCAAGCGCGGCATGTCAGCGGCGATCCCAATGCCGGGCGACACAAAACTGACGAGATCGGCCTTGCGCGGACTGTGCAGTTGTTCGGCATTGTCGGTCAGCTCCTCCTGCCAATCGACCCGAGGCACGAACGTCCAGCCGCCGCCGGCCGGGGCCGACAACCCGTTCACAAGCTGCAATTGATGCCGCAAATCCTGCGCATCCGGGGTTGCCAATTCGGTACCCTGTGGAACCACCGCCGTGTCATCGGACGCAAGCAACGGAAAGGCAGCCGCGCCGCCGCCTCGCGTCAGAAGCACGACGACCGTCAGTCCGAACACGCCCCGGCGGGTCCGACTCAAACGGAGACGCAACGGGTAGGTATCGGCCACGGTCATCGCACGATTGGACATCGCGTTGTCGCGGGCCTTCAGCTCAGGACGAGTAGTAGGACGAGTAGGCGCCGAACGTGTAACGAGACGAGATCTGCTGCTTGTTCAGCACCATCGTGATCGTCGGGCAGGCTTGAATCAGGTCCAGCGACGCCTCGATCTCATCCCGCTGGGTACGATCGGCCTCCACCACGAACAGAATTTGACCGACGACCTGCGCCAAAACCGCTGGATCGGATGTCGACAGACAGGGCGGCGCATCCAGAATCAGCAAGCGGTCGGCGTAACGACGTCCCAGGCTTTGGATCAGCCGCGTCATCTCTTTCGTGGAAAACAGTTCGGCACTGCGTTCGCGTTCGCGGCCGACCGGCAGAATGGAGAGCCGCTCGATCGGGGTTTTCACGATCAATGGCGCCGGGTCCAGCTTCGGATTGGCCGCCAGATCCAGCAGCCCGCGTGCCTGCGCCAATCCCAGGCTGTAGCAGATCGAATCACGCTTGGAATCGGCGTCGACCAGCAGCACATGGTGGTCGCCTTGGCGGGCGATACTGCCTGCCAGGTTGGTCGACATGAAGCTTTTGCCTTCCCCAGGCCGAGCGCTGGTGACCATCAGCAGGTTGGAGAAGCCAGGTTCCGCGCCCGGACCGAAGG
>Ga0075030_100004637_pt1 | contig 12414 bp, 10 predicted proteins | sample LitLauG_LLR_2012_FD_71393 | JGI IMG/M metagenome (GOLD analysis project Ga0075030, IMG submission 71393) | Freshwater sediment microbial communities from Pennsylvania, USA - Little Laurel Run_MetaG_LLR_2012 | ecosystem: Environmental > Aquatic > Freshwater > Creek > Sediment | place: USA... | reverse complement strand
TTTTGGAACGATATCCGATGCCTTCAACTCAACTCGAAACTCCGCAACTCTCCACCGACCTTCGCTCGCTCGCCCAGGACATCGTCCGCCGCGCCATGAATGGTGGAGCCACTGCTGCTGAATGCGTAGTCCGGGAAGGCGACGAATTCTCCACGCTCGTCCGCCTCGGCCAAGTCGAGACGCTCAAAGAGTCCGGATCGAGATCCATCGGCGTCCGAGTCTTCAACGGCCAGCGCGCGGCCAGCACCTACTCGAGCGATTTCTCTAATGAGAGTCTAGACCGCATGGTGAAGTCTGCACTCGATCTTTCAAAGATCACATCGGAAGATCCATTCGGCGGAATTCCTGATGCTGCGCAACTCGGCTCGCTCACCGGCGACCTCGATCTCTATCACGAAGACGTGTATTCCCTTCCTGGCCCCGATCGCATCGACTACGCCCGGCGGGCGGAGAAAGCTGCGCTCGATTTCGACCCGCGCATCAAGAATTCTGAGGGCGGATCGTTCGATGCAGCGACGGGCAGTAAAGTTCTGGCCAATTCGCATGGATTTGTGGGCGAATATCGGCGGTCGTATTGCTCGGTGGCAGCAATTCCCATTGCGCAAAACGACGATGGCGCGATGCAGCGCGATTACTGGTTCAGCGTGGCGCGCACGCTGAAGAAGTTGGATGCGCCGGAGATGGTTGGGCGGATCGCGGCGGAACGCACGCTGCGCCGGCTGGGCGCGCGCAAGGTCAAGACCGCACAGGTGCCGGTGATCTTCGATCCCATGGTTTCAACATCAATCCTCGAACATATTTTCGAGGGCGTGAATGGCGATTCGGTGTATCGTGGCGCGTCTTTCCTGGCGGGCAAGCTGGGACAGAAAATTGCCAGTGAGAATGTGTCCATCATTGACGACGGGACGATGGTTGGTGGATTTGGCACGTCACCGTTTGACGGCGAGGGCGTGCCTACGCGGCGAACTGTTGTTGTCGAAAAGGGCGTGCTGTGGTCTTATCTGCTGAATACCTACACCGCGAAAAAACTTGGCATGCAGACCACCGGCAACGCTTCGCGCGGGCTGGCTGGAACGCCGGGCATTGGGCCGGGGAATTATTTCCTGCAGCCTGGGTCGAAGACTCCGAAGCAACTGATTGCGGACGTGAAGGAAGGCCTGTACGTCACTGAGTTTATGGGGCACGGCGCAAACCTGGTGACCGGCGACTATTCACGGGGCGCGTCGGGGATGTGGATTGCTGGCGGCGAACTGGCGTTCCCGGTCGAGGAGATCACCGTGGCGGGGAATTTGAAGGAAATGTTCCTCAACATTTCCGAGGTTGCTAGCGATCTCGAATTTCGCGGGTCGGTGGCCGCGCCCACGCTGCGTATGGATGGGCTGATCGTGGGCGGGGAGTAAGACCTGCTTCGCTGGAACATTGGTCTTCTTCCGGGAGATCCTTCGCTCCGCCTGAAAAGCGGCTGCGCTCAGGATGACGCCGCAGCTGAGTGAAGAGCGGCCGCGCTCAGGATGACGCAGCGGCTGAGTGATGCCGCCGCCTCAGCAGGAAGGCGGGCGATGTACAATTTGCCTGCATCCCGAATGAGGAGGGCGCATGTCTTCGATTACAGCGTCGCGTGCTCCGGTTGCATGCTCGATCGCACCATGGCTTTCGGTCCCGGATGGTGCGCAGGCCGTCGCTTTCTACAAAGCAGCATTCGGAGCGACTGAAGTCTATCGGCTGGAGAATCCCAGGGGCGTGGTGGCGAGACTTTCAGTGGAAGGCGCAGAGTTCTGGTTAAGCGGCGGCCCACCAGACAGTGATGAAGGAGTCTCCGAGCCAGTTGGTGGCGGCTCGATTCGGATGATTCTGACGGTTGCGGATCCCGACGCCGTCGTGGCAAGGGCTCTAAGAGCCGGTGCCACGGAGGTCGTTCCTGTCGGCGAGGAGCACGGCTGGCGCTTGGGACGCGTGGTTGATCCGTTTGGACTGCATTGGGAGATTGGCCATCCGCTGGGCGCTTAGGGTCGCAGGATCCCGGGAACGTCTTTCTCTTTTGCCGCGATGTACAATTTCCGTAAATGGGTAGCCTGACGCAGCCAGACTTGCAGCCGCTTGCGCCGTCGGATGACGGTTCCGGCAAGAGAATGCTCCTAATCGCCGGTGTCGCGATGGCGATTCTGCTAGGTGCAGTTTTCCTAGTGTTCCGTGGCGAGCCGAAGAAAGCGGGCGGGCCACCGCCCTATGCGGCGAACCTGAGGCTTTCTGATTTCAAGATGAGCGCGGCGGAGAATTTTGTCGGCGCGACTGTCAGCTACGTGGACGGCACCGTGACCAACACCGGCAGCCAAAGCGTTACGCACGCCGAGGTGGATGTTCAGTTCAAAGACGATCTCGGCCAGGTGGTGCAGCAGGAGACGGTGCCGCTGAAAGTGTTGCAGACCAGGGGGCCGTATCCCGAGGCCGTAGATTTGCGGTCAGCGCCGCTGAGGCCCGGTCAAAGCCAAACATTTCGTCTGACCTTTGAAAGCATTTCCTCGCAGTGGAACCGCCAGTATCCGGAGATCCACGTCAGCGACGTTAGCGTGGGGAAGTAGCGTTCAGCGATCAGCCGTAAGCAAATAATGATGCGAGCCCAACGCGCGGCTATTGCGTCGCAAAGAACGCGACGCATCGCGCGGCTCGCCCAGATCCTTCACATCGCAAAAGGCGCTCGTTCAGGATGACAACCTTCAACGGGACAGCCGAGGCGCTCTCCCCACGTGATTCTCACTGCGTTTCACACGCGCGCATCATCCGGCCGCCAGGTCTTGATCGCTTTCTTGATGTCAGCGCGGGAGAGTTTCTCGTTCAACGCGCGCTGCACCAGGCCGGCCAGTTCGCCATCGGACGCGAAGCGCAGCCCGATGAGCTGATCTTGAGTTAGTTCGGGAATACGTGCGCGAAGGTTCTCCGGCAGGACCGTTGCCAGGCGCAGCCGTTCTTCGAGCCGAATGACGCGATCCTGGACCTTGAGCGCATTCAGGCGAATCTTGGTGACCGCCACAACCAGAGCGGCCACGATAATCACGTGAATAATTCCGTGGACGACGCTCTCCGGGCCAGGATCCTTGATGACGTGGCGGATGGAATGGAACAGAACGCCGAGCACGATCAGGAACGTGACGGGTAGCACGAAGAAATGAAACGGCGGGTCCCAGCGAGTGTGATGAGCGTAGGACTGCGGCGCGTCGGGCATGGGGCTCCTTCTCGGTCGCGATTCAGGTGCGCAGCAGAGTTTATCAGAGAAGGCCGACTTGCATTTACCTCCCCGCTCTCCTGCTAAAATGCTGGCCACTATGAAAGCCATACAAGTAAGCAGAACGGGCGGGGCGGAAGTAATGGAACTGGTGGATGTGCCTGTGCCCGAGCCGAAGCCGAATGAAGCACTGGTGAAGCTGGCTGCGTGCGGGGTGAACTATATCGATGTCTACTTCCGCGAAGGCAGATACAAAACGACGCTGCCGTTCATCGTGGGGCAGGAAGGCGCCGGGATTGTGCAGTCGGTGGGTACGGCGGTAAAGACCGTGAAGCCGGGCGACCGGGTGGCGTGGAGCGGCGCACTGGGTTCTTACGCGGAATATCGCTCTGTACCTGAGGACGTAGCGGTGCCGGTGCCACAAGGAGTGAACCTGGAAGACGCTGCGGCTGCGATGCTGCAGGGCATGACCGCGCACTACCTGAGCCACGACACGTTCAAGCTGAAAGCGGGAGATGTGGCGCTATGTCATGCGGCGGCGGGCGGCGTCGGTCTGTTGCTGGTGCAAATGGCGCACAACATTGGGGCTCGCGTGATTGGAACGGTGTCAACGGAGGAAAAGGCGAAGCTGGCGCACGAGGCTGGCGCCGATGAGGTAATCATTTATGCCAAAGCCGATTTCGAGGCCGAGGTGAAACGTCTGACCAACGGCAAGGGAGTGGACGTGGTCTACGACGGTGTAGGGAAGGACACTTTCGCGAAAAATCTGAATGTGCTGAAGCCGCGCGGGATGCTGGTGCTCTACGGAGCATCGAGCGGACCGGTGCCGCCGGTGGACCCGATCACGCTGTCGCAAAAGGGATCGATCTATATGGCGCGGCCCACGCTGGCCCACTTTACCGCCGATCGGGAAGAGTTGCTGATGCGCAGCGGTGCGGTGTTTGGCATGATCGCGGCGGGAAAATTGAAATTGCGGATCGCGCACAAATATCCTTTGACGGACGCGCAGGGCGCACACCGTGATCTGGAAGGGCGCAGGACGACGGGGAAATTGCTGCTGATTCCGTAGTTTTTGTCGCGACCGAACGCGCTGAGGACGCGGATGAATGCCTGTGATTTGATAAACTAGCTATAGTAGCTATATAATATAGCCATGAGTGGCTACCACAAGCGATCAGTCGGGATCAAGGAACTGAAGGATCGGGCTTCGGAGATTGTTGCGACCGTCGAGCGCACGGGGCGGGCGGTGTCGATTACGAAGAACAACCGGGAGGTGGCGAGGATCACGCCGATCCCGACCGATCCACAGGAGCGGCTGGTGGCAGCGGGTTTGCTCCGCCCCGGACCGAAACCCAGCCTTCTTTCTGAATTGAAATTGCATCCACTGACCGCCGATGCTTCCCCGGCTATCGGCGCCATTTTGCGCGACCGGGAACAGAACGGCGGGGGAAGGTGATGGCGCTGGTCTATCTGGATCCGTCAGTGCTGGTTGCCATAACCCTCGGCGACCCTCGTGGTTTGCAGGCGCTGGCGATTCTCGGTTCTCAGGAATCCTATACCAGTGAACTATCCGAGGTGGAATGCCAGGCTGGGCTTTCGTTTCAGTACGCCACAGCTCCGGGCGGGTTGCCGGCTGCTGAACAGGCGCTCAACGCCGTCCTCGCCCGCATGCAGCGGATCCAGGTTACATCCGCTGTCCTCGGTCAGGCTCGAACCTTGGTTCGTCGGCATCGCTCCGGAATTGGATTGAGAACTCTCGATGCGCTGCACGTCGCGTCCTGTGCTGAGGTTCAGGCAGAGCTCGGAGCCGGCGCCATTGAGTACGTCACCGCCGATCGCCGGCAGCACCAGGCCTTCATGGCGGAAGGCTTCCTGGGCGAGCTTGTGGGTTAGGGGCTGGGACTCTGAACGCGGACCGCAAAAGATTCCTCGACACGCCTGCGCCGAGTTACCGCTTGCGGGTGTAATTCTTCGCGTATTCCGGCACGTGCTGTCCCGGCAGCAGCCGAGCGTCGTCGATCGGCGTGCCGGTCTTCATCTCCAGCGGGACCACTCCCGCCCAGGTGGGAAACGAGTAGTCCGGCTCATCGTCCACTGCCGGCCCCTTGCGGACCTTGGCGGAAAATTCTTCGATGGGCAAACGCAGGATCGAGGTCGCCTTCAGTTCCTTTTCGTTCGGCTGACGTGACTCCGCCCAGCGGCCAGGAATGATGTGCTCGCTCAGCAAGCGAAGTGCTTCGAGTTTTTCGGCGGGATCGTCCACCAGAGTCGCTTTGCCGAGCACGACCACGGAGCGGTAGTTCATCGAGTGATTGAAGATGGAGCGGGCGAGCACCAAACCGTCGAGCAAGGTGACCGTGAGGCAGACGGGTATGCCTTCTTTCACGTTCCGCAGCATGCGGCTGGCGGCCGAGCCGTGGAAGTAGAGCGAGTCGCCATGGCGGCCGAAGCCGGTGGGGATTACAAAGGGCTGGCCGTCGAGCACGAAACCGACGTGGCAGATAAATGCTTCATCGAGAATTTTGTAGGCAGCGTCGCGATCATAGACGGCACGCTCGGGCTCGCGGACCACACGAGTGCGAGGGGTTGGATGAGAGGTTGAAGACATTTGCGGTGAAACTCCGGGCAAGCGCCAAGGATGGGTAAAAGAAAAGTGTAGCAGAGTGCAAGGTCCGGGCTGGCTCAAGTCCGGAGGGCACAAGGCAAGCCTCGCGGCAGAGTTCCGACTTCAGCCCAGCCACTTCGGGTTGTGGTACGTTCCGTCGAAATCGTGGCTGGTCTTGTAGCGCTCGTAGTCTCCTTTGCCGGCGGCGGGGGCGGTTTTGGCGAGCAGGCTCGCAACCTCTCCAGGACTCATCGGCTTGAAGCTGCGTGCAGCGTCGAGCGCCTGCTGCAGGATCTCCACGGAGTCGCAGCCCGTAATGACGACGCTGGTGGGCAGGTTCATGGCGTAGTGCAAACACTCCACCGGTGAGGCGGTCTTGCTGTTGAGAATCTGCTTGTCGCCCATCGACTTCATGCCGAGCACCCCGATTTTTCCTTTCACCAGCAGCGGCAGGACTTTCTTTTCGAAGCTTTCGAAGTGCGCGTCCATCACGTTGAGCGGCATCTGCACTGCATCAAAGGTGAAGTGATGGGCGGAAGCGGTCTGCAACATCTTGAGATGGATGTCAGGGCTCTTGTGTCCAGTGAAGCCGATGTATCGTATCTTGCCCTGCTTTTTTGCCTCCAGCGCAGCTTCCATTCCGCCTCCCGCTGCGAAGATCCTCTCCGGATCAGTGTCACGAATGACTTCGTGAAATTGCAACAGGTCAATGCGGTCGGTCTGCAAGCGGCGAAGCGATTCGTCTATTTGTTGCGCTGCCGCTTTCCGGGTTTGGCCGTCAATCTTGGTCATGAGGAAGGCCTTCTGCCGGTATCCGTCCCGAAGCGCCTTGCCCATGCGGACTTCGCTTTCGCCGCCGTTGTAGTCCCAGCAGTTGTCGAGAAAGTTCATGCCGGCATCGAGAGCCGTTCGGATGATGCGGATGCTCTCCCGCTCATCCGACTGCACTCCGATGTGGTAGCCGCCCACTCCTACGATAGACACTTTTTCGCCGGAGCGGCCGAGAGTGCGGGTGGGGAGCGGGACATTGGCGGAGCTTACGAATCTGCTGAGTGAGGTCATTAGAGTGCCGGCAGCCGTGGTGGTTAGGAAGCGTCTTCGGTTCATGCCCGACTCCTTCTAATGAGACTCAGGCCGCGGGGCAGGAGTTGCAAAGAATTGGTGAGGGGCGGACAACGCAAGTGATGCAGCATAGAGATTGTCGCGATACGCGCGGGCGAAAAGAATCGCCACGATGGCGAGCACGATGGGAGTGAAGATGCTGGCCTCGGGGCCGACGGTGCCTCCCGTGAGCCAGGCGGGCCCGTTGAACGCGCAGCCGAACAAATTGTGATAGGGCGCGATGCCGCTGTCGGGAACGCCATAAAAGAAAGTCTGTCCCCAGTCCCATCCTGCGTGAAAACCGACGGCCCACCAGAGGTTGCCGGTCCGGCGCAGAAATAGACAGAACAGCAGGCCGAAGAGCACGACGGAGAACAGTCCAAACTTGCTTTCGCCGGGGTTGCCGGAGTGGACGTAGCCGAACAACAGCGACATCAGAACAGCGGACGGCCAGAAGCCTATGCCCGTTGTGAGGGTGAACTGGAGGTATCCGCGGAAGGCGAATTCCTCGGACAGGCCGACGATCACGAATGTCGCCGCCCACGCGGCGGTGGCCTCGACGATCTCGCCCCCGTGAGTTGCCAGGCCGGTAAGGCGGAAGCCGTGCAGGGCGAAGATTCCAAGCAGGCTGGCGCTGATCGCGAGAAAGCCGATAAGAGTGCCAATCCAGAAATCCTTACGAAAGGCAAATTTGGCCGGCAGGCCATAGGCGCCAAGCTTTCGGTGCTCAATCCTTGCCATGAGTGCTGCGGCGATTCCGGTCGGCAGGAGAAAAACTGTGGTTTCCAGGATGCTTAAGCCCAATGGAGTGACGGCGGACGGACTGAATCCAACGCTCCCGCGCAACAATCGCGCCGTCAGGGCAAGGGCAAGGTAAACCACGCCCATTACAGCGCCCACAATCGCGAGAAAGATCACGACGCGCCAACCGGCGCGGATGCCGTTGGGCCCGCGGAAGATCGAGTTGGGAGCCGGCGATGGCTGAGGTACGGCGGCTTGATTGGACATGATTGGGTTACGGACGACGACCGCGCAAAGTTCCAAATCACCGGGTTCGGCCCGGCGGGACAGCCGAAGTCGACTGTCCCCACACGAGCCGCGCCAAGTTAAGCTACCAGTTCAATTTCATCGCGAACTGGAACTGCCGCGGATCGTAAGCGGACGTTGCCTGTCCGGCGTTGGTGAACAGCGGGCTGACTGCGGCGACGTTGTACCGATTAGCGAGGTTGAACATATCCACGATCAAATCGGTGCTGACGCGCTCACCGAAATAGATCCGCTTGGAGACGCGAAGGTCATCGAAAATCGTCCAGGGTGCGATGCCGGCGTTGCGGCCGAGATTGCCGTCGAGCGAGAGCAGGGTGCCGTTGAAGCCAGAGACGCACGGTTCTTGAAAAACTCCGGTCGGGGATTGCTTGGACATTACGGGTGCGTTGCCCTGCGCGGTGCAGGCGGGGTTGACGAAAGTGTTGGGCCGGCCGGTGAGAGATGACAACTGCAAGTTGTCGCCGTTGCCAGTGATGATGTTAAACGGGCGGCCGGACGCGACTTCGATGAGCGGAGCGAACGTCCAGTCGCTGAGAAACCCATTCGAGAAACTGCCGGTGCGGTGTCCAGTTTGGTAAACGCCGCTAAAAACAAAACGGTGGCGCTGATCAAACAGTGAAGTAGAGCGTTCGAGGCCAGGGTAGAAGCTGTCCTGCGGCGTGAGCGTCGACTGCAAGTCGGTGGAATCGTCAATGGCGTGCGAGTAGGTGTAGGACGCCAGGAACTCGTAGTGGTCGCGGAACCGCTTGCGGAGATTGGCGGAGAAGCCGTGATAGATGGAGCTGCCGTTGGAGAAGTTGGCGTCCATGTCGCCGAAGGGGACGCAATTGGCGAATCCGGTGACAGTAGGAGCGCAGTTTGCGTTGAAGCCCTGACTCGCGAGGCTGCTTTCGGTTGCCTCTGCTTGCATGACGCAAGCAACATCGCCGGACGCAAGCAGCCCGCCGGCAATAGAAGGATTGATCCCGCCCGGGCGGAAGAAGTTCATCAGTGCGGAGTTGATCCACGGGCCAAAAGGGCCTGTCCCGCAATGAGTGGCTCCAGTGCCGACCGTGAACGGACTGGCGGCGTTCTGGCCAGCTGCGAGGGCGGCGAAGAAGTTGCCGGTCATCAAGTCGCCGCGTACCGTGTTGGCGTTGATGGGGCGGTTCAGGTGACGCCCGCCGTTGAAGTTGTATGCCAGGTTTAGGGCGAAACCGCCGCCAAGGTCACGCTCGATGCTTACATTGACTTGTTGGGCATATGCGTACACGAAGTTCTTGGATTGCGGATAACCGAAGGGCTGAAATCCCAGTGGCAGAAAGTTGGTCGGGTTGAGATAGTTCTGGTTCAAGAAAATGGACTGCGACGTGGATGCAACACCGCAATTCACTCCCGAATTGTTGCAGGAGAAGAGTTGCTGGTTTGGCGAATAGTTGAGCAGCGAGAGAACGGCAGCACCGCCGGTCGCACTCGTGGTCGGCGAGCAGGGCGAATCGGGATTGCCGCCCGCGGGCGGAACGAGGCCCTGAAATATTTCCACCGCGTTCAGGTTACCGGGGTTGCCTGCGCCCTGGCAGGGCGATCCTGGGCCGAAGGCGAGCTGCCCGCTGGACGAGCCATCGGACGCGTCACCGAGAAAGTAGAGGCCGAGCAGGGGGTGGTCGTAAAAAATGCCGTAGGAAGCGCGGAGGACGGTTTTTCCGTCACCGTGAGGATCTACGGCGACTCCGATACGTGGCTGGAAATTGTGGGTGGCGGTTTGAATGCCTTTTTGCAGACCAAGAGCCTTATAGGCGGATAGTGCCAGAGGTGAAGTAATGGGCTTCAACGCAGGAGGCTTTTCGATGTCGTAGCGCAAACCATAGTTCAGCGTGACATTGTGGCTCACGCGCCAGGAATCCTGCCAGAACGCGCCAATCGGTATGTTGTGGAACGAATCGTTGGGACTGCCCAGTCCCTGAATGACGTCAGCTGGGACGCCGAAGCCGTAAGCCTGGACCGGCGAGAGGCCCGGAACTGGGATAGTCGCAGGGAGATTGCTCACTAATTCGTTGTAAGTGGCGGTAGGCAACGCATTGGCAGCCGAGAGCGAGCCGATATCGATGACGCCACCGTAGTTCACGGTGAAAGTGGCGTTGATGGGAATGTAATTCAGGTCGAAGCCGAACTTGGTGTCGTGACGGCCGATGGTCCATGAGAAATTGTCAGTGAACTGGTAGCGCTGTTCGGTGCGCTGGATGTAGGAGTAAGGCTCACGCCCGAAGTAGCCGAAGCCGGGAATGTTGACGGCGGGATCGGAACCGCCGGGAATTTGCGTGTTGTAGAAGTAGGCCAGCCCCCTGCGGGCATACTGGAAGCGGAACTCATTTACTTTGTTATTGCCGATGGCCCAGGTGTCCTGCGCCGTTCCGGCCACGTCGCGGAAGGTCTGCTGCGAAGTTCGCGAGTAGGCGTTCTGGCCGAACGGCTGGTCCTGGCCGCCGACCTCGATGCCAGTGATGGTCGAGGGGCTGACGTTGCCGCGCAGCATCAGGCGGTTGTTGGCGCTGACGTTGTGATCGAGTCGCAACGAGTAGACGCTGGTGCCCTCAAAGACTGGATAGTTGCCTTCCTGCGATGCCAGTGTCTGGTAAGAAGCGGGCACGAAACAGGTTCCCGGCGTCTGGCAGGTTGAGATGAAGCCTGGCTGCCCGCCAAGGTTTGTGGGCCATGCGCCACCCACGGCCTGGCCGGACGACGCGCCCAAGATTCCCGCGTACTGCCCGACCGCGGCTGCGAATGCCGGATTGGTTTGTTCGGTGGCCAATACCGTCGGGTTTGTGAAAAAGCCGATCTGTCCTGTGGCTCCCGGCGTCAACTGCAAAGTACCAAGCGGCAGGCCAACCTGTGCGGTGTTAAAGCTGGCCAATCCAAAGCAGGTTTGGTTGCCAAGGCAATCTTGCCCGATGGAGGAGAATCCGGTTTCATGCCGTCGGGTAATTTCGTAAGCGAAGTAGAAGTAGCTTTTATCTTTCTTGATCGGCCCGCCGATCGCGGCTCCGGCTTGCACGCGTGTGTACGCCGGGTTCGAAACTGTGCTGAACGGATTTACTGCCTGGAAGTTGCGATTGCGAAGGTAGCCGAAAAGGTCGCCATGGAAATCGTTTGCACCGGAACGGGTAATGATGTTGACCACACCACCGGCGGCGCGGCCGTATTCTGCGGCGTAGCTGTTGGTGATGATCTGAAATTCCTGCACCGCCTCCTGGCTGACGGTCGAGCGGACACCGTTGATGGAGTTGTCGGTGGCGTCGGCGCCGTCGACGTTAACCAGATTGGAGCGGGCGCGCTGGCCGCTCATGTTGAGGCCGGACGTAGGCGCCGCGCCGGTGTTGGGCGCGTTGTCGCGCACGACTTGAGAGTCCGTCAGGGTGAAATTGATGTAGTTGCGGCCGTTGATGGGCAGGTTGTCGATGCGGCGCTGGCCAATCGTGTTGGTAGTGGAAGTGCGCGAGGTTTCGACTAACTCTGCTTCGCTGCTGACGGTGATGACATCCTTGCCGGTTGCTACGGCGAGCGTGGCCGGAAGCTCGACCTGCGCTCCAACCGTGATTGCGATCCCAGTGTGCAGCTGCCCACCAAAACCGGCCGCATCAATCGTGACCGAGTATGTGCCCGGAGGCAGCAATCGCGCGCTGTATCCACCCTGTCCGTCGCCGACTGCAGAACGATCAAGGCCCTTTTCCTGGTCGCGGACTGTGACATTGGCGTTGATGATGAAACTACCTTTGGGGTCCTTCACGGTGACATGGAGATCGCCGGTGGCCGCGCCACCCTGAGCGAACGCGAAATGACTGAGCAGCCACAGCGAGGCGAGGCAAAGTGCTTTCAATGTGCGAGTCATGGTTTCTCCCTGATTTGTGCCGACACGAGCGCGAAGAGGTGAAGGCCGCCTGGACGGCAGCCACGCATCCATAGAATCCATCATGCGCAGAGGAATGTCCCCGCTGGATTACACATCAGAAGGCAGGCAAAGTTCAAGAGGAAGCTGGAAGCGGTCACCCCCCTGGTTAGCCTCGGCGGGACAGCGAATGGCTCGGGCAGCGATTTAAGGGATGGTCACCACGAAGCGGGAGGCGTGCGCGGGGTCCTGCAGCCTGCCGAACAACATGGCGGAAGCCCCTACTTTTGCATATTGATCCTGGAATCGCGCCAGGGCTGAACCAGCATTTGGCCATGCCATCGCGACGTAGATTCTGGCCAGTGCAACGGTGGCGTTGCGGCGGAGCTGAAAAGCGTCGTTTACCATCCGACGAGCGGCGTCGGCACGCACGGAGTCGGCCTGGATCAGAGCGGCCTGCCCAATCTGTGCGAGCACAGCAGCGTTGCGCGAAGCCATGCGAACATAAGTTGCCGTCGCTCGCAGCCGGGCCCGGCGCACCTTGCGGTATTCGCCTCGCGAGAGGTAACGCCTAAGATA
>Ga0075030_100004636_pt1 | contig 12414 bp, 10 predicted proteins | sample LitLauG_LLR_2012_FD_71393 | JGI IMG/M metagenome (GOLD analysis project Ga0075030, IMG submission 71393) | Freshwater sediment microbial communities from Pennsylvania, USA - Little Laurel Run_MetaG_LLR_2012 | ecosystem: Environmental > Aquatic > Freshwater > Creek > Sediment | place: USA... | reverse complement strand
ACGCTTTCGTGCAGCATTACAATCGCTCGAGTCGGCCTTTCGTCTGGGCCGCGACGGCCGATTCGATCCTGCAGAAGATCGCCCGACTTTGTTCGCGTATTTCCGGGACACGATACTAGCGTGCCATCGAACAAATCGTTGCGCCAATATCAACAGGATGAGAGCTAACGTGGAGCGCCTTCAATTGTTGATTTTTAGCCAAGATTCAAGCCTGGTGGGGTTCGTTCGTGCGGCTCTGCAAGACCTAGGTGTTGCGGGTGCCCACTTCGACACTGACTCTGCTCGGACCCTTGAAATCCTGCGAAGCCGCCATTTTGATGGAATCATTCTTGATTGCAATGACCTAGCTTGTGCCCGGGAGATCTTGACGAGAATTCGCGGGGGACCGTCGAACCGGCAAACTCCTGTGACTGCTATTGTCAACGATGCGACGGACTTGCGGGGTATCCAAAGCTCCGGCGCCAACTTCAATGTCTGCAAACCAGTATCTCCAGCAACGCTAAAGGCCCATCTGAACAAGGCGTTTGATGCCATTCGGAAAGAACATCGGCGCTACTTCCGATGCGCCGTGAGCGTGCCCCTGTTTGTCGGTACCGAGAAAGACGGCTTTACTTCGGCCAGGCTGATCAATGTCAGTGCGGAAGGGCTGGCAGTCTTGCTGCGGAGATCCCCGAAGCTGGAAGGAACGGTCAGTCTAAGGTTTGACTTGCCCAGTATCGAGCCATATCGTATCGACGCAGAAGGAGAGATCGCGTGGGCGGACGACGAGAGCCGAATGGGAATAAAGGTGTCACACATGCCACAGGAGGCTCGCTGAAAGTATGCCGAATGGTTGGACGTTCTGCACTCGCAACTTGAGTTGCGCAGACTCACCGAAGAAGCTAGCCAAGGCAATCCGTAATGCCCTGATCCCTCACTCTCCTTTTCCTTTAAGTGTGGGCCACGGGCAGCACGACCGTGTGCCTGGCGCGAACAGGAGTGCAAGGAAATGCCGCGACGCCCCGACCCCTTTCTGGAAGACCAAATTCTGAATGCTGCCGCCGAACTGTGGAGAAAGGGAGGGGATAATGCGCTTACTATGCGCGCCGTGGCACAGGCTGCACACACTACTACCCCCACTATCTATCGTCGCTTCAAAAACCGTGAGGAGATTCTGCGAGCCTTGCTGAGGCGGATACAGCAGGATCTGCTCAATGTGCTGCAGACGTGCCGCTCTCCCGAGGAGGCTAGCCAACGATACGTACAGTTCGCCTTGAGCCACCCGTATGAATATGAGCTTTCTTTTACGCATGAATCGGCGTTTTCATATGTAGACCACCAGGGTCGCTCACGACCCGCCCGGTCTAAGCGACCCGAGGTGAAATTGATGAAAGCAAAGCTGGCGGAATGGCTCGGCGGCTCCGCAAACGATTACGAGCGGCTCGCTGTAGTCTTTTGGGCGCTGAACCACGGCACTTCTATGCTCCTCATCTCCAAGTCGGCGCGCAATGACATTTCCTCGAAATTACTAAGGTCCTGCGTGGCCGCCGTTATGGTACTGGTCAAGAACGCTCACGCCTTTGTAACAGCCAGGTGAACAGTAGCCCAATGGCCACTCTCTCTTAAAAGGACCTCCTGAACCATTGGTGTCCAATGGCATACAATTTTACTTGACTGATGGTGTCCAATGGAGTACAAGAGAGTTATGCAGACGGTTGTCGAAACGCCTCCTTACCTCGCGATTGCCAACAAGCTCTTTAGCGAGGAGGAGCGTGCGGACATCGTGGCACTCATTGCAGCTGACCCGGAGTGTGGAGACGTGATCCGTGGAACGGGCGGATTTCGCAAGGTCCGGGTTGCACGTAAAGGAATGGGGAAAAGCGGTGGGGCGCGAAGATTTCCGGTTTTTCTCATCACGGTTTTCTCGAAGAATGAGAAAGAAAACTTGTCGATGGCGGAACGCAACGCGCTGAAGAAACGGGCGGATAGTATTTTCGAGACCTACGGGAGGTAGCATGAAAACGCAATTCGAGCAGATGATGGATGGCCTTAACGACGTTGAGGCGTTCCTTGCTGGAGAGCAGGAAGGATTCAAGGTATATGTGCCCCAGGAAGTTGACGTAAAGGCGATCCGTAACCGACTGGGCATGACGCAAGCCAAATTCTCTGACATGTTTGGCTTCAGCCTTGACGCGATCAAGCACTGGGAGGGAGGCCGGAGAACCCCAGAAGCGCCAGCTCGCACATTGCTGACTGTGATCGATAAGAATCCCGCTGCTGTGCTCACGGCACTGAATCCCGCTGCGTTCGCTGCCGCTGTCGGCTCTTCTAAGTCCACCACAGTCCACGTCAGCCGTCATAGAAAGCGTCAGGCGTCTCGTGGCGTTACAAAACGAAGCGCTCATTCTGCCGGGAGAAAACGTATCGCGAAGTGAAACGGCTTCGATCACACCGAACGCAAAAAGGGATTGGTAATCGAGTGCGCGAGCGACGAGTTCTTGAACCCGCGATTTCAACCCACGATCAAAATGTCTCTAACGAACTTAGGCGGCCACCCAGAGTCACGTAAGTCGTTCAAACTACAACATCAACCAACACTGAAAAAGCTACCTTCGAGATTCCTGGCGATCCAGTCCGTCTGGCCTTAGTCTTTCAACGTAATCGACGCAGAGCGCCTCTTCCAGTACTCCAAAGAACTGCACCGGATTTTTGCACCGACTGGCTGCATCCGGCGCTTACTGGCGTCTACTCGCCATTCCGAGGGACATTGCTGGAGGTGATTGAAGCGAAAGGTAGAAGGTTTATTATCAGAAGCTTGTAGGGAATTGCTAAAGCGATACGGGTAGATGGATGATCTGGAGGGGTAAGGTCAGGCGCTGCTTCTTTTCGCCTAACGCGCCAAGGTTGAGCACGTTGTGAACCCCTGGGCTTGCCGATCTCCCGATCCGACGTCTCCCAGACCTAACTCCGGCTGCCTGGGTCGCCCAGCATTGGTAGACTCAAACACTCAAACGCTCAAATAGCAAGGTGTTGAGGTGAAGGTGAGTTTCGCCAACCTTCTTAATTAATCCGGCAGCCCAAACCGTACTCATCGTACTGAATTACCAGTAAACTGCCTTTCGCTACTACTTATCCCCGTTCGTTGCAATCGTGGTACCCCAAAGCACGCTGGAACCCCAGATGACGCCTTGTGCACTTGCGCTGCTGCCCCAGACCACCGAGTTCCCGTTAACCGACGAGCCCCAGAGTACCGAATTGCCACTGACCGAAGTTCCCCAAACCACAGACGGTTCCCCAGAGTACCGAGCCGCCCCAGACCACCGAGGCCCCCTGTGCCAGTGTCACTGTCCCGTTGCTGGAGTTATAGACTGCAGTCGGCGAGAGGGCGCTGCCCGCCGTTGCCGACGCCCGGTCGGTGTTGGACAAAGCAGCAGCAACGTTCAAATAGCCGGCCCCGACCGTGAAAATATCGTACTGTTCCACATACGTGACCTGTGTGGTCGGATCTGTGTAACTGGTATAGGCCGGAAAGTGCTTGGATGCTGTCTTCATGAGCCGCGCTTTGACTTGATCAGGCGCGAGCGATGGATTCTGCTGCAGCATCAGCGCAACCGTTCCGCTGACTTCCGGCGTCGCCATGCTCGTCCCGCTCAGGCGGTAGTAGGCAGACGAGGCGGAACTCGAGGCCCCAGTCTGGTAATAATTCTTCGGAACAGCAGTGCTGGGATTGTTGGCGTAGAGCGTGGCACTGGTGGAAGCCAACAGGGAGACTCGCCCATTACCAGGAGCGACGATGTCGGGCTTCACGACGTGGTCCACTGCCGATGGTCCTTTGGAGCTATAACTCGCGATCTGGTCATCCGCGCCCGTGTCGGTGAACATGGTTTTCATTGCACCTACGGTGATCACATAAGGATCATTCCCGGGAGAGGTGATCGTGCCATAGCCTTGGTTGCCAAAAGAGTTGTCGCGGCCGTAATTGCCAGCTGCCACCACCACCACGATCCCGGCCTTCCAGGCTTTTTCCACGGCCTGGCAGAGCGGATCTTGCACGTAGCCTTCATAAATGCCGCGCCCGAGCGAGAGGTTTATGACCCGGATGTTATAGGTACTCTTGAGCGCAATCGCGCGGTCGATCGCCGCGATCACGGAACTATCAGAGCCCTGACCATTTTGGTCCAGCACCCGCAGGTTGATCAGTTTCACATTTGAAGCCACTCCGCGAAAGGCCACGACGCAATTGGAACACGTCGAGTTGTTCCCGTTCCCTCCTATGATCCCGGCTACGTGGGTGCCATGCCCGTAGGCATCAGAGGTGCTCGTGGTGCCCGGCACAAAGTTCTGACTGTAGACGACCCGCGAGTTCGCGCTGCTCGTGCTGTTTGCGGATTTGAGGTCATTGTGGTTCGAGTAGATTCCGCTGTCGATCACCGCCACACCGACCCCGGATCCGTCAAAACTCAGGCTGGGCGCGATATCGAGGTTAATGGCCTGAGAGCCGTCCCCGTAGTCCGTTGCGCCTGCCAGCGGCCGGTCCAGAGAGATGTAGGAAATCGTCGGGTCACTCGAAACAAGTTGGCCCACGGAGGACAGTGGTATAGAGTAACTGGCCCCCTGGAACGACCCGAACTGCCCGGTGAGTGTCGCGCCTGCCGCTGCGGCGGTCGAGTAGTTCGTTTGGCTTGGCACCGCGGCATACTGCACAATGACGTTCACCGATGGGTCGGTTGAAACCCCGGCTTGGGATGCTAAGCTCTGCATCAACGCCGATTTTGAAGCGATACTGGAGAGGGTAACGGCGGTTTGCAGGTCAGGTGAGATCTTGCTCTGAGCAAGAGCCAGGCTCGCCGTCAGAATGAGGGCTCCGAGGACGAGAAGTTTCTTGCCGCAAGCTGCGCTGCCGCGTTTGATGCGTTTCATAGTTCCCACCCCTGAGTTGATTCGGATCGTCTTCATGTGTGTCTCGCTCCCGCCCGGCTCATTAGTTGTCCCCGTTGAGCAGGATGTCCGTCGACTCCGTGGTGTCGGTTGTGCTGGTGCCCCACATGGCACTCGTACCCCACATCGCGCTGAACCCCTGCGTGCCGCTGGTGCCCCACATGGCCGAGGTCCCCCACATGGCGGAACTGCCCCACATGGCTGATTGGCTGCCGACAAAGACATTGGCGCCCCAAACGGCGGTGGTGCCCCACATGGCCGAGGTCCCCCACATCGCCGAGGAGTCTTTGACGAAGTAAACGCTTTTCGTCGCCGGGTCGTACCGTGCGGCGGGCGATTTCGCCACGCCGGAAGCGAGAGCAGTGCTCGACAACGCCGCCTGGATGTCCAGGTAGCCTGCTCCAATGGTGAATGCGTCGTACTGGTCGGTGTAGGTAATGCCCGTCGTTGGATCGGTGTAACTGCTAGAGGCCGGGAAGGTTTTATAGGCCGTCAGCATCAGCCGGGCTTTGACCTGGTCCGGCGTCAGACTTGGCTGCGACTGGAGAAGCAAGGCCACCGCGCCGCTAACCACCGGCGCCGCCATGCTGGTGCCACTCATCGTGTAGTACCAGGGCGAGTTTCTGGTGGTGGTGCCGTTATAGTAGTAACTAAGAGGAACCACGTTCTGTGCATACGCCGAGGTCAGACTCGCGCCCCAACCCAAGAGCGACACCTGCCGATTACCCGGCGCAACGATATCTGGCTTCACGATGTGGTCAATCGAGGTAGGCCCTTTGGAACTGTAGGTCGCGATCAAATCGTCAGCGCGGGTGGGAGTCCCCATGGACTTCATGGCGCCGACAGTGATGACGTAGGGGTCGTTGCCCGGAGCGGTGATCGTGGCGTAACCGTTGGTGTCTTGAGAGTTGTCTCTGCCATCGTTGCCGGCCGCGACCACAACCACAATGCCGGCCTTGTAAGCCGCCTCCACAGCCTGGCACAGCGGATCGACGGTGTAGCTCTCGAACACGGGTCGTCCCAGAGAGAGGTTGATTACGCGAATGTTGTAGGTCGCTTTCAGTTGAATCGCGGTCTGAATTGCAGCGATGGCCGCACTATCGGTTCCCATGCCATTGCTGTCCAGGATCCTCAGGTTCACTAGGTTGACGTTGGGGGCTATTCCCTTGAACGTCTTGGTGAAATAGGGGCCGGTTGAGTGGTAGGCGTTGCCGGCAATGATGCCGGCCACGTGCGTACCATGACCGTACATGTCCAGCGCGCCGTATCCGTCGTTCACCCAGGTCTGGCTGTAGACGACTCGGGACTTTCTGCTGCCCGGCACGTTCAGGTCAGCATTTCCAACGATGTTGGCCAACATGGCCAGAACTGGATGGGCGGAACTGGTGGAGACACCGGCTCTGTCCGCGTTGTCCTGGATGCCGCTGTCAATGACCGCCACGGCGATCTTGCTGCCGTCCAAACCCAGAGTCCATGCATATGGAGCATTTACAGCAGGGGCGGCGTTATTCAGCACGCCGCTGAGGCTGCGGTCGGGTGAGATATGAGTAACTTCGGGATCTGCCGCCAGATCATCGACCTGTGCCGGTGTCATGGATGCATGAAGTCCATTCACGACGGACAAGTCATGCTTGACCGTGCCTCCATGGGCACTGACTTTGTCGTGGTGCTTCTGTGTCGGCGCCGTCGTGAACTGAACGATGACATCCACAGGACTATTGCCACTTTGCGCCACGTCGGCGGCAACTTTTTTGTTTCTCGCAGCGGCTGGGAGCGCGAGCGCCAGGATCAGCGTCAGCAGAAGTGTCCTTCTCATGTCTCGCATCCTCACTTTCAAGAATTGGTTGTGTTTTCTCTTACTCACTCGGCAGCTCCTTCCTGTGGCTGATTAGTTCTCGCCGTTAATAAGGATTGCGGTCGACTCCCCTGCGGGGGTGCTGGAAGTTCCCCAAACCACGCCCGTACCCCAGACGACGCCGTAGCCCTGCATCGAACTGGTGCCCCAGCAAACGCTGCTGCCCCAAAGCACAGACTGGCCGTTGACGTTAGTGCCCCAGATGACGCCGGTGCCCCAGACCACGCCAGTACCCCACACTACGCCGGAGCCCCAGACGACCCCGGTGCCGTTCACCAGGACCGTGTTTCCGCTCTTGTCTTGCGTCACCGTTGGGGACAATGCGCTGCCTGTCTTGGTGCTGGCCAAGTCAGTGTTCGATAATGCCGCTTGGATATCCAGGTAACCGGCACCAACCGTGAAAATGTCGTACTGGCTGCTGTAAGTCGCCCCCGTGACCGGATCGGTGGCCGTGCTGTAGAGCGGGAACGTCTTGTACGCGGTCTTCATCAGGCGAGCCTTCACCTGGTCGGGAGTCAGGGTGGGGTGTTGCTGGAGTAAGATCGCGGCGGCTCCGCTCACTACGGGCGTGGCCATGCTGGTGCCGCTGATCCGGTAATACCAAGTATCGGTCCCGGGCCAGGCCGCAGGATCGTAATAGGTGGTAAGGATGTGAGTGGATGCATAGTCGTCCCAGAGACCCACTCCGCTGTCGTAGGAAGCAGGCGTGGCCAGGGAAACAACTTGGTTACCGGGCGCGACGAGGTCGGGCTTGACCACGTGATCGTAAAGTGTGGGGCCCTTGGAACTGTAACTGGCAATCAGATCGTCGGACCGCTGGGGCGTACCCATGGTTTTCATGGCGCCCACGGTGATCACATAGGGGTCGTTGCCCGGGGCGGTGATGGTGCCGTAGCCGCTCGTGTTGGCTGAATTGTTGCGGCCTTCGTTGCCCGCCGCCACCACCACCACGATTCCGGCTTTCCATGCCTGTTCCACGGCCTGGTCCAGTGGGTCGAGTTTGTAGCTTTCATAAACTGGGCGGCCCAGCGAGAGATTAATCACCCGGATGTTGTATTGCGACTTCAATGCGATGGCTTTTTGAATCGCCGCAATCACGGCGCTGTCGGTTCCGACACCGGCAGAATTGAGAACGCGCAAATTGATGAGCGAGACACCCGGCGCGATGCCCTGGAGATTGCGGCCCCCGGTGTACGCGGCCCCTGACCAGCCAAGGACGGTGACAGAGGATTGGGCGCCGAGGATTCCGGCCACGTGTGTGCCATGGCCATAGGGATCATAGATATTGGAAGAATTGGTGTCGCCCGTGAAGTCCTGGTTGTAGACGATCCGCAGAGTGCCGTTAGGGAGGGGGCCAGTCAGGAAGGCGCTATGCGGCGCGATGCCGCTGTCGATCACGGCCACGCCGATGCTGCTTCCGGTGTAGCCCGAACTCCAGGCGGCGGAAGCATTCACTGCGGCGGCGGTGAGGTCGAGCATCCCGTTCACCGGGCGATCGGGCGAGATGTAGGCCACATCCGGATCGTTGGCCAGATCTTCCAGCGCCGAAGCCCGCATGGTGTAAGCACCACTCTTCACCAGGCCAAGCTCCCGATTGAGAGTCCCGCCACGGCTCAGCACCTTCTGATGGTGCCGCGCGGTTGGCGTCTGCGTGAACTGCACGATGACATCGACTTGGTCGGAAGCGTTTTTCCCTTCCAGGTCTTTGGACATTTTGCGCGCCCCGGCAAAGGCCAGGCTGGCGCTCAGGATCACTGTGCATAGCATCAGGAATCTTTTTCCCCAGGCTGCGCCCTCACATTGTTTGCGGTTCATCGTTGTTCCCCCTATTTCCTTGTCCTCTATGCGATCTCATTTGTGTGGCTTGGCAGATCAAGCACTTTGCGACAGACATAGAGAAGCACGCGCCGTTCCAGACGGGCTCGCTTGTAAGTGATTGATTTCTGGGCCTACAGGGGAGTGAGCCAGGCAGCCACTGGGACAGGGCTGGCCCAGGTTGGGCCAGTTGGGCCAGGCTGTGCCCCGCGATCGTAACCGTCAGTTGATTACTGGCAGAGTGGTAGGCCCGCGCCCGAAATTCACGAGCAGAGCCGACTTAACGCGCAGAGATGCAGCGATATTCGCAGCGCAGGCTCGTGCCACGTACGAGTGCGAGACAAGTTGTTGCTTAGTTGAGTGCAGGAATGGTCAAGACATGTGGCCCGATGCGACCGAAGCAGCAGCTTTATCGCGGTCAGTCCAGTGGGCACGAAAGAAACTCGCCGTGCCGTGCCGATCTTTGAATGCTTCCGTGCCGCCCTCGCGTGTGCAGGAGTAGGCCTGCGAGATTGGCATAAGTCAAACAGTCTTCAAGATCAGCGCCCTGCAAGTATTGGTGAATGAAGCCGGCGCTGAAGCTGTCACCCGCTCCGACCGGATCGACCACCTGGACTGCGGGCGGGGTCAGACTCCACTGCTTGTCTCCTACCTGGCAGATGGCCGCCTCGGCGCCGCGCTTCACTACTACCACTTTGGCCAACCCCGCCAGGGTCTTCGTCGCTTGCGCGAGATCATTGGTGCGCGTTAACTTCTCGGCCTCGCGCTCGTTGGGAAAGAAGAAATCTACATACTTCAGAACTTCCAACACATCTTTGTCCCATTTGTCGTCGGGATCGTCGTTGGTGTCGAGCGAGGTCGTAAGCCCTGCCGCTTTCAGCGTGCGGAAGAGTTCCAGCACGTGCGGGCGCAATCCCCGATGCAAGAAGAACGAGGACATGTGGAAATGACGAGCCGAACAGACATAGTCGAGATCGATATCCTGGTAGCTTAGTTCAAATATGGTTCCAGGGTAGGTCAGAATCAACCGGTATTCCGGGTGCGGGAGAATGACGGTGAGTCCGGTCGTTCTTCTAACTGCAACCTTGACGGCATGCACCTCTACTCCACTGTCAACCAGGCGCTCCAACGCCAGCCGGCCAAGCGGATCGCTGCCTATCTTCGATACAAATCCCACCTTCGTTCCTAGACAGGACAAGTTGTGAGCAAAGATCGCCGATGAACTCCCCAACGTCAAAGCCAACCCGCTCGCGAGTAGCTCTCGTTCCGGCACGAGTTCCGTCGGAAGCCCGTACAGAATGGTGTCGAGATTGATCTCCCCTACAACCGCCACATCTAATTCCGGCACGACTCTATCCTCGCCTTCTGCGTTAGCGCAACCGAGGTCATTATTTTGATATGGCGAGTTCTTCAACTTCGGATCTCCGGATTCAGTGATCTTTAGTTATTTCCCAGTCCTACGTTCTGTTGCACCAGAGTCTCCTGGTTCGCCACACACCGCCACCTGTCTTCGAGCCGTACCCATGTGTCGACAAAGCGGCCACGCTCCAGGAACGGTTTCCCGCTGCGGGAACCCTTTACGTGATAAGTACTGACCACAATGGCGATGCCGCCGTACATGTGAACCACAATATCCTCATTGACGATTTCTTGGGACTGCGTAAAGTGACTGCCGATCTCCTCTAGGTACTGCACCTTGTTGACCAAGCGTCCGCGATTGTCGACCCGGACAAACGTGTCCGCCAAAAGCGCATCAACAGCCTTCACGTCGTGATGCAAGTTCGCCTGATTCCAGGCATACTCCAGGCCTCGGATCGCGTTGTCATCCATTGACGCTGCATGTGTTGCCACCCATGCAAGACCAACGCCGAGCACCAGTGCACCAATTAGACGCGGATGCCTCATGGCAAGTTCCTCTCATTTCTTGGATGGAACGTTTCTTATTTCGTACTTCGTACATTCTCAGCGCTAGATTGAGTGTTCCTCTTGTTCCTCGGGCTGGACAGTCCAGCCCTCCTCTGCCATCTTCTGACGAAGCCACCGCTTTATTTGCTGGCGAACTGCGGGACTGACAGCCGTGAACGTAATCCCTGCACGGCCATGCATACCAACCCAAGCCAGCCGAGCCAATACCTCCGCGGTCCTATCCGAGTTGGGAATTTGGAAACGAACCCGCAATCCGCTCTGGTAGCCCAGAACTGTGGTCAAGCCTTCTAGGCCCATGCCGCCTGCGCTTAAATTGGCGGTGGTGCACGCCAGATCCTGGCCCTCTGCGGTCACAAGCGATGCTGGAACCTTTATTTCCGCGCGAAAGCATTGCTGCTGTTCGTAACTCAACGATCCGAGAGCAGCCGGTGCAGCCTGCCGAACTGGCGAGAGTCCATACTCCCGCAGCTTTCGACTCAGACTCCGGCGCGAGATGCCGAGTTGCGCAGCGGCATGACCCCGATGGCCGCCGGTCGCCTCCAGTGCTTTCTCGATGGTCTGGGCTTCCATCCGTGCTCCCAAGCTGTCCAATCGAGTCTTACACGAAGTGCTCTCCGCTGGCCCACTGTCACTGGTATTGGTGTTTGTAAGCTCTTGTCGAACTTCGGAAGCTTCGATCTCAGGGCCAGGTGCCGAGACCGCGATCTTACCCACAACATTCTGGAGTTCGCGAACGTTCCCGGGCCAGGAGTAGGACTGAAGGACTCGCAACGCGTCCAGAGAAAACTTGAGACCGCTCTCTCCCTGGGCCAGGAAGTGCTCGGCCAGAGCCGCAATATCTTCGCGCCTCTCACGCAGCGGAGGCACACAGAGCTCAAACTGACTGAGGCGATGGTAAAGGTCCTTGCGGAATCGCCCCGCGCTCACTTCCTCTTTCAAGTTGCGGTTGGTGGCGGCAACCACGCGCACGTCGGTCGTAATCTTGCGATGCCCGCCTAGCCGGTAGTACGGGGTCCGGTCCAGGACGCGAAGCAGTTTGACCTGCACCTTAAGATCGAGTTCTCCGATTTCGTCGAGGAAAACAGTTCCCAGGTGCGCCAGCTCGAAAAGCCCGGGCTTGTCTGTATCGGCCCCGCTGAAAGCGCCTTTTTCGTAGCCGAATAGTTCGCTCTCTACCAGATTCTCCGGCAAAGCAGCACAGTTGATGTCCACAAACGGTTGGCTGCAGCGCAGGGAATATTCGAGGATGGCGTGGGCGATCCTCTCCTTGCCAGTACCGGTTTCACCAACGATCAGTATGGTCCCGACATGGCGCGCCACACGCTCCACCATGCCCATGAACTTCCGCATGACCTCGCTGGCTACGATGAACTCAGCACCATCAGCCGGATTGTTAGAAGTCGTGAGCGTTCCCATTCCATCCCAACAGGACGCGTGCGGTTGGACCGTCTCCTTAACGCATCCTCAACACCTGAACAACATCGGCATTGTGCCAATCATCGGCTACTGGTCCCCCCATGACTAGTCCCCGGACTGTATGCGCGGTCACTTTGGTAACGGGCCGAAGGCTGGGCAGGGCCTGCCTGCTCTTGGCTCATATGGGACAGCCTTGGCCCATGGCAATTCCCGCCCGTCAACAGCCTGCTGCTGTTTCAGTGGCTTAGCAGTGCCGTCCTCTGGCAGCTGGCGTGCACTTTCTAGGCAGAGTACAGACGGCAGGGAGCCGAAGGTCGCCGTAAGGGAATGAGCTCGAAAACCAAGGTAACAGCTGTCGCTATTGACAGCATTCTTGGTTGATGGAGACGTTGCTAAGATGGCCTTTTCCATGCCAATTCGAGCAAGAATATACATCGCCGCTACCGCCGCGGCTGGAGCCGCCGTGTTGGCGACTTCTTTATTGC
>Ga0075030_100004635_pt1 | contig 12416 bp, 10 predicted proteins | sample LitLauG_LLR_2012_FD_71393 | JGI IMG/M metagenome (GOLD analysis project Ga0075030, IMG submission 71393) | Freshwater sediment microbial communities from Pennsylvania, USA - Little Laurel Run_MetaG_LLR_2012 | ecosystem: Environmental > Aquatic > Freshwater > Creek > Sediment | place: USA... | reverse complement strand
ACGGCCGCAAGCAACTGCTGAGCCTGCGCATCGATCCGGAGGCGGTGAAGTCCGGGGACGTGGAAATGGTGCAGGACCTGGTTGTCGCGGCGGTTAACGAAGCTGCACGCAAGGTCGATGCTCAAGTTCAGTCGTCTCTGGGCGGGATGCTTGGCGGTCTGGGCATTCCAGGGCTATAGTCATCGGGTATTCTGGAATCCCGGCGTGGCTTACCGACGACATTCGCGACTCGAACGCGTGATCGGAATTCGGCCGCCGCTTCTTGGGCCAGTGTCGAGGCGAGCAGTTACATCGATTTTTGTGTCGCTGCCGATCGCAATGCTAGCTGTTGTCGTCGCGGACAAGGCGGCAATTCCTGATTGGTTGCGTCTGGTCATTTCGCCGGGATTGGTGGCCGGGCTACGGTTCGCTGGGACACAGCCTTGCGGTGGCCTTGTGGATTGTTTGGAACAGGCAATGGGGACCGGGGCGCAAATTGGGCTGATCTCCTTCGCCGTAGATGCATTCCTTTATAGCCTAATGGTTTTTGGCGTTAGGACCGCACTTTCTGCGCCGTCCAGCTCAGTCGAGTAGACACGAGCCATCACCTTGCGGAGCACGTGACTTTCTAGAACAAAAGAGAAATGTCCAAATTTGCCGAACCGATGTCGCGTTTGATTGACGAACTGAAGAAGCTTCCTGGCGTCGGGGCCAAAAGCGCGCAGCGGCTGGCATTTCACATTCTTCGCTCGAGCGATGAGGATGCCGAGGCGCTCGCGGCTGCTGTGCGCGACGTCAAGGCCAGCCTGCGGCTCTGTTCGGTGTGCAACAACATCACCGACGTCGATCCCTGCGCTTACTGCACCAGCCCCACGCGCAACCAGCGCCTGGTCTGCGTGGTGGAAGAACCCACCAACATCGCGGCCATCGATAAGACGAAGCACTACAACGGTGTGTATCACGTGCTGCACGGAGCGATCTCACCTCTGCATGGGATCGGCCCGGAGCAACTGCGCATCTCGAACCTGCTCAGCCGGGTCGAGACTGGGAATGTGGATGAAGTGATCCTGGCGACCAATCCCACGGTCGAGGGAGAAGCCACCGCGGTCTATCTTTCGCAGCAACTGCGGCGCGCCGGGGTGAAGGTGACGCGCATCGCTACCGGCATCCCGGTGGGCAGCGACATCGAGTATACCGACGAGATCACCATGTTGAAGGCCATGGAAGGCCGGCGCGATATGTAGGGTTCATGGAGCGGCGGACGCCCTCGTCCGCCCAAGAACCGGCAGCACCCCTCTGCCCAACCGTTCTTGCCACTCCCTCCCCGGACGAGGGCGTCCGGGGCTCCCATCACAGGCCGGAGCCTTTGGCTCGGGCCGCCGGATGCAGGAAAACATTCTCCTCTCCGTCTACTGCATCAAGGCCTTCCGGCATGGTGCCGCGGTTGTACTCCGCCATCCGATTCTTCCACTTGAGGAATTCGGTGATGCTCTGAGGTTCGATGCGCACTTCGACGCGGCGCAGGCTGGCGAGCAGTAGATTCATCTCGCAGCGGAAACCCCGGGCGGTGCGCAGGTTTTTTTCGGAAGGTCGAATCGGATCGATGCGTCCGCGGTGGTATTCGAGCAGTCCCCAGCCCGCGGGAAGTTCCTCGACCTTCACCAACCCCGGCGGCACCAGGTAGAAGCGCTCGTTGCCGACTCCCTTCTCTGGTTTCTGCCGGAAGGGCTTGGCCCGATCGGCGAGGAAATCGTCGCGCGTCACCTTGCACTCGACGAGGACGGAATGGCAGGCCTGCTTCCAGCCGATGGCGTCGGGCACCTCGCCGCTGGCGCAGGTTTGTTCCGACAGCACCACGCCGCAGCGATACAACCGCAGCCAGCGCACGGCTTTTTCGACCAGTTGGGCGTGGGTCATAACTGCCTAAGTTGTACTTGGTAAATAAAACGCGAGGAAGTGACTGGCGAGTTACGACTCCAGGAATAGCTCAGCACGAAAACGGTATCTACCCGCGCTCCGCAGCGTTCGGGTTCCCGATCGTTCCACCTACCCCGTCTTGGCTGCCCTTACCACCACCGGACGCCGTAGTACGGTCTCCAGCAGGTATCGTTCGGCCGCGATGGTCTGGGCCGTGGGATTGCCGGGAGTGTAGCCTTCGGCGGCGATGACCAGGGCCTCATTCTTCCCGAGCGCCGCGGGCTTGCGGAGAAAGCCACTGGTGCGCGATCCATGACCGTTCTTCGAGAGCTCGGGGGGTTCGATCTGGACGCTACGGATGTTCCCGTCGTGGGCGGCATCGAAGGCGTTGGCCAGACGCAGGACTGCCGCCAATTGCACGATGACTCTCTGCTCACCCGGAAGCAGGTCCCGCAGCGACTTGTGGCTGCGAACGGGCAAGGCTCCGGCGTGGAAACGAGCCACGATGGCGGCACGTTGCATGGTCTCGGCATTCCATCCCAACGGCGTGCCGTGGGATTTGATCATCTCCATCGATTCTTTGTGGTGCCCCTTGCTCCCTTTCGACTTGCCCACGTCGTGCAGAAGGGCCGCGACATATAACGCCGAGCGGTCGTCGGAGGCATTGCCGTTCGCCACCTCCGGCCCACTCTTGACCAATCCGGCGGCCTCCAAGCCATCGTAGAGTTCCACGGCCAGGCGAGCGACGCGCTCGGAATGCGCAAAATCGGGATCCAGCACCTTCGCCCACAACTTCATCCGCCGGGTGGCAATCTCTTGAATCTGCTTGCCTTGCGGCAGGCCAGCGCGCCAGACGTTCCATAGCGAGTCGGGGCCTCCTGTCCTCTGACGGTATTCCTCTAGCCTTTTCTTGCGCTCTTCCACAATGCGCCCATGCCAGGCTTTGCGGGAAGCCTCGTCGGGAAAGACTCGGGACGAGAGTGCTGTGGCCCAAAGCACGTCGAGGTCGTGAACTTCGCCCAGCAGGTCTTGCAGGTGCTTGAGGTCGTTGCTCCAGAGTTTGTGCTCGACGGGCAGGAAATTCTCCACGATGTAGCGAAAGCGCTTGATCCCGATGCGCAGCGTGTGCAGCGCTACCTGCGATCGGTTGCGCATGGCACGGCTATGCAGATCCCGGGCGGCGGTCCAGCGCTCCAGGGCGAGATGCTTGAAGACGGCACTGCCGGAACGGATTCTTTTGGCGCGGAGCGGGAGCGTCTTGCTCCAATTGCGCCATTGCTTGCGGTCGAATTCTTCAAGCGCTGCACGAGCCGCGTGCTTGAGCTGGGATTCACGGGCATTCAGCAAGTGGATCAGGGCTTCCGCAGGGGAATCGCGGGGCGGCGCTGGATCGATCGCAGCCTCGGTTGCTGCCGTGGGGCTCGACTCGTTGCCGGGGAGAATCTCCTGCTCCTGGCCGGAGGCGGACGGGAGTGGGAGCCCCGTATTTGGCGTCGAACTTTGCAGCTTCTCGATCCACTCCATCATGATCTGGACATCGCGGAGTTCTCCCAGGCTCTGGAACAGCCGCTTGCCGGACTTCTTCATGGCTTTCCAGTCGGGGTCGGGATCCATGGCCATCATGCCGTCGGCCAGGGAGCGGCAACGGCGGAGGGCGACCCGCAGGTCATGGACGGGATCAGCGTTGAAGCCTGCGGCCGCGCGCTCGCATTCCTTGAGCACGCGCAGCATCCAGTAGCGCAGGCCAGTGGTTTTGGCGGTGGGGCTCACGTGGCCATTGTAGAATAACGGCCCGCCGGACAAGAGGAATGGAGCGGCGGACGCCTTCGTCCGCCGTGACTCCGGCAAATTCCCTTCTGGAAACGCTCCTTGCGCTCCTTCCCCGGACGAGGCGTCCGGGGCTCCATATTTCTTGTTACGGCACGGCCCGAACCGAAAGGCCGAACGGAGCCAACTCCTCACGGACAACCTTCTCTTCCCCTACCGCAATAATGGCCGCCTGGTGAGGCGCGAAGTACTTGCGGGCCGCGGCATTGACATCGGCGGTGGTCGTGGCCGAGACCCTCCGGCCACGAGCACCGATCTCGTCCGGTTGCAGACCGGCGACCCAGAGGGTGGCCAGCGTCTGCGCCAGCGATCCGCGATCCTGCAAGTTGACGGCTTCGCTGCCGACAAGGTATCGCTTCGCCTTGGTCAGTTCTTCGTCTGTTGGACTGGTCGTCGTCAGCCGCGTCAGTTCATATTGAATCTCGTTCAGGCTGGCCCCGGTTACTTCGTTGCGGACATCGGCATGCGAGACCAGTTCGCCCGCTGCCCGGTAGGGCCGCAGGAAGGCGTAGGGGGAATAGGTATATCCCTTGTCTTCGCGGATATTGGCAACCAGCCTCGAACTGAAAGTGCCTCCGTAGACTGCATTGGCCACCTCGGCCGGCTCGTAGTCTGGATCGCCACGCTTGGGACCGAAAGCTGCAAACTCAATCGTCGTTTGAACGGAGCCAGGGCGCGGAACGAAGAACACAGCATGTTCGACCGTGGTTGGAGGATTCGCCGGCAGAGCCACCGAAGGTCTTGCCGGGGCCTTCCAGGAGCCGAACACCGCCTGCACCGCGTCGAGCATTTTGTCACTCTGAAAATCGCCCACGGCGACCAGCAGAGCCTGATCAGGCCGGAAGCGCTGCGCGAAGATGTCACGAAGGTCCGCCGGAGTCGCAGTGGCAACGGATTCTTTGGTGGCGGACATGACGTGATAGGGATGTTTGCCGAACATGACTCGGTCGCGCGCGCGCGAGGCAAGGAACCGCGGTTCCGCTTCCTGCTGATCGAGCGAATCGGCGAGGTTCCGTTTGGCGAGATCGACTTCGCCGTCCGGGAAAGAGGCGTTCTGGACAACATCGGCAAGCACCCCCAGAGCCGTCGCAGTCTTGGCCGAGAGGACGGCAGTCGACACTTCCAGGCTGTCTTTGGTAGCGAAGGCGCTGAAGTCGCCGCCGGCGCCCTGCAGTTCCTGAGCGACCTGCCGGGCGCTGCGGCTCTTTGTCCCCTGATCGATCGTTTTCGAGAGCAACTGGGAAATTCCAGGCCGGTTTTCCGGGTCGGCGGCCAGGCCCCCGCGCACCTCGACCGTCAACGCGACTTTCGGCAGTCCCGGCTCCGAGACCAGCCAGATGGTGAGGCCATTGTTGAGAGTGGTCGTCTTCACATTCGGAGTTTGCAACGGCTTCTCGGGACCGTAGGGCGGAAGGTCCTTGGGCATGGGAACTTCTTTTTGGGCTGCCGCTAAACCGACCAGCAGAACGACAGCGAAAAGGCAATTTTCCAGCTTCGTCATTGTCATTGTCCTGCTCCTGTCTTGGCAGCATCGTCCTGCTTGGCAGGCACGCGGTTGATGATGGTGCGGTTGGCGGGTACCAGATACTTGCCGGCAAAGGCGCGAATCTGCGCTGGAGTCACTTTGGCCAGGTCCTCGGGAGTCTGATAAACCGAGTCGAAGTTGCCGTCAAACAGCGTGGCGTGAGAAAGGGCGGAGGCCCGGTTGATGGGAAGCGCGAGATTGTCGTACCAGTCCGAGCGCATTTTGGTCACGATGCGGTCGACCTCCTGCTGCGTCGGCCCTTTCTCGATGAGGTCGTGAATGCTGGCGTCGAAGGCGGCAACCAGTTGGTCCTCGGTCACTTTCGGCGGATACACGATGAACGAAGTCATCAGCGTCGGACCGTTGTATTCGAAGGGATTCCCGAGCGGCCAATTCACTCCGCCATCCACGGATAGGGCGACCTGCTTGTCCTTGACCAGAGCCTGATAGAGTCGCGATGCCTGCCCGTTGTGCAGCAGTTCGCCGGTCACGGCCGCAGCCAGGGCATCCGGCGAGTGACGCGCCGGCATGCGATAGCCGACTGCGAGCGCGGGGACCTTGGCGAGTTTGTCGGTCTGGGTGGCGCGGCGCTCGGCGGCCTGCGGCGGTTCGTCCACCTTGGGGCGTGGCGGGACAGTTCTTGCCGGGATCGCAGCAAAGTACTTCTCGGCCTTCGCGAAAATCTCATCCGGCTGCACGTCGCCCACGATGGCCAGAACCGCGTTATTTGGGGCGTAGTACTGCTCGTAGAACTTCTGCACATCCTCGATCTTCGCCGCGTCGAGATCGTGAAAGTCGCCGTAGAAATTGTGCGCGTTGGGATAGGTGTCGAAAGCCTTCCCTGCGAGATCGATCGCGTAGAACAATCCATATGGACTGTTCAGCACGTTGACGCGCACTTCCTCTTCGACCACGTTGCGCTGGTTTTCCAGGTTCTTGGGCGAGAAGTCGAGCGTCTTCAGCCGGTCGGCTTCAATCCAGAGCACGGGGTCCAGTGCCGACAAGGGCGCGGTTTCGATGTACTCAGTGTGGTCGTAGCGGGTGTCCCCGTTATTGTTCCCGCCGCCGCCTTCGATGACGCGGTCCAGCACACCCTTGGGCGAATTCGGAGTGCCCTCGAACATCATGTGCTCAAAAAGGTGAGCGAAGCCGGTGCGGCCTTCGGGCTCAAGCCGGAAGCCGATTCCATAGCTGATGCACAATCCGAAGGTTGGCGCGGAATGGTCTTCGGAAACAACCACGATCAACCCGTTTGACAGCTTCTTCATGCTGGTCGGCGCCTTCCACTGCTGCCCAACCGCGACCGCCGAGAGACAAAAGATCAAAAGCAGGCACAGCCGAGCGTGTCTGCGAGTGGGGAATCTCATGAACGCGCCTCCATCTGGACTTTTCGACCGGGTTCGTTTTGCGAGCAACAGTATACCTGCCTCGGTTAGACGTGAGTTGAGGTATCCCGATAGCGCGCGTCCTCAGTTGGTCTTGCCCACCCTGCCGGCGAATCTCACTTCTCTAAGGGCGGTGCCCAGCAAGGGAGGCCAGCGGGTCCTGTCCCAGTTCCGGTCATTACCGCCAAGCAGGCCAATTACCTCGGTAACGTTTGAGGGCTTACGGTTTCGCTTTAACCTTGAGCTTCAGAGTTGCGTTTTGCAAGGAGTCGGTTATCTCTGGCACAAACACACCTGCATCGCAAAACGCACGGGCCGCATCGGCTCGCGCGTTTGTCCATAGCCTGAACATCCTGATCAAGTATGCACGGATGTACGGCTACGATCACAAGCGCACCGAGACCCAATTTGAGATCGCGTGGAACGAGCTACAGCAAGGGCTTCCCACCACGGGAGACGCCGGCTTCCTGCTGGGCGTTTCCGAAAACAAGCTTCTTCTGGATGGCATTCCGCTGGAGACTGGCAACGCCGAACGCAGCTTTGCCAACCTCCTGAACACGGCCGGACTGGCCAGCCTCCACTTTTCCAAGGACGTCACGGTCGAGGACTTTACCCGCCTGGTGCGAGCGTTTACGGTTGCCGGCTCGAAAGCCACCGACGTTGCCAAGCAGATCAAAGATGCTCTGGGAGCGGGCAAGAAAAATAGCACCATCAAGATTAACGAAGTCAAGTTCGTGGCGACTGATCCGCTGACCGGCGATGTCAGCATCGCGGCACAGATTGCCGCCCAGACGCTGGGTCCTGAGTTCAAGCAGTGGTTGAACGATCCGCAGAAACTGCTTCAATTGATTGCCGCGGCCGAAGGGGCAAGCTCCGGCGGGGGCGGCAAAACAGACGCTAACGGTGCCCCGATGGTGCCGCTCGGCAGCGTGCCGAATGTTGCAGGCGGCGGAGCAGGCGGGACTGGAGGGGGCGCCGCTGGGACTGGAAGTGGCGCAGCCACTGGGGCCGCGCCGGCCTGGACCGGCGCCGTTGTTCCGCTGCAGGAGCAGGAAGTCATCCAGGCGATCCGCCTGCTGACGCGGTTCGGGCAGGTGCAGCAGGATCCCGCATTTAAAGAAGAAGATCTGCAGAAGGAAGTGAATCAGACCGATCCGAACACCCGTCTGAACCTGCAGCAATTGCTGGGCAGCCTGGCGGCCAAGGCGTCGACCGGTGAAGATGACACGCCCCTGTTAATGAAAGCGGCCGAGCACATGGCGATCCGCTTCGCTCTCGAACGATATCAAAAGGGCGAGATCAAGGTGAACGCCGTGCACCAGATGATGGAGCACATGAGCCGGCAGATGGACTCCTTGCGCCAGATCCTGCGCTTGCAGGAAGAAAAGATGAGCAAGGCCGGCATCCTGGTGGAGTCGCACGCCGACATCCTGGACCGCATGTTCTGGGCGGAAGTACCGGAATCGGGCAAGAAGAGCGTGCTCCTGTCGCACGAAGCTTCGTGCGTGCCTCCGCGAAACCTCCGGCAGTTCCTGGAAGTCCTTCTCGAACGCGGCGACAACCAGACGGCCGGCGAAATCCTGAACAACTACTCCGGCTGTCTCAGCGCGAAGGAAACGGAACCCCGGCGCAAGGCGGCGATCGGATTGAGCCAACTGGCCGATCTTTATTCGCGTCTGGGCGGCGAGCCCATGGCACAGGCCATCCACCGGTTGAGCGAGCAGATCATCGCGGAGAAAGACGCTGAATTGCAGAGCCTGATGAGCGCGGCTTTTGTGCGCCTGAGCCAGGAGGCCAGCTCAGCCAAGAATTATGCCGCGGTCAATGAAGTCTGCGCCGGGATGGAACTGGTCAGCGTTGAGCGGCCGGTCCTGATGAGCGATCTGCGGCCCCGCGTGGGCGTGGAAAATCGCCTGCCCGAATTCATTGAAGAGGCCCTGCGGCTGGAGCCGATCCCGACGGAACTCATCTCGGTCTTGCGCCGAACCTGTCAGGCCGGGGCCGAGCATCTGGCGGACCGATTCTTCCGCTGCATGCGGCGCGACGAGTGCGACCGGATGATCGACCTGGTGAAGGCCCTGGGATCCCCGGTACTGGTGCAGTTGCGCGAGATTCTGCGCACGGGGCAGCCGCGGCAGGCTTCCAGCGCAGTGGGCCTCGTGAGCCGGCTCGACGTCGGCACGCTGCTGGAATTGCTTCCGGCCCGATTGCCGGAGTGGAACCGTTTTTACCATGATGTGGCCGTGCGCCAGATCGCCTATGGAGCCGCACCCGATCGAGGCCGCTCCCTGTTGGAACTGGCCGAAATCCTGGATCCGCTGGTGCTGCCTGAGGCTGTCGATGAGATTGGGATGAGTGGAGACATCACGGCGGCGCAGCCGCTGATCGCGATGGCGCGCCCGGGCGAGGCCGCGTCGCGTTCGCCTTTCATACAACTGAAGGCGATCGAATCGCTGGGCCGCCTGAAGGATCTGGAGTCCGTGGGGGCGTTGCGCGAAATCCTGGAATCGAAGAAGACCTTCGGCTACACACAGCACAAAGAGCTCCGCATCGCAGCCGCACAGGCGCTGGCGAAAACCGACCCCCGCTACAGTTCGCAGGTGATGCAGGACAGCGGTTTTGAGGCGGCGGAACTCGCCATCGCCGCGCTCGATGCGGCCCCGGCCTGCCCGTGGGTGCGCCAGCGGCGCTACGAGCGGCTGGTCCTCGCCAAGACAATCGCGGCCACCATCGGCAGTTCGTGGGGCAAGTCCAAGATCATGATCCGCGAACTGAGCCTCGGTGGCGGCATGGGCACGAAAGAGGACAACCTCCGCATTGGCAACGAGGCCGACCTGGAGATCTCAGTGGGCATGCGGGCCAAGATTCGGGCTCACGTCCTGCTGCGACGCGCCCGCGTGAATGAAGTTGGATTTGAGATTGTCAGCACCGATCTCGACAGCCGCTACCGGCTGCGCCGCCTGCTGGTCGAAGCACTGAACAGCGCACCCCAGAGCCGGGGCCAGGAATGGAGCGGGGATCGCCGGGTCTAACGGTCAGGGGGGCGAGAGATCAGGTCAGGAATTCAAAGCTGCAAAGGCAAAAGCCTCCACACCTTGTGGAGGCTCTTTTGTTTAGTTTAGCTTTGAAACCTTGCTTCCTTACTTCACCTTCAGGAAGATGATCGCCAGCGTATAGAGGGCCAGCGACTCGATCAGGACCAGGCCCAGAATCAGGGCAAACTGGATGCCGGGACGGGCAGCCGGGTTACGGGCCAAAGACTCGGTCGCAGCGGCAACGGCTTTGCCTTGCGCGAGTCCGCAGACCGCGGATGCGATCGCCATCGAGAATCCGGCGGTGATCGCCACCCAGCTGGCCGCGCTGGTGCCGCCACCCTGGGCGAACGCAGGCATGGCGAAGCAGAGGGCAGAGAGTGTCATGAAGATACGGCTCAAGTGACGCATGGTGGTGCTCCTTTGTATGAAGTTGCCGCCAGTGGGTGGTTGACGCCATTACTTGCAGGCGCCCTCACGCTGATGGCCAGTTCCCAGTTCTCAGTTCTCGGTTCTCAGCCAACCCAGGCTGAGTCTGAGACCTGACAACTGCGCCCTGACTGATCGAAACCCACAACGCCCGCCAACGCCAGCACTGGCCTCTCTAAGAACTTGCCCCTTAGTGCTCCTCGGCCACCGCCCCGGAAACATAAATGATCGACAACAGCATGAACACGTACGCCTGCAGCACCGCGACCACGATGTGCAGGCCGCTGAAAATAATCGGCACGCCGATCGGGATCATGGAGAAGAACACCAGCGTAATCAGATCCCCGGCGAAGATGTTCGCCCACAGACGTACGGTGAGCGACAGCAGCCGGGCAAAGTGGCTGACCAGTTCGATGGGAAGCATCAAAATTGCCAGAGCAATTTTGGCTACCCCGGGCATCCCCTCCATCGGCGGCCCGAAGAAGTGCAGCAAGTACTTTGGTCCCGAATGCTTGAAGCCCTGCGTGTGGTAGTAGAGAAACGAGCAGATGGCGCAGCCCAGGGGCACAATCGGAACACCGGTAGGCGACTCAAACCCGGGGATCAGGCCGATCAGGTTGCAGGTCAGGATAAAAATGAAAACGATAGCGAAGAACGGCGTGTAGGGCGCGCTGTGGTGGCCGATGATCTCGTGACTCTGGTCGGCCACGAATCCCTCGATGCTCTCGAACACGTGCTGCAGGCCCCCGGGGGACTCGACCGACAGGCGGGAGCGGACCAGCAGGAACACGATCAGCAGGAAGCCGAAGACCAGCACCTCCATCGCGAAAGCGTTGGTGATAGGCGCGTCGGCGTGCTTCGGAGTGATGCCCAAGCGCAGAAGCAGAGCGGTCACCGGGCCCGCAAAGAGCCGGTTCAGGATTTCGGTAAACCAGAGTTGTTCAGGCATGGATAGCTCTTAGCTGTTAGCTGGTCAATAGTGATCTCAGCTGCTTTGCTGCTCGCATATTTCACATATTGCGAATCAGAGCTGCGTATAACTCGTACGCTGCTTCACAGGCAATCGCCCCTACGGGCAAGAACAGACCCGCAAACAAACCCCTGAGGCTCGCGGGGAAACTGATTAATATAGCATACGCAGCCACACCCAATAAAACGTAGCGGAGCAGGAATCGGGCCACGATTCCCTTCCCCGACTGGGGTTTGCCGCTGTTGGTGACACGATCCGCCAGGCCGCCGACGCCACTCTTCAGCCAGTGAAAGTTGAGATAAGCGATCACGCATCCCAGCCCGAAGCCGAGGGCGGCCCACCGGCCAAATCTCCAACCTGACACAGCCGTGAAAATCGGCCCCAGCACAAGCATGAAATTGCGAATGCGAGTCAGGGCTCCGGAGTAGAACGTGTCGGAGTGCGGAGTATCTCCGTTCATTGGTGGGGAAGAATGCACCCTGCAGGCGATCTTACTTTGTATCGCGGGAAATGATACGAATCAATTCGATCAGGCCGGCGGCAGTTCCGAGCACCAACCCGACGATGCCGATCCATCCCGTGTGCAGCCAGCGATCCAGGGCGGAACCCAGTAGCCATCCGACGACGGTCCCAGCCGGCAGCATCAGCGCAAGTTCGCTGTAGCGCGCAATCTGCACCCAGGGGTTCTTCCCTGGATCGGGCTTGTCACCGGAGTTTTGGGATTCGGGCAAACTCGCCCTCCACGTCAGGAGCCATCTGCGAACTCGGTTCCGAGCGCTTGGTTTGTGTACGCTCGGCTTCGCAGGGCAGCCAGAATCAATCGCGCCTTTAGGCGCTGCGGCGTCGGAATCCTTAGTCTTTCCGCAGCCTCTTAAGCTCTGCCGCTAGACGCGACAAGATGATGAGGCCCGCGTGAGAACTGGTGCCGTCCCTGCGGGACTCGCTCCCGATTTCCCATTCTACCCAGCGCTGACGCGCTGGGCTAACTCATGCCGCCGCTTTGCGGCTGGATTTTGGCACAACAGAGTCCACCGGTTTCCCCGAAATTTAGTTCTCAGGCACAATCTAGCCCTCAGGCGGCGCTCCTGCGCCAACTTACGAAAATTGATTCTATTGGATCAGTTTTGCCGTCGTAGCGGTCTGCGCGATGCCCAACGCCCAGTTCACGAGCTGGATGAAGCTGTTCGGGAGCAATCCGATGTAGAGCGTTGCGAGGCCCGCTACTGCGATCGCAGCCCTTGTGCCCAGGCTAACGGGGAGTTTCTCCTCGCCCTTCTCCGGTTGGCGCATGAACATGGCGTTGGCCATCTTCAGGTAGTAGTAGAGGCCAAACACCGAATACAGGACGCCCA
>Ga0075030_100004634_pt1 | contig 12418 bp, 5 predicted proteins | sample LitLauG_LLR_2012_FD_71393 | JGI IMG/M metagenome (GOLD analysis project Ga0075030, IMG submission 71393) | Freshwater sediment microbial communities from Pennsylvania, USA - Little Laurel Run_MetaG_LLR_2012 | ecosystem: Environmental > Aquatic > Freshwater > Creek > Sediment | place: USA... | reverse complement strand
ACGGGGCCGGTCGCGGTTGCCATTGGGGCGATCGCCATTGAGGTGATTGATTCAGCTTTTAGCTTCAGGACGACTCGTGCCGGGAGCTCTTCGATCTTCTCTATCGACAAGAGTTCGGGCACCCGCGCTCGCAACTTTTCGTAGTCAGGACCGCTCAGTTCCGACCTCTCAACCTCCGTCAAGGAGCCTTTGCTACTGGGGAAATCCAATACCACGCATGCAAGCTGGTTCGATTTCTTATCGATAAGCCAAAATCCGGCAAAGTCATCCCGAAAATAAGTCCGGATCGAAACCGCTGCTGACCGAAATAGTTCATTAATGTTCAACTTGGAAACGATGTGATTGTTGATCTCCAGCAACAACCTAAGCCGGTCCCGCTCTTTGACCACTTGTCGTTGATAAAGCTCTGCGCTGTCCCTCGCGACCGCGCACTCGAGCGCGACGGCAACGTGCGACGCCAGAGAGCGGAGGAGCTCGACATCCTCGGATACAAATTCCTGTCCCCGCTCCTTGGTCACTGCGAGAATTCCGTATCGCTGTTGGGAGGTAAATAATGGGAAGACATAGGTGGCTCGACCAACAGATTGAGCCGCAAAGGGAGCCAGCTCGGAATGTCGCAACATTTCCTGTGATACGTCCGGCAGGAAGACTGGTTGCCGTTCCTCGAGTACTTGGGCTGCCGCACCGGTCAGCGAGATTTTGGTGCCGATCTTGATCGCTGGGGCATCCGCTTCTCGATCGAAGTCAAGAAGATGCAGAGTGTCTCCGCCGCTGCCCAGAACATAGATGTCGACGCCATGAAGGCGACAACTGCTGGACAGAACGTCGCGCAGGCTATGCAGCACAGCCTTTACGGTAGGCTGCTCTACCATTGCGCTGGAGACATCGAGCAGGGCTCGATACCGGCTATTGGTCGGCGCCAATCCTTCGTTGTCTTCCAGCATGCGCACAGACTAGCACCACCAGAACCGTTCTTCCACATCGAGGCGCTCTCACGTAGTCGGGGTCTGGAAAACCTCCCTTGGTCAGTTTCTATGAGCTTGTGATGTCTCGCCCCGATTGCCCAAACCGCCGGGCACGGTGCCCAATTGCGGGCAACCTACCCCCGCGTGTGAGAAAACCTTTGAAGTTGTTCTGGGTCTAAAGCCGTGAAAGCACGCGGATTGCGCGGTCCGTTTCGTTTTTTCGGTCTGGCAATGCGCGTGCCTCTGACTGGGAGACTAACATTCGCACTTATGATGTGCGACAAGGAGAGGATGAATGCAGAGCAACGCGGTTCGAATTTCGATGATGCTGGTTACGATCTTGCTGCTACCCCTGCTGGTCCTGGTTGCGCAAGAGACGAGTGCGCTCCTGATCGAAGGGCAGCAGGGACAGGCAAAAGTCATCCAGGTGCAAGGCAAGAGCTATGTAGACGTCGAGGGACTGGCGCGAATCACAGGAGGATCGCTGCGCTTCGCGGGGAATCAGATCACTCTGACATTGCCCGGTGGTGGCAACACAGCGCCGCAAACGGAGCAGTCCGCATCCGTGCGACAGCCTGCGGACGGCCTCTCCAGGCCGTTCCTCAGCTCAGGGATCGAGACCATGAGGGAAATCCTTGAATGGCATGCTGCGTTGAAGACTGGCATCGAGCGGGGCTACCCGTTGGCAGATGTATGGTTCGGGAACTACAGGAGGCAAATTCAATCGAGCCTGAAGCAGACCGAAGCGGCGGCCAGCACGGACGTTGATCAGAAGGCACTTCCGTTGCTAATCAACGAGTTCAATACGATGAGCGTGTTGACGGATAAATACCTGAGAATCACCGCGCGTCGAGACTATCTTGCGCCCGATGCATTGAATAGCGACCCTCTGGAGCACAAACTATTGACGTGCTGGCAATCGCTGGCGTCGATGGCGTCGTCAAATCAATTTGTGGACGACGGTTCGTGTCAGTAGGAAAACGACGAATTCCAGCGGTCAGCCAAGGGAAAGCCTCAGCGGTCAAACTTACAGCCCGAAGCCAACGACGAACTTAGGTAGGAGCATGTCGGATGTCGCGGATTCATTGCAGTTGGACGCAGTTGGAAGCAAAACCGAGGGTAAGGGCCAGTATATTCAATAAATGGAGTTGGGTTCGATTCCCATCGCCCGCTCCAGATTCTAAAGAAGTTAAGCCGCAGGATCGTTTTCACTAGTTTCCAAAACTACAATTTTGTTGCCACACTTTGAGGAAAATTCGTTGCGGATTTGTTCAAGAGGAATCTCTCCGGTATAGCGTGCCATCATTCTTGAGGGCGTGTGCCCCATCGGGAAACGATCCAGATAGCCAACGTTTGAGGGCGGGAGCCGGGAGATTTAGCGCGTTGCCAATGTTCGGGGCACGCCCCAAAACGCGGTGACCCAAGACGAGATGGTGGCGAAGGCTGGCGATTTAATTTCGCCAATTCTGGGTTTAGAGAATTGTTCGCAGTTGATAGCGAAAATGTCCCAGTTGGAAACGGTCAACGATATCCCCGAACTTCGTCCGTTCTTACAGACGTGATTCGCAATCGTTCAGGAATGGACTGCTCCTGGGTGGGACTTGCTACTGGTTCAGCGCGTCCGTGATGGCCGCGCCAAGACTCTTGGTGGTGGCGGTGCCGCCCAGATCCGGCGTCAGTTCTTTGCGGGCAGCGAGCACCGCCTCAAACGCAGCTTCGATAGCTTTTGCCGCCCCGGATTGCCCCAGATGCTCGAGCATCATGGCCGCGGACCAGATTTGCCCGATGGGATTTGCGACGCCCTTCCCCGCAATGTCCGGAGCGGATCCATGAACGGGTTCAAACATCGAAGGGAATTGCCGTTCTGGGTTGAGATTCGCCGAAGGCGCGATGCCGATAGAGCCAACCACGGCCGGGCCGAGGTCCGACAAAATGTCTCCAAATAAATTCGAACCCACCACCACGTCAAACCAGTCAGGATGCCGGACGAATTGCGCCGTCAGAATATCAATGTGGTATTGGTCGCTCTTCACCTGCGGATATTCCTTGGCGACCGCGCGAAAGCACTCATCCCAAAAGGGCATCGTGTAGATGATGCCGTTTGATTTTGTGGCCGATGTGACGTGGCGATTGCGCTTTGCGGCGAGTTCAAAGGCGTAACGCAGAATCCGCATGACACCCTTGCGGGTAAACACCGTTTGCTGCAGGGCCATCTCGTCATCCGTACCGGAGTAGAGGCGTCCGCCGACGTCGGAATATTCTCCTTCGTTGTTCTCGCGAACCACGCAAAAATCAATCTGCCCGGGAGGATAATCGCGGAGCGGAGACGTCACGCCGTTTAACAGCCGGACAGGTCGCAAATTCACATACTGCCGGAACGTACGCCGGATGGGGATCAGCAGGCCCCAGAGCGAGACGTGGTCGGGAACGTCCGGATGGCCAACGGCGCCCAGCAGAATGGCGTCGAACTTTTCGAGCTGGCGTAAACCGTCCTCTGGCATCATTCGGCCGGTCTTGCGATAGGTTTCGCAGCTCCAGTCGAAATGTGTCCACCGGACATCGAAAGAATATTTTCGTGCCGCCGCTTCCACCACGCGAATGCTCTCCGGCACAACTTCCTTGCCGATTCCATCTCCGGGTATAACGGCGATTGAGTAAGAGGCCATGGTGTGCTCAGCCTTCCCGCGTCAAGGCGGCTGTCAGCTTTGTGCAATCCGTTTGCTTTTCCAGATTGGCGACAAACTCCACGACGAAGTCGGCCTTTGATTTCGGCCAGTTGGCATAAGCGGCGCAGCCGTGGAACTTCTCCGTCACTTCCTCGAAGGTCATCGGATTTGCGGGGCTCCCCTTGGCAAAGTCGGCCTGATCCTTCAGCGTTCTGCCGTCCTTCAGGTGAAACGTCACCAGCGAGGTCATTTTGTCGAAGCCCGCGGCTTCCGCCACAGGATCCACATGGAAATTAACCCGGTTGATCATTTCCTGCACATCAGGCCGCTGCACATACGCATCGGTGAATTGACCGAGTGTGGCCGTGCGCGTCAGCGCCAGCACGGCGATGCAGTATTCCATGCTGAACTTTCCCTGCAGCCCGGTCTTGGGATGGTGGTGAATCAGAGCGTTGGGCATGTTGTGATTTGTTCCAACGTCCACCTTTTCGATTTGGTCCGGCTTGATATCGTATTTTTGTATCAAGCGCAGCGCCGCCGTCATCGCGGGATGCGTCAGTGAGCCAGAGGGATACGGCTTGATGGATACGCCTGGATTGACGAATGTCCACGGGTTGCCCAACCGGTTCAAGATGGCGGAAGGCTCATAGGAACCGCCGTACGCATGGAAGAAGCCGCGGCCGGCTTCCAGAATCTGCGGCGCGGCCGTCCAGCCGAGTTTCGCCAGATCCACCGCCGCAACGCCGTTTTCCGCCGCATGTCCCGCCTGAAAAGGTTTGGTCATTGTGCCAAAGTTTTCCCGAAGGCCGGCGGCTTCCGCGCCAACGATTCCGAATGCAAAGAGCGTTTGCTCCATGGTCAACGTTTTCAGCCTGGCGCAGGCGGCCGTGGAGGAAAATGAGCCGCAGGTTCCCGTGGAGTGGAATCCATCACCGTAGTGACGCGGTGAAATGGCTTCTGCGATTTTCGTTTCCACCTCCACCGCCACCTGATATGCAGTCAGAAATTGTTTGCCGTTTACCGGCATGATCTCCGCGGTGGCAAAGATGGCCGGCAAAACCGGAGAAGTAGGATGCGTCAGCAGTCCGTAAACGCGGTCGGGAGCAACCGCGAGCTGCGTGTCGTCAAAATCGTCGGCATGCATCGCAACGCCATTCACGAACGCGGCGAAGCGCGGCGCCGATTTCGTGGATGTACCGATCAAAGTTGCCTTTCCTTCGCATACCCCGAGCGACTTCACATACTCACGGCTCAGGGGCCCCGTTTCGGCTACGGATCCGGCAAGCGCCAGCCCGAAGCCATCCAACAGCGACTTTTTCCCGATCGCCAGAACTTCCTGCGGGATCTCTTCAAACTTTGTCTTCTGGGTGAACTCGGCGACGTATTGCGTCAAACCATGCACTTCGGGGAAAGAGGCCGAAGCTTGATTGCTCGGAGCGCCCATGGTTTTGCCGCCGGTTGCGGTCAAAGCGGCCCCGGCCAGAGTCGATTTCAGGATAGATCGCCTGGACATTTTGTCCCCACTCTTCATGATCTTCCTTTCTTTTGGTGGCCAGATTGAAGAAGGGCCAAAAGGCTATCGAAGCAGCCCCTTCTTATCAGAAAAAACTTCACAGAACTACCAGGAAGGAGGCGCGGTGAATTGCGACCAGCGCCCACACGTTAGTCTCTTCAAGTTAAATGCAGCATAAATCTTCATGGTCTTCCGCTGCATAGGACCGTATCACCGGGCGATGGCTGGCTATTGAGGGAAGTTCATTTTGCGCTGCAGTTCGATAAAGCGAGGGTTGATGCGCAGCGCGTCGAGTTGAGGTTCTACCTTGAGGAAAACCATCCCGTTGGAATGGTCGTCGAATCCTTTTTCCAGATAATCCATCGCTTCTTCGTTGCGTCCAAGCCCCTCGTAAATGATGGCCAGGTAATACGGAGAGACATATTGCTTGCGAGCCACGCCAAGAACTTGTGCCAACAACTTCTCGGCGGCCGCTTTATTCCCGGCAACCGCGTAGGCGTGCGCCAGTGGAGCAGTCATTGCGGGACTGTAGTGAGACATCTCGGCGCCTTTGCGTAATGCCGCGATCGCATGCACGTAGTCGCCCTTTTGTTCGTAAGCCTGCCCTAAAATAATGTACGGCACATCGTAGGTGGGGTCCAGATTAAGCGTGGTCTGCAGTTGCTCGATCGCGTGGTCATACTGGCGCGCCATGTAGTATCTCCAGCCCACGCTGAAATTAATGCTTGTGGACAGGGGATCCAGCTCCCGAGCTTTCTCGACTCGGGCCAGGCTTTCTTGCGCACGGCCCACGGCGCTTAGATACAGGGAATAGCGCTGGTACGCTGTGGCATAGTTCGGATTCATATTGATGGCGCGTTTGAAACCGTCCTCGGCGGCCATCCAATCCCAGTCATAGTTGAATTTCGTCGTCGCCAGCGAAGTCTCCGCCTCAGCCAGCGAAGGGTCAAGCTGCAGCGCCCGCAGAGCTGCGGTTTTGGCTTTCGCCGAGGCCTCTCGCGAGGGAAGTTCGCCAAAAATAGTCGCCCCGATAATTCCGTAACAATCCGCCAGTCCTGCAAATGCCAGTGCGTAGTTGGGATCTATGCGAGTGGCCGATTCGTAGTAGCTGATGGCCTTCGGCAGGCTGTCGTCACTGCGCTTGTTCCAGTAATACTTGCCCTTCAAGTAGTTCTCATAGACTTCCGGATTCACCGCCGGAGTCTCGGTAAGTTTTTCCTTCTCTTCGGGCGTCAGCTTGATACGAATCTCGTCGGCAATGGCGGAAGAGACCTGGTTTTGCAAACTGAGAACGTCCCCGATTTGGCCTGTGTACGTTTCCGCCCACACCGGCCGGTCAGTGGCCACCTGTACGAGTTCCGCCGTGATGCGAACGCGATTATCCGCCCGAAGCACGGTGCCCTCCACGACGGCATCCACGTTCAGCTCCGTGGCGATCTGCGGCAGCGGCTTGTGGGTCCCCTTGTAAGCCATGGCCGTCGAACGGGGAATCACCCGCAAGGCGCGGATTTTTGCCAGATTGGCAATTAAATCATCGGTCATGCCATCGGCAAAATATTCCTGATTTTTGTCCCCGGAGAGGTTTTCCAGGGGCAATACCACCACCGACTTGATCTGCGCGTCGTTGTTGCGGCTGGCATTCACCTTGTTCTGGTGTCTCTCAATGATCAGAAACACCAGGGCGGCACTTGTCAGGAACAGCGCGGTATAAAGGATGCCTTGCCGGATCGCCGCCCAACGTGGGGCACGGCCAGATGTGGAAGTGATAATTTGAGTAACACCTGTAACTTGGCTAGCGGCATGGGAATTGTCCCCAGGGTCTGCCAAAGCCGCCTCCGCCTCAAGGGCAGCCCCATTCCGCGTGGGAAGAATTTCTGCGTTGCCAATGAACCGGTATCCACGCTTTGGCACGGTCTCAATGTAGCGGGGATTTTCCGAAGAGTCGCCCAGTGCTTCGCGCAGGCGCATCACTGCGGCATTCAGGCTGTGATCAAAATCGACAAAAGTCTCTTCACTCCAAAGTGTCTTGCGCAGCTCTTCCCGGGTAACCAGCTCACCTTCACGCTCTAGGAGGAGTGTAAGGATCCGAAATGGTTGGTCTTGAAGGCGAATTCGATGGCCGCGTTTGGTGAGTTGCCCGGCGCAGGCGTCCAGTTGGTAAGGGCCGAATCGAATAATTTTTGCCGTCAAATTAGAATTTTGCATCGGAGCGACGAGTTCGCAGAGTATAGCTCCGCTCCGACTTGGCGTCAAAACATTCGTGATGCTACGAGTTAAACCCTGTTTGTTCAGTAGCTTAGTTTGTGATGTGCAAATGTTTTCGATTTGATGAATAGGGTATTGCAATCCATAGGTAACCCGTTGACACTCGCCGAAATTCGGGGGAAGTACCCAAACGTATAGGTGCGATATTTTGTGGGGTTTCTGTTTCGGTGCGATTTTCCGAATGTGCCGTTGCGTGGCGGTGTTCCCCAATTTACCCCGGGCTTAATGCGAGCGTAACAAATGTGGGAGAACTGATGAGCATGAGGAGGGTGGGAATGTATTTTTCTGGAAGCGGCAAGCGCAATTTGTGGTTCGCCTTACCTGTTCTGTGCACACTTATTTTCGGACTCTTCTTCACCGTCTCTGTCGCCAAGGCGCAGTTGGCCGGTGCGAACTTGTCGGGAGTCGTGACCGACGAATCGGGTGGCCCGATCCCGGGAGCAAAAATTTCGATCAAGAATCCCGCCACCGGCACGACGCGTGACCTGGAAACCAACGCGGACGGCCTCTTCGTGGCGCCGAATCTTCCCCCGGGTGTTTACGAAGTCACGGTGACCGCCAAAGGGTTCTCCACCGTTATCCGCAAGAATTTGACCCTCACCGTCGGCGCCGAGCAGGCCCTGAATTTTTCGATGAAGGTCGGGCAACTCACGCAAACCGTGACGGTCAGCGAAGCGCCTCCCGATGTGGACACCACTTCCTCCACACTGAGTGCCACCGTTGAAGAAAAGACGGTTGTCACTCTCCCGCTGAACGGACGCGATTGGACCCAGTTGGCCACCTTGCAGCCCGGCGTCATCAGTGTGCGCGCGCAAGCCTCCACTAGCGCCACGGCAAACCGCGGCAACCGCGGGTTCGGCGACCAGTTGGCTGACAGCGGTCACCGGCCGAACGAAAATACCTATCGAGTGGACGGCATCAACATCAACGACTACTCGAACGGCTCTCCCGGCAGCGTACTCGGTGCCAGCCTGGGGGTTGACGCCATTCAAGAATTCAACGTCGTCACCACCAACTACACCGCGGAATATGGCCGCACATCCGGCGCCGTCGTCAACGCCGTCACGCGCTCGGGCACCAATGAATTCCACGGTTCCGCGTACATTTTCGACCGCGACAAGATATTTGATGCGCGCAACTTCTTTGACCCTGCCGGCAGTACGCCTCCGTTTCATCGCGCGCAATTTGGCGGTTCCGCGGGTGGGCCGATCATCAAGGACAATACCTGGATCTTTGGAGACTACGAGGGCGTTCGGCAGGCGAGGAGCTTGAGCTTTAGTGACCTCATTCCGTCGGCAGCCGCCTTAGCCGGCACGATTTGCTCTCAGCCGACTTCAGGCACATGCGCTACTCACACCATCACCATCAACCCTTCCGTGGTGCCATATCTCGGCCTCTGGCCTAATCCGGCGAATGTCAATTCGGCGCGACTCGGCGCGGTCAAGAGCGACGGCGATACCGTGCAATATTTTACGAACGGTATCCAGGCTCTCAACGAAGACTACTTCACCATCAAGGCCGACCATAAATTCTCGGCGGCCGATACGCTCAGCGGAACCTACTTTTTCGACAAGGCCCCGCAGACCACTCCGGACAGCTTGGTCAACACCATCAGCGAGGTCTACACAAAGCGACAGTTCGTGGGTATTTCGGAAAACCACGTGTTTAGCCCCACGATGGCCAACGTCGCCCGTTTTGGTTTCAACCGGGTAGTCGGCTTGGTCAATTCCCCGGTGAGCGCCCCGAATCCGGTTGCGGGTGACACCAGTTTGGGTATTAGCCCTGGTCTCCACCCACCGCTGATTGAAGTTGGCGGTGAAATCACTGCCACGGGTGGCTTGGGCAACTTGTCCTACTTTGGACACCACTACAATTCCTTCCAAGGGAACGATGACCTTATCATCACTCGCGGAAAGCACGCGATTAAGGTCGGGCTTGCTTTCGAACGCATGCAGTACGATGTGCTCTCGAAGGTGCGGCAGAACGGAGATTTCCGTTTCAATCCGACCTTTTTCCCTGACGGGACCATCCAGACCACTGCACTAGAGAATTTCCTCACGAATGTGCCCGCTCAAGTGCTGACGCTCTCCCCTGCTATCCGCAAGGAAGTAGGTAGCCGAGACACCCTCTGGGGGGGATATGTGCAGGATGATTGGCGCCTCCGCCCGGCGTTCACTCTGAACCTGGGGCTGCGTTACGAAATGCTGACCAATCCAACCGAAGCTCATAACGGATTCGGTTTATTGAATACTTTTTATTCCCAGCCGGGTCAAGGACCATGCCCCAACACGTATCCCAACGCGTTCGTGACCACCAATATTCCGGGGTGCACGGTTCCGGTCCACAACATGTTTGCCAGCAATCCAACCAAACACAACTTCGAACCGCGCGTCGGCTTCTCTTGGGATCCCATCGGAGATGGGAAAATGGCCATTCGTGGCGGCTTCGGCATCTTTGATGTTTTGCCGCTGCCCTACATCTACACAATCGGCGACTCGCTGACCTATCCGTTCTCTTTGTCGTTCAGCCAGAACAATTTGCCCCCAGGATCCTTCCCCAATGTGTTGCCGTTCTTGAACACCACCACGCCAGCAACGCGCTGGGTGGAACCGAATCCCAAGCGCAGCTATGCACTGAACTGGAATCTGAATATCCAGCGCCAGTTGACCAATGCGGTGGCCGTCCAAGTGGGTTACGTGGGCTCACACACGGTGCACAATGCCTTCACCACGGACGATAGCAACCAGGTGATTCCCACCTTGATCAATGGAGTTTATTACTGGCCCTTGGGCAAGAACGGAACAGTCTTGAATACCAATTCAAGCTTTATCCGCCCCATCTTCTTTGACGACTCATCTCATTATCACGGCCTGCAATCGCAACTTCTTCTGCGCAATACGCATGGCCTCTCGGGGCAGTTGGCCTACACCTACAGCAAGTGTCTGGATCAGGGTTCTGGCGCGCAACTCGGTGATCCTTTCCAGAACTCGTTGACCTCGCTCCAGTTCTTTAACAAACCCGGAAGCCGGAATGGTCCTTGCGACTTCGATATTCGCCAGAATCTCTCCGCTAACTTCCTTTATATTTTGCCGATCCCGAAAACGGATTCCGCCATGAAGTATTTCACCCAGGGCTGGCAAATCGGGGGCATCGTCACCGGCAGCACAGGTGTTCCCTTTAGCGTTGTGACGGGGGGCGATCCACTCGGACAGAACAGCACCGACCAGATCGACTATCCGAACAAGCTACCCGGATGCAACCCGTACCAGCCAAACTTCAAGAGTCTGAGTTCACCTGTCTATCTCAATGCCAATTGTTTCGCCGTTGCACCAACCACACCGCTAGGTATAGTCATGGGTAACGCCGGCAGGAACCAGCTCATAGGCCCCGGTTTGGTGGACTTTGACTTCTCCGTGATCAAGAACACTCCCATCACCAAAATCACTGAGACCGCCAATCTGGAACTCCGCTTCGAGTTCTTCAACATTTTCAACCACACCAACTTCCAGGCTCCTGTGGACAACAACACTCTTGGCGGAGGCTTCGGACTGCTGGATTCCACCACAACCACCTCTCGCCAGATTCAGTTGGGCGCCAAGTTCACCTGGTAGAGGGCCAAGTTAGCCTTCGCGCAGGGCGGGACGCACACTCCCGCCCCACGTGAAACAACCACTACTCGTTATTGATTTTGCGGGCAGTTGTCGCTAGTCTTCGTTCGCGATTGTTCCCCCGCGATCAATCAGCAATTCGCGTGCGTTGCAAAATGAATAGAAAGCTTGCGCTATGCCCGATCACAACTTTTCGCAAGACCGTGCCTCTGAAAGTGTTCCGGCCTCCGCAGGACAGGCAGCTCCCTCAATTTTCTTAGACAAAAGCGAGCCAACCGGAATTCGTTGGCGAATCGTAATGATCGTCATGTTCATCATGGCGGTCACCGCGCTCAATCGCCTGAATCTGAGCATCGCCGGCAAAAAGATTGAAGAAGAATTTCTCTTCGACACCATCAGCATGGGGAAAGTGTTCAGCGCGTTTCTTTGGGGTTACGCGATTTTCCAGATTCCCTGGGGCTACGTCTGCGATCGCATCGGCCCGATGCGCACTCTTACCACTTCCATCTTCTGCTTTGGTCTCGGCGCAGGTTTGATGGGCATCGCCCCGAACGTCGCCGCACGCACCGGCATCTCTGTCTTGGTGGCCTTTCAAGTGATTCGTTTCATGACCGGCGTGGGCGAAGCCGCTGTCTCCTCCAATTGCGTCCGCGTCATCGCCTCGTGGACGAGCCTCGGAGAGCGCGGATTTGCCAGCGGCCTGCAAAGCGGGGGCCTGGGTCTCGGCGGCACGCTCACTCCCATCTTTATCGCCTGGTCGACCATCCGTTTCGGATGGCGAACTTCCTTCTATATGTGCTCGGCGTTTGCCCTCTTGGCTATGCTTCTCTGGCGTTGGTATGCCACAGACTGGCCGGAACAGCATCCGGCCGTGAATGAGGCCGAGCTTTGCCACGTGCATCCCCACGCCGCGGGCCGCTCCAGCCAGCGCCAAATCACCGCCAATGCCAAACGCGTTCCCTGGCTCAAAATGCTCTCCAGCGTTTCGGTTTGGGGGCTGATCCTCGCTTATGGTTGCCAGGGCTATGCGTTCTATGTTTATTACAACTGGTTTTACTTTTACGCCGTGAAGGTGAGAGGTCTCGGCCTGATCGAGGCGGCGCTGTGGACCTCCTTGCCATTCCTTGCGATGGCGGTATTCTCTCCGTTAGGGGGCTGGTTCTCGGACCGTGTCTCCCGGTTCGCCGGCCGCCGCAAGGGGCGCCGCTACGCGATCCTGTTGGGAATGACCATGTCCGCCATTTTGCTCTATTCGGGAAGCCATCTGAAAGTGACAGCGATCGCGCTGCCCACGATTGCGTTGGCGGCTGGCTTCAATTATTTTGCCACGTCCAATTTTTGGGCTTCGTGCATCGATCTTGCCCCCGATTTTTCCGCGTCTCTTTCGGCGCTGATGAACAC
>Ga0075030_100004632_pt1 | contig 12423 bp, 12 predicted proteins | sample LitLauG_LLR_2012_FD_71393 | JGI IMG/M metagenome (GOLD analysis project Ga0075030, IMG submission 71393) | Freshwater sediment microbial communities from Pennsylvania, USA - Little Laurel Run_MetaG_LLR_2012 | ecosystem: Environmental > Aquatic > Freshwater > Creek > Sediment | place: USA... | reverse complement strand
GACCGCTGCCGTGCGGGGCCTGACCCGTCGGCTGCGACTCGCGGCGGCCAGGTCGCTGACCGGGGGCCGCGGACCCACGACGGGATCGGCTGATCTGTCGTCGCCGGCGCCGGCGCCGACGGCGGGGCGGCCACTGGCCGTGACGGCGGTGGCGGCCGCCCCGGACGGGTCCGGGTGGCTGAGGTCGGCGCCGGCCCGAGGTGCGAGCGCCCTGGACAGGTGTGTGCGGTCCCGAACTGTCGCCACGTCAACCCTTTCGGCCCGCGCACATGGCGCCGCCGGGGACCAGAGCGACCTTCGCCCGCCGCACTCCACGACGGGCGAGCCCCCTTCAGGGGACTTCGATCGCACGCTAGACCCTGCGAGGTCTGTCGACAACGGGTTCGCGACGGCGCCGGTCGCATCAGCTCAGGGGCATTTGCCATCCGCCCCGGTGGGGGCCCGGCGATGGGGCCTGGTGGTGTCCGCTGGCGTGGTCGCTGGGGCCGGTCACAGCGGCCGGGTACGCCGGTCCGGGTCGATGTTGCCCCAGCCGTGGTAGCCACCGGGGGGTACCACGTGTGGGACCAGGGTCTCTTTGATGGATCGGGTGGAGGTCCAGCGGAGCAGGTTCTGCGCCGAGCCGGCCTTGTCGTTCGTCCCGGAGGCGCGGGCGCCGCCGAACGGCTGCTGTCCGACCACTGCGCCGGTCGGCTTGTCGTTGACGTAGAAGTTTCCGGCGGCGAACCGTAGGACGGTCATGGCGTGCGCGATCGCGGCCCGGTCGCGGGCCATGATCGAGCCGGTCAGGGCGTAGGGCGAGGCTGACTCCATCTGGGCGAGCATCCGGTCGTACTGTGCGTCGTCGTAGACGTGGACGGACAGGATCGGGCCGAAGTACTCGGTGGTGAAGATCTCGTCCGTCGGGTCGGTGCCGAGCAGGACGGTCGGGCGGACGAAGAACCCGTCGGCGTCGTCGTAGGTTCCGCCGGCGACGACCTGGATCGAGTCGGTGGCGTGGGCGCGGTCGATCGCGGCTGCGAGCCGGGCGAAGGATCGGTCGTCGATGACGGCGCCCATGAAGTTCGACAGGTCCGTGACCGGGCCCATGGCCAGCCCCTCGACCTGGTCGACGAGCTCGTCTTTGAGCCCGGCCCACAGGCTCGCCGGGAGGTAGGCACGCGATGCCGCCGAGCACTTTTGGCCCTGGTACTCGAACGCGCCCCGCACCATGGCGGTGAGCAGGACCGCCGGGTCGGCGCTGGGGTGGGCGACCACGAAGTCTTTGCCGCCGGTCTCGCCGACCATTCGGGGGTAGGACCGGTAGCGGGCGATGTTCTCGCCGACGGTGCGCCACATGTACTGGAAGACCCGGGTTGACCCGGTGAAGTGGATTCCGGCCAGGTCCGGGTCGGCGAGGGCGACCTGCGAGGTGACGATCCCGTCGCCGGTCACCATGTTGATGACCCCTGGTGGCAGCCCGGCTTCTTCGAGCAGGTCCATCAGCAGGTGGGCGGCGAGCTGCTGGGTGTGTGCGGGCTTCCAGACCACCGTGTTGCCCATCAGCGCCGGCGCCGTGGGCAGGTTGCCGGCGATCGCTGTGAAGTTGAACGGCGTCACCGCGTACACGAACCCTTCGAGGGGGCGGTGGTCGGTGCGGTTCCATACCCCGGGTCCGGAGACCGGCTGTTCGGCGAGGATCTGCCGGGCGAAGGCTACGTTGAACCGCCAGAAGTCGATCAGCTCGCAGGCGGAGTCGATCTCTGCCTGGATGGCGGTCTTGGACTGCCCCAGCATGGTCGCCGCGTTCAGTCGGGCGCGCCACGGCCCGGCGAGCAGGTCGGCGGCTTTGAGCAGGATCGCGGCTCGGTCGTCGAATGCCATCTCCCGCCAGGCTGGGGCGGCGACGCGGGCGGCAACGACTGCGGCGGCCGCGTCTTCGTGGGTGGCATTGGCTGTGGTGCCCAGGACGTGGTGGCGGGCGTGCGGCTGGACCAGGTCCACCCGCTCGCCGCTGGCCATGGCCCGTTTGCCGCCGATGGCGGTGGTGAGCTCGACTGGGGCGGCGGCAAGGTCACGCAGCGCAGTCTCGAGGCCGGCCCTGGCGGCGCTTGCAGGTGGGTACTGCAGGATCGGCTCGTTGACCGGGGCCGGGACGGTGCTTACAGCATCCATGTCCCACATCGTGGCACGGCGCAGGGTCCGGGTCAGGCTGTGGCCGTGCCGCTGGTCGCAGCTTCTCGGTGGCGCGGTCAGCTCGAGGCGGCGTTGACGGTCTCGAGCTCACCGGGGGCGTACCACAGCAGCTCGCGGGCCTCGGCGAGCCCCACGACCGACTCGGCTGCGGCGTCGCCGTTGTCCGCCGCGGTCACAGCAGCTGCTGCGGCCCGGACGTCGGCTGCGGCGGCGGGCTCGTCGAGGTGGACCGCGCGCAGCCACGGCGCCGGCACTGCCACCGTGAGCGTCACCTGTCCGGGCTCGAAAAGGTCGCTGTCGTCCTCGACCCGGACGCCGACGTCGGGGACCTCTGCTGCCAGGACGACCCGGCGTGGCTGCGACGCCGGGCTGTGGGCGAGCAGTCGCAGTGACGCCCTGGCCGCTTCGCCCTGGGCAGCCAGCTCCAGCTGTTCGTCGTCGGCTGCGCCGTCGCGCTCGACCCACGAGCGCAGGGCCGCGGTAACTGCGTAGGCGCTGACCGGCGCCGGGGTGCGGCCGGCAGCCAACAGGTCAGCGACGAGATCCATCGTGGCCGGGATGTAGACCCGCATCAGGCCGACCACGACAGCTCGTCGTCGCGGGCCCGCTGCAGGGCCTCGACCGACGTCCGCAGCGACGTCTGAAGTACCGCGACCCGCCGGCTGGGGTCCATCAGGTTGGCGCCGATGACCTCCAGGTCCTGCCGGCCGGGGCCGATCATGGTGACCTGGGTGCCGCCGGCCCGGACCTTGCCGGCCTCGCGGACCATCCGGCGGGTGACCGTGCGGCGAAAGCCGCGTTCGACTTTGCTGGCCACCGAGGCGGGCTCGTCGTAGTCGAAGGAGGCCATCGGCGCCAGGACGTGAACCTCGTCCAGGCCGAGGCCGGCCAGCAGGTCGACGGAGGTCGCGGAGCAGGTACCGCCGTCGATGTAGCGGCGGCCGCCGATCTTCACCGGGGCGTACCAGGCCGGGATGGAGCAGGAGGCGAGCACGGCGTCGGGCAGCGCCGCCTTCGGTTCCCCGGCGCGGCCGAATGTCACCCGCCGTCCGGTGTCGTAGTCCATGGCCACCACCCACAGCTGAGGGTGCGGTGACCAGTCGTCCTGCGGTGTCACGGCACCGACCAGCTGCCGGACCCCACGCAGGCTCCCGCGGCCGGTGGGCAGCAGGGACGACAGCGCCGCCAGCGGAGTCACCGACAGCGGGTGCCGGACGCTGCGCATCAGCAGCCGGGTCGAGCCCAGGCCGGGGCGAGGTGCCCGCGGCACCGACCCGCCGGCGGCGCGCTCGTGGTCGTAGCGGTAGCCGGCGAGAGGTCCGGTGGCGACCTCGATGCCGAGCAGGTCCTGCCTCAGCTCCGCGGGGGTGACACCGGCGCCGAGCAGTGACGCCAGGACGGATCCGGCCGAGGTCCCGACCAGCACCTCGACGTCGCGGACGTCGAAGCCTTCGGTGTCCTGCAGAGCGACCAGTGCGCCGACGGTCCAGGCTGCCCCTAGGACGCCCCCGGCCCCAAGGACGAGCCCTCGTCGCCGGGCCGGGGTGCCGCTCGCGCGGGGGGGGCGGGCCCGGCTCACCGGACGGTCTCCCTGAGCTCCTCGAGACTGTCCACGATGCAGGCCGCGAGGACGTCGACGTCCCACATGCCGTCCCGGTCGGCGTTGAGCCCGTAGAAGACCCCGCCGTTGTACGACGTCAGGCCGATGCTGACGGCCTGTCCCCTGGCCAGTGGCACCACTGGGTACGAGGCAAGCAGGCGGGCCCCGCCGGCGTAGAGCGGGAACTGCGGGCCTGGAACGTTGGTGACGACGATGTTGAACAGTCGCCGGGACAGCCCTGACGCGACCCGCGCCCCCAGCGAGTGCAGCGTCGGGGGCGCGAAGCCGGCCACCCCGATGATGGCGTCCGCGCCTACCGCCTGGCCGGTCTCCTTGTGGCCCTTCATCGCGTACGAGATCTGGTGCAGGCGCATCACCGGGCTCTTCTCCCCGACCGGCAGGTCGACCAGGTAGGACGAGACACGGTTGCCGAGGGCACCGGACTGGTCCTCGGTGCGGATGCTGACCGGGACCATCGCCCGCACCACGGACGTGCCACCGACCGCCTCACCTCGGGTCATCAGCCACTGACGCAGGGCACCGGTGACGACGGCGAGGACGACGTCGTTGATGGTTCCTCCGTGCGTCTTGCGGATGGCCTTGTAGTCGTCGAGGAGGCTGTCGGCGGTCCCGTAGCGGCGCTGTTCGCCGATCTGAACGTTCAATGGGCTGTCCGGGGCGGACCGCGACACCGTCCGGGCCATGGCCAGCACCCCGGCGGCGGTGCCCGCGATCTTGGCGGTCGTGCGGCGCACGTCCGACAGGCCGGCGCGCACGGTGTCCACCAGCGCGCTCGGGGTGCGGATCAGGTCGCTGACGGCGCCGGCGACCAGCTCGACGGCGCTGGGCTCGGCGGCCGGACGCCAGGAGCCTGCAGGGGTGGAGCGCGGCTCAGGGGTGGTGTCCAAGATGACCTGGCCGATGTCCACCGCGGCGACACCGTCGACCATCGCGTGGTGGGTCTTGGTGAGCAGGGCGAACCGTCCGCCGCTGAGTCCTTCGACCAGGTACATCTCCCACAGGGGCCGGCCGCGGTCCAGTGGGCGGCTCATGATCCGCGCCGCCAGCTCGTGCAGCTGCGCGTCGCTGCCGGGTCTGGGCAGTGCCGAGCGGCGAACGTGAAAGTTGAGGTCGAAGTTCTCGTCGTCGACCCACACCGGGCTGGCGATCCGGCCCGGCACCCACCGGATCCGCTGCCGGTACCTGGGGACGTAGGCGATCCGCCGTTTGATCAGGGCGACGAGCCGGTCGTAGTCGAAGCCGGCCTCCGGCAGCTCGAACACCGACACTCCCCCGACGTGCATCGGGGTCGTGGCCTCTTCCAGGTACAGGAAGGACACGTCCAGCGAGCTGAGCCGGTCGGACATGTCTGGGCCCCTAGGGTCTCGAAGCCTGCGTCGAAGGAACTTCCATCCTGACACGCCCGTCGGTCGTAGCGAGGTGTGTCCGCTTTCCCGGTCGAGTGTGCCGTCGGCCGCGCTGCGCAGGCGCACGCTGATCGGGTTACCGCACTGACCTGGCGGCCCGAGGTTCGGGGCGACCTGGACGCGGTGCCTTTGGGCGCCGCACCCTGCTGACGCGCCGACGCCGCCGGGTTGAGGCTGTGGATGCGTGTCGGGCAGGCCGGCTCGGGGCCACGGTGCCGGGTGGGTGCTGGTCTGGCCGGGCCGTTCGGTGGCGGGTAGGAGCTGGCCGTCCTCCTGGGGGCACCTGGTGTCGCCGGTGCACCCGCGGTGTGCGCGTGTAGAACGATCGAGGCGACTGCGTCGGCAACTTGCTGATGGCGGTTGTGTGTGAGCGCCGGGCGGCGGTGCCGTTCAGCGGCTCAGGACGCGTCCGAACAACACGTCCAGCTCGGCCGCAGTGCTCTCGTAGGAGGTGTGCTGGACCCCGACGAAACCTAGCGACACCGCTGCCTGCACGTTGCTGGGCAGGTCGTCGACGAAGACGCACAGCTCGGCGGGCATACCGAGAAGGTGCAGGGTGTGCTCGAAGATGTCACGATCGGGCTTGCGCATTCCGACTTCGCCGGAGATGACCACCACGTCGAACATCTCCTCCCACCCCTGCCGCGGGTAGTCGTTGCCCCAGGAGTTCGACAGCAGCGCCGTCCGCAGGCCGCTGGCGTGCGCGCGTCGGACCAGCCCGGCCATGTCGGGGGCGTGCTCGAACCTTTCGAACATCCGCCCGACCAGGCCCTGGGCCCGGACCGGGCGTCCGGTCCGGGCGGTGAGCTCGGCGGCCAGCCGGCGCTCGAAGTCGGGGACCTCGAGCTCCCCGCGCTCCAGCGCATGCACCGGGTTGTAGGCGGCCTGCGCCCCAGCCAGGGGGCCGATCAGAGAGCGAATCACGTCCCGGTAGGCGGTCAAGTCGATGCCGTCGCCGGCCGCCCAGGCGGCCATCGACGAGCCCAGGTCCGAGGTCAGGACCCCACCCCAGTCGACCACCAGGGCGGTCAGGTCAGGCATCGGCCACCTGCCGCGCCCGCGCAAGCAGCGCCGGGACCCCGGTGTCGAGGGTGGCGAAGAACGGGTCGTCGGACATCCCCGCCAGCCACCGGTGGTAGGAGGCCTCGAGCAAGATCGCCAGCTTCCACACCGCTAGCGCGACGAACCACCGGGTGTCACCAGGAACGCGACCGGTCCGTTGCGCCCAACGGTCGACCATCTCCGCGCCGGTGGGGAAGCCGTCCCCGAGCACGGCCAGCTGGGCGATCACCGGCGCCACCCCCGGCTCGGGCCAAAAGGACAGCAGGTAGCCCAGGTCGGCGCGGGGGTCGCCCACGGTGGCCATCTCCCAGTCCACCACCACCGCCACGGCGGGGCCGTCCCCGGCGCTGTCGCCGCCACGGGTGACGATGACGTTGTCGAGCTTGAAGTCGCCGTGCACCAGGGCCGGGTCGGTGTCTTCGGGCAGGTTGGCGCGAAGCCAGTCCCGCACCAGGTCATAGTCGGGAAGCTCGCGTGCCCGGCCGCCGGCAGCGGCCACGGACTGCTGGATGCCCTCACGTTGACCGCTCCACCGCCGCAGCTGGCGTTCGAGGTAGCCGCCGGGGCGGCCGATCCCGGCCTCGACGAACCGGCTCCAGTCCACCGAGTGGATCTCGGCGAGAGTGTCGGCCAGGTCCACGCCCAGGCGGTGGCAGGCAGACGGGTCGTGCTCAAGCCAGGGCGGGAGCCGGTCACGCACCACAGTCCCGGGGGTGTGTTCCATCACGTAGAAGGGTGCGCCGATCACCGACAGGTCCTCGCACACGTCCACCACGGCGGGGATCCGCACCGGGGGCGACGCGTCGCGCAGCAGCGAAAGGACACGGAACTCGCGGACCACGTCGTGGGCAGTGGGCAGCAGCGGGCCGACCGGTGGCCGCCGCAGCACCCACTGCGCTGCCGTGCCCGGGCGACGCAGCAGGAACGTCAGGTTGCTGTGGCCCTCACCCAGGACGGAGACCTGGACGGTTCCGGTACCCGGCAGTCGCCCCTGCGCCCACTCGGTGAGCGCCGTAGGGTCAACAGGGTCGACAGGCTGCGACGGGGACACCGCACGATCCTAGGAGGGCACCACATGGACTTCGCGCCCAGCCCTGGGGCGGCACAGCTGCTCGCCACGCTGCAAACATTCATGGACGAGCAGGTGCTGCCCGCCGAAAGTGAATATGCGGCCCAGCGTCGCGCCCTGATCGCCGCCGGACGCGACAACGAGCTGCCGTCGGTGGTCGAAGACCTCAAGACCAGCGCACGCCGGCTCGGCCTGTGGAACCTGTTCCTGCCAGCCGTCAGCGGCCTGTCGGTCACCGACTACGCGCCGCTGGCCGAGCTCACCGGCCGGTCGGTCGAGCTTGCACCCGAGGCGCTGAACTGTTCGGCGCCGGACACCGGCAACATGGAGCTGCTGCAGATGTTCGGCACCCCGGAACAGCGCAGCCGCTGGCTCGAGCCGCTGCTGGAAGGGACCATCCGGTCCGCCTTCGCCATGACCGAGCCGCAGGTGGCGTCGTCGGACGCGCGAAACATCCGCACCTCGATCGACCGCGACGGCGACGACTACGTCATCAACGGTCGCAAGTGGTGGACGACCGGGGCCTTGGACCCCCGATGCGCGGTCTTGATAGTGATGGGCCGTACCGATCCCGACGCTGACCCGTACCGGCAGCAGTCGATGGTGCTGGTCCCGATGGACACCCCCGGGGTGCAGGTGGTGCGCGGACTTCCGGTGTTCGGCTACCTCGACCAGCACGGCCACGCCGAGGTGACCCTGACCGACGTGCGGGTCCCGGCCGGGAACCTGCTCGCCGGCGAGGGCGACGGCTTCCGGCTGGCCCAGGACCGTCTGGGTCCGGGCCGGGTGCACCACTGCATGCGGGCACTCGGGGTCGCTGAGCGGGCCCTGGAGATGATGTGCCGGCGGGCGCTGAACCGCGAGGCGTTCGGTCTGCCGCTGGCACGCCAGGGCGTGGTGCAGCAGCAGATCGCCCAGTCACGGATGGCGATCGACCAGGCGCGGCTGCTGGTGCTCCAGACGGCGTGGCTGATCGACACAGTGGGCGCCAAGGCTGCCCGCGCTCAGGTCGCCGCGATCAAAGCGGTGGTGCCGCAGGTGGCCTGCGACGTCGTGGACCGCGCGATCCAGGTCCACGGAGGCGCCGGTGTCAGCGACGACCTGCCACTGGCCCAGATGTATGCGGGCCTGCGGACGCTGCGGATCGCCGACGGCCCCGACGAAGTGCACTACCGCTCTGTCGCCCGCGCCGAGCTCGGCCGCTACCTCGACGCCACCTGACGGTCCCCGGCAGCGGGCAGGACCCGGCCGCAGCCGGGGCAGGTCAGGACTGGGTGAGCTCGACAGCCAACGCCATCAACGCGGTCCTTGCGGCTGACCCGGGTACCACCTCGGCCAGGGTCCTGCCGGCCGCCATGGCCGCGTCGAGGCCGGCCCGGTCGGCAGGTACCAACAGCACCGAGTCCGCGCCCCCGTACCGCTGCACGGTCTCCAGCAGCCGGCGCTCGGGTCTGCGGCCAACCGGGCCGGATCTGACCTGGTTCACCACCACCTTGACCGTCGCCTGCGGCGCGAGGGCACGCACGTCCGGCAGCGTCCGGATCAGCCGCTGCAACCCGACCGGGTCGGCGCCGCCCACCGCAAGGACAACATCGGCCGCAGCCAACGTCGTCAACGTGGCGCCGTTGCGCCGCGGAGCAACGGTGTCGTAGGCGATCTCCTCGTCCTGCTCCAGGCAGAAGCCGCAGTCGACGACAGTCCACACGGCCAGACCGCGGGCCACCCGCCACACAACGGCCAGCGCCGACGCCGGCAGCTCCGGCCACCGATCGGGGCGGGTGACTCCGGTCAGAACACGCAAGCCCGGCCGCACCAGCCTCGCCGAGCGCGCCAGGGCCTCGACGTCGAGAGCTCCGGCGTTGGCGTCCCGGGCAGCAGCAGCCAGACTTGACGCCTCGTCCAACGACCCGAGTGTCTGCCCCAACGCCGGCCCATAGGTGTCGGCGTCGGCGAGCAACGTCTCGACCTGTCGACGCGAAAGCTCGTCCGCCAACGTGACGGCCACCGTGGTCCGTCCAGGTGCCCCCACCGGCCCCCACACCGCCACCAGCCGACCCAGCACGGACGCAACGTCGTCGCTGCCACCATCGTCGACCTTCGGTGCCGGGCGCGCCGGGTGGGAGCCACCCGGGCCTGCCGGGCTGCCGCGGTGTGCGATGACGCCCACCAGGTCGGCCAACAAGCTGTGGCCGTCGTCTGCCGCGCCGGCGGCAGTCCAGGCGCCGACCGCAACCGTCGCTGCCACCCCCAGGCCGGCGGCCCGGGCCAGCGCCCCGTCGTCGCCACGGTCGACGACAGCCACAACGAACGCCCCGGCCGCGGCGAGGCGGGAGACCGCGACACCGTCGAGCCGAGCCAGCGAACCGGAGACCACCGCGACCGGCCGCTGGCCGCCGACACCGGCCTCGGCCGCCGCAAGCAGGTCAGCCAGGTCCACACAGCGACGCGCCACCTTCAGACGCCCGGGCGAGCGGTCCATCGCCGCCAGCAGTGCCTCCTCCCGCGGGTCAGCGCCGAGCGCCAGGAGCACCAGGCCTGCGGCCGGGCCGCGGGCCGGACCCACACTCACGGCTGTGGCTCCTGCACCAGGTCCACGGCACCGGCGCGCACCCCCGCGACCAGGCTCGGCACCTGGTCGGCGGGCACGTTCAGCACCACCCCCACTGACGCGTCAGGCCCCGCGAATCCGCTGCCAGGGTCGGTCACCGCCACAACCACAGCCCCCGCGATCGCCAGCGAAGGGTCCCCACCCGAGGCCGCCTGCCCGGTCGAAAGGCCCGCCGGCGAGGAGGAGGTACTGACATACACGTCGACGACCGCGCCCCGGGCCAGGTCGGGGGGATAGTGGAAGGCGCTCACCGGGACAGTGACCTGGCGGCGAGCCTGAGCTGCCTGCGCCTGCGGCAGGACCGCCGCCGCCGGCAGCAGGTCCCCCGCGGACACCGGCCGGGCAAGCACCCGACCCACCGGGTCCTGCGCCCCGACCGTGAGGTAGTTCCCGGACGCCACACCGAGCCGGACCTCGCGGACCTGAACATCGGCTGAGGTCAGCTGCAGGCCGGCCGCAAGGTCACGCGAGGCAGCCCACACCTGCCCTGTTCGCTCCGCACCAGCCATCACACGGGCGCCGGTCGCCAGCGACGCCACCACCAGCAGGACGCCCAGCAGCAGCCGCGCGTCCGTCCACCGCGGGCGCGCCAGCCGCGCCAGCGCCGGCGACGACGCCACCGGCGCCCCCATGGCTGCGCCGCCGTCAGCCACGGCCGCCGCACCCCGCCAGCGGGAGGGCGCCGGCCACCAGGGTGATCCACAGGCTCCGACAGCCCGCCTGCGGCGGCGACGCCTCTGGAAGAATGGACCGATGCCGGACCCGCGGTTCCTGACCCTCGCCGACGTCTCCGAGATCCTCAACATCTCCGCGACCCAGACCTACGCGCTGGTGCGCTGCGGCGACCTTGCGGCGCTGAAGATCGGCGGACGGGGCCAGTGGCGCGTGGAGGCCGCACAGCTGGAGGCCTACATCTGCCGGATGTACGACCAGACGGCGGCGTTCATCGCCGAGCATCCCTTCACCCGCCCCGATCACGGGGCGCTCCAGACCTGACCGCCGCGGACGCAGGTGAGCGCCGCGTAGGGGAGCAGCACCGTGGACCGCACCGCCGAGGCACGCCGCGGGACATCGGGCGGATGCTCAGCGAGGTCGAGGTGGTCGGCGCCGGCCCGGTCCACAGTCCCGCACACGCTCACCCCGCCAGCGAGCCGGACCCGCACATACGCCCGGTCACGGGCCAGCAGACGCACCGCGTGAACCAGACGCAGCCGGTGCACGGACGCGGCGGACCCGCGGGCGGCCACCACGGGCGCCCGCTCGACGGAAGGGGCGCGCACCCAGCACAGCGCCGGTGCCGGGACCAGACAGTCCGTGCGGCCGTCACCGACAGCCAGCCAGTCCTGGCCCACCGCGAGCAGCGGCCCGTCGACTCGGCCGCCGCCGGGCAGACCCACCTCGAGCCAGCAGCCCGGCCGGCGTCGAAGCCGGTCGTTGAGCGTGGTCTGCCCAGCCTCCCAGCGACTGCGGTCGGCAACCTCGGCGGCCAACACCGCTGCATCATCGGCATCGCCCTGTCCGGACAGGTCAGCGAACAGCTCATCCCAGCGCACCGGCGGAGGGTACGAGGCGGTGCTGGCATGACGCTGTCACGGGCCGAATGGGCTTGGCCTGGGGCAGAACTGCCCTCGACGGCACCCCAGTTGATCTTGCTTGAATGCTCCGCGTCCCGGCCCGGCTACCGCCGGCAAACGCAGGCAAACGGAGGCTTTCGTGTCCTTGCAGCACCCCTCGGCGACGTCAAGTCCGGACCGGCGCGCGAGCGCCACCTTCGCGCTCATGCTCGTGGCTTTTGTTCCGATGGCGCTGCTGGTGGTCGTCACGCCGGCCACCTGGACGGCCGCCCGGCACCCGGGCGCAAGCGCAGATGCCGCTGTGGCGGCAGTGGCAGTGGCCGCTGGATGGCTGATCGTCGTCAGGCTGGTTGTCACCGTGGCCGCTGTCGGACTGGCTGCCCTGCCCGGCGTGTTGGGCCGCTCGGGCCGCACCGTCGCCACCGCATGGTCCCCGGCCTTGGTCCGCGGAGTCGTCCGCGCGGCACTGGGGGCGGCAGTTGTCTCCGGGCCTGTCCTGGCGCAGGGGACGGCGCTGGCCGACCAGGGCGGCTACCCGACCCTGGACCGGGTCGTGACGGCTTCGGCGGCGACAGGTTCACACCCGCCGGGGGGAAGCCAGGCGCAGGTGCCCGCTGGCGGAGCCCTCAGCTACGGCCCGCGCGGCCCGCACGTGCAGGGTCCACCCGGTTCTGGACATGTGGTCGTGGTGCGGCCCGGCGACAGCCTGTGGAAGATCGCCGCTGAGCACCTGCCGGCGCCCTGCAGCGACCAGCAGGTCGCGTTGGCATGGCCGACCTGGTACGCCGCGAACCGAACCGTGATCGGGCCTGACCCTGACCGGATCAGGCCTGGGACCCGGCTCACCGCCCCACCGCCTGCCACCTGAGCCTGCCCGCCACTCGGGGGGGCGGCCGGCCTGAGAGTGC
>Ga0075030_100004631_pt1 | contig 12424 bp, 6 predicted proteins | sample LitLauG_LLR_2012_FD_71393 | JGI IMG/M metagenome (GOLD analysis project Ga0075030, IMG submission 71393) | Freshwater sediment microbial communities from Pennsylvania, USA - Little Laurel Run_MetaG_LLR_2012 | ecosystem: Environmental > Aquatic > Freshwater > Creek > Sediment | place: USA... | reverse complement strand
CCGGAACCCACCACTTCGCCCCCGTGTGCCTCAACAGTTTGCTCTATAAGGCTGAGACAGATCTGGCGCAGCTCAGCACGTTGCTCGGCAAGAAAGAAGATTCAGAGAATTGGAAAAAGGCAGCGGACGAGCGGAGGGCAAATATCCAGAAATATCTCTGGGACGAAAAACGCGGCCTCTATTTCGACTACGACTTCCAAACGCAAGCGCGGTCGGACTATGAGTACATCACTACTTTTTATCCGCTCTGGGCGGGTATATCCACGCCGGAGCAGGCTCAAGCCCTCTTGCAACACGTCGCAGATTTCGAGCGGCCCGGCGGCTTGCTGATGAGCACAGAGGAAACCGGCGCGCAGTGGGATTTTCCTTATGCCTGGGCGCCCACGCAGTTGATCGCCGTGAAAGGCCTTCGTCGTTACGGCTTCAAAGCGGAAGCTGACCGCGTTTCCTTCAAATTCAACTCGACTGTTGCGGAGAATTTTCGCCGGGATGGCACCATCCGTGAAAAATACAATGCAGTCACGCGCTCCTCGGAAACGCAAGTGACCGCAGGTTATCACATGAACGTTGTCGGTTTCGGTTGGACGAACGGCGTCTTTCTGGAATTCCTGCACGATTTGCCCTCAGACATGGTTGAGAAACTCGCCAGGGAACAGACCACCAGCCGGACGTCGACACATTAACTTTACCTGGTTCGGTCTCGGTTCAGGACTTTAGGGCTCGTAGCGTCTCTTCATCTGGTACGGGAGTTCCCCCCGCCTGGCTGGCCACCCAGGCGCCCACGCGGTTAGCCGCTTCGCTCATTTGGGCTAAGGATGACCCTCGCAGAAAGTGCTGCGTCATCGCTGCGGTGAAAGCGTCTCCGGCTCCAACAGTGTCCACAATTTTCACTCGGAAGCCCGGATACTCGTGAGTCTCGCTGGCACTCTGCATCAAGCTGCCCTGCGATCCTCGCGTTACGCATACCAGCCGTAAATCGAATTCCCTCTGTAGCCAGCCCGCTGATTGTTTTTCATTTCCGCCTTCAAATCCTAGGAGCCCCGTCACCACGGGCAACTCTTCGTGGTTCAGCTTCACGATGTGCGCCAGCTCTACAGAGCTTTGCAGCGTTTCTTTGCAGTAAAAGTGTTGCCGCAAATTCACGTCAAAAACGCACAGCGCCGACGGCTTTGCTTCGCGCACAAAGGACTGGATGGTATTCCGAGACTGTGGCGACCGCTGCGCTAGCGAACCAAAACACACTGCAGCGCAATTCATTGCAAGCTGTTTCCACTCCGGTGTCCATTCCAGATAGTCCCAAGCCACTGATTCGGTGATTTCAAACTTCGCCTGCCCGGCTGCGTCCAGCGATACCTTCACCATTCCCGTGGGGTGCTCGGCATCCACTTGCACTTCGCGCGTCAGAACGCTCAGCGCCTTCACGCGATCGGTTGCCTCGCGTCCCAATTCGTCCTTGCCCACCCGGCTTGCAACAATTCCCTGAGCCCCCAGGAGATCTGAGATGTAAGCAAAGTTTGCAGGGGCTCCGCCGAGCTTCCTGCCCGCGGGAAACAGATCCCACAGTAATTCGCCGAGTCCGACTACTTTTCGCGCCGTCATTCTCCGCGCTTCCTTGCGTCACTCATTTAATTCCAAACCGATCGAAGTTTCCAGATCGAGAGGCTTTTGATCTTCCCTGCTCCACTGGTGGAATAGAGCTCAATTCCCTCCGCGCCCTTCGGCGGATACACTCTCTCTGTGAGCGTCACTTCACCGTTGTTCACAAATAGCTCCACGCTTGACCAGTCCACAAAAATGTGCAACTTGACGTTTTCTCCGCTGGAAATGATCGTCCCGTGCCGGCCTGCTGCTTCCTTGCTGTACCAACTCTCCCCACCCTTGTTCCTGTCTATGAAAACAGATTTTCCGCCGCCGGAAACTCCTACCAGTGTTTCACTCGCCCCGCCCTTCAGTACCTTGAATCCCAACTCTTCTGCACTTCCGAGTTGAAGTTCCGCGTCGATCTCGACAGTATTCCCCGTGATTCCCGCTTGTTTGATTTTCTGATTGGCTTCGCCGATCGTCATGTTCTCGAGTCGAAACTCATGGCCCCGCAAACGCTGCATTTCTGGAACGGGCTGCTGCACCAGCCGGATTCCATTTTGATATTTCCTTAATCCCAGCACGCGCGGAATCGACTGAGCGCCTCGCCAGATACTGGTCGGCTCCGCATTCGCATACTGCCAATTGCTGATCCAGCCCATCCAGATCTTCCGGCCGTCGCTTCTCGGCAGGTCCGCGAACGTATTCGTCGCATAAAAATCCTTGCCGTAATCCGCCCACAGTTCCTGGCCCGCGGGCGTCTGGTCGGTAAACTTCTCTCCGTCAAATGATCCGAACAAATATTTTGTCCCCGTCCCGCCCGCGGGTGCGCCGGGATTTCGGTTGACGATCAGCACCCATTTACTCTCCCGCGTTTCTTCAACCGGCAGCTCGAACAGGTCTGGGCACTCCCATTGCCCTTGTGTGTCCCCCGCCGGGCCAAACGTGCTTCTCAACTTCCAGGCCCTTAAATTTGTCGAATCGAAAATCTTCAGCAGCCGCTCATCCGCCAGTACCGCTGCCATCACCCACTTTTTTTGTGGCTCATACCAAAACACCTTCGGATCGCGAAAATCCGGCTGGCCCAGGTCTGCGACGGGATTGCCGGAATAATTTTCCCAGGTCCTCCCCCGGTCATTGCTGTAAGCCAAATGCTGCCGTTGGATATCCTTACCCGCAGCCGTGTAGATCGCCACCAGGCAAGAGGTGTCGCCGTCGGCGCCCTTTTTGCACAGTCCGCTCGAGTTTTCCCAGTCGACCACCGCGCTCCCCGAATAGATCATGGTCTTGCCTTCTTCTTCGGGAATCGCGACTGGCAAATGTTTCCAGTGCAGCATATCCGCGCTGACGGCATGCCCCCAACTCATGTGGCCCCACACCGCGCCCTGGGGATTGTGCTGGTAAAACAGGTGGTATTCGCCCTTGTAATAGACCAACCCGTTGGGATCGTTCATGAAATTCTTCGTGGGCGTGAAGTGATACTGCGGCCTCCACAGCTCTTCATAACTCCTCTGGCCGCGGGCGACACCCGCAATCAGGATCGCCGCAAGCAGAGCCACAAACATCACCGTCCGAAACTTGGCGAGCCCTACCATTTTCCTCTGTCCTCAAGTCAGGGATTGTTGTCTTGCTTCCCCTGGAGCTGTTCCGCAAGCTTCAGCTCGCGCTCTGCTTCTGCTGCATTTCCAAGGTCGCGGTACGCGAGCCCCAGTAGGTGATGCGGAATCGGATTATTGGGGTCCATCGCGAGCGCCCGCTGGAGCGCGCGTACCGCAAGCGCCGTTTCCCCTTTTTTCTGCAGCACCTTTCCCATCAAGATGTACGGTCCGGTCGAAGTGGCATCCAGCCAGATCGACCTCTGCAGAAGCTTCTCGGCTTCCTCATATTTCTGCATCCTCGAGTACCCATCTGCCAGCTTGTAGTACACGGCCGCTTCGCCCGGGTTCAACTCCATTTCCTTTTGGAATTGGGTAATCGCATCTTCGGGCCGCGATTCGTAGAGGTAAATCTCTCCCAGCAGCATGTGCGCGAGCGGGAGCTTCCCGTCCAACTCGACAGCCTTCTTCGCGTACTCTTCCGCCACGGGAGCGAAATCGTGCCGGAATAGCATCCGAGCCGCAAACAGGTAACTCGCCGCCGAATCCGCCGGCACGCCAAACATCTTCGCGAACGCTTTTCGTGCGCCCGGATAATCCTTGGTCTGCATGTAGCACATCCCCAGGATATAGGCGGCATCCACATTCGCGATTGGGTACCAGGTCTGGACCTTTTCAAGCGGCCCTATGGCCTCCCCAGGCCGTCCAGCGAGGTAATAGGAAAGCCCCATCAGCTGGACTGCTTCGTTGTCCCCTGGATTCTCTCCCAGGGCCTTGTTGAAGCTTGCCGCCGCCTTCAGATAATCGCCCTTGCGGTACTGAGCGATCCCGATCTCTCGCGCGATTCCTTTCGCGGATGGCTCAGCCGCGGAGATCTCTTCGAGCATTTCCAGCGCTTGGTCGGTCTTGCCCTGCTGCAATAGCCGTTTTGCGGCCTCGACGCTCCGAGCTGGCTTTTGCACTTCCTGCCAAGGTGCACCAGGCGAGATCGCAAAAGCGCTCAAGGAGAGAAAAGGAGCGATAGCAAGGACAAGTCGAACTCTTCGCCGCCGCATAGTCGCAGTTCCCATGGCCTCAAGGATACCTTCGGAGCATAAAAAACGGGGAGCCGGTCAGGGCTCCCCGCTAGGGTGTTAGGGGTGTTTTTGTCTTTAGTTAGAAAATGACTCTAAAGCCAAACTGGAGTTGACGCATGCCCACGGGCGCTCCAGGCGCGGAATCGGCCTCGATGTCCGTGATTTGACCCGCATTTCCTCCGCAATCCACGCAGGTGTTGCCGGGGACGGCGAGAACGGGATGGTTAAACAGGTTGTAAGCGTCGAAGCGGAATTGCGCTTTGACGCGCTCGGTGATGGTAAAGGTCTTCGACAACGCTGCGTCATCGTAGAACGCATGCGGACCGCGATAGGAATCGAATCCAACATTACCGATCTGGCCGCAACCAGGCAGTGCGAAAGGTCCGGAAGTCGGCCTGGCGAAGGTGCAGGAATTCACTCCGGCGTTGGCTGGAGAGACCAGGCCACCGTAGGAGAGCGCCGAAACGGGAGTAAACCAGAACGTACCAGAACTAGTTTGAGAAACGCCGGTAGCAAGCTTCTGCGATCCCACGACGTTAGGACGGCACGGACCAGCGTCGGTGATGTTACCGCACTCTCCAATGCTCGGAGTCCAGGGAAGACCGGTACCATAGGTCACAGTGTTGCTTACCTGCCAGCCACCAATGAGCAGGTCCGTAGCACGCCCGCCGCTGCTCATATACTTCTTGCCCTTGCCGATAGGCAACTCGTAGATCGTATTGCCCACAAACACTTGATTGCGATTGTACGGGTTGGGACCCCAGGCATATGTCTTATTTACAGAATAATATCCCGTATCATAAGTATAAGCGTGGGAGAAGGTATAGTGCGCGAGGAACTGGAGACCTGCGCTAACGCGCTTTTCAACCTTCACCTGCAGGGCGTTGTATTTGTTATCTGCGTCATTGCCGTAATAGTTTGTGTCGCCAGGGCAGCAAGCCGGTGTCGGTTGCGTGTTGCCAAAGGCGTCAACGTAAGTAAAGCCCGGATAGGTGAAGGCTGGTACGCCGTTGAGGAAAAGACGGCGGCGAGACGCTTGCGATACATTCCCCGCAGGCGTAAAACCTCCCAGGGTACATGTGGTCGGCGTGGGGCAAACCACGGCGTTGGTTCCGGAGATGACCGCAACCTCGTTGGAGTTATAGGACGGACCTTGCCCGGCAAAAACGTGAGTGCCTTTGTTACCGATATAACTTGCCGTAATACTCAGCGTCGGTGTGACCTGACGCTGAATGGTGCCGTTCCACTGATCAATGGTGGGAAGCCGCTGCACGAGCGGGCGAGCGCCACCCTGCGTAGAGCCGTCGATGCCGTTGATGGGCAGCGTGCCAGCGGAAGAGATAGCGCTTAGGATTGGCGTAAAGTTGAAGGCTGGAGGGCCCTGCGAAAGAGTGAAGATCGCGCTGCGATTATTAGAAGCGTTCGGATTAAGGTTCGTATCGGCAAGGTCTTGCCGCGCGAGAACCGGAAGGTTTTGGGTAACCACATGGCCGAAGTTGGAGCCAAATACGCCGATGTCAAAGCCACGGCCGTATCCAAGCCGAAGGACAGTCTTGGGGTCGAAAGCGTAGGCGAAGCTGAGTCGCGGCGCAAACGCTTTATAAGTATTTGCGACGTTGCCATTCGTGCCCACGCCGCCATAACCAGCGACGTTAATCAAGCCATTATTCAAGTTAGCGAAACCACCATTGCCCTTGGCGTTGACGGTTTCGGGGAAGTAGATCTCCCAGCGAAGACCGTAGTTCATTGTCAATTTGGGACTAATGCGCCAAGAATCCTGCCCGTAGAAGAACCAGCGCTTCTGGCGCTCTGCAGCGTTCAAACTGACGCTGACATAGCGCTGAAAGGAAGTGACGTCGCCGAGAAGGAAAGTGGCCAACGCTAAGCCATTGGCTCCCGCATTGCCAGTATCGCCGGCATCAAAGTACAAAAGTCCGGTGCGGCTCTGATCGCTGGGGACGCGCAGGTTTTCGGCAAACCGGATGTCGGTACCGAACTTGATTGTGTGGTTGCCTTGAGTTCGAGTCCAATTGTTCACAAACTGGAACTGCTGCTCGCTTTCCGTCAAAGGGCAGTTGCAACGGCCGATGTTCAACCCATCCCCTAAGGCAGCCAGGCTGCCGTTCCCGGTGAACTGCAACCCCGAGAAACCGCTAGTGGCCGGAGTTCCCAGATTCAGTCCAGGGAATCCGAGGGTAGTCATCGGAGTCGTACCGGCGTCGGAATAAGCGGTCTGCGGATTGTACTTGAAATATCCGAAGCGCAGGTCGGTAAGCCACTTATTGCCAATCGGCTTGCTAATGCCTGTTGCCAGACTGTAGTTATGTACGTTTGAGGAGCCGTTCAAGCCGCCCGGCCCAAAGCCATTTCCGCCAAGCGCTCCGAGGCCGCCCTTTCCGGAGAGCGAGAAGTAGTCGAGACTGAAGCGACCAAATACTTGATAGTTGCGCGGAGCACTGTAATCAATGCGGGTATCGAACGATTTCTGGTTAAATGGACCAGCTCCACTTGCAACGAAATTGTTATTGACACCGGCGGTGGGCGTCTGAAACAGAGCAAGGAGGCTGCCCACATTCTGTTTGATCTTGGCAATGGGAATCAGGTTACCCGCGAACGGTGCTCTGCAACTGCCGGATAGCAACGCCGCCTGAGTCTGGGCAGCAGTGGGGCTGTTGGGGCAAGTCAATGATCCATTTCCAACATAAGTTCCAGGCTGATAAATCTGGCCGCTATGAACGCCATTGGTCACCGGTCCATAAGCATCCAGATACTCACTTAGGTCACAGGTGCCCGTAGTATTCGTCGCGGGATTGCAAGATTTAATCACATTCGCGGTCGGGATGGTGTACTGGTTCGTGATGCCCTGTTGCTGCTTCGTGCCCTGATAGTCGCCAAAGAAGAAGAGTTTGTTCTTGATGATCGGACCCCCGGCAGAACCTCCATACTGCTTCCAGGTTGCGGCAGCAAGTGGAACGCCCGGTTTGTTCGTGAACGGATCGCGTGCTTGCTGGTCGCTGTTGCGATAGTAGTAGAAGCCGCTGCCGTGAATTTCGTTCGATCCAGACTTGGTCTGCACTCGAATCACGCCGGACGTGGCCTTGCCGGATTCCGCGTCGTAGTCCTGAAGCGCGATTTTGGTTTCGGCAATGGCGTCGAGGTTTGGATTCACAACTATGATTCCCAGAATGGGATCTTGGTTATCGGTGCCGTCGAGCTCAAAGTTAGTCCCCGAGAAGTGCTGTCCGTTTACCTCAATCTGGCCGCCGCCTTGAGGATTTTCCGTTGCCGCGTGGTTGAATCCGGGTAATTTCTGAGTGCCCGGCGAGAGCAACTCAAAACTGGTGAAATTCCTATTGAGCACCGGCAAATCTTCGACGTACTGCTGGCTAAAGGAAATGGCCACGTCGGCGCGGTCGGTCTGGAGTTGCGGAATCTCTCCGGTAACCTCTACGACCTGGGTTACGGCGCCAACCTCCAATTGCACATCCACGTGAGCAGAGGAGTCAGCGTCTACGCGCACGTTCGGGGCATCAAACGCCTTGAAACCTGTTGCTTCCACCCTCACGCGGTAATTGTCGGGTATCAAGTGAGACACGGCATAGTTGCCGCTCTCATTCGTCGTCGTATCGAAAGCGAAATTCTTGGTGATCGAGGTTACCGTGACCTTAGCGGCCACGACCGCATTTCCCTGCGGGTCTGTCACCGTTCCGATTACGCTTCCAAAGACCGCCTGCGCACTTGCCGTATTCGCGCACACCGACGACAGCACCAGCGCGATCACCAACACCCCAAACAGCCCCTTGTTCCTGATCATTGCCAAGCCTCCATTACCCAAATTGCTCATTCGAATTTCTTTGTCGGAAGTCTGCTTTCGAACAGAAGAAGCGGATCAATTCTCTTGCCGCTGGCGTCCGAAAACTCCATCCACCCCAACTACGAGCCGTGTGCCACCCCAACTTGCTAACCGAAACCGACACCAAACCCTAGTGGTTTACCACTACTCGTTGCGTCTATGTATCAATTGCTTCAATAGCTGTCAAGCCTATTTTTGATGTTAACGATTTTTCTTGAGAAAACCTGATATTACAGCTACTTAGTGCCGCCAGCAGCCGTTTGCAGCCCCATCAGTCTCAATTTTGCGATTCCTATAGGGGATTATCTGTTGAAAATGGAAGAATCTGTAATTGCAACTTGCCCATCGCAGGGAGTATCATCCACCAACTTTGTCGCTTAGCCGGTCTAACACCTTCGCCCCGGATTCCCTGCAACTCACATGACTTTTCCCAAACACCGCCAGATCTACTCTGAACTAAAGGAAGCCATCTCCTCCGGCAAGTATCATCCCGGCCAGCGCCTCCCAAGTGAAGCCCAGCTCGTCAAGCAGTTCCAGACTTCGCGCCCCACGGTCGCCCGCGCGCTGCGCGACCTCCAGCAGGAAGGCCTGATCGACCGCCACGCTGGCTCAGGAACATTCGTCAGCAAAAAGCAATTGCCAGAGAATCTTCTTGTCGGCTTGATCGTCCCCAATCTCGGCGAAACCGAAATCTTCGATCCCATTTGCCGCGAGTTGGCCCGCTCTTCCCAACTTAGCAATCACAGTTTGCTCTGGGGAAGCACGCAAGAATTCTCCGGCGCAAATACGGAAGAGCAGCTCATGCGCTTGTGCGACCAGTTCATCGCCAGAAAGGTTGCCGGCGTTTATTTTGCGCCTCTCGAACTCACGCCCGACTTTTCCGGCACCAACGAGCGCATCGCCAATGCTCTGAACCGCGCCAAAATCCCGGTCGTCCTTCTCGATCGCGACCTCTATATCTACCCTCGCCGCAGCTGCTACGACCGAGTCGGCATCGACAATCGCCTCGCCGGACACACTCTCACCGAGCACCTGCTCAAATTAGGTTGCAGAAAAATCGCCTTCGTCAACCTGCCGCATTCCGCGGAAACTGTCTGGCATCGCCTCTCAGGCTATCGGGACGCGCTCAGCTCCAGCGGCATCAAGCCCGATCCTGCTCTTACCCTCGAAGGCGATCCCGCCGATGAATCTTTCGTCCGCCGCATTCTTGACGTAGGCGGCGTTGAAGCCTGTGTCTGCGCCAATGACATGACCGCCGCTAACTTGATGCACTCTCTGGACAGCCTCGGCGTCCGCATCCCCGAAGACTTGCGCATCGTCGGCATCGACGATGTCCGGTATGCCAGCCTCCTGCGCGTCCCCCTCACCACCATTCATCAGCCTTGCAAATACATCGGCGCAAGCGCCGTTCAAGCCATGAAGGACCGCATCGCTGATCCGAATACTCCGTCACGAGACATTGTGCTGGGTTTTAAGCTTGTCGTGCGGGAATCCTGCGGCGCTTCGCTCGGCAAGAAACGCGCGCGAATGACGCCCGTCGAGGACGAAGCGAACTCCTAATTTTGCTTCCCCAAGGCTTTCCATTTGGGATCAAGTTCTGCGGCTTTCTTCAATTCTTTTTCGCCCTCATCCTTCTTTCCCTTCCGGTTCAGAGCCATCCCCAGTTGATAATGTGCTTGCGCAAAATTCGGAGCGGAGTCAATCGCCGCTCGAAACTGCGAAATCGCTCCCTCTAGGTCTCCCGCGTTCAGCAGCCGCTTCCCGGAGTTTGTCGCAAACAACGCCGCTTGTTCCCCGGTCTTTTGTTTCGCGATCTCCGCCCCTAAACGAGCTTCAGCCGCAGCGCCTTCTGCATCCCCGAGCTGTCTTAGCACAGCGCTCAGCGTGGTATGCGCTCCCGCAAAATCCGGTTGCAGACGTATCGCCTCCCGCAACGAAGCAGCGGCCTGTTTCAGCTCGCCTTTCTGTTTCAGTACCGTACCCAGCGTGTAGTGCGCTTCTGCATAATCCGGCTTCACCTGAATCGCTGCGCGCAACTCCTCAATCGCGCCCGCAAAATCTCCCTGCTGCCATAGTGTCACGCCCAGTGTGTAGTGTGCATCCGGTTGTTTCGGGTCCAGTTTCGCCGCTGCGCGCAATTCCTCCGCCGCTTCCGCCAACTTATCCTTCAACTTCAGCGCCAATCCCAGATTGTAGTGCAGCGTCGCATCCTGCGGCGTGGACTTCAGCGCCCCCTGGAACTGCGCGATCGCCGCATCAAAATCGGCCACTTGCAAATACGCCGCTCCTAAATTGCCCTTGAACCCGGTGTCTTCAGGACGCAACAGGATCGCCTTCTCAAACTCGGCGACGGCGCCTGTTCCCTCCCCGCCCTGCAAGTAGGCCAATCCCAGATTGTTGTGCACCTCCGGATCCTCCGGAGTTTGCTTCGCCGCTTCTCGGAACGCTGCTATCGCCTGTTCCACATCCGCATTCCTCTGCAGCAATAAACCCAAGGCATTCTGTGCACCCGGATAGTCCGGCTTCAAATTGACGCAGGTCTGAAATTCGCGAATCGCCGCGTCCTGCTCCTCGCGCCTCCGTAAGATCTGCCCCAGATAAAAATGTCCTTCAGGACTCCCTGGGTTGAGTTCAATCCCTGCTCGCAAATGCTTTTCCGCCTCACTCAACTCATTCGCCTGATATCGCAGCACGCCCAAATGAATATGCGCTTGCGCAAGATCCGGCGCTAATCTCAGTGCTTCCTCAAACTCCGGGGCAGCCTTCTGCACGTCGGACTTCTGCACCAGCACTGTGCCCAAATCGTCGTGCAACTCCGCGCGCTGCGGCGCTAGTTCAATCGCTCGCCGGAGTTCAGCCACCGCCCCACCCAAATCTCCAGAAAAATCCAGCATCCGCCCAAGCACATGGTGCGTCTCTGAATCTTCCGGAGCCAGTCGCACCCCCTCCTTCGCTTCTTTGACCGCTTCCGCCAAGTCACCGCGCCATGCCAGTGCGCTCGCCAAATTCATGTGCGCCAGCGCAAATTCCGGCTTCAGCTTCAGCGCCGCGTGGTACTGCTCAATCGCCGCTGTAGAATCCCCTTGCGCCGCTAGCACCCACGCCAATGAGTTGTGAGCTTCCGCACTCCTCGGCGCAAGTTGGACCACTCGCTCGAAGGACCTCCTCGCCGCTGCCAAATCGCCCTTTTTCAGCGCTTCCATTCCTCTCCGGTAAATCGCATCCGCTTGGGGAGCCACCGTTGCAGCAGTCTCCGTATTCTCTCCGCTTTGAGCATCATTTTTTCCTTGAACAGTTACCCTCGGTACAAAAATAATGCCAATGCCCAGCGTCAACAGAACGGCACAACGAAGTGCGCCCAAGCAACTGCCCATCAAAAATCCTGCATGAAACAATCTCTGCATATTTGATCCGCAAAAATTCTAGCACGCCCTCGCTATTCTCTACCGGCAGTCCTCTGAGCTCTCGACTTCACTGTTCGTCGCAACAAGCCTGCGTCCTTGTTATGATGAAGTTTCGATGACTCGCGCTTGCACATTCTTTCGTTCAGCTTTCTGTTCTTTGCTGGGCTTGCTACCCGCGGGCGCAATCCTCAATTCCCAGCAAGCCCCACAGAAGAAATCAGACCCAAAGCCCATCGCGCATTTCACTGACCTCGCCCAAAAAGCCGGCCTCGTATCTCCCATTGTTTTCGGCGGTGAAAACACAAAAAAGTACATCATCGAAACCACCGGCACCGGCGTCGCCATCTTTGACTACGACAATGACGGCTGGCCGGACATCTTCGTCGTCAACGGCACCAAGCTTGACCTCCTCGACAAATCCAAAGCCCCCACCAGCCACCTTTACCACAATAATCACGACGGCACTTTTACCGACGTCACCGAAAAAGCCGGCCTCACGCACACCGGATGGGGTCAAGGAGTCTGCGTCGGCGATTACGACAACGACGGTTACGAAGACCTCTACGTCACCTATTACGGAAAAAACGTCCTCTACCACAACAACGGAAACGGCACTTTCTCCGACGTCAGCGAAAAAGCCAAAGTTGCCGGCAGCGGCAAAGCCTGGGGCACCGGCTGCGCTTTCCTGGACTACGACCGCGATGGCAAGCTCGACCTCATGGTCGCCAATTACGTGGACTACGACTCCGCTACCGCCTACGCCCCCGGCGAGCGCCCGTCTTGCATGTGGAAAGGTGTTCCCGTCATGTGCGGACCGCGCGGCCTGCCGTGGGCAAAAAATATTCTCTATCACAATCTGGGGGACGGCACGTTTGAGGACGTCTCCGCAAAATCAAAAATCGATCAGACCAACGG
>Ga0075030_100004630_pt1 | contig 12424 bp, 10 predicted proteins | sample LitLauG_LLR_2012_FD_71393 | JGI IMG/M metagenome (GOLD analysis project Ga0075030, IMG submission 71393) | Freshwater sediment microbial communities from Pennsylvania, USA - Little Laurel Run_MetaG_LLR_2012 | ecosystem: Environmental > Aquatic > Freshwater > Creek > Sediment | place: USA... | reverse complement strand
CAAAGTCGAGTAGCTTGGGCACGCCCTCAGCCGTCACCAGGATGTTGCTGGGCTTGATGTCGCGATGGACCACTAGATGTTGGTGAGCATAATGAACCGCGGAGCAGACCGAGCGAAACAACTCCAAGCGCTGAACCGTCGAAAGCCGGTGCGAATCGCAGTAGCGATCGATGGGCTCGCCTTCGACCAACTCCATCACGAAGTAGGGAAGGCCGTCCTCGGTGGTGCCGCCGTCAATGAGCCGTCCAATGTTCGGATGCTCCAGGCCGGCCAGGATCTGCCGTTCGTTCCTGAACCGTTCCTGAATGAACTGGGTATCGAAGTCGGATCGCACCAGCTTGAGGGCAACCAGTTTCTGATACTGGTCGTCGGCTCGAACCGCGCGATAGACTTCGCCCATGCCGCCATAGCCGAGCCGTTCTACGATCCGGTAATGGGAAACCATGCGGCCGATGCGCGGAGTCGCGGTGTGCGATTCATATCCGCTCTCCGCGATTGCCTTGGCGGCCTGATCGAATGCCGGGGTCTCGATGAAGTTCTCCGCCCGCTTCTGAAACGCCAGGAGAGATTCGACCTCTCGGCGCAGTTCGTCGTCTCCCACACAAGCAGACTGCAGAAACGCGCCCCGCTGATCCTCCGTGAGTGTCAGCGCCTGGTTGCAGAGCTGTTCGATTTCCTTCCAGCGATCAGATGGCATCAGACTCTTGACCACCGCTCATTTCTTTCAGCAGCCACATTTTGGCCAGCCGCCAGTCGCGCTTCACCGTTTCCTCGGAGACTTTGAGCACTGCTGCCGTTTCCTCAACACTTAGCCCGCCGAAGAAACGCAACTCCACGACCTGGCTCTTCCTCTGGTCCACTCCCGCCAAACCGTTGAGGGCGTCATCCAGAGCGACCAAGTCGGCGGAAGGCTCGCCGGAAACGACCACCATATGTTCATCGAAGGAAATCTGCTGCGCACTGCCGCCGCGCTTCTGAAAGTGCCGAGAACGGGCAAAGTCAGTAAGAATGCGGCGCATCATCCGGGCGCAGACGGCAAGAAAATGCGCACGGTCCTGCCAGGCGACCCCCCGGAAATCCACCAGGCGCAAGTAGACCTCGTGAACAAGTGCTGTGGTTTGAATGGTATGCCCTGGGTTCTCCCGGGCCATGTAGTGGCGCGCCCGACGATGTAATTCCTCGTACACCAGTGGGGTGAGCTTCTCCAAAGCCTGCGCGTCCCCACCACTCCAAGCTCGCAGCAACTGCGTTACTTCGTGCGCGGTCGGGGATGACATGCGGTTCCTCGCAGGGGCGGGAGGGGCCCGATGGGGCGGAGATTATCACATTCTTTCTGGCCCGCCAAACAGGCCGCCTCCTGGCGTGGCTCGGCAGAACGTCGAAAATTCCTTCCGCGGCTTACCTTTTTCGCCGTGGTTTCTCGCTACTGCTAGCAGAAGGCACTAGAAGGCAGGCGGGGATTTACACCTGCGTGGGAGAGAGGGGCTATGATCTGCACGTACTGCGGTACGCCATTACCAGACAACAAGGAATTCTGCTCCAACTGCGGAAAGGCCACCGGCGCTACCGTGGCAGCGATCGCAGCCCCGCCGGCAGCATCGGGAGCGGCCGCAGCCTCAGGCGCGCCAGCGCCTGCCGCCAGCGCCTTGCAGCCGAATCTCGCCGGGCTGTTGTGTTACCTGGTCGGCTTTGTCAGCAGCATCTTCTTCCTGGTTGCCGAACCCTATAAGAACGACCGCTTCGTCCGCTTCCACGCATTTCAGTCCATCTTCCTCAGCGTCGCCTGGATCGTCGTGCATCTCGGGCTGGGAATGCTGATGTCCGTGCTGCCGTGGTCACTGTGGCGTCTGGTGGCCCTGGTTTCTGAGCTCGCGTCTCTCGCATTCTTTCTTTTGATTTTGTTCGCGATGTACAAAGCCTACAACACTGAGCAGTTCAAGCTGCCGGTGATCGGGGACTTGGCCGAGAAGCAAGTTTAGCGGACTGTTCCGCAGATGAATGGCCGCATTTTTATGGGGGAGTTATGAAGGCACAGGTTCTAGTTGCACTTGCGGTGTTCTTTTTCACGCTGGCCACCGCTGCTCAGCAGGTTGCCGCAGTCAGGACCGCCCAAACTGCTCCGCCACCGCTTATTCAGTTCTCCGGCACGGCGACTGACGAAGGCGGCAACGCGGCTACCGGCAACGTGGACTTGACGTTCTCCCTGTACGCCGCCCGCCAAGGCGGAGAGCCGCTTTGGACCGAGACCCAAACCTTGGCGCTCGATTCTTCGGGACATTATTCCGTTCAGCTTGGCATCACCAGACCCGACGGGGTGCCTGCAGCCTTGTTTACCGCTGGCGGAACGCGTTGGTTGGGCGTACGGATCGCGAGACAAACTGAGCAACCGCGAATCCTGTTAGTGAGTGTGCCGTACGCACTCAAGGCCGGGGACGCGGCAACCTTGGGGGGATTGCCGCCCTCGGCCTTCTTGTTAGCTGCGCCGGGCAGTAACAGCGCGGGCGCCGACGCCGCCAACCCGGCCGCAACTCTGCCGCCTCCGGCCAGCGCTGTCACGGGCACGGGTACGGTGGGCTCTCTGCCGCTGTGGGACACCACTTCAGACATCATCAGTTCGGTGCTGTTCCAGTCCGGCAGCGGAGCAACGGCAAAGGTCGGTATCGGCACCACCACGCCCGCAACCGCGCTCGATGTCAAAGGCAGCGCGACCATTCGGGGGGCGGCTTCGGTTCAGGGGACGCTTGCTTTACCCACCACAGGCGCAGCAACCGCCACCGGCGGCAAGAATTCCCAGTCCCTGACGACGACTGCCTCAGCCTTCAACAGCACCACCGTCACGGCCATCACGCAGACGTTTCAGCTCCAGGCCGAGCCCGCTGGAAACAACACCGCCACTCCGTCCGGAACGCTCAATTTCCTGTTTGGCTCCGGCACTGCCAAGCCCGCCGAGACCGGGCTGAAAATCGCCAGCAACGGCCGAATCACTTTCGCCTCGGGCCAGACTTTTCCAGGAGCCGGCACGCTCACAGGCGTGACGACAGCCACAGGCAGCGGGCTCAGCGGCGGAGGTACCACCGGCACTCTCAATCTTTCCCTTCTCAAAACCTGCGCGACCAATCAGATTCTGCAATGGAATGGGACGGCATGGGTGTGTGCGTCCGCTGGAGCGGGAACAGTGACCAGCGTTGCCAGCGGCGCAGGTTTGACCGGCGGTCCAATCACCGGAAGTGGCACGCTGAGCATCGCCACCGGTGGCGTCAGCAACGCTATGCTGGCGAATCCATCGCTCACTGTAACCGCCGGGACGGGACTCACGGGTGGAGGCGCGGTTGCCCTCGGCGGAACGGCCACGCTCAATGTCGACACGACCAAGATTCCCTCCCTTGCAAACCAGAACACATTCTCAGCGGCCCAATTCGTGAATGAGTCGAGCTCTCCTGTGGCGATCGCAGGTAGTCAGACGGCGGCCACTGGAAGCGCGATCGGCGTCGAAGGTCTGAGCGGAAGCACCTCCGGGTCCGGAGTGGTGGGCGCAGCTACCGCCGCCAGCGGAACCACCACGGGCGTGTACGGGGAGAGCTTCAGCCCCTCTGGTTATGGAGTCCAAGGCTATGCTGAGTCGACTAGCGGAGGCTTCGGCGTCTACGGACTCGCCGCCACTTCCTCCGGCTACGGCGTCTACGGAAGTGCTCCCGCTCCGGGGTTCGGCGTTTATGCGTTCGGGAACTTGGGAACCACGGGTGATCTGAGGCAAGACTACCTGGGCGTTAATCCTGGAGCCGTCACTCCTGGTGGCATTCGTTTCGGCTCCGGTAACACAGGTGAGGGAATCTCCTCCAACCGCACGGGAACTGTCAATCAGAACGGCATCGACTTCTACACCAACTTCACGCAGCGCTTGTCGATCACCAACGGTGGCTTCGTCGGCATCGGGACGACGAGTCCCATCGCACAACTCGAGGTGGACTCGGTGACGGCAGGGAATGCCATCGTGGGTTACGGCAATTCGCCTGCGAACGGGTCGGGTCTGAGCGGCGCTTCAGGTGTGCAAGGTTCCGGCGGCTACGGCGACAACCTCAATGCAAGTTTCGGAGGTATCGGCGTCGTGGGCGATGGCGGCATCGGCTTCGCCAGCGGCGGGTTCGGAGGAGACGGTCCCGGAGGATCGTTCGGTGGTGGCAACGGTCCCAACGGCGGTGGCCTCGGCGACGGATTGGACGCATACGCCGGCACAGGGTACGCGGCCGTCTTTAACGGCAATATCCACGTGACCGGCTCGATCACGGCGGGCACAAAAGACTTCAAGATCGATCATCCCCTCGACCCGGCCAACAAGTATCTATACCACGCCTCCGTCGAGTCCTCTGAGATGATGAACATTTACACCGGCAACGTGACCACCGATGTCAAGGGCGAAGCGACCGTGCAATTGCCGGAGTGGTTCGAGGTCCTCAACCGAGACTTCCGCTATCAGCTAACGGTAATCGGCGTGTTCGCGCAGGCCATCGTAGCGCGTGAGATTGAAAACCATCAATTCCAGATCCGCACGAATCTGGGCAACGTGAAAGTCTCGTGGCAAATCACCGGCGTGCGCCAGGATGCCTACGCGAAGGCTCACCCGCTTGTGGTGGAAGAACAAAAGGAAGAGCGGTTGCGCGGTTTCTATATCCATCCCGAGTTATACGGGGCGCCGGAGGAGAAGCAAATCGAGTGGGCGCGTCACCCGGATATCATGCGGCGCCTCAAAGAGAACCGGAAGAAGCAGTTGGCCGCTGCTCCAAAGCGTTGAACAGCAGAGCAATCAGATTCTTTACGACATCAGCAACGGGAGAGGCAAGATGAACAACGCAAGAACCCAAGCTTCGGGACGCGAAGTCGGTGCGGCATGCAGAGTGGTCCTGGTTTGCGGCCTGCTGGTCGGCGCTACCGGAGCGATTGCACAGCAACACAATCCTTCTTTTTCCGCCGACCAGGTCCAAGTCATGGGCAAACGGACCACGACCAGCAAGGTCTACTCCAGCGAGAAAGCAGTCCGCATCGAGAAGGAAGAAAAAGGCAAGCAGAGCATCACCATCGTGTACCTCGATAGAAAAGCCGTGTGGGTGCTGAATCCAGCTCAAAAGACCTATATCGATATGGGCGGCATCGGCGCGGCGGGCGCGGAGATGGCGTCCAGCATGGAAGGCGCCAAAGTGCAGCGCGACCCGCTCGGCAGCGAGCAAGTCGGCGCCTACCACTGCGATAAGTTCCACGTCCAGACCACCTACGAAGGCAAGGTCTACAACAGCGTGGAGTGGGACGCAAAGGAGTTGGACGGATTCCCGGTTAAGCAGGCAGACGAAAAAGGCAGTTGGTCGAAGGAATACCAGAATGTGAAGTTGGGTCCGCAGGATCCATCCCTGTTCGAGATTCCTGCCGGATACCAGAAGATCGACCTGGGCGGAATGTTCGGTCACCGGTAAATGGCCATGAGCGCGATCAGCCCAATCACGCTAGAAGGGGCAATAGCGCGGAGAGATGGAGCTTCCCAATCGCGATCGAGGGAGAGCTTCTTCTCAGGATGTTCCGCGGGTCTCCGAGCCTTACGGTTCGGATCGCTCGCGCTTGCACTCCTGCTCCCACTAGCCGTCGTGCCCGGACTGGATCACCCATTCTCACGTCCAAAACTGATCTTGTGGGCCGCAGTTGTTCTATGCGGACTCGGGAGTTGCGCGCGAGGAATCCAGGACACGTGGGGCCGCCTTCCTCGGCACTTCCAGGTCGCACTCGCGCTCTGGGTAGGAGCGCTGGGCAGTTCGGCGCTGTGGGGGAAGTTTGCATCACTCGATGATTTGCTTGCTCCTTTGATCGGAGTGGGATGGTTCGTCCTATTGCTTGCGGTGAGGCCAGAAGTCCGCCGCCTCTCCTGGGCCCTGGTGGTTTCGGGCAGTGCCGTGGCTGCCTTGGCCCTGGCGCAGTTTTTTAATGCCGACCCGTTCGCCGCGCTGGGGTGGATTCCGGCATCGAACGGCAACTCGCGGATGCTGGTGTTTGCAACATTGGGCAACCCGAACTTTGTGGCCGCATTCCTGGCTGGCCTGCTGCCACTGACGTTTTCGCTGGCGAGCGAATCCCCGAGGTACCGATGGCTGTTGCTGGGGCTATCTGCACTACAACTGACAGCAATCCTGGCGACTGGTTCGCGAGCGCCGATCCTTGGGCTGGGCGCGGCCTTGCTGTGGATAACGTTGATGGGCCTTAGAGCGCCTCGGTTAACCCGTGGCTTCGCGCTAGCGGCACTTTGCCTCGTTGTGTTGGCAGCCGGCATTTCTCCGGCAAGAAGCTTGAGCACGACAGTCGCGGGTAGGTCCTATATCTGGAGAGTCTCCGCGCCTCACCTCACCAAACATTTTCTTCTCGGCTTGGGGCCGGGCGGATTCGCTGCCTCGTTCCCCGCCTGGGAGGCCCAGTACTGGAATGGAAGTCTGGATGAGCGCGACCGCAGGTTCGCGGCTATCGAGGATCACGCGCACAACGATTACCTGGAGATATTCGCCGACTACGGGTTGGCCGGAGAACTCGGCTTTCTTGCGGTTCTCGCGGCTTACCTGCGGAGATCTCGACAGCACCTGCGACGTGGACCCGATCCATTCTCTGTGGGTGCTTCCGCCGGAGTTGTGGCGCTGGCGGCGGTCGCGCTGGTGGATTTTCCCCTAACGCGTCCGACGGAAGTCTTCCTGCTGTGGAGCCTGATGGCCATCGGTCTTCATAAACCGTTTTCAAACACCTGCAGATCAGCAAGCTGATTGCGGCAGAGTGATCAGCTTGAGGGAGAACAACATGATGCAACCACAACTTTCGCACTGGAGTGCAGTTCTATTAGCAGCCCTGGTTTGTTTTGGGATCGCCCGAGCCTCTAACAGCCATTACGCGGAGCTCCGCAGCGCCTTCTACGAATCGCAGCAAGCGGAAAGAAAACGGCTTGGGCTGACCGATTGGGCGCAAGTCAAGGCCAAGTATCCGACACCGGAAATCGCGTTGTGCCGTGCCGCTCACATCGTACCGGGTGTAACCGGAGAGGTAACGGTGCGCGGAAAGTTTGTTCCGGGAAGCAAGTTCTTATTCGAAAACGACGCGGTGCAAGTGGTGAACGAAACTGCAACGGCAACGGAGTACCACGCCACGGTGCGGGTGCGCGCCGGGGTCGGGCCGACGTACTCGCCTCTCCACGTATTCGCGGCGGTCAGCGGCATTGAAGCGAGCCATCCATGCCCGGCGGTTTACGTCGGCGGCAAGTATGAGTGGGAGTTCACCGCGCAGAATGGCTGGCGGATCAAGCTCCACCCGAAGGGGGATTCCTTTCCGCAAGACGGAGCAAACTCGACTTCATACACTGCCGAGTTCTACCGCGGAAATGAGACCAAACCTTTCGAAGTCCGCGAATTCGGTTTGGGCTTAGGCGGGCCGCTCTACGGCAATTCTTACAGCGGCGGGTTTGCGGAAGCGAGTAATCAGCCAGGTTCGATGCCGGACATGGAACAGATCATGAAGAAACTCACTGATCCCAGCACCAGCCCCGAGGAGCGCGAACGCCTGGCGCAGAAGATGACGGAGGCCCAACAGCAGATGATGGATCCGACGAATGCGGTGAAAGCGCAGCAAAAGGATGCGGAGTTCGGCTGCAAGAACATGCACTTTAACGACAGTGCGGATTCCGTGGATGGCCAGATTTCATGCGGGCAGAAGGTAGGAACGATTTCGATCAAGGGTACGCGGCGCTTTGTCGGACCCTAAAGCTCGATGGGCGAGATGGCTCGCCGGAACGCTCGACCAGCCGCTTTACTTAGAGACAGCGAAGAGGAGGAATATGAAAACACCAATTGTCGTAATCAGCATTGTCCTTCTGTTTCTAGCGGTCCTCATAACCACGTCATGCCAGAGCAAGCCAGCCCCGTCCGCGGGCATGTTATCGTCGCCGGCAACCCGCGCGGCGCTAAACGTCGCCAACGACTACAGCAAGCCTTATCTCACCGATGAAAAAATGCAACAGTTCCTCGCATCCATGAAAGAAGAACACAACCCGCTGGAACTCGTTTTCAAACAAGGGGGCGGGATGCAAGACCCCTCGTCCATGGCCGGCCGCATCGACGAATTCAACTCCTTCGCCCGCAAGTATGGCTTTCAGGATTATCAGGACTACACCGGCGTCTGGGGCCGGATCACGGTAGGCGAGATGCAGATCTGGGGCGCCAAGACCTTCGAGGACATGATCAGCGGCGCGCAGGCAGAGTTAAAGAAACCAGACTTGGCCCCGGAGATGCGAAAGGTCTATGAGGACCAAATCACCACGGCGCAGAAGGGCCTCGACGACATGAACAAAAAGAGCTCGAGCCTGAATGCGGCGGACATGGAACTGATCAAGAAATACAAAGACCAGATAGATGCCGCACAAAAGAAGTACAAGACTGGCCAGTAAGAGCAGCAGCAGACATGACGTGGGATTCGAATCTTTGCTTGGGGGAAAAAAGCAAAATGATCAGCTCAATGAAAGCATTAGCCGTAGCGATGCTCACGATGTTTCTTGCATCGACCCTGGGACTTGCACAAAAATCGCCCGATGAACATCCCATGGTCAAGATGTATCCCGGATCGTCAGTCGAGGGCGGACAAACCAGCACGCGGGAGTTCGATGAGTTCGAGATAATCGTCGGACCGATTGCCAAAAACGGCAAGCCCTCCAAGACGGAGCACCTGGAGGGAAAGATCTTTACCGCCGATTACCACAATCCTCCCAACCGTTCCGTACTGGAAATCTACAAGAACTATGAACAGAACTTGACCACTGCCGGGTTCGAGATACTTTTTACCTGCAATGGGGTCGCATGCGGCGAGGGCCAGGCCAACGGTTCACACCCCACCCTCCGCCACCCATCTTACGTACGCCGCTTTCTGGCCGCCAAACTGGCGCGCCCTGAAGGTGACGTGTACGTCAGTCTTGCAGTGCAGGCTCAAGATCCCACGATGCAAGGGGAGACGATGCTTGACGTCATTGAAGTCAAGCCGATGGAAAACAAGGAACTCGTGGACGCCGCCAGCCTGGCCGCTAGCGTGTCGAAAACGGGACACGTGGCCGTATACGGCATCTTGTTCGACACCGCGAAGGCCGACATCAAGCCTGAGTCGGACGCCACCCTGAAAGAAATCGCCAAGCTGCTTCAGCAGGACACAAAACTCAAACTCTACGTCGTGGGCCATACCGATAATCAGGGTGCCCTGGACGCAAATATGGACCTCTCGATGCGTCGCGCTAACGCCGTGATCCAGGCGCTTACAAGCAAGTATGGCGCGGCGGGAGCACGCCTCAAGCCACTTGGAGATGGGCCCTCCGCTCCCGTCGCTTCCAACGACAGCGAAGACGGCCGCGCCAAGAATCGCCGCGTTGAGCTAGTTAAGCAGTGAGATCGTGCCATCGGTTTCGCAACGCAGCCGGAACGTAGATAAGGCCACCAAAAACCGGGACGAGAATCCTTGTCGCCGATTGTGTGAAGGGCGCCAGTTCCCAGTCGCCGCGATTGAAATCGAACCCGAGTTTACGGAGGCTCGCAAGAATGATGATTACAAGAAAACTGATACCGACAATGATCTGCGCAGTCGTCCTGTTCGGCTGGGTCCCGGCCGTGTTGGCTCAAGACGTTCAAGGCAGCAAGGATCACTCGCTCATCTCGCGCTATCCCGGCTCCACGATCGCCGAATATCGCCAGAAGGCATTCGACGAGTTCGAACTCCCCTTAAGCCCCGTGGCCGATGGAAAGTATGCGAAAACCCAACATCTGGAAGGAAAGGTTACGGGGATCTACTACACGACACCGGAGGGCCGCAGCGCACTCGAGGTTTCCCGCAACTACGAGTCAGCCCTGAAAAACGCGGGCTTCGAAACGCTGTTCAATTGCGCTAAGACCTGCGGCGACGCGCCTCCGTTGGGTTCGGTCCCTTTGGACGAATGTTGCGGAAACTACGGCAATGCGCGCTATCTTGCCGCCAAGCTCTCTCGCGACAGCGGCGACGCATATGTCGCCCTCTGGGTGTACGACGGAGGGTCTGACATTAAGACATTTCTTGTCGTGGCCGAGATCAAACCCATGGAATCGGGTCTGGTCACCGTGAACGCCGCATCTCTCGCCAGCGATATTACTCGAACCGGCCACGCTTCCGTCTACGGCATCTATTTCGATACCGGCAAAGCCGACGTTAAGCCAGAGTCCGACGCCACGCTGAAGGAGATCGCCAAGTTGCTTCAGCAGGACCCGAGACTCAAGCTCTACGTGGTAGGCCACACCGACAACGTCGGAACCTTGGCGAGCAACATGGACCTCTCCAAACGTCGTGGCGACGCCGTCCTCGCGGTGCTGTCCACAAAATACAACGTTGCGGCGGCTCGGCTCACCGCGGCCGGTGACGGGCCCACCGCTCCGGTGGCTTCCAATGACAGCGAAGACGGCCGCGCGAAGAATCGCCGCGTCGAACTGGTGAAGCAATAAGCACATCCCGCTCGGGGATCGGAATCAGCGAGCCCCGAGCAGGATATCTACCGTTAGTTGGTCCAGGCATTCGTAAGGCAGGCGCTTCTTCAAGATCGCATCCTTGTCAAAAGCGTGCGCCAGCAATGCCGCAGAACCCTTCTTGGAATACTTACTCGCCTCCGGAGTTCCGGATGATGCGGCGGAGATCTGCCTGAGTATCGCCTGGATTTCGCGGTCCGCATTCCACTGGGCCGCTTTTTCGCGAAGAATCAAATACGTCCGCATGCAGCCGCGGGCAAAATCCTTTACGCCCGCGCAATCTTCCGTGCGGTAAGCGTGCGCATCGAAGTGCCGCGGCCCGTCGTATCCAACATCTTCCAAGAACTTCACCAGCCAGAATGCCGCCTTTGGATTGGCCGAGCCAAAGCGCAGATCCTGGTCGTACCGTCCCGGAGCCTGATCGTTCAGATCGATGTGAAATAGCTTGCCCGCCTCCCACGCCTGCGCCACGCCATGCATGAAGTTGAGACCTGCCATCTGTTCGTGGGCGACTTCCGGATTGACGCCCACCATCTCCGGATGGTCGAGTGTGGGAATGAATCCCAGGTAGTGACCGGTGGTCGCCATATAAATGTCGCCGCGCGGCTCGTTGGGCTTGGCTTCCATTGCAAACTGGTATCCGTACTTGCAGGCGATGTTGTATTCGCAAAGATAATCGACCGCATCCCGCAGCCGCTTGACGGCTTCATCGGCGCGGCGGCAGGCGTCGGTTTCGACGCCTTCGCGTCCTCCCCACAAAACAAAAATCTTGGCTCCCAGTTCCGCGCCCAGGTCCATGGCGCGCATGGTTTTCTGCAAAGCGTAGGCGCGCACCTCGGGATCATTGGCCGTAAACGCGCCATCGCGAAACACGGGATGAAAGAACAACGACACCGTCGCCATGGGCACGACGATCCCGCTTTCCTGACACGCCTTGCGGAATTCCTTCACGATCTGGTCGCGTTCGGCAGCCGTCGCGTCGATCGGAACTAGGTCGTTGTCGTGCAGGTTCACGCCCCACGCTCCGATCTCGCCCAGTACCGACACGATTAGCGTCGGCGGCATGGTGGGGCGCACGGCGTCGCCGAACGGATCGCGCCCGCGATTTCCCAGCGTCCACAACCCGAAAGAAAACTTGTGCTCCGGTTTTGGCTCGTAGTGTCCGTTCTTATGGCTCATGCTCTCCTCATTTTTGGTCAGACGGATTCAATGCCGGAGGGGAAGAAGAAATCTTCCCGACCAGGTTTTCTTCTGCTTTCTTGTGCAACTCCTGCACCTTGTGCAGTTCCTTCCCGGCATCCGCAGTATCGCCGAGCGCCTGATACAGCCGCCCCAACTGATAGTGAGCATCGGATTGCGCGGGATCGAGCGCGACGGCGCGCAGCAGCGCCGCCTTCGCATCCTTGTAGTTTTTCTGCTGCATATGGATTGCGCCCAGGTCGACGTAGGTGAGGCGCAGAGTCGGATTAATTTTCTGGGCTTGATTTAGCAGAGGCAGTGCGGCGTCGGGATGGTTATTCTTCCATTCGATGTCGCCCAGGTAAGCCAGCGCCTGGGCATGGGTCGGGTCGAGAGCGAGTTCGCGTTCGAACTCCGGTTTGGCCTCGTCATATTGCTGCGACTTCCAATGCAGGTAGCCCAGACCGAAGTGGACGTTGGGTTCGCTGGGAGAAAGTTTGGCGGCCGCCTCGAACTCGGCGATCGCCTCTGGAGTTCTGCCCAATCCATCAAGCGCTTCTCCGAAAAGGACGTGGGCCGGCGCCGAATCCGGATTCTGCTCGAGAACGCGATGAAACTCCTCCTGCGCGCAGGAAAATTTCCGCGCCCACAAGCAACTCTGCGCCAGTACTTGATGAAGCTCCGCATTCGCTGGGTCAGCCTTCGCG
>Ga0075030_100004629_pt1 | contig 12425 bp, 10 predicted proteins | sample LitLauG_LLR_2012_FD_71393 | JGI IMG/M metagenome (GOLD analysis project Ga0075030, IMG submission 71393) | Freshwater sediment microbial communities from Pennsylvania, USA - Little Laurel Run_MetaG_LLR_2012 | ecosystem: Environmental > Aquatic > Freshwater > Creek > Sediment | place: USA... | reverse complement strand
CTCCTTCATCATCTCCAGGTCGAACATGGTGCGCTGCCACAGGCGTTGCGCCTCGATCAGCTTGCCCTGCTTCTCCAGTTCCTTATGCCACCAGTCGAGCTCGGTCACGATGCTGGCCATGGCCGAGTTTCTGGTCTCGTCGGACATGACGTAGTGCGTCTTGGGATAGATGGGCAGCCGCTGGTAGGTCTGCCGCACCTGTCCCAGCAGCGGGTCGATCTGCGAGAGACTCTCAATTTCGTCGCCAAACATCTCGATGCGGTAGGCGTGATCCTCATAAGTGGGGTAGATTTCGATGACGTCGCCGCGCACGCGGAAAGTGCCGCGGCGAAAGTCCACGTCGTTGCGGTCGTAGAGAATATCGACCAGGCGCGAAACGATCTGGTTGCGCGAAATCTTCTGCCCCTTTTCGAGCATCAGCAGCATACCGTAGTAGGCTTCGGGCGAGCCCAGGCCGTAGATGCAGCTCACGCTGGCAACGATTACGCAGTCGCGGCGTTCGAACAGCGAGCGGGTGGCGGAGAGACGCAGCTTATCCAGCTCGTCGTTGATGGTGGCTTCTTTCTCGATGTAGACGTCGCTCGATGGAATATACGCTTCCGGCTGATAGTAGTCGTAATAGCTGACAAAGTACTCCACCGCGTTTTCCGGAAAGTACGATTTGAATTCGTGGTAGAGCTGCGCGGCCAGGGTTTTGTTGTGCGCCAGGATCAAAGAGGGGCGCCCGATCGCCTCGATGACCTTGGCCATGGTGAAGGTCTTGCCGGAGCCCGTCACACCCAGCAATACCTGGTGTGCCTCGCCATCCCGCACGCCGCGCACCAGTTCTTCGATGGCGGTGGCCTGATCGCCCTTGGGACTGTAGTTGACCGTCAGGTGGAAGCCCATCTTTTCAGTATAGGGCCGATCATGGCCCAAACCGGTTCAATCCACGCGCAGCGACCTGATGGGATCGATGCGGGAGGCTCGCCAGGCTGGAAAGGCGGTGGCGGTAGTCGCGACTACCAGAACCAGTGCGGTCACCGCCGCGAATGTCAAAGGATCGGCAGCGCCAACTCCGTAGAGAAGGCTGGCCAGGAAGCGCGTCACCGCGAGCGCCCCAATCACGCCCGCTGCGATGCCATACAGGGCGACGCGTAAACCCTGGGTCAAGACCATGGAAAGGATGCGATTGCGGGTGGCGCCGATGGCCACGCGCAGTCCGATTTCGTAGCTCCGCTGCGTCACCCAATAGGAGACCAGACCGTAGATGCCGATCGCAGCCAGGAGAATGGCGGCCGCGGCGAAGCTGATGAAAACGCGTATAGTGGCGCGGAAATTGGCAATGGACCCGGCCACCACCTCTTCCAACGGCTGCACTTGACCGACGGGCACATTCGGATCTTGATCCTGCGCCAGGCTTCGTATCTCGCGCGCGGGGCCGTCGGTATTGGACCGCACTTTGACCAGGAGGGTCATCGCGGCGGGAACTTGCCCGTCCTCCCGCACCGCCTGCGCATATGGCATATAGATGGCGCCCGGGATCCAGTCCGGCATGGCTTTGCTCAAGCTGTATTGACGAACATCGCCCACTACTCCTACGATAGTTCGCCATTGCCGTTCACCGGCTGCCTTGATGTGCTTACCAATCGGATTTTCTCCAGGCCAGAAATGCTTGGCCGTGGACGCTGAAATCAAGAGAACCGCGGCGGACTTGGCGCCGTCCGTTTCGGTTAGGTCTCGGCCGGCCAGCAGCGGGATCTGCAGCATGCGAATATAACTGGCGCTGATGGCGCCCGACCAGAGCATGGGGGCCGGATGGTCCACTGACTTGGGATGCCCTTCCACATCTACGGCAAGGTCGGGCTGTTCGGCATCCAGGGGAACCGTGTTGGCAATAGCCGCGTCGGCGGCACCGGAGACGCCGCGGGCGCCCTCCAGGAGGCGGTCGTAGAGAGCGATACACGCCGGGCGCTGTGTACAAAATGATGGGTTGGGGCTGATGCGGACCGTGAGGATTTGCTGCGGTCGAAAGCCGGGGTGCACTTCAGACAGGGTATACAGGCTCTTGATCAGAAGACCCGCGCTAACCACCAGCACCACAGTGAGCGCGACTTCCGCTCCGATGAGCCCGCCGCGGAGCCGGGTCCAGAATGCGGCGGTAGACCGCTGGCTGCCCGTCCGGATGGATTGGGCAAGATCGATCTGGGACGCGCTGAGCGCCGGCGCGATCCCGAACGCCAGACCGGTGATGAGCGCCAGCCCTGCTACGGCTGCGGCAACAGGCCAGTCGATGGAGGCCTGCGCCAGACCGGGCGTGGAGGACGGCAATAGCGATTTGAAGATGGAAAGAGCGCCGGTACCGAGGAGGATTCCCAAACCGCCACCCGCCAGCGCCAGCAGGACGCTTTCCGTCAAAAGCTGGCGAACGATCCGCAGACGGATCGCCCCCAAAGCGACGCGCAACGCGATTTCTTTGCGGCGGGTGGTGGCGCGAGACAGCAGCAGGCTCGCGACATTGGCGCAGGCGATGAGCAGCACCAAGCCGACCGAACAAAGCAGGATGATCAGCTTGCCGCGTATGTCGCCGGTCAGATCCCGTTGCAGCGGAATGGCGGCGGAGTCGCGATTCCAGTCGCGCGCCATCGGATAGGGGAACGTCTTTCGGAACTCACCGATTATAGGCTGGATCTCAAGTTGCGCTTCGGGCATCGTGACTCCGGTGCGCAGCCTGGCAAGCAGCGGCATAAACCCGCCGGCCCAGTATTCCAGAAAGTTGGAAGGATCGAAGCGCATAGGCACCCACGCCTGCACTTGCGCGGAGGGATAGCTGAAGCCGGGCGGCATGATACCGACAATCTGGCGATCGACGCCGTTCAACGCGATCACGCGGCCGATCGCCGCCGGATCGCCGCCGAACTTGGTTCGCCAAAGGGAATTGCTCAGGATGACCACGCTATCGCGCCCGGGGGAATCTTCACCGGGTTCGAAGCTGCGTCCCCTGGCCACCGAAGCACCCAGAACGGAAAACGTGTTCGCCGAAGTGACGCTGCCGAAGATGCGAATCGCTTCGCCCTGTCCGGTGAGGTTGTACTCGGAGCCGGGGCTGACGGCGGCGACATCCATCGTGCGGGTCTGTTGCTGAAAGAAGGGCACCGCCGCGCGCGGAAAAATGCCCGTGATGCGAAACAAGCGGTCCGGCTGGCGATACGGTAGCGGGCGAACGAGCAATATGTTCACCAGGGTGAACATGGCTGCGTTCCCGCCGATCCCTACGGCCAGCGAGAGGACTGCGATGGCCGTAAATCCCGGTGTGCGCCGGAACATCCGCGTGGCGTAACGGATGTCTTGTAATAGTCTTTCTAGTTTCAGAAAACTCCACATATCCCGGCACTCCTCCGCCGCTATCGTCATGTTGCCCATTTGTGTATGGCCAAGTTCGCCGCTGGCTTGCTGCTTCAGCGCAAGGTGGAATTCGAGTTCCTCCGCCAGCTCATGGTCGAGCTCCGTGCGCCGCCAACGAAAGACGATCCTGCGCCAGACCCGCAGCAACGAAGTGTGAACGTCCCGGCTCATGCCATCTTGAGAACTTTTTCAATGGCGCCGACCACACGGGCGAATTCCGCGCGCTCCGAGGCGAGTTGCTTCCGGCCGGCGGCGGTCAACGTATAGTAGCGCGCGCGCCGGTTGTTCTCGGAAGCGCCCCACGCCGCTTTGACCCAGCCATTGAGCAGCAGCCGCTGCAGGGCCGGGTAGAGCGAGCTCTCGCCGACCTGGAGCACTTCGTCCGAAACCTGCCTCAGCCGCTGCGCAATGCCGTAGCCGTGCATCTGTCCGGCGACTAGGGTTCGCAGAATCAGGAGATCCAGCGTGCCTGGCAGAAGCTCGGGTGCGCCGGTTCTTCCCATCGTCTATCGATGGAAGTATGACTCATTTTCGTTCGAGTGTCAAGGGCGCGAATTGTCCTGTCAAGCCTCGTTAGAAATGTCCCCTTCCTTACCTCGATTGAAGTGTCCCCTTTTTCTTCGCTCACGCAGTCGGCTGGTTTTGATTTTGTTCTTCGTTTAACCCAAGAGAAGGCGGTGGGAAAGTGGGAAACCTGCTTTTGGTTTTCCACTTTTCCACCGCCTCGTCGCCGGAGCTGTGGGAATGTGGGAATCTCGCGGCTTTTGCGAGATTTCCAAGGAGCGGTGGGAAGAGGGGAAATCCTGCTTTTGGATTTCCACGCTTTCCACCACTCCGCCATTTCCACAGCTCTTTTTCTCATTTCGCTGTCCCCCCTCGTGCCTGCATTTGTTGATAGCGTCTTCGCCAGGGGTGGCTGGCCTGCGGCGGCGCCGGCATCCGGCGCGGCTGCCGCGGTTTGGCCGGCGGCGGTGGGAGGGCCGGACGCACCGCGATTTCCTCCTGACTTAATCTCCGGCCTCCGTAACGGATTTCCAATTTGCCGTCTTCCCATTCGCATACCACCACCTGGCTCTTGGTCGGCGCATATCGGCTTTGCCGCTTCACTTGGAAGAATCGATTCCCATGTCGCACCACCCAGTCGTTGCCGAGGGTGTGTCGGGTCTCCAGCCGGAACGCGTCATCCAACTCCGTCCGGCTCGGCCGACGGCGATGATAGTCCTCCTTGGCGGCCGCCACCCGCGCGAAGCGTTTATTGTGCTCGGCTCAATACTCGGCCTCCAGATACTCGTTGGCGGCCGCATAGCTTTGGATGTTCTTGCGCCGCAGTTTCTTCACCAGCCGATCCTGGTGCGTCCCGTGATTCCGCTCCACCCGGCCTTTGGCCTGCGGCGAGTTGGCGGCGATGATCCGGATTCCCAGCCGCTCACACATCCGCCCAAATTGCGTCACCGGCACTTCCCCCCGCAGCCACTCCTTCTCTGTGGCTGCCCGTATGTAGACATTCTTCCAATCCGTGTACAGCGCCACCGGCACGCCATACTTCTCGATCCATCCACGCAGCACTCCCGCCGCCGCCCAGATGGTCTCCTGCGCACCCAGCCGCCCCAGGGTGGTCCCCGTGGCATCGTCCCCCAGGTTCATCAGGCAACCTTCCGGTCCCCGCTGTTCAAACCATTTATGGAAGCTGCCGTCCATCTGCACCAGCTCACCGAAGTGCTCCCGCGCCTCCCGTCGCTCGCGATGCTCCTTCCGTTTTCGCGCGCGGCTCCACAGCCCTTCGGCCAGCATCCACCGCCGCAACGTCTCCGCATGCACCTCTATCTGGTCTTCGCTCGCCAAGTGCTCGCTGGCCAATGTCGGGCCAAATCTCTCTCCTATTACGCCGCTGTACTTCTTCCGCAACAACCGGATGACCTGCGCGCGAAACTTCTTCGGCTTCGCGCGATTCGATCCGCTCCCCGCGCTGCGGTGCTTGAGTCCTTTCGCCCCTTCCTGCTCGTATCGTTGCCAGATGCGCTTCACCTGCCGGTAGCTCCAACTCAGGATCTGGGCCACATCCACCAACTTCAGCTCTTCACTCGCCACGCGGGCCAGCACTTCCACCCGCCGCAGCTCTCGTTTGCTCATCCATGTCCTTCCCAGCTAAACCTCCTCAGGAGATCTTTAGCTTAGGGGACATTTCTAAAGAGGGCATAAGGGGACATTATCAAAGTGGCGCGACACTGCGTGGCGTGGGAGCGCTTATTGCAGGCGACTCCCTCCCGATAAACGATGTGGGCCCGCCGGCTCACTTCCCGAGACCAGCCGAACGATTCGGTTCATCTGCACCTCCGGCGCCACGGCGTGACGACCGCGACGTGCCTGCTGCACCCAACTCCGGTATCATCAAGAGGGAGAGACCATGAGTCTCGAAGAAGCCATCCTCGACAAAGTCCGCCGCCTTCCGCCGGCGAAGCAGGAAGAGGTATTGCGTTTCGCAGATGGACTGGAGCGGTACGCCGCAGCACGAAGAGTCCCGTCCCACGATCGATCCAGCGAAATGAAATGGCTCGATGCAAACCGCACGGCGTATGCGGATCAGTGGGTGGCTGTCGAGGGTGACCGGTTGATCGCCGCCAACGTGGACCCGCTTAAGGTTTTTTCTGCCGCAAAGGCCGCGGGCATCCCTACTCCGTTCGTCGTTCACGTGCTTCCTGAAGATCCGCTTCCGTTCGTTCCGGGCTGGTGAGAATGCCAGTCTCGCTCGAATTCGATACTGCTCATCAGTACACAGACGCCAAGGACGGCATCCACGTGCCGATCACGCTTGCTATCGGCAGAGAGTCGGTGGAACTCCTGGCGAAACTGGATACCGGCGCCGAGTATTGCATCTTTGAACGGAAATACGGAGAGATGCTCGCGCTGGACGTTGAATCCGGTCGGCTTCAACGTTTTCGCACCGTTGCTGGATCGTTCGCTGCGTATGAACACGAGGTCACAATTCAGACGCTTGGTATTGAGTTTCCGGCGGTCGTCTTTTTCGCCGAGGATTCGACCTTCACCAGAAACTTTCTTGGCCGCTCCGGTTGGCTTGACCGCCTTCGCATCGGCATCATTGATTACGACCGGATGCTCTTCGTGGGCCCTTACCAGTCCTGAGATCTGAGGCCCGCGGGTCCGAAAGACAGCAGAAACGCCGTCAACTGTTGCTCCGGGAAACGTAGGTCGGAGGCATGCTCTCTGCTGTCAACTGCCCCTCTATTATCGCCACCAATTCGCCTTTTCCTTTCAATAACTTGCATTTCGGCGAGAGAGTTTTATAGCCATGTTTTTGGGGAGCCAGCATTTGGGCCCCAGGATACGAGTGCGGGTCTACCGACGGAACCTCCGAAACCCGGCCGCGACTACCCAGCACCGGTAGCAGGTCCTCGGCTTTTCTTCTGCTCGTCTCCAGACGCCCGTAGTGGCCGTTGGCCATGGACCGTTAACGTATCGCTTCCTGCCCCTTCGGCGCTGAAAACAAACGTCCGAAGGCAATCCGTCAACCGGAGCCCCGTCGCCGCCGTGCTATTCTTACACCGGGTAGAGCGTCGCCCGACCCAGGTTCGGCGGCGACGTCCAGCCAACGGGTCCACTGCCCTCAATCTTCGGAATCCGAATACTGATCCGTCAAACTACGAAGCGAACCCAATTTGACCATTTGCTTTCAATAAAAGCTCGAAATGAAAGCCAAATTCCACCCGCCGGAGGTGGGCGACGGTGGTCCAGCTCCACCAAGGCGACAAAATGCGATACTTTTCGACACCACGTGTAAGATGTGTCGCCGGTCGCCGCAGTCGGCGTCCAGGCCATCCCCACCTGCCGCCGCTTTAGATCCAACCACTTGGGCTTTGATCGTTCAAGGGCAGGCCTGTCCAGGACACAACCCCGGCCCCGGCGCGCCAAGCTCGCCCAAGCGGCGGCGCCAACAACAAAGGAAAATTCCGCGGCTAATAGGGCGGCCCGAGGCGGCTGAACTCAAACCGCACCGGTTGAGGCCGCTGGCGGCCGGTTGCCGCACGCATTCCTGCACGCTGTCGCCGATGGCTTTGATGCGCCGTAGCGGAAGATCCTCCGGGGTGTAGATCTCCAGCGCGACGTATTTGCCCATAAGGGCGCGCCGCTCGTTGGGCGAAAGGCGCTCCGGCGAACGGCCGATGGCGCGCTGGGAGTCTTTGGTCGCAGAAACTGTCATGGCTAAACCGCGTGGCAGGTCCATGATTCGGACATTGGTCTTGGCACAACCGTGAATTCACGTTCAGACGGCTTGACAGATTCACGGCTTTGCAATACTTTTGTACAACAACTACTGGTTTTGGCCCGCGCCCAACGCGGGGCGGTTAGGAATGGGGGTACGACATGCGGAAGATCGGCAGTGCGTCCAGCCTTTTTTTCATCCTGTGCGGCAGCGTATTCGCGCAGATGACGTCATTGAATGGAGTGGTGAGCGATCCATCTGGGGCGGTAGTGCCCGGGGCCCAGCTCGCGATCACCAACGCCGCCACGGGCGCGCAACGCCAGACCGTGTCCGATTCCAATGGGCGATATGCATTCGCCGAGGCGCAGCCAGGCACGTACTCGCTCAAAGCCAGCGCCAAGGGCTTTTCCGACCTGATCCTCGGCAACATCGAGCTTCTGGTGAATAACCCGGCGACTGTGAACGTGAAGTTTGAAAAAGTGGGCAGCATTAGCGAAGTCGTTTCCGTATCGGCCGAAGCGGCGCAAGTAAATACGGTAGACGCCTCGCTCGGAAATGCCATCAACAACCGGCCCATCACGCAACTCCCATTTGAAGCCCGCAACGTGGTCGGGCTGCTTTCCCTACAGCCCGGCGTGACGTATTTCGGCGACCCGAGCGTGCCCGACTACCGCAGCGGCGCGGTGAACGGCGGCAAGAGCGACCAGAGCAACGTGCTGCTGGACGGCGTGGACGTCAACGATCAGCAGACCCGGGCGGCCTTCACCAGCGTGCTCAGGGTCACCCTCGATTCGGTGGAGGAGTTCCGCACGACCACCACCAACGGAGGGGCGGACCAGGGGCGCACGTCCGGCGCGCAAGTCTCGCTGGTTACCAAGAGCGGCACCAACGAGATGCACGGAGCGCTTTACGAATATACGCGCAACACGCTGACCTCGGCGAACTCGTTCTTCAACAATGCGGCGGGCGTGCCGCGCCAAAAGCTGATTCGCAACGTGTTCGGAGCGGCGCTGGGCGGTCCTATCAAGAAGAACCGCCTGTTCTATTTCATGAATTTCGAAGGCCGGCGGGACGCACAGGATGCCAGCGCTGTGCGCATCGTTCCGACAGAAAACTACCGGCAGGGAATGTTCGCGTATCACAAGAACGACGGCACCATCGGATACTTGACGCCGCAACAGATCGCCACGCAAGTGGACCCGGCCGGCATCGGACCGAATCCGGCGATCCTGAAGCTGCTGCAAAGTTACCCGGCGCCCAACGACAACACGGTGGGCGACGGGATCAACACGCTGGGCTATCGCTTCAAGAGCTCCACGCCGTTGCGGTACAACACCTATATCTCGCGTCTCGATTACCAGATCGACAGCGCCGGCAAGCACCAGATCTTCTTCCGCGGCAACTTGCAGAACGATCACTTCACCCCTTCCGACGGGATTCCCGAATTCCCCGGCCAGCAGGACTCACGGTTGCACGTGGAAAACAGCAAGGGCTTGGCGCTGGGGTACACTTGGGTGGCGTCGCCGCGCGTGGTGAGCACCTGGCACTACGGGCTGACCCGCCAATCTTACGATCTCACGGGCGTGCAGTCTCAACCCTACGTCATTTTGCGGGACATCGACAATCTCTATGCGACCACACTCACCGGGAAGCAGACCATCCCGCTGCACCAGGTTTCGAACGATACGTCATGGACCAGGGGCGCGCACTCGATCGACTTCGGCGGCGTGATGCGCTTTATCCGCGTGCGGCGCAGCGATACCGGTACCTTTAGCCAAGGCTACGCGAACTCGTCCTGGTTTCACGACACGGGCAATGTGTTCTTTAGCGCGGTGGGGGATGCCGATCCCAACTACCAGACCGACTTTGAGCGTAAGATGACCGACCTGCTGGGCATCATTTCGGAAGGCGACGCCTATTATTACTATACGAAAACCGGCGCGCTTCTGCCGCCTGGCGCCCCCATCAACCGCACTTACGCCGACAACGAGTACGAGTTGTATGTGAAAGACACCTGGAAAGTGAAGAGTAACTTCACCATCTCAGCCGGGCTGCGGGCCTCCCTGTTCCCGGCACTTTACGAGACGCACGGGATACAAACGTCTAGCAACGTCCCGCTCAGCGACTGGTTCAACGAGCGGGGAGGCCTGGCTCAGCAAGGAGAGCCGCAATCCATGGCGCCGGTGCTCACCTTTAACCTGAAGGACGCTCCCGGCGGGCGCCCGCTCTATCCGTTCCAGAAACATTTCGCCCCGCGGCTATCGATCGCCTATTCGCCGGAGCCTGGGATCGGATGGCTGAGGAAGCTCACAGGCGGGCCGGGAAAGACGTCGATTCGCATGGGCTGGGGCATGTACTACGATCTCTTCGGCCAGAGTCTGATCCAGCTTGCCAATTCCACGGCGCTCGGATTCTCGAGCCAACTTTCGAATGCGGCAAATGCCCAAGAGGCTACCGCCCCGCGTTTCACCGGCGTGACCCAACTGCCCGCGGGATTGCTCCCGGCTGCGCCTCCGGGCGGGTTTCCGCAGACCGCGCCGGACGTTTTTGCGATCACCACCGGACTAGACGACAAGCTGAGGGCCCCATACACGATGAATTCCGACTTCAGCATCGGCCGCGAAATGAGCCGCGGCTTTTTCTTCCAGGCAGCTTACGTGGGCCGCTTCTCGCGCCATTCATTGCAGGGTGACGATGTGGCCATGCCCACGGACCTGGTGGACAAGACCTCCGGGATGGACTATTTCAAAGCGGCCACCCTCATGCAGCAATACGTCCGCGCCGGTGCGCCGGTGAGCAGCGTGGCGGCTATCCCCTGGTTCGAGGACATCTTTCCCGGGTATGCCGGAGGCGGATTCACTGCAACTCAGAATCTCTACCAGAACTACTGGGTTCCCGCCGGTCCCGGCAACGACACGTCCGCGTTGGCGGCCATCGACGATGGCCCCAGTTACGGCTGCAGCCCATGCAGTAAGTTCGGACCGAACGCGCTGTTCAATCCACAGTACTCGTCTCTGGCCGTCTTCCGCAGCAGGGGTTCCGGAAACTACAACGCGCTGCAGGTGACTCTGCGCAAGGCCTTCAGCAGCGGCGTGCAGTTCGATTTCAACTACACGTTTTCGAAGTCCATAGACCTGGGTTCCACGCGCGAGACCGACGGGCGCGTGATCAGCCAGATCGTGAATCCTTGGAATCCTTCGCAGATGCATGCCGTCTCCGACTACGACGCCAAGCACGTGGTGAGTACGTTCTGGGTAGCGGAGATTCCGTTCGGCCGTGGGAAGAAGTTTGGTAGTGACATGAGCCGCTGGATGGATGCCATCGTGGGTGGATGGCAACTCAGCGGGATCTGGCGCGCGTCTTCCGGACTGCCGGCATTCCTCGATAATGGCGGATTCTGGTCCACTAACTGGAACGTGGAGGGTCCGGGCACGCAGATCAGTCCCGCCAACGCGAAGACGGTCAAGAACTCGGCCACCGGCGGACCCAACATGTTTCCCGATCCGAACGCCTCATTCGCAGCGTTTGAGCTCACGTGGCCCGGCCAAAGCGGTAGCCGCAACCCGATTCGGGGCGACGGCTTCTTTACCATCGACGCGGGGCTGGGCAAGCGCTTCGTCATGCCATACAATGAGAAGCATAGCATCCAGTTCCGCGCGGAAGCGTTCAACGTGACCAACACCGTCAGATTCGACGTGAACCAATCGTCGTTGAGCCTGGGATCGCAGGGGTCTTTCGGGAAATACAGCGGGACACTGAATACGCCGCGGGTGATGCAGTTCGGCGCGCGCTACGAATTCTGAAGGCGAGTTGCGCTCGCCAACATCGAGAAAAGGCTTCGAGATTAGGAGGGGGCGGCGCGATCATTGTTCGGGCTGCGCGCTTCGTTGCTGTGCTGCGGCTAAATTAGGCCGCTTGCACGAGATGGAAACCAAGCTCGGCAGCTTGGTCGCCGAGCAGCAGAGCCTTTCGCCGTATTTCGGCAGGCGGCAGATAACCCCAGCGCATCGGGCCAGAACACTGGGCAGTATGGAGGGTAAGTTTTCTGCTCCTGGTGACGGACCCCGCGGTCCGTCCACGCTGCAGCCCGCCCTCCGCGGCTAATAGGGCGCCGCGAGGCGGCTGAACTCAAACCGCAGCGGGTCGAGGCCGCGGGCGGCCAGTTGCCGCACGCATTCCTGAACGCTGTCGCCGATGGCTTCGATGCGCCGCAGCGGAAGATCCTCCGGGGTGTAGATCTCCAGCGCGATGTATTTGCCCATAAGGGCGCGCCGCTCGTCGAGCGAGAGGCGGTCCGGCGAGCGGCCAATGGCTCGTTGCGGATCCTTAGCGGCAGAGGCAGTCATATCCGTCCCAGCATTGTAGCAAAAAGAGGCGGGCGAGCCGATGCTGCGTCTTGGGTGCGCTTCGCCGTACCCACGCAGCCTCCGCGTACCGCCGCACCTCCCGTCACCCTGCCGGCGGCTCGCACCGTCTGTCAAACCTGGCTGCACCGCCTGCGGATGCCGTAACCCTTTCCCCCTCAGGATTGGAGTATCGCGGACCTCTGGATCACTAAAAAACTGCTGTTGTCGGGCATCCCCGAATTTCCCTGCACCCACACTGCACCGGAAGACTGTTTGCATCGCACCCCCACCCGTGCCGGTGGGCCGGCCCTTCAGAATTGTCCAAATCTAAAGAAATCGGATCGACGATCAGCCCAACTCGGCAAGTGCAAGTTCCTCGCCCGGTTCCGGCTGCAGCTGGCACAGATCGAGGCAAGGCGGTTGATGCCGGTGAAGCACTGTCGGCCCAAGCGAGCCCGCGCACCTCGGCCACGGGG
>Ga0075030_100004626_pt1 | contig 12429 bp, 18 predicted proteins | sample LitLauG_LLR_2012_FD_71393 | JGI IMG/M metagenome (GOLD analysis project Ga0075030, IMG submission 71393) | Freshwater sediment microbial communities from Pennsylvania, USA - Little Laurel Run_MetaG_LLR_2012 | ecosystem: Environmental > Aquatic > Freshwater > Creek > Sediment | place: USA... | reverse complement strand
TAAGCCCGGCTTACGGTCTGCCCGCTCGGGTAGGTGAGCGACGTGAGCTGTCCCTTGGGGTCGTAGCCGTAGCCAGTAGATTGGCCGGCCCCATTGACGGATGCCGTGAGTCTTCCCAATGCATCGTAGGTGTACGTCGTGGTCCCGGTCCCGTCGACCATGGATGTCCTGCGCCCGTCGGCGTCATAGGTGTAGGTGACGGCATGGGTGACCCCATCCGAGTACGTCAGCGACGTCAGTTCGTTCTTGGCGTCGTATTTGGAAGTCGTCGTCTGTCCCGACGGGTTCTTCAGGCCGGTGCGATTGCCGGCCAGATCGTAGGTGTTGGTCGTGACGTGACCGAGTGGATCGGTCGTGGATGCGAGCCGGTTGAGCGGGTCATAGACGTTGGTGGTGACGTGATCCGCCGCATCGGTCGAGGACACCACATTGCCGTCGGCGTCATATGCACTCATGGTCGATGTGTTCCCGGGCCGAATGGTCGTGGTCAGCTCGTTGTCAGCATCGAACACGTACTTGGTGACGTTCCCGACCGGATCCTTCGTCGAGACGCGGTTCTGGTCGGCGTCGTAGGTGTTGGTGGTCGTGTGCCCGAGGGGATCCGCCTTGGTCAGCACGTCGCCGAGCGGGTCGTAGGTCTTCGTCGTGACGCCTCCCTTCGCCGAGGTCGACGTGAGCATGCGACCGATGGCGTCGAAGGTGGCGGTCGACACGTGGCCGAGAGGATCGGTGACGGAGATCTGGTCGCCGTTGGCGTCGTAGGCGTAGGTGGTGGTGTTGCCGTCTGGATCCATGGTCGCGGTGACGTCGCCAGGGTGCAGCGCATCGCCGTACGTGAAAGATGTCGTCTGGATCCCGGTGGTCCTGGATAACAGGTTTCCCGAGGTGTCGTAGGTGAAGTTGGTCGTGATGCCCAGTGGATCGGTAACAGTGAGCGGTTCATTGAACGAGTTGTAGGTGGCGGTCGTCACCTTTCCCAGTGCGTCGATTGTCCGGAGCTGGTTACCCCACGAGTCATAGCTTGCCGAAATCGAGTGACCATTGGGATCCACTTCGTAGATCCTGCCGAGGGTCGACGCGTCGTACTGGAACGACCAGTTGGCCTGCGACGTCGTTGCGTTACCGATAACCATCGCGCTCAGTTCGTTGGACCCGTAGCGGAAGATCGTGACCTCGCCGCGAGGATCCTTCATCGTCGTCGAGGCTGATGGTGCGCCCGTAGTGCCTGCGTACGCGTACGTCGTGGTGCGGCCCATCGGATCGGTCTGGGTGAGCACGCGACCCGACGTGTCGTAGGTGTTGGTTGTCAGCCCGCCTCGCGGATCGGACATGGTCAGGACCAGATGGTTGGAGTCGTAGGTGAAGGTCCACGACTTGCCACCAACGTTGGTGGCCCTGATGAGGTCCTTCGCCGTGTCGTACACATACTTGACGACACGACCGGCCGGATCGGTCACCGATGAGACGAGACCTGCGGCGGTAGTAGTGAACGTGAGTGCACGCCCGGACGGATCCGTCACCGACGTGAGATGGCCTTTCCCGTTGTAGGCTAAGCTGGTCACGTAGCCGTTCCGGTCGGCCTCTTCGATGAGTTTGCCGGCAGCCGAGAAGATGTAGACCGACTTGTTCCGACGGGTGAACGTGAACGTGCCATCGCCATTCTTCACCAGCGTGGCCAGGACATCCGTGGGGAAGTAGTAGCTCGATCCAGAGACCAGCGCGGTCACCGAACTCGAGTTCTCCGCATGCACAGTCGCATTACCGGAACTGTCGAAGGACAGCGACATGCCGTAGGCATCGGTCCAGCCGTAGCCGAGTGGACCGAGCGTCGACGCGGACGCCGAGGAGTAGGTGCGGGTGAGGTCGAGTGGCATACCGCGGCCGGGCACGGCGAGATCGGTGAAGGTGTGCCAGAACTCCCCGGTATCCGTATTTACCGGGGCACCGCATGAGCACGTGGTTGGAAGAATGTCCGGACTGCCACCGCCTCCCAGATTTGACCCCGTGAGTGAGCGGAGTGCCGTGGGGACATAGGTGTACTGCGCAGCATAAGGAGGGAAGACACAGGTACCCGATTGGACGCTGGCGGTTACTTGAATCGAGTAGCCACCCGTGTTGGCGAAGGTGTGGATGCCCAGGAGGACCGCCAGCTCACCGAAGACCGTGGTCTTCGTCAAGTTGACCGTCGTGCCATCACCCCAGTCGACCGTGAAGTTGACAGTGCAGTACCCGGCCAGGAAGGTCGTGTTGATGTAGAGCCAGACCTGTGAATCCGTCGTTGCACACGAACCGGATCCGTAGAACACGCAAGGAGTCGAACTCACGGTCGACTGAGCGGTGACTGCCGCAGATTGCAGTCTCAGCAGGTGGGCCCCCTTGCTCTTCGGGTCCGGACTGGTCTCCACGCCGTGGCCTGCGATGTGGCCACCGGTGTTGATGGCCCAGCTCGGCGCAGCCGTCAACACCTGAAGGGTTGTGGCAATGAGCAGTGTGCCCAGAATCGACACAATCAGATTCCGTAGCCGAAGTTCGGCCACCCATCGCATGGTGCTCGCAGCCCCTCGCAGAGCCCGCCTCTGATGCTGCCTCATGGCCACCCCCGTGTCCGCCGTACCCCTCTGAGTCTTGTCCGCTGGGGTCGTTGAGTCGATCGCGATTTGGCAGCATAGATCCACGGCATTGGATGTCGCCTAGCTGGGCCACCTTTGTGCGCTCCTGGGACTACGGACGGTGACCCCCATGTCGAGCCAACTCGGCCAACGCCAGGCACGTCGACAGGTGTGGCAGATACTGCCCTGACCGGATGTCCGAGGCGTACGACTTCGAGCACCCCGCCACTTCCTGGACCTCCCTCAGCTTCAAGGTGGCCAGCCCCGGCAACACCTCCGCCCGGTACCAGGCCTCGTCACACTCGGGTCGGCAGGCCGGCATCCCCCCGTACCGCAACCGCTCGAATCCTCGAAGCAGCGGCCTCGCCGCACCGACCCCAGATCTCGGCATGTCGACGTCAAGTGCCTCGAAGGTGCGGGCTGGGCGCAGGGTGCCACACCCGAGGCACTGGGAGGCGCTCAAGACCGTTAGCGAATAGTTACAGGCCGTCTGCGCGTCGAACCCCGCCCTAAGGCATGATCTGGACATGGTTTCGGAGGATTTCTTGCAGGAGCTTCGGGGTATTGCCACGATGCTGGCTGCGACCGCCCAAGAAGGCGAAGAGGCCGCCATTTCGGAGCCGTTGCAATCTCTCATGGACGTTTGCAATCGCTTCAATACCGCGTGGTCCGGTTCATGGATCGGTTACCACTCGCGCATCTACTACAAGGACTTCCAGCCCGTTCCTCCAGGGGCGGTCTTCAGCCCAGAGTGGGGGTTGCAGAGAGTCACCGGTAATCCGTCGCGCGGTGATTGGGTGGAGTACTCCCAAGCCGATGTCGTCAGTGCCGTCGAAGCAGCCGTAGGTACGCCCGACCTTGCGGCGGCTCAAGAGTTCGGCAATCGGGCCAAAGAGGCATTTCGGACAGGGAAAGCAGCTGTTGTCTCACTGTTGACGATTGCGCTCGACGAACGTGAAGACAGTCTCATTCGCGATGCGCTAGATGGGGTGCGCTCCATGAATCCATTGACTCAGGATCAGGTTGTGCAGTCAAAGATGCCAATGGGTGAATTTGCATCACGAGATTCAACGGCGTTTCATCAAGGTTTGATCGCACCGGCACACATCGTGTATCTGGCAGGTCTCGTCGAAATCAAAGATCCGAGAATGCGCTGCGGGCGCCTAGGTGAACTTGCACGCGAAGCGGCGGATCATCTCGAACGGATGGGAAGCGGTGTCAGGGGAAGGGAACCATCCGGTGCCCGCATCTTCATTGGACACGGAGGCTCGCATTCTTGGAGAGCGCTGAAAGATTTTCTGAACGATCGTCTTGGACTCGAAATTGAGGAATTCAATCGAGTGTCACCCGTAGGCATTGCAACAACCGCTCGCCTTCAGTCGATGTTGGATGGAGCAGTTGCTGCTTTCGTTGTCTTGACCGCGGAAGACGAACATACGGACGGCTCGGAGCATGCTAGAGAAAACGTCATCCATGAGGTTGGACTCTTTCAGGGCCGACTCGGTTTTGAGCGTGCTTTTATTGTCCTGGAAGACGGCTGCGCCGAGTTCTCCAATATTCATGGACTTGGCCAGATTCGATTCCCTCGGGGCAACATCGAGGCGTGCTTCGATGAAGTCCGACGGGCACTTGAGCGAGAGAGCATCGTTCAGTAGCGAATGAGCCCCGCGATACCCGAGCTGGTCGCAGAATGTTGGACCGGATCCGCTGAGAGCTCAAACACTAGACTGTCGAATCGATGCACCATTACACTCCAGTTAGTCTGATCAGCCATTAAGTAGTTTGATGAACGTCAATGTCATTTAATTCGAAATAGGCCATATGGATGACTTGGAGGGGATTCTCTATTTAGTATTGAGATTGGGAGGTGTTTGTGAATAGCGAATACGAGACGTATTTTGATAGACGCGTAGCGGAGTATCAGCGGCCGGTTAGTTTCCAGAGCTCATTGAATCGACCGGATTTCGAATCGGGGCTGGCACAATCAATGGTTAGCGAAGGAATCGCCCTTGCCAACAACGATTTGTTGGAAGCCGGCGGGCACGAATTGCGCGCTGATGCCCAGCTAGCTCTTTACTTGGCCTTCACGGAACTCGTCGCCAGACCGGTGATGTTCGTCGAACCGCTTCAGCGTGAGGAACTAGCGATTGATTTGCAGGCTGATATTTCCATGATCGTCCGGATTGCCGCTTCAGAGGCAGACGAAGTAGCGATATCAGCACATGGCATTGTGAATGCAGTTAGCAGCTTATGGCCAGAATTGCGTACAGCAAGATTTCAGATTTGGGACCGATCAGATTGACAGTCAACTCTGGGACTCCTTCAGCGTAATGCTCAATGATGATGCCCGACAGGGCGCAACCATGAAAGTGAGTATCAGCAACTACGTAGGTACGGCGACGCTAGCTGTACTCGCTGGACTAGTGATTCTATTTACATATGTGGAGCAATTCTATTTGCCAACAGGATTCTTTTACGGATTTGTAATACTTGGCATCTTCTTTCTCGTAGTCAGTTTTGTGCTGGGTGGACTGGGTTCGAGCAAGCTTGCACAAGGTGTTGCTAAGGGGACCTGGGTACCTTCTTCGCATACTTGGGAATTTGACTGGCAGGCGAGACTTACTCTGCTGGGTGTGATCTGCGTTCTGGTAGCTGCTGGGCTCGGAACTCTCGGTGCCACCCAGAAGCCACCAAGTAACGGAAGAGGTGTCCAGGGTCCACCTGGGGTGCATGGCCCTGCGGGTGTCCAGGGTCCACCTGGGGTGCATGGCCCTGCGGGTGTCCAGGGCCCACCTGGTGTGGAGGGTCAACCTGGGATGCCTGGCCCTGCGGGTGTGCAAGGCCCACCCGGCGTGCAGGGCCCCCCGGGCCAGACTGTTATGCCCGGGAATGGCTGACCCCCTCTTCCGTTAGGGAGTCAAGAGGAGGGCGTCCGGCTTCCGGCCACGGCGGGCGGTCCTGTGTACCTGGCCCCGCACCCAGAGTCAGTGCGTCAGCGGCAGGATTGGAACCTCGAACAAGTGCATGGCTCTGCAGGGGGCGACAGCGCCCTCCCACTCGCTCACTGGCGCAACGTCAAGGGCGGAGAGTGAAAAGCAGAGGCTGATGGAACGCAGCGACAGCGGGACGGCGTCCCGCCCTGTCGCTTGACGCGGGAAGTGCACATTCGTCGGGCAGATCTCGTTGGTCAATTGCGAAAGAAAAGCATCTCTACAGAAGAGGTGGCGTGATGGCAGATGTGGGCAGATCCTCTGCTGAAGTAAAGGGCGTGGCTACCACTCGAAACTGTCGTTCCAAGAACGCGAGATTGAAATTATCGAATATGCCTTGACGCCCGAGAATACCGGAATTGCCGTGGGCAAATACAACCGGAAGTTCTATTTCCTGGCCACAAAAGGATGCCACGACCCATCGGAGCCAACCGGGCTGTCTCCTTCCGGGCACGATGCCGTCAATGCCAGTATCCGGTAGACCAGATACATCTATGCCGAGCGGACTTGCCCATCCGTAGTCCAGCATGGACGTGTTGGAACCCGAGTCGAGCAGAACTCTTGTGCGTATTGAACCGGTGAGTCGACCTATTTCGTCTATGCCCTTGAAATCGATATCGAATTCGGGAGCGCAGTCATCGCCATCTGGATACTGATATTCGTGCGAAAAAGCAAGATTGAGAGGCTGTGATAGAACTCTCACTCGCAGTGCTCAACCTGCGCTTGAAGTCCGTCGAGGCCGGACAAACACAGTGGTGTTGTCACGATCTTGCAGGATCTCATTGGGGATCTCAGCAAGAGATCTTTTGGCGATAACGAGTGATCCACTGGACGACACGACTGCCCAGCACCCCACATATGATCGTGCTTCACGGGACGAAAGCCAACCCTCGATCCCTGGAGCTGGCTCCGAACCACCATCGGAGGTCCTTGGGACGTGGGTAGCCGTGGATTCGGGACGGGTGTACGTCGATGAAGTGCCTGGACGTGACTCCTCGATTCCGTTCGTGTTTGTATGTGCCTTGAAATACCTGGTCACGATTAGTTGCCCCTTTCGACCTGGTCACGAAGGTCCTTCAACTTGCCGAATTTGGTTTCCCACTCTTTCACCGCGTCCGAAAGGGCGCCCCTGAGCGCCACAGCGTGCTGGGGGGACATCACGATCCTGGCAACCAGGGTTTCGTTAACAATGGGAACTCCATCCGGTTGCTGTCCAACTACTGTGTGAAGTTGAAATTGCAGGGCAAAATCCCATTGGGAGGAGCTGACACCTACCGAGTTGATGTATTTTGCTGGACTTGCGTCCAGTTCGCCTGGCTGGATCGGCGAAGAGATGCTCATAGGTACCATTTCAGTCATTGGAACACCCCCTTGACTAGCACGAACGCAACCTCGGCCGTAGTATTCCACGATCTTCGGGCCTTAGTGGAGCTTGGGTCCACAGTGATCGGTTGCCGATGGGCCAGCGCGGGGCTGCAATGGTCTGAGGAGCGCGGCGGAGCCGCACTTCCTCGGGAACTCCCGAACAACCCCCACTTTCATAGGTTGACCAGGGATGAAGCTTGGAGCGGACCCGGCCGATGACTAGGAATGGCAAAGGTATCGGCTGTGACCAGTGCTGCCTTCGGGGGCTTCCTGAACGGGCTCGGAGTGGTGCTGGCGATCGGTTCGTTCATAGTGGGTCTCCTGATCGGGTTTGCCGTGCTGTCGCAGATGAATGCCCTGGCTGGACTGTCCGTGGCACCCGGGAGCGTGCAGGCCTTGGGTTACATGGGGGGGGTCGGGATCGGCCTTGCCGGCGTGGTGGTCGGAATGATGCTGATGTGGGCTGGGCTGGTACTTCGGACATTGGCTGTCGTCGCAGAGACAGTGCAGCCGGCAGTGGGCGACGGGGGGGCTGCAGGCAAGCCCAGCCGTGGGACCATTGCCGTGGTCGGTACCAGCGGCACCGTCGCCAAAGTTGGGGGAGATTCGCACGGGCAATTGACGAGAAGTCATGGCCGCTGAATGGGCGATTCGGGGACGAAGTCTGAAACTGCCCTTGACGACGAATGGTCTTTAGCCCTCTACGGCCATCGGCCCTATGTGTCGATGGAGGGGCACGGGCCGAACAGTCGGTGACTGTGACCAGTCACGATGCCCCCCCACCGCATGCCCATGTGAGCGGGGGCATCGCCGCGTCTGGTGATTGGCCATTTGTAGGTTGACGGACCCGGAGCGTCATGTAGCGGGACCTTCTGCTCGGCGGGTCCGACCCCTTCAGGTTGCCGGGACGAGCCGGAATCTCACACATCCGGCTTCCCATAGTCTTTCAGTCGGTAGTTCAGTTTCCCCCGAAGTACAGATGCTCGAACATCCGTTGCACGGACTCCCGGCCATGTGTGCCAAGCGCCTCGGCCTCAGTGGTGAGCACGGCGAGGTCTCCGACCCAGTTGTACCGGTTGGCCATGATGGGCTTCCACCGGTCTGACGGACATCCAACATCAGGGGCACGGCCCCGGAAAGGATGTCCACAATGGAGACCATGGAACGGAAGACACCCCGTCCTCGTCGGTCCTTCACCCCGGAGTTCAAGGCTGAGATCGTCGAGTGCTGTCAGCGCGGTGATCGCAGCATTGGCCAAGTAGCCCGGGACTTCGACCTGACGGAGACCGCGGTGCGGGCCTGGGTGCACCAGGCCGAGACCGATGCCGGGGAGCGCCCCGGATTGACCACGGAAGAGAAGGAGGAGCTCACCCGCCTGCGCCGGGAGAATCGCTCCCTCAAAGAGGACGTGGAGATCCTCAAGCGTGCGACGGTTTTCTTCGCCAAGGAGACCCGATGAAGCTGGACCCCTTTATCGAGGCGGAGAAGATCGCAGGTCACAGCGTCGCCAAGACGTGTGGCCTGTTCGAGGTCTCCCGCTCCGCCTACTACGAACGCACCAACGGCGTTCCCTCGGACCGCCAGGTCGGAGGCGCCGAGCTGACGAAGAAGATCGTGGCCATCCACGACGAGTCCAAGGGCACCTATGGCGCCCCGCGGGTCCACCAGGCGCTCCGCCAGCGTCAGGTGGCCTGCGGCAAGCGGCGGGTGACCAGGCTCATGCGCATTGCCGGACTGGAGGGACGCTGCAAGAGACGGTGGCGGACGACGACCGTCGCCGATCCCGAGGCCGAAGCCGCCCGCGACCTCGTCCAGCGCCACTTCGGACCGTGCCACGAGCTCGATCGTCGCTATGTCGGCGACATCACCTACATCAACACCTGGGAGGGCTGGGCCTACCTGGCAACCGTCATCGACCTGGCCAGCCGCAAGGTGGTGGGCTGGGCACTGGCCGACCACATGCGCACCGAACTGGTCGAGGACGCCCTGTCCATGGCCTTCGCCAACCGCGCACCCGAGGCCGGCGTCGTGTTTCATTCGGACCGCGGCTGCCAATACACGAGCAAGAACTTCGCCGACGTCGCCCGGGCGAACGGCGTCGTGCTGTCGGTCGGCCGGAAGGGTGAGTGCTGGGACAACGCCGTAGCGGAATCGTTCTTCGCCACCATCAAGCGCGAGCTCATCGACACCCGGTCCTGGCCGACGAGGGCGGGACTCCGGCGCCACGTCTTCGAGTACATCGAGGGCTGGTACAACACCCGCCGGCTGCACTCGAGCCTCGGCTACCTCAGCCCGGTCCAGTACGAAGCACAGCTCCACCACCTCAACTGTCAGGCAGCATGATCAACTGAAGCAACCTGTCCGTCGAACCGGATCAAGCCCATGATTTGTACCCACTCGGCGGCGTTGTCGGCTTCGCTCGCAGTCACTCCCCGGCCTTACCCTGTTCACATGGATCACCAGGGACACTATGCCGAAGCATTCAGCCCGTTGCCCGACCGATGCTTCAGACCTGGCCAACCCGAGGTAGCGGCGCATGGGAAGACTCCATTCGACTGTCGGCGGCAGATCTGAGAGATGGCCAAGCGCGAGGCAGGAAACACCACCCAACTCCGCGTGCAGTCAAACCAGAGGTCCGATGTGGGCCTACGCCTAAGTCCCATCGATAGCCACCGGTACTTCAAGAGTGGCTTGGGGTGCGCCACTCGTGCCGGCGTGAGGCAGTTCGCGGTCGGCAAGCGCCCTGCGCTGGATAGTGCGCCTCCGAGTCCGCGTTCGGTGACGCTCGCAGCTCCTGCTTCGGTCAGGCCCGGTGGGTTATCCCGGCCGTGAGTCGTACGGATACTGGGAAGGTCCAATTGGATACAGACGACCATCTGCGGCTCGGTACCCCGGTGGCGCTGCCCTCACGCCAATAGGAAGGAAGTCATCAACTTCGATGAGTCCGAATGGCGCGACTTCAGCAATTGGGATCCATTCGTCCAGGTCGCTCCAGTAGTTCCACGACTTGCCGTCCCACCACCAGTCGTTGCCCTCGAGGTCCTCATAGGTCGGGTCAGCGTCGTCAGTGCCGGGTTCGTGGCCGCCCATCACTCAGACGCTACGGCATAGGGACTCGCGGCACCGAGAACCTGCCCCCGACATGATCAAGAACATCGGTAACGGCCATCCGACTCGAAGCCGATGATCTTCGCGCTGGGGAGAAGTGTCAATTGCTATTCACTGCGATCATTGCAATGACGATGCCGAGGGAAAGGACAGCTGTCACGATACCGGCGATAGCCATGCCATGACCCTGGTACTTCTTCGTCATGGCGATCCCACCGAACGGCAGCGCGATTACTGCGAGAGGAAACGTCAACGCATTGACAAAGGGAATGAAGCTCAACGCCAGCGCAATGATTCCCAGAACCATGCTGGTCACTGCGAAACCGGTTCCGTGTGTCGCTGTAGCGGTATCTACCAGAACAACTGTGGGCGCTGGAGGCGCAGCTGGCTGGGCTAACTCTGGGGCGTACCAGTTCCCGTCCGAGGCCTGCCACCATCCAGGCGCGTGCGAAATATCTGTCATCACTACCTCCAGACTCTGGTCCGCCCCTCGTCTCTTACGCGCAACTTAGGCTCCTGCCAATGCCAACAACAGGGCCGAACGGCACGACATGGTCATGAAGTCAGCCCAGTAGGCAAGAGGGACGAACGCGATTGTCATCCGTCCGCCCTGCGCCTCGCCAGCGGCCGGTGCTGACTGGTCGATCATGGGCAAGCGCCATCTGGCGCACTTGGGGGTGAGCCGGACCAGGATTGAACGCCGGCGTCCAGGAAGACCTGTAGTCCTTGCAAGTGAACAGTGGTCCACTCTCCCGGCGATGCGCTGCGGCACATGGCTATTCACTGTCACTCTTGGAGTATCGCGATTGAGGTCTGGATCAGGGCTGCCGCCTCGTCACCAGCGATCTCGGCCTCGGATCGGAACTACATGCCGAGGACCTTCGACCCTGTTGGGAACCAGCGCACCGGCGGAAAGTGGTGCATGAACCGAACTTCGGTCGCGCCGTGCCAGTGGGTAGATCTCGACTGGCGGCGCGCTGGAGTCATGCGGAAGGCGGAAATATGAAGCGCACATTCATCGTCCTCATGGCGGTGACAGGCCTTGCCCTTGCTGCCTGCTCATCTCCGAAAATCGGTGTCAACCAGACGGCAACAACGGGGGCTGGTTCGCAGACAACCGGTACGACTAAGACCACGACGGCGCCAGCTCCGACCACCGGGACGGTGTCTCCACTCCTGACCGGCACCGCCCACCCGACCATCCCAGCACTCGTGCCAGGCAAGGTCGCCATCATCATGACGGGGTCGGTGAACGGGAGTGTCGGGTCTACCGTCCCAGTCATGGTCGGGAACGGGACTACCGGCACGATCTCCAGCATCGAAGTGGCAGGGCCGGCGGTGGACTCGACCGGCAAGATCGTAGGTTCGGGTGACAGCCAAGGATTCGAGCCGGTCAATCTGCGTCCAGGTCAGGTGGCATTCGGGTTCGCATACTTCTCGAGTTCAGTGCCCGCCGGGGCCACATTCCAGTTCAAGGTGACCTATCGGGACGGAGCTAGTTCGACACACCAGAATGTTCAGGTGACTCAAGCCAACGCCGGTACGGACCCGAACCTTCCTTCCGTGGTCGGTGCCGTGACGAACTCGGGGAAGGTCAAGGTGAGCAGCCCCATCGAAGCCAACGTCTACTGCTTCGATGCGGCCGGCGCATACGTAGAAGCCGTTAGCGGTTTCACGGATGGAAATGCCGACCTCACCCCTGGAGCCGTGGCGAGCTTCTCAGTCAACCTCGGCGCGACGGCATGTCCGACGTTCCTGGTGGGATCCTCCGCATACACCTTCTGATCACCACCAACTTCTTGCGATTGGCTCACGACCCCTTTCCGAAAATGACTCATTGAGCGTCCCGGAAGGCGTGGATTGGGGTGCCGCCTCGTCGCCAGCGATCTCAGCCTCCGAACGGAGCCGGCGAAGTGGGACAGGGGTTGGATGTCGGACAGAGGGGTCCGATGATTTGCCTGCACGGCGGAGTGACCTGTCGCGAATGATTCGTTCGATAATTGCTTCCAGGATCGGCATCACGGGGAGGTTCTCTACCCGGACCTTCACCTCGGTTGTGCCCGCCGCGTCGGCCTTGCGGTTAAGGCGGATCTCCAGGGCGGTCTCGCCTATGGCGGGGCGTTCTTCTAAGTTCACGGCTGCTGCGCCGACGTCCCCGAGAGTGCGGGAGTGGCCATCAACGGCCGCTCATACGCGATCGCTGCCGGTGTGCAGGTTGATTCGCCCGACGCCGAAGGCGTCCTGTATGCCCACGGAGGTGTGGCCGGCGGCCACAGTCTCTACATCCAGGACAAGCGCCTCCGGTATGCGTTCAACTGGATCGGCACCAAGCTGCAGTACGTCGTGGCCGATAGGGA
>Ga0075030_100004625_pt1 | contig 12429 bp, 12 predicted proteins | sample LitLauG_LLR_2012_FD_71393 | JGI IMG/M metagenome (GOLD analysis project Ga0075030, IMG submission 71393) | Freshwater sediment microbial communities from Pennsylvania, USA - Little Laurel Run_MetaG_LLR_2012 | ecosystem: Environmental > Aquatic > Freshwater > Creek > Sediment | place: USA... | reverse complement strand
CATCGATGCTTTGATTCATGCCTGACATTAACAGATCTATGGAGCTACGATGTCTCAAGCCTTAACTGATCGCTGACGCTTTCTCGCCTGCGGATGAGTCCAGTTCGCGCGCCATCCACCAGCACTTCCGCCGCCCGGCCGCGCGTGTTGTAGTTCGATCCCAGAACTGATCCGTAGGCGCCCACGTCCAGAATTGCAAGCAAGTCTCCCTCGCTGACCAGTGGAAGCTTTCTGTCTCGGGCGAAGAAGTCGCCAGTCTCGCAGATGGGGCCGACTACGTCGGTAATTTCGGTTTCGCGCGAAGTAAGGCTCACCGGAACAATCTCGTGATACGCCCCGTAGAGAGAAGGACGCAGTAGATCGTTCATCGCGGCATCAACAATCAAGAAGCGTTTGCCGTTGTTCCTTTTACGGTAGAGGACGCGCGTCAGCAAAACGCCGGCTGGGCCCACGATGGAACGTCCCGGTTCGAGCAGCACATGCAGCTGTAGTCCACGCAACGGAGTCACTATGGCTCGGGCGTAGGCCGCAATCTGTTTCTCAAAGCTCGCCTGCGCGCCCTCGTACGAAATCCCCAAGCCACCGCCGGCGTCGATGTAGCGAATGTCGTGTCCCTGCTCGCGCAGTGCGCGCACCAGTTCGGCCACACGCTCGAGCGCCTCCTGAAATGTGCCGACATCCGTAATTTGCGATCCGATGTGAACGCTCACTCCAGCCACGTTCAGATACGGCTCCTTCGCGGCCAGCGCGTAGAGCTTCCACGCTTCGGGAATCGGCACGCCAAACTTGTGCTGATGCAAGCCGGTTGAAATGTAGGGGTGAGTTTTCGCCGAGACGTCGGGGTTGACGCGCACCGCTACCGTGGCTCGTTTCTTCAATCGTGTGGCCGTCGCAGAAAGCAAATTCAATTCCGAAGCGCTTTCAATGTTGAACAGCAAGATCCCCGTGCGCAACGCGAGTTCCATCTCGGCCGCGGTTTTGCCCACGCCAGAGAACACAACTTTGGGTTTGCTCGTTGCTTTCCGGCTCACGCGCAGAACCCGCTGTAGCTCACCTCCCGAAACCACGTCGAAGCCGGTCCTCTCGCCTGCCAGCAGTCGTAGAATCCCGAGCGTTGAATTGGCTTTGACGGAATAGCACAGGGTGTGAGGACTGGATTGAAAAGCTCGACCGAAGGCATTGACCCGAGCGCGGATCATGGCCGCGGAATAAACGTACAGCGGAGTTCCATGGCGCGCGGCGAGGCTTTCCAGACCTACCGCCTCGCAGTAGAGTGCAGCAGCCCGCGTCGCCGAAGCCGCGCTGTGATAGGAAAACGCGGGTGGGCGCAAGGCTTGCGATTCGCGCGCGCGCTTCACTTGCGTTTGCCTGGGGACTGACCGGCTTTCACTTTAATGGCGACCACGGTCTGATCGTCGAACGTCTCCACGCCGGCCGCGTGGTCGGTCACGGCCTTGAAGATTTCGTTCACCACGCAGTCCGCCGACTTGGTGGCGCAGTTGGCGACGATGGCTTCCACTCGCTCGGGGCCAAAGGATTCGCCGTGCCGATTGCGTGCGTCGAGAATGCCGTCGCTGAAGAACACAAACATGTCTCCCGGCTTGGCCTTGAAACTCAGTTCATCGAACTCGGCTTCGTCGAACAATCCCAGCGGCAGTCCGGTGACTTCGACAAACTCTATTTTGCCGTCATGGCAATAGATAGGTTTCGGCAAACCTGAATTCGCGATCAGCAGGGTGCGCTTCTCGTCGTCCCACACCGCGTAGATGATCGAGACAAACTGTGCCGCAATCCTGCGTTCCGCCAGCGACAAGTTCACCGCCGAGAGCATCTCCGCGGGGCCAGGCTCAATGGGCGCATGGGAACGGAGAATGCCGCTGACCAGAGCAGCGTAAATGGCGGCCGGCGCGCCTTTGCCGCTTACGTCTCCAATCGCGATTCCCAGGCGTGACAATGAATAAGGAACGAAATCGTAGAGATCGCCGCCGATGGCTCGGGCGGGAACAAATTTCGCCTCGACTTCGAGGTGCTGCATCTTCGGACGCGCATGCGGCAGCAAGCGAAACTGCAGTTCACGCGCCAGGGCAAGATCGCGTTCCAGGCGCTGCTCCTGCCGCGCAATCTCTTCGTAAAGGCGCGCGTTTTCAATGGCGATGGCAAGCTGGGCGGCGAGCGTCGTCAGGGTACGTTTGTGATCCTCGGTGAAATAGCCGCGGCGTGTGTGCTCCAGATCGAGCACTCCAATTACTTTTTCCTGATAGATGAGCGGAACCGCGAGTTCCGAGCGCGTCTCCGGATTCACCGCGATGTAGCGGTCGCTCTTGGCAACGTCAGGCACCAGCACCGCTTCTTTGGCCTGCGCGGCGTACCCCACGACACCGCGGCCCAGGGGGATGTCGTGCTTCAGATGCAGTCTCTCCTCGAAGCGCTGTGAGAAGCGGTGCTGCAGCTTTTGTCCCGTCTGATCGACCAGAAGAATGCTGAACATCTGGTAGTCGATCAGCCGGTTGAGCAGTTCGGCGATGCGCTTGAGGAGTTCGTCCAAGTTCAAGATCGACGTGAGTTCGCGCGCAATCTCGTTCAGCAGAAGCAGCGTTCGGGCCTGGCGCGTGATGCGCGTGTGCAGGCGCGCGTTCTCGATGCCCACTGCCATGCGCGACGCGATCAGTGTCAGCAGGCGTTTGTGCTCCTCGGTGAAGTAACCTTTTTCGCGAGCCTCAATGTCGATCACGCCGATTACGCGGTTCTTGACGATGAGCGGAATCGCCAGTTCCGAGCAAACGTTAGGCAGGGCTTCAATGTACGAGTCTTCCTGGGTGACGTCGGGGACCAGCACCGTCTGACGGGTTTGGGCGGCCCGTCCGGTAATGCCATGGCCCACCTTTACGCGAACGCGCTCGGCAACTTTCGGCGGATATCCCACATGAAAGCGGACGTATAGCTCCTGCAGCTGTTCGTTGAGCAACAGGATCGCAAAAATCTCGTAGTCGATAACTTTGCGGACGAGTTCGGCCACTCGCCGCAACGTGCTTTCCAAGTCGAGCGTGGTATTGACCACGTCAGCCACTTCCAGCAGGAGGGGTTCAACCTCGGAAGGGCGGAGAGTTGGCGCGGCGGTCATTTTCACAAGCTTCATGATAGCAGCCGGGGCGAGCGGTTCTTGCAGAGTTCATTTGTGATTGGTAATTTGCAATTGGTAATTTCAAAATAGCGACGGAGGCACGACTACAGGCTACCCATCACAAAACTTAAAGGGGGACGCGGCAAGCCGTCCCCCTGTGGATATAGCGATGAATATAGCTCAGTTGTCGGTTCGGCTGATAGTCGTGTTCTCCCCGATGTAGGTGCATGCCAGCGCCGTGGAGCCCGTGCCTAAGACCAAGGGCGTGACCGGCAGAGAGCCGTCTGGATTGTCCCATGCCTCGACGAGGATGTTGCTCTTGGTTATCTTCCCGGTTGTGTGGACCTGAAAGGAAGTATTGAAGTTGTCGGTTGTGCAGTTGTAGTGGAAGTCCACGGTGCTCTTGTCCAGCAGGTTGTACGTTCCCTTGCACGTGGCCGCTTCAGGTGTCACTTGGGAAGCATCGGTTGGCGGATTCGGGGAAATGAAGATTCCTGAATCCTTGATGTTGACGTGGCCCTTACCATCGAACGACCAGATACCAGTATCCGTAATGATCGCCTCGGTGACGGGCCCAGTGAGGGTGGTCCCGCAAGCCCCACCCACCGGGGGGTTGGTCTGAAAAATGACATGGATTGTTTCGTTGAAGGGGAAGTCGCCCTTAAGGTCACCGTTGTGCTGCGCAAAGAGCATGGGTGCGAAGATCAAGCACCCGGCGAGTAGCAAGCTGATTTTTTTCAAAGTGGCTCCTTAGATCGTTAAAGTTTTGGGACTGACAATTACTGTTCCTGAAGCGTTGAGGCAGGCGTTCTTTTCTGAAGGCAGAACGGTTGCAATTGTCGCCCGCTTGGCGGCCAGCGTCAATGTGAAACAATTTGCATCCGGGCTAGTCCTAAAGACTTTCCAGCACGCAGACGTCGGGAAGATTGCGGTAGCGTTCCGCATAATCCAGACCGTAGCCGACCACGTAGGCATCGGGAATGGTGAAGCCGATGTATTGCGCCTGGATTGGTTGTTTGCGGCGGGAAGGCTTGTCCAGCAAGGCCGCGATGCGCAGCGATCGCGGTCGATGCGCGAGCACCAGTTTCGAAATGTAGTTCAGCGTCAGGCCGGTGTCGAGGATGTCTTCGACCAGGATCACGTTCCGATCCGTCATCGAACTGTCCATGTCTTTGGTCAAACGGACTTCGCCCAGCGAGTCCCACGCCGCGTGGCCCGCAGGGTCTTCTTTGACGGTGGGGCGATTGCCATAACTCGAAACTCCAATGAAGTCGAAGGTGGCGTCGAGCGGAATCTGACGCGCGAGATCGCTCAGAAAAATGGCTGCGCCTTTGAGAACGCCGACCAGGATGATCGATTGGCCGTCAAAATCGCGCGCGATCTCTTTCCCCATTTCGGCGACCCGGATGGCAATGGCGTCGCGTGAGAGCAACACTTTGAGTTCAGACATTGAGCACCATCTTATACACGAGTTTGGACGCAACCGGAATGGGTTAAAGCAAGCTATTATTTTCGCGGGCGGCGATCGCTCGTTGCGCGCTTTTCTCCACGTCACTAGAATGCTAGTTCGCAGCTTCACATCAGGAGTGTTTTGTGAATCTTAAGGGAATCCAGCTCACTTGGCTTGGTCACTCTACCTTCCGCGTCCAGACGCCGGAAGGTAGGACCCTCTACATCGATCCGTGGATTGCCGGGAATCCCATGTGCCCGGAGGGTGAGAAGAACGTCAGGAAGGCCGACGTGCTGCTCTGCACTCACGGCCACGGCGATCACATTGGGGACGCGGTCGATGTGGGCAAGAATCACAACCCGGTCGTCGTCGGCATTTATGAGCTCTGCTTGTGGCTGCAGAAGAAAGGGGTGAAGCAGATCTCGCCCATGAACAAGGGGGGCACGCAGACTGTCGCCGGGGTGAAGGTCACCATGGTTCACGCGGTCCATTCCTGCGGAATTCAGGATGGCGATGAGATTATCTATGGCGGCGAAGCTTGCGGCTACGTGCTTGAGTTCTCGAACGGAGTCAAGCTTTACCACGCAGGCGACACCAATGTCTTTAGCGACATGGCTATCATTCGCGATCTTTACGCGCCGAAGATTTGCATGCTGCCGATCGGCGACCATTTCACCATGTCGCCGCGCGAGACAGCCTATGCCTGCAAACTGCTGCAGCCGGAAACTGTTATCCCCATGCACTTCGGCACGTTTCCGCAGCTGACGGGAACGCCGGCAACGTTGCAGAAACTGGTGCCGGACGTGAAAGTGCTGGAGATGAAACCGGGGCAGACGATTTCGTAAACCTAAATTTGTTAAACGCGGAGCTTGCGAAGGAACGGAGAAGGAGAAATGGCGGATCCGCCGGTCGTTTCCGAAGACAAGTCGGCAGTCGCCGGTCCCGAGCTCCACGGCAATCAACCATCGCCGCGGTCGCTCTGGGAAAAGACGAGGATTGCTAAGATTGCCAAGGCCATCTGGTCCAACACCGACGATGTCACGAAATGGATTCAGGTCGTGGCCCTGGTATTCGCTGCTTCGTGGACGTATCTGACATTCCGAGAAACAGAAGCTCCCAGCCTCGAGTCACCGGCGCACGTTTCCGACGAACTCAAAGGAAACTGGCGTCCAGAGCCTGCGCCAGGATCCTGTTCAGTATCGTCCTTGTTCGGGGTGGCGAATCAAGGTGTCCAATCATTCGATGTGGCAGATGTGAGGGTGCGACTTTGGCGGATCAATTTGCCCGCTCGACCCGGCGGCTATTTGTTTGTCGATATCCCGATGCTTGAAGGGCAATACAAACCGCTCGCCGATTTTAACCCAACGTCTCCTCTGACTGGGCATTACGCTCCAAAGACGGATCACCACGCTGGGTTTACCTGGATTTTTTATGCGCCGCCCTCTAATGACTTATTTCTCAGTCAGATCGACGCTTTCGATAAAGCAAAGCATTTGGTTGGTCAAGCATCTGAATGGTCTGACCAGATATGCGTGAAAGAAACGAAATGAGATAGTTATGACTAACCAACCCTCAATTCCGAACTGGCGCATGGGCGGGATTACAGCGCCGGACGTAGAAGACTACATCTACGCGATGCTGCCGGCGCGCGACGAAGTTCTCACAGAGATGGAAGCCGAGGCCAGCAAGAACAATATTCCTATCGTCGGCCCAGCGGTCGCTCGTGTGCTTTATCAACTGGCCACGATCAGCGGCGCTAAGAAAGTTTTCGAAATGGGCTCGGCCATCGGTTATTCCACCGTCTGGTGGGCGCGCGCGGTGGGCGATGGCGGACGCGTCGTCTACACCGACGGCGATCGCAAGAATGCAGATAAGGCGCGGCGCTACTTCGAGCGTGCCGGCGTCAGCCAGCGCATCACGGTTCGCGTGGGTGACGCGTTCGAATTTCTTTCGGAGGAGAAGGAGCAATACGACATCATCTTCAACGATGTCGATAAGATCGACTACCCGCGCGTCTTCCGTCTAGCGCTACCGCGCCTGAAGAGCGGTGGCCTTTTTATTACCGACAACGTCCTGTGGAGCGGTAAGGTTAGCAGGCCTAATCCCGACGCCACGACTAGAGCCATCCTTGAATTCAATAAACTGATCTCTGGATCGAAGGATCTGCTTACGACGATTCTGCCGATCCGCGACGGCGTTGCTGTCTGCGTGAAGAAGTAAGGAAGCGGTCGCACAGCGCTCTTACTCGGCAGTGCTAGAATTGTCGTTTCCCGATTGCCGTTTCCAAGCCACGCGATGAAGACTCCGACTCTACTATCCACTGAGCAGGTTCCGGAAACGCTGCCGCGCACCCAGGTCCAGGAACGGCGCGACTCGGCGACGGATGTCCTGATCGTGGGCGCTGGCCCCACGGGTCTGGCGTGCGCCATCGAGGTGCAGAAGGCGGGGTTCAAGGCGCTCATCATCGACAAGGGATGCCTCGTCAATTCCATCTATCACTATCCGACCAACATGGTGTTCTTCACTACGCCCGAGTTGCTGGAGATCGGCGACATTCCTTTTACTACTTCCCTGGCGAAGCCTACTCGTGTTGAAGCGCTCGAGTACTACCGGCGCGTCGCCGAGCACTATCACCTGAACATCCACCAGTACGAATGGGTAAAGACCATTACCGGCGAGGATGGCGACTTTCGCGTGGCAACAAGTGATCGGCACGATGCCATCCACGACTATCGGGCGCGCAAGATCGTGCTTGCCACTGGCTATTACGATCTCGCCAATGAACTCAGTATTCCAGGCGAAGACCTGGACAAGGTTTTTCACTACTATCGCGAACCGCATCCTTATTTCGAATCCGATGTGGTGGTGATTGGGGGCAAGAATTCCGCGGCTGAGGCGGCTTTGGATTTGTGGCGGCACGGCGCGCGCGTCACCCTTGTCCATCGGGGACCGCAGATGCATACGCATGTGAAGTATTGGGTGCGTCCCGACATCGAGAACCGTATCAAGGCGGGTGAAATCACCGCACATTTCAACAGCACGGTGCAGGAGATCAACGCTGATTGCGTTGTGCTGCGCACACCATCCGGCTCGCTTCGCCTGAAAAACGATTTTGTCTTCGCTCTTACGGGATACCATCCCGACTATGATTTTCTCCGTAGCGTGGGCATCGAGCTGGCAACGGAACAACTTCGTCCCGTCTGCGATCCCGAGAACCTGGAATCGAATGTTCCGGGAATCTACGTTGCGGGAGTGATTGTTGCGGGCTCGCGGACGAATGAAATCTTCATCGAGAATGGCCGTTTCCACGGCAAACTGATTGCCGGCCACTTAAGCGAGAGACTGGGCGGCGGGAATCCGAATTTTCCACTTGACGCCACCTGACGTGTAACCGTATAGTTACGCATTATTCAGTATGCGGAACCGTCCGGTTACAGATTCGCCCCGGAAATACTTGCCCGCGGTCACTTTCCACGCGCTGGCCGATCCCACCCGGCTCGCCGTGCTCGAACTCTTACGCACGGGACCCCAGGCCGCGGGGCAGATCGCTGAAGCCTTCCCCGTATCCCGTCCCGCGATTTCCAGGCACCTGCGCCAGTTGCACAAGGCGCAGCTGGTGTTGCCCTCCCGCAGCGGACGCCACCGCATTTACCGGCTCAACCTTGAACCCCTCGAAGCGGTCGACGCGTGGCTCGAACGATACCGTATGTTCTGGGCACACAATCTGGATAGTTTGAAACAGTTTGTCGAACAGGAACACGCCCGTGAGATTAGCGAGATCTCAGGGAAAGCCTCACAAAAGGTAACCAGCAAGAAAAAAACAAATCTACGGAGGAATCCATGAAAGTCGTTGACAGTGCAATTCGCAAAACCGCCGCCGTCGCGGCAATCCTTATCATCGTGCTCTCCGCCAGCTTCGTTATGGCCCAGTCGGACGCGCACAAATCCTTCGACATGTTGAAGGGAATGGAAGGGAACTGGGCCGGGAAAAATAACCAGGGCCAGCCGATTCAAGTCACCTTCCGCCTGACCGCCGGCGGCTCCGCGCTGTTAAGCGAAATTCACGGCCATGGTCCGGAGAACATGATCACCATGTTTCATATGGATGGTGACCATCTGTTGATGACCCACTACTGCGGAGCGGGCAACCAGCCGCGCATGAAGGTTATTTCGTCGGACGCGAAGTCGGTCAGCTTCGAATTTTTCGACGGCACCAACATCGGTCCGGGCGACGGACACATGCAGCGCGTGACCTTTACCGAACCCGATGCCGATCATCACGTTGAAGAGTGGGTGTTCCTCGATCATGGCAAAGAGATGAAGGAAGTGTTAACGCTGGCGCGGGTGAAGTAGGCGGCGGGCCGGCGCAGTCGAAAAGCTCAAACAATTCGTGGAAACGGGAAAGGCATAGATCATCATGGCAACCATGGCAATCTCTCACGATCAGGACGCGATTCAAGCCGAGATTCATATCGCCGCTCCGCCGGAGCGCGTGTTCCAAGCGCTCACCGATCCACGGCAACTCTTGCAGTGGTGGGGGCAGAAAGGGATGTATCACCCTACCGACTGGAAGGGCGACGTGCGTCCCGGAGGGCAGTGGCGCTGCGATGGAGCGAGCGATGCCGATGGCTCGTCCTACAAAGTCAGCGGCGAGTATGTGGAGATCGATCCGCCACACGTTGTCTCTTACACTTGGACCGCGAGCTGGTCGGGGCCGCTTAAGACCCTGGTCCGTTGGGAACTGGAAGCTGCTTCCGGGGGAACGCTTGTCCGTCTGCGGCACAGCGGCTTTGCGACGGCCCCGGCTGCGGTGCAGGGGCACTATCAAGGATGGCAGCGCGTCATTGAATGGATGCAGGCGTTTGTGGAGAAAGGTGAGACGGTGGCGACACGTCCGGCGCCTGGGGCTGGTCCGAAAGCCAAAGGAAGTTCTGATTAAGTCTTTGGGGCCTCCGTGCACCCCCGTGTACCCTGTGGTTTACGCTTTGTCGGGGCATGAGCTCGCCCAAGATCAGACGGGCCTCATTGTTCGGGTGCAATTTGCGCCCATTCCCGCATCCTAAAAGGTGCAGGCTTTCCTCTTCCTGCTGTTGGCAAGAACAAGAACCAATTAGGAGTTTGCCCGAGTTATTCGAGTCCAGAGCTTGCGGTCGGGTTATTATCCATAGCAACCGAAGACTCTCACTCTCCCGAGGTAACGGCTGTCATGTTCAAGCTTCGCATTTTAGGGTTCGCAATCGTGGCGCTGGCCATGGACGGCTTACTCGTAACCCTGGTCGGCTGTGGCGGGTCTGGTGGCAGTTCTACGAAACCTGGGCCGCCCACGATCGCCAAAGCATTCGGCGCAACCACGATTCCGCTGAATGGCAGCACCACGCTGACCTTCAATCTCTCGAATCCGAATACAGGCTCCACGCTGACCGGTGTTGGGTTCACCGACTCGTTACCGGCCGGGCTAGTCGTATCCACACCCAATGGCCTGACCGGCAGTTGCGGCGGCGGGACGATAACGGCTGCTACTGGATCGGGAAGCGCCAGCCTAGCAGGCGCGGCTCTGGCGGCGAGCGCATCGTGCAGCTTCTCGATAAATGTGACCGGCATCGGCGCCGGGACGCACAACAACACGACGAGTGCGGTGACTTCGAACGAAGGCGGAAATGGAAACACAGCCTCGGCCAGCATCACGGTGGGCGCGTCGACCGGAAAGATTCAGCACGTAGTGGTGATTTTTCAAGAGAACCGCACCCCGGATAATCTTTTCCAGGACCCAGTGCTCTACCAGCAACGGAATCCCCCCGCGGATATTGCCCAAAGCGGAACCAACTCGCTTGGCAAGACGATAGCGCTGCAGGAAGTGGATCTCGCCGCGAACTACAATCCCGCCCACGGTCACCATGCATTCAACCTGATGTGCGACCTGAATTCGATGACCGGACAATGTCAAATGGATGGCGCGGACCTGATTCCAGTCACTTGCCCTCCGACCACCCCGACGAATTGCGTGTTTGCCTACGTGAACCCGTCGGAAGTGCTGCCTTACTTCCAGATGGCCGAGCAGTACACGTTCGCAGACCACATGTTCCAGACCAACCAGGGACCCAGCATGCCGGCCCACCAGTTCATCATTTCCGGGACGTCGGCTCCTTCGTGTCTGACCTGTGCTGGCAGTGATCTGTTCGCGTCGGAGAATCCGAACACCAGCGGCAAGCCGAATTCCGGGTGCGACGCGCCCGCCGGTTCTACGGTAACGCTCATCGATCCGACCGGCAACGAAAATTCCAACAATCCGATCTATCCCTGCTTCGATCATGCAACGCTGACCGACCTGCTGGAAGCAAACGGGAATACCTGGCGGTATTACACTTCCTCGGGGTACACGGGCGGCTCGGGCCAGGCGATCTGGATCGGGCCGGAGGCGATCCAGCACATCTGCGGATCGTTGACGGGGCCCAATGGCAGCTGCGGGGGCACGGATTGGACTAACAACGTGATCCTCAATCAGGCGCAGATACTCACCGACATTACCAGCAACCAGTTGCCGGACGTGAGCTGGGTGATTCCAACCGGCCAGGCGTCGGATCATCCCGGCATCACCGACGGGACCGGGCCAATGTGGGTGGCGTCGGTGGTGAACGCGATCGGCAACAGCCCCTACTGGGCGGACACGGCGATCTTCATTACGTGGGACGACTGGGGCGGTTTATACGACCACGTGTCCCCACCGCAAGTGCTGGCGGGTGCCAATTGCGCGCAATTTGGATGTGGCTATGTCTACGGATTCCGCGTGCCGCTGATCGTGGTTTCACCGTACGCCAAGGCGAAGTACGTTTCGAAACAGCAGTATGACTTCGGCAGCATATTGAGGTACATCGAAGAAACCTTCAATTTGGGTTCCGGTTCGCTCCACTACGCGGATGCGGCGGCGGTGAACGACCTCTCCGATTGCTTCAACTACAATCAGACGCCCTTGCCGTTTCAGACCATCCCGGCAGCTTTGAAGGCGGAGTATTTTCTGAATAACAAAGAGCGGCCGACGGATCCGGACGACGACTGAATCTGATTTGCCGACTGCCTCGAGGGGGCGAGTTGAGCATACGGGCCGGGTACCCCCTCCCCCCCTATATTCTGCTAAAGTATTGGTTCTAAATAGCTTACTTGCAAAGTATTCATAACAATGGAGTTAGTTGTCTGCCGCCTAGAGACGGGGCCTTTGGAATCAATAAGTTAGACTTATGAAGTCGATTAAAGTCTTGATTATAAACAACTTACTAACCCCCATGCACTTCCGTTGCACTTCCGTCCACCTCAGCACCTAAAGGCCACTTTCATTTTGCGGCATTTACGGCGCGGCTGGAATCCGCTCCTCATGCAAGCCGAAGATTACCTCTTATTATAACTCGGTCTGTCAACAGGGAGTAGCGATTGGTGAGGCGCCCGAGTTCCTTCAATTGCCGCTGATTTTGTCAGTGGCCTTGTTGGTAAAGGTAGGAATAGGACAGTACGAGAGGGCTGCGAAAGAGGAAAAGGGCGCGGAACCTGTCCGCGCCCTTTCGTATTCAAGCACTGCCACTACAGATTCTACTTCACAACGAGCTTGACATTCGCCGTCTGCGAGGTTGCGCCCGATTCGGCTGCGGTCACGGTGACGGTGTACCCGGCATTGGGCAATGTCGTTGGGTTCAGGGCTATGGAAGCAGTTCCTGTCTTGGTCGTATCAGCCACCGATGTTGCGGTGATGGTTACGTTGCTCGGTAGGTTAGCAGCTATGGTCGGAGGCGTGTAGGTGCCGTGGGTAGCGTCGGCGGAGACAATCGTACCGCCGTTGGGTGTGGTGACAGCCCACGTGACCCCTTTATTG
>Ga0075030_100004624_pt1 | contig 12432 bp, 13 predicted proteins | sample LitLauG_LLR_2012_FD_71393 | JGI IMG/M metagenome (GOLD analysis project Ga0075030, IMG submission 71393) | Freshwater sediment microbial communities from Pennsylvania, USA - Little Laurel Run_MetaG_LLR_2012 | ecosystem: Environmental > Aquatic > Freshwater > Creek > Sediment | place: USA... | reverse complement strand
GCCACCCAGTCGCCCAGGATCACGTCGGGGTAGGTGATGCCGACGATGCGGGCCGTGGTGTCACCGCCGGTCGTCAGCGCCGTGTTGAGCTCGGTCACGAGGTTCCCCACGTTGATGCCGATGGTGGTGTTGGCCGCGCCCACGCAGGTGAAGATGGCCAGGGCGGTCGGCAGTGTGGCGCACGAGGTCACGTCGTTGCCGCCGATCGACACGGTGACCAGGCCGATCTTGCCCGGGTTGGCGGCGATGAACGCCAGGACCGCGTCCACCTGATCGGTGCCCGGGTAGGCGACGCCGCCGGACGAGGCGGGGGCCGAGTTGGCGGTCGGGCAGCCGATCTGGGCGAAGATCGACGTGGTGGTGGCACCGCTGCACCCGAAGTTCTCGAGGGTCATCTTCTCCTTCTTGGCCACGTACCCGGTGAACCCGGTCGAGTTCAGGATGGTCGGGTTCTGGTAGCCGACCGAGTACGAGTCGCCGATGGAGATGTCGTAGAGCTTGGCGGCCTTCGTGTGGCCGGCGGCCGAGCTGGTGCCGGCCGTGGTGACGATTCCGACGGTGGCGACGCTCAGGGCGATCGCCCCGGCGGCGACCAGTGTGGACAGAGACTTCCTACGCATGTGATCCCCCCTGGGTCAGGTTTGGTTCGACCCGACACCTGCCGGGCAGCCAGGCAAACGTAGCCCACGGGGTCATTTCAGCGGGGCGCACGACACAATACGGCCACTCCCCGTTCACCTTCGCGGAGTCGGGTGCCACGGTGCGTGGTCATCGACTCGCCGCGTGGGTCGCCCCTCAGACGTGGTGGACCACCCAGGTGATCCCCTGGAACGCCCGGTAGGCCAGGTAGATCACCGTGGCCACGGCCAGGAACTTGAACCACCACGGCTGTCTCCGGTGGGCCAGCGGCTCGGAGCCGCAGGTGGGACAGGTTCCCTCGGCGGTCAGGTCCTCGGTCTCGAGGTCGGTGTCGCACTGTTCACACCAGGGCACGGCGCCTCCGACGGCTGTCCGTCACCTCTTCCGACCCCGTCACCTCTTCCGCCTCCGTCACCTCTTCCGACCCCCGCCGCCGTTCGCGCCCTTGGCCCGGACCCGGATCTTGATGGGAGTGGGACCCAGTTCGAACCGCTCGCGCAGGCCGCGCTCGACGTAGCGGAGGTAGGTGGGCTGGAGGCGCCCGTTGGTGAACAGGGTGAAGGTCGGCGGGTCGTTGGCGCCCTGGACCCCGTACTGGATCCGGGCCCCGACGGGCGGGTGGGCCAACTGGATCGACTTGAGGGCCCGGTTGAGCTCTCCGGTCGGGATCCGCGAGTGGTAGGCCTCCTCGGCGGCGGCCACGGCGGGCAGGATGTGGTGGACGCCGAGCCCCGACAGGGCGCTGATCTTGAGCACGGGCGCCTCACCCAGGAACGCCAGCCGGTCCCCCACGTCGACCAGGATGCCGACCCGGTCCTCGGTCGGGATGAGCTCCCACTTGTTCAGCACGACCACGACCGGGCAGCCCGACGCGCCGATCCGCTCGGCCAGACGCTGGTCCTGGTGGGTGATCCCCACCGTGGCGTCGACCACCAGCAGGGCGATGTCGGCCCGGTCGAGGGCGTCGAGGGCCCGCAGCACCGAGAAGTACTCGGTGCCCCGCTCGGTCTTCGACTTGCGGCGCATGCCTGCGGTGTCGATGAAGCAGATGGTGCCTTCCGGTGTCTCCACGATCGTGTCCACCGTGTCCCGGGTGGTGCCCGGTGCATCGTGGGTGACCGACCGCTCGTCGCCCACCAACCGGTTGAACAGCGTCGACTTGCCCACGTTGGGCCGGCCCACGAGGGCGACCCGGGGGACGCTCTGGTCGACCTCGGCCGTCCCCACCAGGTCGACGACATCGTCGTCCCCGTCCCCGTCCCCGCCGTCGGTGGCGGCCGCCTCGTCGGCCCGAGCCGTCGCCGGAAGCACGAGCACGACGTCGTCGAGCAGGTCGCCGGTGCCGCGGCCGTGGAGCGCGCTGACCGGCCACGGATCGCCCAGGCCGAGGGAGAGCGCGTCCCACACGTCGGCCTCGCGCTGGTCGGAGTCGACCTTGTTGACCACCACCCGTACCGGGCGCTTGGACCGCTTGAGCACCCTGGCCACGTCGAGGTCCTCGTCGGTCAGGCCGACGGTGACGTCCACCACGAAGAGGATCACGTCGGCCTCGTCGATGGCCCGCTCGGCCTGGGCGCTCACCTGGGCGTCGAGGGGGTCGTCGGTCGCCAGCCAGCCGCCCGTGTCGACGATGGTGAAGTGGTGCCCGCACCACTCGGCGTCGAGTTCCTTGCGGTCGCGGGTGACCCCCGGTCGCTCCTCCACGACGGCGGCACGTCGGCCCACGATGCGGTTGACCAGGGTGGACTTGCCCACGTTCGGGCGTCCCGCCACCACCACCAGGGGCAGGGTGCGGGCAGCGGTGTCGTTCGTCGTCGGTGTCATCGGGGGGCTCCCAGGGCCACGGGCACCCGGACGGGTGTCGGTGAGTTCGGTGTGGGGACGGTCGGAGGAGGGCCCTCGAGGGCCCGGCGCAGCGACAGTCCGTCGGTGGCGACCACCTCGACCGCACGGGGCAGGTCGGCGATGGTCAGGTCGTCGAGGAATCGGCCCTCGGACAGGCAGGAGTCGGGCAGGAGGTAGCGGTGGCCCTCCGGCTGTCCGGCCAGCACCGCGGTCAGGTCCGTCCCGGTCAGCAGGCCCGACACCCCGATGTTGCCGCCGAAGAAGTGGTTCACCACCGGCACCAACCGGATGTCGTCGCGCCCGAGCGAGGCGACGAGCGGTGCCAGCACCAGGGCGCCGTACTCACCGGTGAGGATGGCGATGGGCGGCGAACCGTCGGCCCCGCCTTCCACCGGGTGGTCGACCGCCGGTGCGACGGCGGAGGGGGATGTCCCCGTGACCTGTCGGGGGGCGCGGTAGCCGGCGGCCGGGGCGCCGTCGACGGCGGCAAAGAACCCGGGCCGGACTCCCAGTGCGGCGTGCTCGTCGCCCCCGAAGGCCGCCTCGAAGGCCCGGGCCATGCCCAGGCCGTTTTCGTGCTGGGGGAAGCCCTCGTAGGTCGCCGCCGCGGGAAAGGGTCGCTCCGCCATCAGGTAGTACTCGTCGGCGGCGTACACCATCCGGCGCCCCACCGACTCGAGGAACACCTGCTGCCACCGCTCCACCAGGTCGCACACGGCGGCGGCCTCGTCGACCGTGTGTGGTCGCATGGCGTCCTCGTGGGAGAACGTGCTCACCCCGAGCGGCACGCAGGCCACCGTGGCCAGGCCCGGGTAGCGGTCGAGCACGCCGGCCAGGGTGTCCTCCAGGACGGCGCCGTCGTTGCGACCGGGGCAGACGACGATCTGGCCGTGGACCTCGATGCCGCCGTCGAGCAGAGCGCCCAGCCAGCGCAGGCTCGTCGCCCCCCGGCGGTTGCGGAGCAGTCCGGCCCGCACGTCGGGGTCGGTGGCGTGGATGGAGACGAACAGCGGGCTGAGTCGTTCGGTCAGCACCCGTTCGAGGTCCATTTCGGTGAACCTCGTGAGGGTGGTGAAGTTGCCGTAGAGGAACGACAGCCGGTAGTCGTCGTCCTTCATCGAGAGACTGCGGCGCATCCCCTTGGGCAGCTGGTGGATGAAGCAGAACTCGCAGTGGTTGTCACACGTGCGCACCCGGTCGAACACGGCCGACGACACCTCGATGCCGAGCGGCTCGCCGGGCTCCTTGCGGACGGCCACCACCAGGGGCTCGGACAGCCCCTTCCGGCGGACCACGAGGTCCAGCTCGGGCTCGTCCACCAGGAGGCTGTATTCGATGACGTCACGCGGCGATCGGCCGTTGAGCGAGAGGAGCTCGTCCCCGGACCGCAGTCCGGACAGCGCGGCCGGTGACGATTCCGTGACGGCGACCACCTTGGGTGCCGTCGTCACGCGGGGCGCCGACATGCCTCCAGGCTACCCGGTGGGACCCCCGACCCGGCTGCGCGCCGCGTGCCGAGGGTGGGGCGGTCCCGACCACCCGGCCCGAACGCCCGGGCCGTCGGGCGCCGGTAGCCTGGGCGGGTGCCCGTCGAACGTGTGATCCTCGCCGAGCCACGGGGCTTCTGCGCCGGCGTGGAGAAGGCGATCAAGGCCCTGGCGTGGATGGTCCGCGTGTTCGAACCGCCGGTCTACTGCTACCACGAGATCGTCCACAACCGCCACGTGGTCGACCAGTTCGTGGCCCAGGGGGTGGTGTTCGTGGACGACGTCACCGAGGTCCCGGCCGGCGCCCCCCTCATGCTGTCGGCGCACGGATCGGCACCCGAGGTGGTCGGTGCCGCCCGCACCGACGGGCGGGTCGTGGTCGATGCCGTGTGCCCACTGGTCACCAAGGTCCACCACGAGCTGAAGGTGCGGGCCCGGAAGGGCTACACCGTCCTCTACGTGGGGCACCACGGCCACGAGGAGGCCGTGGGCACGATGGCGGTGGCACCGGAGTCGGTGCGCCTCCTCGAGCACGTGGAGGACGTGGACGCCCTCGACCTGCCGGACGGGTCGGACGCGGACGGCGGCCGTCCCATGGTGGCGCTGTTGGCCCAGACGACGCTCAGCCACGACGAGTGGGCCGGCATCGTCGACCGGGCCCGGGACCGGTTCCCGGATCTGTGGATGCCCAACCGGAGCGACCTGTGCTTCGCCACCACCAACCGGCAGGCGGCACTCAAGGCCATCGCCGGGCGGTGCGACGCCGTGGTGGTGATCGGCTCCGACAACTCCTCCAACACCGTGGCCCTGGCCCAGGTGGCGAGAGCGTTCGGGTGTCCGCGGGTGGTGCGCGTCAACGACGCCTCCGAGCTCCCCGACGACCTGCACGGCACGGTGGGCGTGACCGCGGGGGCCTCGGCCCCCGAGGCACTGGTGGAGGCGGTGGTGGCCCGTCTGGCCCCCGTGTCCGGCGTGGAGAGCGCGGCGGTCACCGTCGAAGAGGAGTACTTCCCTCCCCCGCCCGAGCTGCGGGACCTGCTGCGGGGGCTCGAGGCTGCGCTGTCGCTCCTGAACGGGGTGCCCTCGCCGCCCGATGAATCGGAGGGGGCCACCGGTCGGGCGCTGGCCGACGACCGGACGACGGCGGCCGCCGATGTACTGGAGCAGATCGCCGCACTGTCGTAGCTGGACGGTCCGGGCCGCACCGGCCCCTCTGCTCCGTCCCGTGCCTACCGTCCCGGGGGACGGTGCAGGGATCGTGCCGGCGATCGGCGCGACAATGGGGACATGACGACTCCGTCCCCCGCTCCGACCACCGACCCGTCCGAGGCGGTGGCGTCGTTCACCAGCATGGACACCTCCACCGCGGAGGAGTGGGCCGTGGTCGGCGCCGAGACGTCGCGCAACCAGGGTCGGGTGGCCGACCGGGTACTGATGCTGCTGGAGTCGCTGTCCGAGGTCGTGGACGGGTTCGCCGTCGACCAACTCACCCACTGCCTGCAGACCGCCACCCGGGCCGAGCGGGCCGGGGCCGACGACGAGGTGGTCGTCGCTTCGCTGTGCCACGACATCGGCAAGGCCGTCTCGGTCCCCAACCACCCCCGGATCGCCGCCGAGATCCTCCGCCCCTACGTCCGGGACGAGGTGACCCAGGCGATCCTGTTCCACCAGGAATTCCAGGGCCGGCACTACTTCCACCACTTCGACATGGACCCGAACCTGCGCGACAACCACCGGGACCAGCCCTGGTACCCGTTGGCCGAGCGGTTCGCCGACGAGTGGGACCAGACCAGCTTCGACCCGGACTACCCGACCGAGCCTCTGGCCCACTTCGAGGCCAGGGTCCGTTCGGTCTTCGCCACGCCGCACGTCTTCTGATGGCGCCGACCCAGCGTCACCGGTGGCTGACCCTGCCCGACAGCCGGTCGAGCCGTCGGTCGGCACGCCTGGTCGACTACGTGATCGGGCAGGCTCGGGAGGACTTCGTCGCCCACTACCCGCAGGTGCGGTTCGGACCGGTGGTGGGCCTCATCACGGCGTACGACGAGGAAGCCAACATCGGCGCCGTGCTGAAGGCCATGCCCACGCTGGTGGGCGACCTCGAGGTCACCACGCTGGTCGTGGTCGACGGAGGCTCGGACGGCACCGCCCGGGTGGCGAGGGACGCCGGCGTCGTCACGTTCGTCCTCCCGGTGAACCTGGGGCACGGCGCCGCGCTGCGCCTCGGCTACGAACTGGCCATCGCCCACGGGGCCCGCTACGTGGTCACCCTCGACGCCGACGGGCAGAACGACCCGGCCGAGCTGCCCACCATGCTGCAGCCGCTGCTCGACGAGCGGGCCGACTTCGTCATCGCCTCCCGCCGGCTCGGGACCGACAGGACCACCGACCGGTTCCGCCAGGCAGGGGTGAAGCTCTACGCGTCGGCCATCAACGCCATCATCGGCCAGCACCTCACCGACTCGTCCAACGGCTACCGGGCCTTCCGGGCCGACGTCCTGGACGACATCGCCCCCCACCTGGTCCAGGACCAGTACCAGACGGCCGAGGTGGTGATCACGGCGGCCAGCCGGGGCTGGCGGATCACCGAGCAGCCCACCACATGGCACCCGCGGGCCTCGGGCGCCTCCAAGAAGGGCGGCAACCTCGTCTTCGGGTTCAACTACGGCAAGGTGATCCTCACCACCTGGGCCCGGGTGCGACGTTCCCGCCCGGCCCGGCGCTGAGGGCTCCGCCGGCAGGCGTCCCCGGGCTCAGTAGCGGCCGGCCACCTCGACCGAGCGGTCGTAGAGCTGCTGGAGGGACACGGTCAGCTGCTCGGTGAGCCGGTGGACCCGGCTCCTCGGCACCCGGCCGGAGTCGCTGCGCCCGGGTGGGGCCAGCGGCTCCCCCACCTCGAGGTGGATGTGGCGGGGACGGGGGACCTTGGTGCCCTTGGGCATGACCGAGGCCGAGCCGCCGATGCCCACGGGGACCACGGTCGCCCCGGTCCGGGCGGCCAGGAACGCCACCCCCTCGTGGAGGTCCTCCACCACCGGGCCGGTCCGACGTTCCCCCTCGGGGAACAGGATCAGCACCTCACCGGCGTCGAGCACCTGCTGGGCCCGGCGGGTCGCCTCGCGGTCGGCCGACTCCCGATGGACGGGGAAGGCACCGACCGACGGCAGGATCTTGGCCAGGGTGCCGTTCTTCCACAGCGAGTCCTTGGCCATGTAGTGCAGCTTCCGGTCCGTCACCTCGGAGGCCACGAAGAAGTCGATGAACGACCGGTGGACCGGTGCGATGATGACCGGACCCTCGGCGGGCACGAGGTCCTTGTTGGCGACCGAGGTCCGGAAGTACACGGCGTTGACCAGGCGCACCAGCACCCGCAGGAACCGGTAGAGCGGGGTGAACCGGGTGTCGACGGTCACGTCGAGCTCCAGCGGTCCGTCCGTCGGACCCGACGGTCCGGTGGTCTGTTCGTCCGGGTTCACAGCCACGCCATCACCTGTTCCACGATCTCCTCCACGCTATGTGCACCGGTGTCGATGACCCGGGCACCATCGGCCCGACCCAGCGGCGAGGCCTCCCGCGTGCTGTCCAGCCTGTCCCGGCGGGCCACCGCCTCGGCCCCCTCCTCCGCCCTCCGTGCTGCCCGCACCTCGGGTGAGGCGTCCAGGTAGAGCTTGAGATCCGCGTCGGGCAGGACCACCGAGCCGATGTCTCGCCCCTCGACCACGCCGCCGCCGTGGCTGCGCACCCACTCGCGCTGGCGCTCCACCATGATCGCCCGCACCGCGGGGTTGGCGGCCACCGCCGAGACGGCGGCGCTCACCCCGGGACCCCGGATGGCCTCGGTGATGTCGGTGCCGTCGGCCGTCACCCGGTCGCCGACCTCGATCACCAGGTCGCCGGCCACGCCGGTCACGGCATCGGCGTCGGCCGGGTCCACCCCGCGTCGCAGGACGGCCCAGGCCACCGAGCGGTACATGGCGCCGGTGTCGAGCCGCTCGAGGCCGAGACGGATGGCCAGCGCCCGTGACAGGGTGGACTTGCCCGATCCCGCGGGGCCGTCGATGGCCACGACCACGCCCGCCGTCCCTCGTGCGGTCACGAGCTCCGGCCGCCCAGTTCGGCGAGGGTGTCGGCGAAACCGGGGTAGCTGGTGGCCACGGACCCCCAGCCGTCGACCACCGTCGTGCCGCCGGCGGCGCACGCGGCACCGGCCACCGCGGCGGCCATGGCCATCCGATGGTCACCCTCGGCGTCGACCGTCCCGGGCCGCAGCGCCGTCCCGCCCTCCACGATCAGGTCGTCGCCGTCGATCCGCGCCGCACCGCCGAACGCCTCGACCAGTCGGACGGTCCCGGCCAGGCGGTCGGACTCCTTGACCCGCAGTTCGCCCACGTCGCAGAACCGGGTCTGGCCCTCGGCCACCAGGGCGGCCACGGCCAGGATCGGCACCTCGTCGAGCGAGGGGATCTCGGAGGCGTGGACCGTCGTACCCACCAGCGGGGAGTGCGCGGCGCGGAGCGAGCCGACCGCGCCCCCGTCGTCATGCAGCACGACCGATGCACCCATGCGGACCAGCACGTGGACGAAGCCGATCCGCTCGGGACCCAGGTGGACCCGTTCCACGGTGACGGCGCTACCGGGGACGACCACGGCGGCGACCGCCCAGAAGGCGGCCTGGGACGGGTCCCCGGGCACGGCCCGGTCGACCGGGCGCAGGACGCTCCGCCGGAGGCGGACGATGCGACCGGAGCCCCAGGGCTCGACGGTGACGTCGGCGCCGGACTCGGCCAGCATCTCCTCGGTGTGGGACCGCGTGGCCACCGGCTCGCGCACCACCGTCTCGCCGTCGGCATCCAGCCCGGCCAGCAGCACGGCCCCCTTGACCTGGGCACTGGCCATCGGCGGGGTGTAGTCGATCCCGGTCAAGCGACCCCCGGTGACGGCGAGCGGGGGCAGACGGCGTTCCCCCACCCCCGACACCACGGCTCCCATCTGCTCGAGCGGGGCGGCGATCCGGTCCATCGGGCGCGAGCACAGCGACGCGTCCCCGGTCAGACGGGTGACCCCGGGGATGCCGGCCGCCACCCCGGCCAGGAGGCGCATGCCCGTGCCCGAGTTGCCGAGGTCGATCGCGTCGGCCGCAGCGGCAAGGCGCCCGCGGCCTCCCCCGACGGTCACGGCACCGGTTGCCGGGTCGCGGACGACGTCGGCCCCCAGGGCGGCCACGGCCAGGCGGGTGCGGACCACGTCGTCGCCGTCCGACAGGCCGGTCACCACCGACGTGCCCTCGGCCAGGGCCGCCAGCAGCAGGGCCCGGTGGGAGATCGACTTGTCTCCGGGCACCGTGGTCGAGCCGACGAGCGGGTGTCCACCCAGCACCTCCCGGGTGTCGACGGCGGACGACATCACCGGATCGTCCCGACCGGTGCGCTGCTCGACCGGTGGCCCCGGCCGGCCAACGCCTCGGTGAAGGTCGGTCCCACGGCGGCGTCGATGACCACGACCAGCACACCGCGGTCGCCCTCGACCGAGTGGGCGATCTCCACGTCGTAGATGTTGATGCCGAGCTCGGTGGCGAGCACGGCGATCTCGGCGAACGTACCCGGGCGGTCGAGTACGGGTACCCGCACCTCGACGAGCTCTTCGGGAAGGGGTGCCCGCTCCCCCATGGACCTGCGGGCGGTGGCCGCCCTCTGGAGGACCTCGAGCAGCGAGTCGTGGTCGCGTTCGGCCACCCGGCGGCGCATGGCGCCGAGCGCGTCGATCAGGAGGTCGAGCGTCGACACGATGGCCTCGGCGTTGTCGTCGCAGATCCCGGGCCAGATGGTGGGCTGGCCGGCGGCGATCCGGGTCATGTCGCGGAACCCTCCGGCGGCCAGCTGCAGGAGGGCGCCGTGCTCCTCGCCCAGGTCGGCGGCGAGTGCCATCAGCGTGGCCGCGGTGAGATGCGGCACGTGGGAGACCACCGCCACCAGCGAGTCGTGTTCGGCCGGGTCGAGGGCGACCACGTTGGCGCCCAACTCGGCGAGGACGGCCCGCACCTGGGCGTAGGCGGCGGGATCGGTGGACGGCGTGGGGGTGAGCACCCAGGTGGCGCCGACGAAGAGCTCGGCCGAGGCGCCCTCGATGCCGACCTGCTCGCTTCCGGCCATGGGATGTCCCCCGACGAAGCGGGGGCGGTCGACCGCCGCCACCAGCGGACCCTTGACGCTGCCGACGTCGGTGACCACGGCGGCCGGGTTCCATCCGTCGCCCGCCAGGACGTCCGAGATGATGCCGGCGGCCACGTGCACCGGGGTCGCCACCACCACCAGGTCGGCACTGCGGTCCTCCCCCTCGACGTCGAGGGCGCCGAGCTCCACGGCGCGGGCCGCCGTGCCGGGGACGGCATCGGTACCCGACACGTGCCAGCCGTGCGCCCGCAGCGCCATCCCCACCGAGCCGCCGATCAGGCCGGTGCCGATGACCATCGCCCTGCCCGCGGCACCGGGACGCCCGACGGGTGGCTCAGCCGGGAAGGTCGTCACGGAGTCCCTGGGCGCCCTCGAGGTAGACGTGGATGATCTCGTCCCGGGGGCGCTCGGTGGTGACGTGGAGCATGACCCGGACGCACCTGGGCACCGAACCGACGATCGAGAGCTCGCGGGCGCAGATCAGCGGGACGGCGCCGAGGCCCATGGTGCGGGCGGCGGCGGCCGGAAAGATCGAGACCAGGTCCTCGGTGGCGGTAAAGAGGATCGACACGATGTCGGCCTCCTCCAACCCGTTGCGCTCCATGATCCGCGTCAACAGCGCAACCACCCGCTCGGTGACGGCGGAAGGGGTGTCCTCGTCGACCGTGGTGGCGCCGCGGATCGCTCGCAGGGTGGCTGGCATCAGGCAGGCATGTTACCCAGGGGGCGGCACGGTGGCCGTCGAAGCCGGGGCGTTGCGGTCGCCGTCGTCGATGTCGTCGGCGGGCAGGGCGGCCGCGGCCAGGCCCCGCACCTCGTCGAAGGTCAGCGGGCGGTAGGAGCCGGGGGTCAGCGACGGGTCGGCCAGCGGCCCGATCCGGGTCCGCACCAGGCGGGCCACCGGGTGGCCGACCGCCTCGCACATGCGCCGGATCTGGCGGTTGCGCCCCTCGTGGATGACCATGCGCAGCAGGGACGGGGCCACGACCGACACCCGGGCCGGTGCCGTCATCCCGTCCTCGAGCTCCACGCCCTCGCGGAGGCGTCGGACGTCCCCGGGGGCGGGCTCCCCCTCCACCTGGACCAGGTACTCCTTGGGCACGCCGTAGGAGGGATGGGTGAGCCGGTGGGTCAGCTCCCCGTCGTTGGTCACGATGATCAGGCCCTCGGAGTCCATGTCGAGCCGCCCGACGGGGTAGACCCGTGGCTCGGGCGGCACGAGCCCGACGACGGTGGGCCGACCGTGCGTGTCCTCTGCGGTGGAGACCACCCCGGTGGGCTTGTTCACCAGGTAGTGGACGAGGCCCGGGCGCACGGGCAGGGGCACGCCGTCGAGCTCGATGACGTCCACCGCGGTGTCGACCCGTCGACCCAGCACCGGCACCTCGCCGTTCACGGTCACCCGGCCGTCGACGATCAGGTCCTCGCACACCCGACGCGAACCGACTCCGGTGCGGGCGAGCACCTTCTGCAGGCGTTCGCCGGCGTGCAGGACCTCGGGGGCAGCTCCGTCGTGGTCGTCCGGTCCGCCCTCAGGCATCGGGGACCGGGCGCATCTGCTCCTCGAGCTCGGCCAGGGCCTCGGGACCGGGCAGCAGGTCCTCCACCGGGGGCAGCTGGTCGAGCCGGTCGAGCCCGAGGCGCTCCAGGAAGGCGTCGGTGGTGGCGTAGAGCACCGCCTGGCCCGGCCCCGTGGCCCGGCCCACCGGCGTGATGTACCCCCGGTGCTCCAGCAGCCGGACCACGCCGTCCACGTTGACGCCACGCAGGGCGGCCACCTGGGCACGGCTGACCGGCTGCTTGTAGGCGATGATGGCCAGCGTCTCGAGCGCGGCCGCGGACAGCCGCGACGACACCCCGACGTTGGCGAACCGCTCGACGTAGGCGGCAAGGTCGGGATGGGTCTGGATCCGCAGCCCGCCGGCGATCCGGACCACCTCGAACCCGCGTCCCTCGACGCGGCACGACTCGATGAGCTCGTCACAGATCGGGTCGATCCGGTCGACCGGCACCTCGAGGAGCTCGGCCAGCAGCCCGGGCGGCACCGGCTCCACGGCGACGACCAGGACGGCCTCGACGGCGCGGGCCTCGGGCGACAGGGGCATCCCTCAGCCCTCGTACTCGTCGGTGGGGCCGACTCCGACCGTCACGGCGTCCGGGGCACCCGGGACCCACTCCACGGCCAGGTCGCCGAACGCGTGGCCCTGGTCGAGGGAGACCCTCCCCTGCTTGCACAGTTCGAGCAGGGCGAGGAAGCGGACGATGATCTCGATCCGTGACGTCAGGTGACC
>Ga0075030_100004623_pt1 | contig 12433 bp, 12 predicted proteins | sample LitLauG_LLR_2012_FD_71393 | JGI IMG/M metagenome (GOLD analysis project Ga0075030, IMG submission 71393) | Freshwater sediment microbial communities from Pennsylvania, USA - Little Laurel Run_MetaG_LLR_2012 | ecosystem: Environmental > Aquatic > Freshwater > Creek > Sediment | place: USA... | reverse complement strand
CGGCGCGCAGCGCGGCCTGGGCCGCCGCGAGGCTCTGCCCGACGACCACCGGCACCGGGTGCCGCTCCGGGCCCCGGGAGAGGACCAGGCGGACGGTCGCCCCGCGGTGCATTGTCGCCGGGGGCGTCGGCTGCTGGCTGAGCACGAGGCCCGCTGGCACCGTCTCGGAGTACTGGGCCGGGGTGAGGGTCGCCGCCAGGCCGTCCTTGTGCAGCGTCGCCTCGGCGGCGGCGGCCGTGCGGCCCAGCACCGAGGGCACGGCGACCATGTGCGGGCGCCCCAGGTACCACCCCACTCCGGTGACCCCCGCGGCCAGCAGGGCCACGACGAGCACGACGACCAGCGTGCGTCCGCGGCGACGGCGCCGGCCGTGCGGGGGCGCCCAGGGGTCGGGGGCGCCGGGAGGGGCTGTGTCGCGGGCGTCGGCGGCCGGCACCCAGGCGGCGGTCGCCGCCTCGCGGGGCACCACCATCGTGTCGGCGAAGCGGGGGTCTCGCGACTGGGCACCGGCCAGCAGGGGTCGGGCGGCCCGCCACTCCCGGGCCATCGCTGCCGCGTCCGCCGGGCGCCGGGCGGGGTCGCGGTCGGTGGCGTGCAGGACCAGCTCGTCGGCCGCAGGGGGCAGCCCGGGGACCAGCGTGGAGGGCGCGGGCACCGCCTCGTGCACGTGCTTGTAGGCCACCGCCAGCGGCGTCTCGGCGGTGTGCGGCGCGACGCCGGTGAGCATCTCGAAGGCGAGGATGCCGGCCGCGTAGACGTCGGAGCGCGCGTCGGCGCGCCCGGATGCCACCTGCTCGGGGGCGAGGTAGGCCACGGTGCCGATCAGGACCCCGCTGGTGGCCTGCGTGGCCCCGTCGACGGCGCTCGCGGCCCGGGCCAGGCCGAAGTCCGCGACCTTGATCGCCCCGTCGTCGCCGAGCAGCACGTTCTCCGGCTTCACGTCGCGGTGCACCACCCCGGCCCGATGTGCGGCGGCGAGCGCGTCCAGGACGGGTAGCAGGATCTCCAGCGTCGCCGTGGGGGACAGCCGGGTCCGTTCGGCGAGCAGGTCGCGCAGCGTGCGGCCCGGGACGTACTCCATCGCCAGGTACACCGTGCCGGCGTCCTCGCCCTGGTCGTAGACCTGCACCACGTGCGGGTGGGACAGCCGGGCGGCGGCGCGCGCCTCCCGGATGAACCGCTCCACGAACGCGTGGTCCTCGGCCAGGCCGGGGTGCATCACCTTCACCGCGACAGGTCGGTCGAGCCGGACGTCGGTGGCCAGGTACACGGTGGCCATCCCGCCGCGTGCCAGGCGGGCGGTCACCTGGTAGCGGCCGTCCAGAAGCCGCCCGACGAGCGCGTCGGAGCCAGCGTCCACCGAGGTCACCGCTCCAGGGTACGGTCGGCGCCCCGGTCGGGCCCGCTGCCATGCCGGGCCCCACCCGTCACAGCCGCCTCTGGCACGCTGGGCACATGAGCGATGAGCCGCAGGCCTGGCTGACCCTGGACGAGCTGGCGCAGCGCCTGGACTGCCCGCCGACCCGGGTCCGCCAGATGGTCAAGGACCGCCAGCTGGTCGCGGTCACCCGCGACGGACGCCGCAGCGTGCCGGCCGGTTTCGTCGCCGACGGGGTGCTGGTCAAAGGGCTCACCGGGGTGCTGACCGTGCTGGCCGACGCGGGCTACTCCGACGAGGAGGCCGTGGCCTGGCTGCTGCGGCAGGACGACTCGCTGCCCGGGGCACCGCTGGACGCCCTGGCGGCGAACCGCGGCACCGAGGTGCGCCGGCGCGCACAGGCGCTGGCGTTCTAGGGACCTGCGGGCGCCCCCCGTCGCCCCCGGGGAGGATGAGCCGCCCACGCGCCGCGCCCGGTGGGGAGGTGGACCGGTGAGTCACCTGGTCTACCTGGCCGTGCTCGCGGCCTGCCTGGTGGGCACCGCCTGGCTGGAGGTGGTGGTGCGGACCCGCGTCTACCGCCGCTGGCGGCGCCTGGTGGTCGCGATCGGGCCGGTCCTCGTCGTCTTTGTGGTCTGGGACCTGTACGCGATCCACCGCGGGCAGTGGACGTTCGACTCGCGCTACACCACCGGCCTGCTGCTGCCCGGACGCCTACCGGTGGAGGAGGTCGCGTTCTTCGTGGTGGTGCCGCTCTGCGCCGTGCTCGCCTTCGAGGCGGTGCGCGCGGTGCGCGGGTGGCCGGCGGGGGACGAGCCGGCGCCCGACCCCGCGGCAGACCCCGCCAGTGAGTGGCACGGCGAGGGGGGTCCACGGTGAGCTACACGGCGCTGGCGGTCCTGGCGGTCGTGGCGGCGCTGGTCACCGACCTCGCGGTGCTGCGCACCGGCCTGGTCCGCCGGCGGGCCTTCTGGGTCTCCTACGCGATCATCGTGGTGTTCCAGCTGATCACCAACGGCGTGCTCACCGGGGTGCGGGTGGTCCGCTACAACCCCGCGGCGATCCTGGGCAGCGCGCACCCCCAGCTGCTCGGCCACGGCCGGGTGGCGTTCGCCCCGGTGGAGGACCTTGGGTTCGGCTTCGCCCTGGTGCTGGCGACGCTGGCCGGGTGGGTCTACTGGGGGCGTCGCGGGCTGCAGCGCACCCCGACCGCCGGGCCGCCGCGCTGGCGCGACGGCTCCCCGCCGTCCTGAGACCCGCCCCTCAGCGGGGCGCGGGCAGGCGCGGCGGGTCGGCGCGCCGCGCCGCGACCGCGCGCACCCAGGCGGCCCCGGCGACCCGGGCCCGGGTCGGCAGGCCGACGGTGGCCCGGCGGGTGAACACCTGGTAGTCGATGGCCTCCACCTGGTCGGCGATGCCGCAGTACAGGACCCGCGCGGCCTGGATGCACGGGCGTGAGCTGGGGTGCAGGGCCGCGATCCCGGGCTCCGCGGCATCGGCCAGGCGGCGCACCCGGGCGACCTGGAAGGCCATCAGCGCCCGGAACCGGTCGTCCACCACCCGGCGCTCCACGTCCGCGCGTGTCAGCCCGAAGCGGTCCAGGTCCTCCAGCGGCAGGTACAGCCGACCACGGTCGAGGTCCTCCCCGACGTCACGGCAGAAGTTCGCCAGCTGGAACGCCGTGCCCAGGTCGCGCGCCGCGGCGTCGGCGCCGGGTGCGACCGGCTGCAGGATCGGCAGCATCTGCAGCCCGATCACCGCCGCGGAGCCGTAGACGTAGCCCGACAGGTCGGCGTAGGTGGGGTACTCGGTGATGTCGACGTCCATCGCCATGGAGTCCAGGAACGCTGCGAACAGGGCGGCGTCCACCGACCACCGGGTGGCGGTGTCGACCACCGCGGCCAGCACCGGGTGGTCGCTGCGCCCGGCGGTCAGGCCGGCGACGAGGGTGTCGCGCAGCCGGTCCAGCGTCGCGGCGCGCTGGCGCGGGCTCGCGGTGGACGACACGTCGTCGACGACCTCGTCGGCGTAGCGGGCGAACCCGTACAGGGCGTGCACAAACGGGCGCTTGCCCGCAGGCAGCAGCAGCGTCGCCAGGTAGTAGGTCTTGCCGTGCGTGGCGTTCAGCGCCCGGCACGCCAGGTAGGAGGCCCGCAGCGCCGGGTCGGTGATCCCGGCGGCGTCCAGCTCCCTGCTGCTCACGGGCGCCCACGGTAGCCGGCCCTTCTGGAAGGATGCTCCCGTGCAGCCCCGCACCGCCCCCTCGACGAGTGCGCCATGACCTTCGCGGCGGTCCTGGCGGGCACCCGGCATGGGGTGTTCTGCACCGGGCGGACTGTGGACCCGGTGCGCCGGGCGGAGGCGGCCGGCTGGCGTCCGGTGGTGCTGGACACCACCGGGGTGACCGACCGGGACGCCTTTGTCGCCGTCTGCGCCGACGCCTTGGACCTCGACCCCGCCCCGGCGACCTGGGAGGACCTGGATGCGCGGCTGCGCACCCTGGAGCTGGAGGAGCCGGGCGGGATGCTGGTCGCCTGGGTCGGCTGGTCCGAGCTGGCCGACGCCGACGTGGACACCTTCGAGATGGCCGTGGAGGTGTTCCAGGACGCGTGCGTGGCGTGGGCGGACGAGCAGGTGCCCGGCGCGGTGCTGCTGATCGGGCCCGGCCCGCAGACCGACCTGCCGCAGGTCTAGGGGCTAGCCGGCGTCCGCCGCTGTGGCGTCCGCCGCTGTGGCGGGCTCGACCGCGCCGGCCCGTTCCGCGGCACCGCTTACCGAAAGATCGGTGGTGCCCCGCTGGTCGGGCAGCCCGTCGTCGAGCAGCAGCGAGCGGGTGGTGCGCGACGCGACGAGCAGCACCAGCACGATGGCGATCGAGGTGAGCACCGCGTACCCGTCGGCAAGGGCCCCGACCGTGCCCCCCGCCCCGTCCACGGTCGCCCCGGTGTTCGCGACGGAGTACACCGCGAAGCCCACCGTGCCCAGCGCCGCGGCGCGGATCTCCCGCTGGGCCAGCCCCGCGGCGGCGAGCATCAGCAGCCCCCACATCAGGTACCAGGGCTGCACCACGGGGCCGAACACCACGATCGCGAGCAGGCTGAGCCCCAGGCCGCGCACCGGCGAGCGCCGCTCGCCGGTCACGATCAGGTAGCCGACGACGGTGACGGCGACCGCCTCGCCGAGCAGCCGGGCCACGGACACCACCGTGGGAACGTGGTAGCCCAGGCCGAGCGCCTGCACCAGGCTGCCCAGGGCCATCCCCATCGCGGTCGTCGGGCTCAGCCAGGTCCGCACGTCGCCAGGCGTGCCCAGGCTGGACACCCAGCCCCACCCGACCCCCGAGGCCAGGTTGATCAGCGTGAACGTCGCGGCAGCCAGCGCCGCCGCCTGGGCCCAGCGCAGCGCGCGGGTCAGCCAGGACGCGCCTGGACCGGCCCAGACCAGCCCCACGAACGCCAGCGCGACGAGTGCAGGAGCCTTCACCGCGCCGGCGGTGGTGACCACCAGGACGCCGAGCACCGGGCGGCCCTCCATGGTCAGCGCCATGCCCATCACCAGCAGCCCGGCCATGATCGCGTCGTTGTGCGCGGCGGAGACGAAGTGGAAGACCAGGATCGGGTTGAGCAGGCCCAGCCACAGCGCCATCGGCACGTCCGCGCCGCAGGCGCGGGCGAGGCGCGGCAGGTAGATCGCGATCAGCACCACGCCCACGACGGCGATGAGGCGGAAGGCGATGAGGGCGGGCACCGCGGTCGCCCCGGTAAGCCAGTACACCAGCGTGGACAGGCCGATCCAGGCGGGCCCGTAGGGGGCGGGCGCTGCCTTCCACATCGCGTCGGCGCCGTCGGTGTAGAACGTGTGCAGGACCCCCGTCCCGTACTGGTAGGGGTCGATCCCGTTGGGCAGCAGCCGGCTGTCGGCGATGTAGCTGAACACGTCGCGGCTGAACAGCACCGGGCCCAGGGCCAGCGGCAGCGCCCACCACAGGAGCAGCCGGCGCACCGCGGCGGGGTCCGCGTCCGACTCCGTGGTGCGCAGGTAGTGGCCCAGCCGCAGCCAGACCTGCAACAGCCACCCAGCGCCGATGAAGAAGACAATCTTCGCGGTGGCGGTGGCCCACGGCTGGTCACGCAGCGTGGCGACCAGCGGGATGAAGCCCAGGCCGGACGCGGCGGAGATCCAGCCCACGCTGACCGCGGCCAGAGCCATCATGGTCGACGCGATCGCGCCGGGGACCCCGAAGCGGCGAGCCAGCGACGCCGTCGGGGCAGCGGTCCCCACAGGGGTCTGCGCGGAGACGGCTAGAGCCACGGTGCACAAGGATAGGCGCCGGTGACGCTTCGGCTGCCGGTTCGCATACCCCGGCTAGCGCCGGGCGCGGGAGCGGTACGCGGCGTCGGGCCCCAGGACACGCTCGGCGGCCAGGCGCCCGCTGACCATCACCATCGGGACGCCGACCCCTGGGGTCGTCCCCGACCCGGTGAAGACGACGTTGTCCCCCCACAGGTTGCGGGGACGAAACGGCCCGGTCTGGCTGAAGCGGTGGCTGGCCGCGAACGGCGCGCCGGCGGCCATGCCCCGCGCCCCCCAGGTCGCCGGGGTGGTCATCGACTCGACCTCCACGCCGTCGCCGAACCCCACGTAGCCGCGGTCCTCCAAGGTGGCCACCAGCTCGTCGCGGTAGCGCGGGCCGACGTGCTCCCAGTCGATCGGCGCGGTCAGGTTCGGCGTGGGGGCCAGCACGTAGTAGCTGTGCCGCCCGGCCGGCGCCAGGGAGGGGTCGCTCGCCGACGGGGAGGTGACCAGCAGGGAGGGGTCGGTCATCAGCCGGCCGCGGTGGATCACGTCGTCGAACACCCCGCGCCAGGCGCGTCCGAAGTGGATGTTGTGGTGGGCGGTGGCGGTGTAGGCCGCCGTCGAGCCGACCAGCAGCACCACGCACGACGGGGAGTAGCGCAGCCGTCGCACCGAGAAGGGCTCCTCGCCCAGCAGGTCGCGCATGGCCACGGGCAGGTCGGGGTTGAGCACCACGACGTCGGCGGGGATGCGCTCGCCGTCGCTGGTGTGCACGGCCACCGCCCGGCTGCCGACCCGCTCGACCCTGCTCACCTCGGTGGAGTAGCGGAACGTCACGCCGTGCTTGGCCGCCGCGCCGGCGAGCGCCTCGGGGACCGCGTGCATGCCGCCGACCGGGAAGTACACCCCCGCGACCGCGTCCATGTAGGCGATCACGGCGTACAGCGCCAGTGCCTCGTGGGGCGCCAGGCCCGCGTACATCGACTGGAAGGACAGCACCCGCTGGGTGCGGGGGTCCTTCAGGTAGCGCCCGACCATGGGCGCGAGCCGGCGGAACCCGCCGACCGCGGCGAGGCGCGCCAGGTTCGGGGTCAGCAGGTCCAGAGGGGAGTCGATGTTGCGGTCGATGAAGTCGGCCATCTCGTAGCGGTACAGCCGGGACACGAACGCCACGTAGCGCCGGTAGCCGGCTGCCTCCGCCGGCCCGCACACCCGCTCCACCTCCGCGGCCATCGCCTCGGTGTCGGTGTGCACGTCCAGCCGGGAGCCGTCGGGGAAGAAGGCCCGGTAGGCAGGGCTCAGCGGCTGCAGTGTGAGCCAGTCAGCCATGTCCTCCCCGACGCAGTCGAAGGCGTCCGCGATCAGGTCCGGCATCGTCAGCACGGTGGGTCCGGTGTCGAAGCGGTACCCGGCCACCTCCAGCAGCCCCGCCCGTCCCCCGGGGACGGCCTCGCGCTCCACCACGGTGACCTCGCGACCAGCCCCGGCGAGCCGCAGGGCGGCGGACAGGCCACCCAGGCCAGCGCCTACGACGACCACACGCTCGGTGGGTCCGCTGACGGTGCGCACCGGCTAGTCCTGCCGCTGGGTGGCCGCGGTGGCCAGCGCGACCAGGACCGAGGTGGCGGAGGCCTGCACCGGGGCACCGCGCAGCGCGTCGAGTCCCTGGGCGGTCAGCTCGGTGATCACCGTCTCGACGTGGTCACGGGCGCCGGTCGCCACGATCAGGTCGCGCAGCCACGCCACGCCAGCGTCGTCCAGGCTCGGGTCGCCCAGCAGCCGGTCCAGGCGTGCCCGGTCGCCCGCGTCGGCCCGCTGCGCCGCGGTGGCCACCAGGACGGTCCGCTTGCCGCCCCGCAGGTCGTCCCCGGCGGGCTTGCCGGTGCGGGCGGGGTCACCGAACACCCCCAGGATGTCGTCGCGCAGCTGGAAGGCCTCACCGACGGGCAGCCCGAAAGCGCTGTAGGCGCCGACGACCTCCGCCCCGGCGCCGGCCAGCGCCGCACCCAGGTGCAGGGGTCGCTCTACGGTGTACTTGGCGCTCTTGTACCGCAGCACCCGCTGGACCCGGACCGGGTCGCTGACCGGGGCAGCCTGCTCGGCCAGGTCGAGGTACTGCCCGGCCATCAGCTCGGTGCGCATGACGTCGTAGACCACCTTGCCGGCCGCCAAGGCGTCCGCGGCCAGCCCGCAGCCGTACAGCAGCTCATCTGACCAGCTCAGGCACAGGTCGCCGAGCAGGATGGCCGCCCCGACGCCGAAGTCCTCGGCCGGCCCGCGCCACCCGCCCAGCTCGTGCAGGGCCGCGAACCGGCGGTGCGCGGCCGGCAGCCCGCGGCGGGTGTCCGAACTGTCCATCACGTCGTCGTGGACCAGGGCGCACGCGTGCAGCAGCTCCAGGGACGAGGCGGCGGCGAGGATCGCCTCGCTGTCGGCGCCCCCGGCGCCCCGGTACCCCCAGTAGCAGAACGCCGGCCGCAGCCGCTTGCCCCCGGCGAGCAGCGCGCTGGCCGCCTCCCCCATCTCGGCGAGGTCCTCGCTGACCGCCTCCAGCTGAGCGGTGCGAGCGGCGAGGAAAGCGTCGAGCACCTTGCCGACCCGCGCGCGCAGGTCCGCTGCGTCCAGCGGGGACCGGGTCTCGGGCATCCCCCCAATCTATGGCCGGCGCTCCCGCTCGGCGCGGCGAAGCGGCCCAGCTCCGACCGTAGGCTTGTCCCATGACCCCCCGCGACGCCCCGTCGGTGCCCGAGCTGCTCGCCGCCGGACGGTCGTTCTCCTTCGAGTTCATGCCGCCGCGCACGGACGCGGGCGAAGCCGCGCTGTGGGGCGCGGTGCGCGAGCTGGAGGCGCTGGCCCCGTCGTTCGTCTCGGTGACCTACGGGGCCGGCGGGTCCCGCCAGGACCGCACCGTGCGGGTGACCGCGCGGATCGCGGAGGAGACGACGCTGACCCCGGTCGGCCACCTGACCTGCGTGGGGGCGGACGTGGCGGCCCTGCGCCGGGTGGTCGGGGCGTACGCCGCGGCGGGGGTGCGCACGGTGCTGGCGCTGCGCGGCGACCCGCCGGAGGGGCCGCGCGGGGAGTGGACACCGCCGCCGGGCGGCCTGCGCTACGCCAGCGAGCTGGTGGCGCTGGTGCGCAGCCTCGGTGACTTCGCGGTGGGGGTGGCGGCGTTTCCCGAGGGTCATCCGCACTCGGTCAGCCTGGAGCAGGATGCGCGGGTGCTGGCTGCGAAGCAGGACGCCGGCGCCTCGTTCGCGGTCACCCAGTTCTTCTTCCGGTCGCAGGACTACTTTGCGCTGCGGGACCGTGCCGCGCGGCACGGTGTCACGATGCCGATCGTGCCCGGCCTGATGCCGATCACCCACGTGGGCCAGGTGCGCCGCTTCGCTGAGCTGTCCGGCGCCGACCTGCCGGGCGAGCTGGTGGAGCGGCTGGAGGCCGTAGCCGACGACCCGGAGGCGGTCCGCCAGATCGGCGTGGAGGTGGCCAGCGACCTGGGTGCTCAGCTGCTCGCCGGGGGCGCGCCCGGGCTGCACTTCTACACCCTCAACCGGTCCACCGCGACGCGTGAGGTCTACGCGGCCCTGGGTCTGCCCACCGCACTGGCGTCGTGAGCGGCGGGTGCCGGTGAGCACCGTCATCTCCCGCGAGGAGTACCTGCGCCGCTGGTCGAGCGTGCACGGCGGCTACGACCCGCGCCGCTCCCGCGTGGTCCACGGCTGGCTGGTCGGCGTCTATGCCGCGTCGCGCCCCTTCGCCGCACTGCGCCTGAGTCCGGACGTGGTCACCCTGCTCGGCCCCCTGCTGGCCGGCGCCGCCGTGTGGGCCGCGTGGCCGGGTGGTCCAGCGGGGCGCGTGGTACTCGCGGCCGCCCTGGTCACCGTCTCCGCCCTGGCGGACAGCCTGGACGGCGCCGTCGCGGTGCTGACCGGTCGCACCAGCCGGTTCGGCGCCGTGTGGGACTCCCTGGCCGACCGGGTCGCGGAGGTGGGCTACCTCGTCGTGCTCGCCCGGGTCGGCGCCCCCGTCTCCCTCGTGGTCGCGGCGGGGGTGACCAGCCTGCTCGCGGAGTATGTCCGCGCCCGCGCGGGCATGGTCGGGATGGTCGAGGTGGCTGTCGTCACCGTGGGGGAGCGGCCCACCCGGGTGGTCGTCACGGTCATGGCGCTGCTGGCCGGGGCGGTCGTCGGGCACCCCGCGGGGTGGGCCGCCGCTGGCGCCTGGGCGTGGTGGGTCACCGCGGCGGTGGGCCTGGTCCAGCTGCTCGTGGTCGTGCGCCGACGCCTGGGCGACGACACCAGGCCCCCGTCCGCCTAGCTCGTACTCGCCAGGCAGCCCCCGGACCCGCCGTGCTGCCGGAGGCTAGATGTCACCGCGGTCCCGGTGCACCGCCTGCCAGCAGTACCACGCCACTGCGCTGCGGTGCCCGGCGTGCGGCTGCCCGAGCGTCGCCAGCTCCCGCGCCGTGGGCGCGGTGGGGCTGTGGTGCACCAGGCCCCAGCCGCGTCGCACCCCCAGGTCGCCCACCGGCCAGACGTCCGGACGGGCGAGGCTGAAGATCAGGTAGACGTGGGTCGTCCATGGACCGATCCCCGGCACAGCGGTCAGCTCGGCGGCGACCTCGGCGTCGTCGAGGTCGTCATGGCCGGCGGGGCGGACGGCGCCCCCGAGCACCCGGTCGGCGAGGTCGGTCAGCGTGGCCGCCTTGGCCCGGGACAGCCCCACGGACCGCAGACCCTCCGCGCCCACCCGCAGCACCGACGCCGGCTCGACCCCGCCGTCGCAGGCAGCGACCACCCGGGCATGGATCGTGCGCGCCGCCGCGACGGACAGCAGCTGGGAGACCACCGCGGAGACCAGCGCCGGGAAGCGGTCCCCCGCCGGGACCGGCGCGCGTTCGGGTGCCGGCCCGACCGCCGCCACGAGAGGACCGAAGGCGGGGTCGACGGCGACGATCCGCCGGTCTGTCCGCACCGCCACAGCGACGATGATGCCGCACAGCCCAGCGCCGGCCGACGGGCCCGGCGAGGCCGCGGGCCGGCGAGCGCGGACGGGTCGCACCCGTCGCCCCCCGGCAGCCACCGCCCGGTCACGTCCTGGACGCCGTGCCGGGGCCGGGGCGCGCGCGGCCGCGGTGGTCCCGCGGGGCCCGACCCGGGCCGGCACCACTGCCGCGGCGCTGTGGGGTGCGGGTAGCGACAGCTAGAACCACTTGCCGTACAGCAGCTCCGCCGGGGTCACGACCCGACCCGTCGGCGGCTCACCGGAGAACTCCCCGCCGATGGCCTCCGCCCAGCGCACGCCACGCTCCAGCAGCTGGCGGGTGTCGGTCTGCATCCTGTCCCGGGTGACCAGGATGCCCATGTCCGCGCCCGGGTAGCGGTACTCCCCAGCGCCGTGCACGCGCAGGTAGAACGCCTCGTTGTGCCCGCCTACGTTGTGCCAGTCAGTCTCCGGACCGAGGAAGCGGATCTGACCGTCCTCGCCGAGCCGCCACAGGCCGCTGGACGGGGCCCGGGTGATCAGCTCCACCTCGTCGCTGACCTGCTTGAGCACCAGCTGGGTCCAGTGGTCGAAGTCCCCCCACCGCGCCTGCACGGCGTCGAGGTCGATGTCCCAGTCCACATCGGAGAACTCCAGCAGGTGGAACAGGAACAGCGGCACCCCCCCGTAGCGGGACGTGATCAGGTTGGTGAGCGGGGATGCGCCGGAGATCCGGGGGTTGATCTCGCCGAGGTACACGGTCTTGTCGCTCGTGTCGACGAGGAAGTCCAGGCAGAAGACCCCGCGGTAGCCCTCCGCGTACAGCCGGTTGCCCATCCGACGCGTCATCTTCTGGATGCGGCGCCGGATCCGTGCGCTGAACACGTCGGGGTAGACGTCGTTGCCGCACCAGCCGCCGCGGTACGGGGTGAGCTCGGCGAAGCCTGTGATGTCGGTCTGGATGGGGCCGACCAGGGTGCCGTGGCGCGTCGCGACCGCCTCGACGGTGCCGGGGAAGTGCGCGATGCGCCGCATCACCTTCAGCTGCTCGCCGACCAGGTCCTCGGCGTGGGACTCCCAGTCCGCCTCGCTGGCGATGAAGAACGTGGTGCGCCCGGAGTCGCCGTAGGGAGTCTGCACGACCAGGTCGGTGCCGAGGTCGGCCTTGCGGGCCATCCGGCGCAGCGCCTTGTACGACGACGCCCGGCCCAGCACGTTGGGCACGCTGGGGACCCCCGCCTGATCCCCGAGCTGGGTGGTGACGATCTTGGAGTCGATGCGCTCGCGCAGCTCCCGCGGCGGCAGGGCGATCTGCAGCCCGAGCTCGGCGGCGAGCGACTCGGTCTCCTCGTCGAACATCACGAACAGTGCTTGGCCGGGTCCGCGCGCCTTGATGTGGTCGATGACCTCCTTGTTGCCCAGCAGGTAGGTGTTCACCGACTCGAAGGTCTCGAAGTCCCGAGGCCCGGCGTGGGTGGGGGAGAAGGACCGGGTGTGCGCGCCGTCGAAGCTGTCGAAGTAGGTGACGTACTCAAACCCGCTCACCCAGTCGTCGATACCGAGCAGGTTGTACGGGGTGGGGGAGATGAAGTAGATGGGCTCGGTGTTCTGCCGGAAGTAGCGGTAGACGTCGGACAGGCTCCGCAGGGTGGTGCGGGAGCCGGTCCGCGCGCGGCGTTGGCCCGCCTGTCGTGCGGAGGTGTCGGCCATGGGCGCGGACACTACCGCCGGGGCTGGCGCGCCACGGCGGTATCAGGCGATCAGCAGCCCCGG
>Ga0075030_100004619_pt1 | contig 12438 bp, 8 predicted proteins | sample LitLauG_LLR_2012_FD_71393 | JGI IMG/M metagenome (GOLD analysis project Ga0075030, IMG submission 71393) | Freshwater sediment microbial communities from Pennsylvania, USA - Little Laurel Run_MetaG_LLR_2012 | ecosystem: Environmental > Aquatic > Freshwater > Creek > Sediment | place: USA... | reverse complement strand
ATGTTGGCGATTGGGGAGCCCTGAACCTTCGAAGCTACTCCCAATCTAAAATTGGTCCGACCACAATACCACTGAACCAAAGCCGTTCGTCAAGAGCAAAGTTTTTTAATTCTTGACTGTTGCAATCTCGTAGTGGTACAGATGTCGGACCATTGGTTTGGAGGTCGTTCATGCGTGCTGCCCCTCGAAGTGCAGTCATGTTTGCGATTTGCTGTTTCACCGCCTCCCTATTGGCTCAGACGACGACCGGCCGGATCCTCGGGACGGTCCGGGATCAATCCGGGGCCGCGGTTGCTGGCGCCGGCATTGAAGTGACGGATGTGCAACGCGGCACCAGTCGCAACACCACCACCGATGCAACGGGCAACTATCTGTTCTCTACCTTGCCTCCCGGCACCTATTCGATCCGCGCCGAGGCGAAGGCCTTCAAAAGCGTCACTCGCACTGGAATTGAGCTCCAGGTTGCCACCGACGCCCACGTTGACCTGACGGTCTCTCCAGGAGATGTGAAAGAGACGGTTGTCGTCAGTGGAGACATTCCCCTGATCAACACCACATCAGCGACGCTGGGGGGAACCCTGAGCAATCAGGAAATCAATGATCTTCCACTTAACGGACGTAATTATGAAAACCTGCTGCAGTTGCGGCCAGGGGTGATGCGATACCCGGGAGGCGGATTCTCTACCACGAGCACGAACGGTTTGCGGGCGGAAGACAATGCCTACCTCGTGGAAGGTCTTTACAACAGCGAACCCTTCTCCGGCCAGGACATTGTGAACGGATCGGGCGTGGTCGGAGACTCGGCGACCATCCTGCCCATTGACGCGATTCAAGAATTCAATATTCAAGAAAACTCTCCGGCGGAGTATGGCTGGAAACCCGGCGCCATCGTTAATGTTGGGTTGAAATCCGGCACCAACAAAATCCACGGCACCGCGTTTGCATTCGGCCGCGACGGAGCCATGGATGCGCGCAACTATTTCAACTGTGCCAGCAATCCGTGCGCATTTGGTCAGAGTCCAGCACCAAAGGTGGCGCGCAGCCTGGAACAGTTCGGTGGCAGCCTGGGTGGCGCCATCATCAAGGACAAAGCGTTTTTCTTCGGCGCATACGAGGGTCAGCGGTACGATATCGGCAACTCGTATGGGGGTGTCAGCAGCCCTTCGATGGTGTCGCTGCCCGTCCCAGCGACGGGCCCCAATTGCACCTCTCCCCTCGTGGTGGGCGACTGTGGTGGCAGTATTCCGAATGCGATTGCAGATCTGCTGGCGAATGGCTACACCCCGGCTACGATCAGCCATGCCAGCCAGTTAATCTCGGGCTGCACAGTTTCGGGCACCGGCGCGGTTACGTGTAGTGGTAGTGGTTTCCCCATCAATAACAATCCGACGATCAACATCGTGAACGGATTCCCCAACCAAGTTGGCGTCGACAATCTGATTGCCAAGGTGGATTACAACTTCAACCCGCGCAGCACCGTAAGCGGAATGTACTTTTACGGAAACAATAACGGAACGGTAGAGGATTTTCCGGAGCTACAGTCCTTCTGGCGTTCCCAGATTCATACTCGTGCCCAGGTGGTGGGAGGCAACTGGATCTGGACTCCCAATTCGCGCTGGGTAAATGAAGCCAGGGTCGGCTACAACCGCCTCTACCAACCCACCCTTCCCGGCGACTTGAATACGCCGGCGTCGACTTACGGTCTCACCACGGGTGTGAGCGGCCCGTACACGGGCGGCCTTCCCCGTATCGGCTTTGCCGGAGCCTTCGTGCCTGGGTTGGGTGCCTTCAAGTGGCCGAAATTCCAGGGACCAGATACTAGAATCCAATTCATTGACCATGTCTCTTACACGGCCGGAAAGAATGCCTTCAAGTTCGGTGGCGAGCTGCATCGTAACGAAGTTGACGGCGGCGCTTTTGGCAACGCGCGGGGAAGCATCACATTCGTGGGTGGCAACGCGATACCAGCGGGCGCAGGCTCGACGGCGCTGGAGGATTTTTTCGCCGGCCTGCCCCTAAAGGCATCGGTGCAAACTGGCGATCCCCGCCGGCAAATCCACAACTGGTCCTACGCGGCGTTCGCCCAAGATGACTTCCGGGCGACGGAGACTCTGACGGTCAACTTTGGCGTGCGCTACGAGTTCAGTTCGGTCATCAAGGAAGCGCACAACCAGTTGGGCAACTTCGATCCCAATTCGACGACTGGAATGATTCAGGTCGGAATTAACGGTGTCAACAGTCCCTACAATCCCGACCACACCAACTTCGGCCCACGGTTTGGTTTTGCTTGGGATGTCACTGGCAAGGGCAGCACAGTGGTGCGGGGCGGCGTTGGACTGATGTACGAGTCCATAAATTGGGAATCGTTCCTCGCCTTCAACAACAGCTTCGGGCTCGGCAATGTTCCTACCGGCGCCGTCATATCAGGTACGGGCACCGCCAATCAGAAATCTGCTGGAGGCACCATAACGGCCGGGAATCTCGCAATCTCGCCTGCCGTTATTCCTCCGTGGGACAGCGCTATGCCGCTGTATGGCAACGTCAGTGGCACCACCATCAATTGCGATCCTGTTACGCGTCCCCTCGGTGGCCTTGGATCGGGTGCGTGCCCAATTATGAGCGTGGCTCGCAACCTGACCACGCCCTACGTCTGGAACTGGAGCCTGAACGTCCAGCATGCGTTTAGTTCGAGTCTTTCGCTGGAGTTGGCTTACATCGGCAATCGCGGTACGAATTTGACGGGCATTCGGGACATCAACCAGGAGACGCCGGGCACCGACAGTGAGGCTACCCGGCCATTCACGGCCAACAATCAGTTCCCTTTCCTGGCCCAGATCTTTCAGATGGGGAACGTCTACCGCTCCAACTACAACGGCCTACAGGCCACGCTGAATGCAAGGAACTACCACGGGCTCAGTATGGTCGCCGGGTACACCTACTCCCATGCGTTGGATGACGTGGGCGCCAACTGGGATTTCGGCGCGGGATACGGGTTGCCACAGGATTCCACCAACGTCGCGGCGGAGTACGGCAACAGCGATTTCGACATTCGCCATCGCCTGACGCTATCCCTCACCTATGCCATCCCCGGAAAGAAGGGCTTCGGCCAGATGATGGAAGGCTGGGAGATCAACAGCATTGCCACGATTCAAAGCTCGCAACCCTGGGGAGCGATTGACTTGACCACCGATCTTACCGGCCTGGGGGGCCTTCCGGTCAGTCCTCCACAACAGACGCCCATGCGCTGGGACTTCTTTGGCAACCCCTCCGACTTCAAGTCTGGATCAACGCCTCTCCCGTTTTTTCCCAATACCAGCAATCCGGCCTGCGTAGCCAAGGCCACAACTCCTGGCATGCTGGCCGCGCTCGGGACATGGGGTTGCTATGCCAAGGGCAACTCCCTCATGATCCCACCGGCCTACGGTACATTCGGTACGATGAGGCGCAATCTCTTCCCCGATGCTGCTTTTCGTAATCTGGATTTCTCGCTGGCCAAGAACTTCCACTTCGGAGAGCGGTTGCGTGCCCAGTTCCGTGCGGAGTTCTTCAACATACTGAACCACCCGAATTTTGCTAACCCCTATGGCGGACAGAACGGCTACGGTAACAACGATCCTGGTGTACCGGGATTCGGTTGCGGATGTGTGACGCCGGATGTTGCTGCCGCCAATCCTGCTGTGGGTTCAGGGGGACCGCGCTCGATCCAGTTGGGGCTGAAGTTGACGTTCTAGCAGATTAGTTGGGTGAAGCGTTAAGGCTGGACGAAACTGCGTCCAGCCTTTTCTATAGGCGACTTGTTTAAGACGAGCAGAAAGGTATGGCTAGCCCATGAGAGTGAAAAACCTAATTTCCTCAGCAATTCTTTCTTTGGTAGCTGCTGCTCTCTTTTCTTTCGCGGCATTTGCTCAAGGGGTGGAGAAGCAAGAGCGCACGATTGAAGAGATCAAGACCGAAGCCGTGCACCGTGCCGAAGTCGGCCAGTACCCGCTCATCGGTCTTGATCCTGCCGACGTTCGAGAGGCTCTCTCCCATGTTCAGACGAAGGACAAAGATGAGTGGGCATCTGCTTTCATCCGAGTCGCAGACCGCTATTCTGATGAAGCGAAGGCGCTAGAGAAAACCGATCCAAAGAAGGCTGACGCCGACTACATTCGTGCCTGGCGGCTGTATTCGTTCGGACGCTGGCCGATTCCAGCCTCTCCCGAAAAGCAACGATCTTATGAGAAAGCGCTCGCGGCTTTCCAGGCACATGCCAAGTTTTATGATCCGCCGCTGGAGGTTGTGCACATTCCTTTCGAAAGCAAAGAGATCATCGGTTACCTGCGTCTGCCCAAGAATACTCCGGGGCCAGTTCCGCTGGTAATTGCCGTGAACGGTCTGGACAGCCGCAAGGAGGACCTAGCCGAGAGTTTCTCGGCGATACTGCCATTCGGAATCGGCTATCTCGCCGTGGATGGGCCGGGTACAGGGCAGTGTCCGATCAAGGCCAGTGTGAATGCCGATCGTATGCTTTCTCGCGTTCTGGATTACATAGCGACGCGGCCCGAGATCGATAAGAGCCGCGTGGCACTGCATGGCGTCAGCTGGGGAGCCTACTGGGCCACCAAGATGGCGATCGTCGAGCGGGCTCGGCTCCGGGGGGCGAGCGCGCAGTCTCCGCCGGTGGACAAGTTTTTCCAGAAGGACTTCCTGATGCACTCGCTCATGGGAAATCGGGAATATCTTTTCGATCAAATTCCGGCTCTCATGAATATCCTCGACGAAGTGCACACGCTGGATGAGATGGCCGACTACCTACCGAAGATGTCGCTGTTGCAGCAACAACTGTTGGGCAAGCCGATGGCACCCATGCTCATACTTGCCGGCGTCAACGACACGCAGGTTCCCCTCGACGACATCTACCTCCTGCTGAGCAAGGGAGACGTGCCGAAAGAGGCGTGGATCAACCCAAGCGGCGGACACCTCGGCAGACAGGTCGGAGTGTGGCCTGACCCCCGAATTTTCAAGGAAGTCATTATCCCGTGGCTGGTTAAGACTTTAAAAACGCCCGGCAACTAGTCACAGTTTGAAACCCAATCTCATGAAGATACCGACTAGCCCGGCAACGCAGCCGATACCTGGTCAAAGGAAGCCTAGCGTGAAACGTCCGTTTTATTTCTCGCTGTGGGCACAGGTGACGTTCGCCATGATCGCGGCAGTGGCGCTGGGCTATCTCAGTCCAGCGCACGCCGTGGCCATGAAGCCGCTGGGAGATGCCTTCATCCGGCTGATTTCGATGATCATCACCGTGATCATCTTTTGCACCGTGGTCACCGGAATCGCGGGTATGCAGGACCTGAGGAAAGTCGGCCGAGTGGGCGGGAAGGCCTTGCTCTATTTTGAGATCGTTTCCACGATCGCCCTTGTCTTGGGACTCGCAGCCGGGAACCTGATTCGTCCCGGAGCCGCACTCCACGCGGATGCTGCTTCTTTGGATACGAGTGCGGTCTCCGAGTATGCCGGTCAAGCGAAGGCGCAGAGCACAACATCTTTCTTGCTACACATCGTTCCCACAACCGTGGTGGATGCTTTTGCCAGGGGCGACATCCTGCAGGTGGTTTTTGTTTCGATTCTCTTTGGAATTGCATTGTCGGCGGCAGGAGCGCGCGCCAAAGTCTTGCTCGATGTCCTCGAGGCCCTCACCCAGACGGTATTCCGCGTGGTCAACATCCTAATGCGCTTTGCTCCGCTTGGCGCTTTCGGAGCTATGGCTTTCACGGTTGGAAAATATGGACTGGGGTCGCTGGGTCCGCTGGTGAAACTGGTGGCTACGTTTTATGTGACTTCCATTCTTTTTGTGCTTCTCGTTCTTGGCGCGATCGCATGGGCTGCAGGTTTCAGCTTGATCAAGTTCCTGGCGTACATCAAAGAGGAGATCCTTCTGGTGCTGGCGACCAGTTCATCCGAGACTGCATTGCCGTCCCTCATGGAGAGACTGGAGAAGCTTGGATGCTCACGATCCCTGGTGGGACTGGTAGTGCCTACCGGGTATACGTTCAATACCGATGGCAGCAGCTTATACATGAGTCTGGCCGCTCTGTTTGTGGCCCAAGCCACCGGGACGCCGCTGACACTGTTGCAACAACTGACAATCCTATCTGTGGCGATTCTCACGTCGAAAGGTGCGAGCGGAGTGCAAGGAGCCGGATTCATCGCCTTGGTAGCGACGTTGTCTGTGATCCCGACCATCCCGGTGGCCGGCATGGCGCTGATCTTAGGAATCGATCGATTCATGAGCATGGGCCGCGCGTCGGTCAACATGATCGGCAACGGCGTGGCTACTCTCGTGATCGCTCGCTGGGAGAACGAGTTGGAGAAGGGCGATCTGCAGGCTCGACTGCGATCCTAAAGCTCTGGCGGTGTTTAGGGCTTCGATGTACCGGAATAGACTTGGGCAATAGCTCTTGCCAGTTGTTCGGCCTGGAATTGAGAGTCGTCCGGTGCGTTCACAGCGTTTCCGCGGTGCAATATACCAACATAAACCGCGTTATACGGTTCATCCCCCAGGTTCTCTACCTTGTGCTTGAAGGGGGGAAACCAACGCGTCTCACCGGTCTTTGAATACACCTCGGTCACCTTGCCGTTCTGATCGGTGAAGCGGAGATGCCCGCCTGTGATGACGACCACCACGCCGCCCGGATGATCGTGCATCTCTGATTTTTCGTGTGGGCCGTAATGGACGGCGACCACCTGCACGTATTCATTCTCAAAGTTCAGCTTGTAGTGTTTAGGCTCGACCTTGGTAGGGTCCTGTGCTCGCGCTGCCGATACCAGGGCACAAGTCAGAAGAAACAGTACCAACACCCTGCGCCTCATGTGCTCTCTCCCCAAGAAACAACAGATCAAGAGCAACGCTATCTGCAGGAACTGTCGCTGTCAACGTCGTTAGAAGCGGTGACCCATACTTATCAATTGGAAGACTGCCGACGAGTCGCCTATTTTCCCTCAATTCGACTGATGAATAGCTTTAGAAAACGATCGGCGTCCGACGCCAAAGCGACCTTGGCATTCGGTTTCAGATAGTCAAAGCCCTCAATCACGTAACGGTCGCCACGCAGAACATTTCGCTCGTTGTATCCCATACGGTTGGCAACTGTCTCCCCGCGGGTGAACTCGCCCTTGGTTTCGACGTCGACGTGCATTTCCTTAAGGGTAACAAGGCTTGAATCGAGTGCGGTACCCACCGCGAGCGGGTCATACATTGCAGCGCCGGCATAGCCCGCTTTCTCGCTGCGTGTGAGGTAGAAATCCGCCAATTTGTAAATGAAAGCGCTCTGCAGACCGGTTCCAGATTTTAGGCCGGCAAGATATTGGCGCGTCATAAGAGTGCGTTCGCCTACATCCGAACCGATCATCGTGACGGTCCATCCTGCGCTGAAAACGATCTTAGCCGCCTCCGGATCGTTGTAGATATTGGCTTCCGCTGCACCATTGACATTCCCGCCCGAGATCGAACCACCCATAATGACAATGTCTTTCACCAGCGGAACGATGGATGGATCTTTGGAAACGGCGAGTGCGATGTTGGTGAGAGGGCCAATTGGAATCAGAGTGACTTCACGCGGGTATCGGTGGATCAACTCAATGATCAAGTCGGGGCCAAACCTGGCGTCTGACTTGCATTTCGACGCAGGCAACTCGATGTCGGCCAGGCCGTTCTGACCATGCCACAATTCCGCCGTGATCAGCTTCTGGGCGAGCGGATGCTGCGCGCCGCCCGCGACCATCACGTCGCAACGATCGGCAAGGGAAACGAGTTTGAGGGCGTTCTCCAGTCCTTGTTTTGCGGTGACGTTGCCAGGAACGACGGTTAGCGCCTCGACCTTGAATTCGGGCGAATTAAGCGCCAGCAGGATGGCCATCGCGTCGTCAGCGCCTGGGTCCGTATCGATGATTACCCGACGTGGCAATGATTGCGCCGCTGCCGTTGTGGCGAGCCCGCTGATGGCGGTCCAGAGAAGAAATGTGCGGAAGCGGTTCACGTTCGCTCCTTTCAGATCTTTTGATAATACTTGCTTAAAGCAGCATGCCCGCGATGGACGCCGAGATGAGGTTTGCCATGGTCCCCGCCAGCATCGCACGAAGGCCAAGACGTGCCAACTCGCCTCTCTTGTTAGGAGCGAGTGCGCCGATGCCGCCAACCTGGATGCCAATCGAACTGAGATTGGCGAAGCCGCAGAGAGCAAAGGTGGCGATGGTGAACGATCGTGGGTCAAGGGTGGCACGCTGGGGGCCCAGCATGGAGTAGGCGACCAATTCATTGAGTGCGGTGCGTGTACCCAGAAGGTTCCCGATGGCCGCGCAGTCGTGCCACGGCACCCCGATGACCCAGGCAATCGGCGCGAACAGGGCGCCGAAGATTGTCTGTAGACTCTGCGGAAACCAACCCGCACCGTGTGAAGCGAGCCAGTTGTGGGTGGCGCCCAGCACACCATTCAGCAAAGCCACAAGGGCTAAAAACGAAATCAACATAGCCGCGATGTTCAGCGCAAGATGCAGTCCGTCAGTAGTGCCGCGCGCGATCGCGCCGATTAAGTTCTCCGACTTACTTTCTTCCTCGCTCTCTGCACTCATCACGACTTTGCCGGCAGTGCGGGACTGCTCGGTTTCGGGGACAATCATTTTCGCCATGAGGAGAGTACCGGGTGCGGTCATGATGACCGCGCTCAAAAGATGCTTTGGATCAATCCCGTACCCGATGTATGCCGCCATGATTCCGCCGGAAACGTGCGCCATCCCGCTGGTCATGACCGTCATCAGCTCCGAACGCGTAAGGTCGGGCAGAAATGGACGGATAGTGAGCGGGGCCTCAGTTTGACCCATGAAAATGCTAGCGGCCACGTTCAGCGATTCGGCGCCACTTGCGCCCATAACGCGGGTCATCACCCAGGCCGCCGCTCGGATGATGATCTGCATGATGCCAAGGTGGTACAAAACTGCGAAGAATGCGGCGATAAAGATCACCGTGGGCAGCACCCCGAAGGCAAAATAACCCAGCTGCGATCCCGGGTTGCTGAGATCGCCAAAAACAAAATGCGATCCTATGGCCGCGTAGCTCAGGAGCTTCGAGACGCCATCTCCGGCCTTCTGGAACAGGGCGCGTCCAGCGTCGATCTTCAGCACAAATACAGCGAAAGCAAACTGCAGACCGAGCCCCCAGGCGATTGTCTTGAGCCGAATAGCGCGGCGGTTGGTGGAGAGAGCATAGGCGATAGAAAGCATTGTGAGAATGCCTAGAATTCCCCTGAAGTGTCCCATTCAGTGTGTCCCTCCGGACATTCCAAGTACACGTCGAACCAAGGGCTTGGCGGCCGCGGCAGGTGCGTCCGAAATGCCAAAGCTGTCTAACAGAATTCTTCGAGTCCGCTGCGCGCGTGACGCATCGTTGTAGTGGACGATGGCAAGAGGTTCATCTTTGGACACTGTGTCGCCGAGTTTCTTGTGTAGGACGATACCAACCGCGGGATCTACCGAGTCTTCCTTCCGCTCTCTGCCACCGCCAAGGACCACGCAAGCGGTTCCAACTTGCTCGCAGTCAAAAGAAGAAAGGAATCCAGCTCGCGAGCTGCGTACTTCCATCGAGCCTTGCGCTTTTGGGAGCCTTGTCAGGTCATCGATCGCGCGAGGGTCTCCGCCCTGAAGTTGAATCATTTGCTTAAACTTCTCAAAGGCTTTGCCGCTAGCGATTAATTGCTCATAGCGTTGCTTGCCGGCCTCGATGCTGGCTGCCGCTCCACCCAGAAAGAGCATCCAGCCTGCCAGTTCAGCGCAGAGTTCGCGAAGATCCTGAGGGCCCGCGCCCTTCAGAATGTCCACACATTCCACAACTTCGAGCGAGTTGCCAACCATGCGGCCGAGCGGCTGGTTCATGTCGGTGATCAGCGCGACCACCTGTTTGCCCATGCGTTGCCCGGTCTCGACCATGAGCTCGGCAAGGAAGACCGCGTCTTCCTCTTTCTTCATAAATGCGCCGGAGCCAGTTTTCACGTCGAGGACCAGAGCGTCGATGCCCTCGGCGAGCTTCTTGCTCATGATCGAGGCACAGATCAGATACGGACTCTCAACAGTCCCGGTAACGTCGCGCAAGGCGTAGAGCTTGCGGTCCGCCGGAGCAATCTGAGGCGTTTGGCCAATCATGGCACAGCCACAGGTTTCCAGCACACGACGAAAATCGGCGGTCGACAGATTCACGTTGAACCCTGGGATGGATTCGAGCTTGTCGAGGGTTCCGCCGGTGTGGCCGAGCCCGCGTCCGCTGATCATGGGGACAGCCACCCCCGCCGCTGCGGCCGCCGGCGCAAGAATTAGCGACGTCTTGTCTCCGACTCCGCCGGTCGAGTGCTTGTCCACTTTCTTTGCAGGGATTGAAGAGAAGTCCAGAACATCACCCGAATGCAACATCGAATCGGTCAGGACGGCAGTCTCGGCGCGGGTCATTCCGCGCAGAACCACCGCCATCAGCCACGCGGATATTTGATAGTCGGGAACTTCATCGCGCGTGTAGCTGGCCACCAGCCATTGGATCTCCGCGGACGACAGCTCTGTGCCGTCGCGTTTCTTGCGAATCAAGTCGACGGCACGGAATCCAGTCGCTGCGGCAGCCTGGTGTTGGCTCACTTGAGGCGAAACCCTTCCGGCAGAAGCTCAGTGATGTGAGATTGAGCTGGCCCCTGCTTGGCCTGATAAAAAACGACCGCGTCCGGGCCGAATTCGTAAATGACCTGTCGGCAGGCCCCGCACGGGGAGCAGGCAACGCCCTTGGCATTGGTAACCGCGACCGCTTTGATCTCCAGCTTGGGGCCGTTTTCCGAGACGGCAGAGAAAATCGCAGTTCGCTCGGCACAATTCGACATGCCGTAGGACGCGTTCTCGACGTTGCAGCCAACAAACACCTTTCCCGTGGCCGTGAGGATGGCAGCTCCGACGCGGAAATCAGAATAAGGAGCGTACGCGTTTCTCATGGCTGCCTTGGCGGCTTTGGTCAGTCGGGTTCGAACCGCCCTCAAGTCTGTGCGCATATATATTGAGCGAAACGCCGTGCGGCATTGTAAACCTTAGACGGCATCAAACGCACGGACCGTTCCACATCACAAACCCCGATTTTGTTCGGCGTGCTATTTCCGCTGCGAAAGGGCTGCAGTAAGGCGGTCAGCGGTCGTGTCTTCCTGTTTTGCACGGTCCGGTCTGCTGGACAACCGATAAATGTCGGCCATCTCGCGGTGAGGCAGCGGCTCCACCGACCGCACACCCGCGGCTTCTTGCAGCAGAGTCAAAGCTTCCGAATACTGACGGGCAGCTTTGTCTTTGCGGGCCAGCATAATGCATGCCTCAAACAACATGTCGCCCGTCGCAGCATCCTGTTGATTGATCTCGTATGCACGATGGAGGGCCCTGTAGGCTTCTTCGGTTGCTCCTAGTTGCATTTGGATTGCTCCGTAAAGTGAATTGACTTGAAACAAGTCGGGCCAGCGTTGGATCGCCGGAGCAAGGGCATTTTTCGCATCCTCGTAATGCTTCAGCTGGTAATTGGCTAGAGCAAGGTTGTATTGCATCTGCGGTGATTGTGGCGACAGTTCTGCTGCGCGGGTCAGCGGCTTGATCGCCGATTCCAGGTCCCCATGTTGCGCGTAGATGGTTCCCAACTCAGTCAGCTTGTCGGCATCGTCCGCGTCGTAAAGCTGATCACAGAGTTTGCGAGCGTCTTCGCGCGGCCCGTGATCCAGCTTTTGGGCGCACTCATTGCGAAGCCGGCTGGTGTCGTCCTCGCGTCGTCGAATGTCTTCGGCCAGAGTAGCTGCGGTCTGAGCTTCCTCGTTGCGTCCCTCTTTCCGATAGACCACCGAGAGTTGATAGGGAACGCGGGCATCTCGCGGCAAATCGTGGGCTGCTTTGTCGAGCCATTTCTCCGCAGATGTCCAGTCCTCAAGCTTGGAGTATGCAAATCCAAGATAGTAGGACGTATCTGGAAATGGCGGTGCTATCGCCGCCTGCGTGAGGTTGCGGACGGCTCCCTTGAAGTTTCGTTCCTCGATGTCAACCCTGCCCAGATAGTAGGAAACGTTTGGATGGCTTCCGGTTTCCCTCTGAACAGTCTCGAGCTCGCGTCGAGCTTCCGCATGCTTGTGCAGTTCGAACTGGGCGACGGCCATGGGAAAGCGCGCGCGCAGGGCCAGTTTTGGATCTATTCGGAGAGCCGCCGCGAATTCATCGATCGCGGCTTCATATCGGTCCTGCCGTAGGGCTTCGTAGCCTTTGCCAAGGTGCTCATCGGTCTTAGTGGCTGAAAAAGCTGCACTCGCTGGTTGGCGCGCTTGCGCAAGAGTGCCGGTCGGTACGGCTAGCGGTACAAGAAACGTCGTAATCAGTCCAATGCCAGCGTGTATGGTTCTGGTCATGCCC
>Ga0075030_100004618_pt1 | contig 12439 bp, 9 predicted proteins | sample LitLauG_LLR_2012_FD_71393 | JGI IMG/M metagenome (GOLD analysis project Ga0075030, IMG submission 71393) | Freshwater sediment microbial communities from Pennsylvania, USA - Little Laurel Run_MetaG_LLR_2012 | ecosystem: Environmental > Aquatic > Freshwater > Creek > Sediment | place: USA... | reverse complement strand
CTTTGCTGTCAGCAGTAACGATCTGGACGGGCAGCATCAGGTCATTTATTTTTTTTTCCAGCATTTTCATGAAGGTCACAATGGTAATAAATTTTGCCGTTCCCCCGGGCATTTCTCTTTGAATAGCACTGCGGAAATAGGGTCATAATTGTTGGGACCGGTGAACGCAAACCTTCAGCAAGCTGGGCTGAAATGGAGGTCCGGTCCATTTTTTCGAAACCGGTATTGCAAGCCTTGACTACTTTTTCTTTGGCGAGCGCTGCGCAATGGCAATGGCATGCGCTCAAATTAACAGCAGGGAGGTGACACGCGCTTACATGATGATTTCAAATTATTGAATTTTTTCATAAGACAGCCACGCCACTTTCGCTGGCAATGATAGCCTTATGAGCCATTTTGTAAAACAAAGATGTTTCTACAATTCCCGGAATATTCTTTAGTAATGGATTTATCCCGGAAAGTTCAGGCCAACTGCCAAAAAAAAGGTCCAGTAAATAATTGCCATTATCCGTGATAACAGGTCCATCTTTTTTTTCGCTGCTTCGTAAAGAGATTACGATGCCAGGAAATAGTCGCTCAATAGAAAACGAAACAAACGATCGGGCCTGTGGCAGTATTTCAATCACCAGTGGATATTTGACGTCAAAAGTTTTTACGAGTTTGGAACCATCGCCCACAAGCACAAATTGGCGGGCCATCGCTGCCAGCAATTTCTCCTGGGTATGGATGCCACCCCCACTTTTCAAGGCAGACAGTTCGTGGTCCAGCAGATCACAACCATCGAAATAAATGTCGATTTCCTGACAGCTTTGGACGTCCAACAAATCCAAGTTCGCAGCTACCAGCAATTGCTTGGTTGTGAATGAGGAAGTAACCATTTTGACCGCGAGTCCTTCGGTGGTTTTCTCTTTCAAAAATGCAGCTACATAAGCCATCGTTGACCCGGCTCCAAGACCAACAATATCATGGTCCTTAATTAAGGAAACAGCCCGGGCTGCGGCTTGTTGCTTCAAATTCATTTTCAAACCATTTTTTTCGTAATATATGCGATTCCAAAGTGAACAAGATGATCCAAGGCAATAATAGAGTGACTATGCTCACTTCCTCGGTTACTCACCTTCCTGGCCGGCGCGGTCCGGATTTTTTCATTGGGACAGTCAACCAAAGCCACGTTTCTTTTTATTGCCGGAAAATCCCGGAATGGTTAGGAATCCGTAAAATCCACGGTGCGCCTTTCCTGGTGGCTTTGGAGGGCCAATTCAATAATTCGAATATTATTTCTTGCCTGTATAGGGGTTACTATCAGTTGTTCGTCCGCGGTGACAGCGTTGAATATATTTTGATAATAGGCGACGTAATCTCCTCTTTCACTTTCAACCCTTCCGACAAAATGCTGTCCGTTTACGTCTGTATTAAGGGTGCCCCAAAGGGAGGAGGGCTCCTGGCCCCAGTTACTTCTCGTCTTGGGAGAATACCCAGCCTTCAGGGCCTCTTCCTGCACGTCAAGGCCGTATTTCACAAATGACCCGTTGCGCCCCAGTAATATAAACCTGGGTAAGGGTTCCCTCACGAGCATCCCGGCTTTTAAAGACACTTTCACCCCGGGATATTGCAATATGACTTCAAAGTTATCAATTGTCTTCCCGCCCTTTCTTTGCACCGTAAGGAAAGAACTAACTGCCTCGGGTAGCCCAAACAAAGCCTGCGCCTGGTCAATAAGGTGCGCTCCTAAATCAAACAATATACCCGCACCAGGCGTATCCTCTTCTCTCCATGCATTCGGTTTCAGGAAGTTTCTAAAGCGATCGTACCGGCTTTCCATTTCACAGAGATCTCCCAAAAGGCCATTACGGATCATTTTTTGGACCGTATAAAAGTCACTGTCGAAGCGGCGGCTTTGAAAAACGGATAACACCAATTTTCGCGCTGCGGCAAATCTGATCAGCGCATCAGCCTCTGCAGTTGTAATCGTAAAAGGCTTGTCCACTACCACATGTTTCCCGGCTTCCAACGCCTGCATCGCAAGGGGGAAATGCGAATCATTAGGGGTCGTAATGACCACCAGGTTGATCGCAGTATCCTGCAAAATTTCTTCCGAAGAAGCCACAATTTGCGCCTGAGGATAGGAGGCCCTTGCAGCAGCGACCTGGTCAGGTTTTACCGCCCTAATTTTTGCCAGTTGCAAACCATTTACCATAGTAAGTACCGGTGCGTGAAATATCTGGCCCCCCACACCAAATCCAATCAATCCCACCTGAATCTTTTTTTCCATGTATCGAGTATTAAAGGCTAAAGATAGTTTGATAATCCGTCATTGCTAACAGGGAACATCCGCCCTGGCAGAACAATTATTCCTCTCCGCCCGACTGCAACCTTTTGACACAATTAGCCAATGCCCGGAAGTTATGATAGGCGCCCTTCCAGATATGTCCTTTTAAGGCAGTTTTAAATTGAGGTTCCCCGTCCAGTCCTTCTTCATACCAGTCACCATTTACCGGATCTATAAGATAGGTCTCAATGTATTTCCACTGGCGAATGAATTTGTCGAAGTAATGCATCGTGTCGGCGGGAAACCTGTCCGCCATTAATAATAGGGTGTTGAGGCCTTCGGCCTGGGCCCACCAATTCTTGCTGGCAAGCAAGATAGTGATCGTGTCCTCCCCTTTGAAATAATACCCCTCGTCATAAAAGCCTCCCAGTTGTTTGTCCCAGCCAGCTTGAAGGGCGTGGTCCAGCATTTTCTTTCCGACAAGCAGCGTGAGGGTATCGTTCTTCCATCCAAGGGTATGGGATGCCTCCAGCATCAGATACGTCGTTTCAATGTCATGGCCGAAGGAAACATGATCTAAGTATTTATGGGCGAGAATATAATCCCTGGAGGAATCCCTGAATGAAATGGGTGTCCAGTCCGGCTTAAAATAGAGTCTTAGATATCCCTTATTTGTAACTATTTTATCTCTTATGAGCTGCAACATTTCCTGTAAACGCAGGCGAACTAATGGTTCCGGCCAAATCTTATACAACGCCGTAAAAGCTTCCAGTAAATGAATAGAGGAATTTTGATCTTTATAACCAATGTCCGACCGATCGGGGACACCCTGGTCGCGCTGCATGGGTTTTCCGTCCCGCTCCAGATACTGGAAATACCCACCATCAATTGGATCGTGGCTGTGATCTTCCAGCCATAAGAATGCCTTTTTTGCCAGGTTTAAAGCAGCGGTGTCACCGGAGGCTTCGTAATAAGCCGACAATCCATAAATGGCAAAGGCGTTACCGTAGGCTTCTTTCCGTGCATTCAAATTCGGGAGGACCAGCCCTTTTCTATCCACCAGGTCATAAAATCCACCGTAGGTCTTATCCCACATGATATCGCGAAGAAACTGGAAGCCTCCCCTGGCACACTGAAGGTAATATGGGACATGGGGGTATAAATGCGCAGCCCGGGCAGTTGTCCAGGTGTGCCTCGCCTGAGTCACAATAAATTTATCCTGCGGCCCCGTAGGTCTAAAATCGTAGGTGAAGGTGGAAAGAAACCCACCGTAGAGCGTGTCGGCAGATTGCGGGTACCATTTGTTGAGCAATTGCGTCTCGACGCTATTTTCCATTTTTCGAGCCAGCTGGTTGCGCTCCTCCGTATTGGAGATTTGGGCTAACAAAGAATTTCTGAAACCCATAGAAACAACCACAACAAAAATGAGCAAATATTCCCTTTTCATAGCCCAATAATTATTTCAACAAAAATGATCGTCGCCTTCACCTCAAATCTCCCCAGAGTTTCCGGTGCAACCTTGCCTTGCAATGGCGCTGCCATTGCATGAATTTAGTTTGAACCATGAAATTCTTGTCAAATGATCCTGCTAAGCTGCACCGACGAACATGTAAGATCGAATTCTATTCCTCCCATCCCAACTTTTACCGCTTGTTTAAAATGTGGTCAGCCGCCAGCACAAGGAATAAGTAGTCCGTCGTCCCGCCTCCTAACACGTATTCCGTTTGCTGCCAAAGGAAAGGCCAGTTCAGCAGCTCCGGAAAATCCGGTCTAATCAATGCGGTACCCGACACAATGCCACCGGGGATGTAGGTCCAGTCGGCCCTGTTAAAACCGTAGGCGGTCGTGACGGAATTGGCACCCACACCCGAAGCAAAGGAAGCCGTATTATTTCCAGGGTGACAACCTAAAATAAAATTCATCGCTTTGAGCAAGTAATCCGCAGGGAAAATGTCCGGTAAGTCCTTATGCAAAAAATACTGGTGAAAACCGAAATTTTGGATGCCCCAGCCAGCGCCCCATATATTGGGTTCGTAAGGAACTCCGTAGGGTGTTTCCTTTCCCTCTTTTACCATTACTGCGAAATATTTTCTGGCAGCAGCGGTGATGACGCTCGTGTATGCCATATCGTTGACATCTTTCAATGACCTGACGGCCATCCATCCCAACCGGCCGAAATTGTCAGCGATAGTAGCCGCATGCGCCCGTAAAAAATCTGCAAACTTTTTTTCGCCCGTTGTTTTCAGCATTTCTACTGCAAGGTCGACACTTGCCACCGGGTTTTTTTCGTTATCACGGTTCCAGAGATCTTCTGCTATTTGGGAAGCTTGCACCGCCAGCGAGTCATTGTACCCTCTCATTGCGCGCGATGCCGCCGCCAGGCAGGCGCCGACTTGTAATTCCCTGGAAGGATTGTCTTCAGTAAATACCCACCTGTCGTCCGGTGTGTCTTCCCGCCCGGATCCGACCGGCGCTACCTGCCCGTCTGCAGCATTTGTATAAATCCGGTTGTCAGTAATATTGGTCGGATCGCCCAAGGTCGTGTATTGTCTTTTCGTCGGCTCAATCATTCCGCGGTAGAGCCTCCCAAGGTTCCGGTATCCTCCCACGATCGATAGCAAGCCATGTTCGATCTGTTCCAGGGCGTCAGGTTTCCCGTCTGGCACTTGTATTTCTACAATATGGTGTTGCTGATCAACGGTCGTGTTATCATATTGCAGTCCAAATTCTTCATAAGCCAGCGCCAGTCCCTGCACTGTTTCGGCCTGGGACTCTACCCGGAGGTCAAAATCCCCTGCATCGTGCCATCCGCCCTCGTTGAGTCCCGGAACATGATCGCCGCCATTGAACGAGGTCAGCGTAGAAGCTCCTTGGATATATCCGTCAAAATGCGTGGAGTCCGTGGGTGCCATCCGCGCGTCATCCATATGACACAGGCCGTGCCAAACGCGGTAATGATCATTTACCCGCATGTGGCACATCTGGATCGGCAGAAAATATTCCAAGGTCGGCTGCCAGACATTCCTTGCATAAACATCGCGGCTGATCTGGAATGGATTTGAGACCTGCCTGCCATATTTAACGATGTACATACCCGGCTTTTCGATCCGTGAAAAATCAAACTGGAGATAATTATACCGTAGAAATTTCCCCCATCGTTTTGGATTTTCAGTGAGGACGGTTTCAAATCCGCCCGATTCTTTTACCCTGAGCAGTGATGCTGGGAGCATTCTGTTGTCGCTGGCATCTAATTCGATTACGGCTGTCTTTTGCTGATTCGGGCAATATCCCACCTGCGAGACCTGCACGACCGGATCGGAGGTCCAGCCATCGACCGCATGCGGAATCACCAGCCACTGTACGGCCCCTTTGGTGGCACCTTTGGCAATTAACGACCGGACTACGAACCATCCATTGTTATGACGGGCTCTCCCGTCTAACAATTCCAAATCTCCGCCATTTTCATTCTCGATAGTCATTTGCTGTGCGTCTGATTCCGGCGCCACTGTCAGTACTTTGCCTTTGGCCATCGGTGTGATTTGCACCTCTCCTTGGTCATCCCTGTAATCAGGGCCATTTTCCTGGCGCGGAAAAATTCCAAACGCGCTATCGAGATACCATGATTTTCCAAAAAGAATGCCCGGAAACAATTCAAAATTGAATCCCACTTTGCCCACCCACGCTTCCGGCAGCGGCTTATCCAGGTCGACAATAATCCGGAACCCCTTTCCCAACGGGGCGACGCGAAGCGTATAATGAATCGTCAAATCCGGATAAATCACCGGATTGAATCCTTTACGATCGACATCTTCATTGGGAAATTGCAGTTCCACGCTTATCTCCTGCTTTGCGGGATTAACAGACCTTTTGCCCACCTTTGGTATCGGTTGCCATTGACCGGGGGTGGGCTCCAGGCGGATGTCGCCGTTAGTTGCCACGCGCCTACCGTTCTGGATGACGCTCACCCCTCCTTGATGTCCTTCGGGGTAATAATCCTGGGCCAGCATCACGTCTACACCCTGGCATTGCAGGTAGCCCTGTTGGTTCAGCGTCATCAGGGCAGGGCGCTTCGGCCGTTGCCCTAAAAGCGGCGAGGTCAGCCAAAATATAGAGAGGCTGGTGAAAAAAAGAAAACCCGGCAATGGTAATTTCATGATCATTTATATGATTTCGAACTTTTGAAGAATTTGTTTATCACAAAAAACTCTAAGGCTTCCTGGTGAACATAACAGGCAACGACACGGGACTATTGACTCGCCAGCGTAGTGTACGCAGCCGCAGCCAGGATAAACCGGGCCTTCCCATTTTCGTTTTTCACCCGCGCCATCTCCCTCATACTGTTGTTACTATCAGTTACCCATACACGAAAGAATGCAACTTTCCCCGGAATGCCCAACATCGTTACGGGTCGGGCGGGACCGTTATTAACCAGTTGAATGGAATAAAGACATCTCGCATTATCACCCAATGCAGCTCCGGAAACATCCACCCCCCTTATTTTCAGTGGCATAGCCCTCAGATCTTTTGGCGTAGACGCCAATTGCTTCAGGTTCCAAAAGCGCTGTGTGGGCCTGAGCACACTCGTGTCACCATATATTCCTCCACCGGCAACCGGGGAATAGTCTGATGTTAACTGCCATTGCAAGATGGATTCCGGCTGGCAGACCGCCAGCAGACGCAGGTATAAACTAATCTCCTTTAAAGCATAGGTCGGCTCCTCAAAAATGGCAGGGTATGCCCAGGCGGCGGCATCAATGCTGCCCTCTCCTACCAACAACGGCAGCCGCAGTCTGGTAGCTGCGTCGGCCCATTTTTGGAGCGTCACAGTATCCCAGCCCCTCCATGAATGAAAAGAAACAGCGCCGATATATCGTCTTGCAGCCGTATCATTGAGTGCCGGCCCAATAAAATCAAACGTATTGGCATCAGAATTATCGCCAAGCAAAATTTTAGTACGCAAACCCCTGGAGACAAAATAAGCGCCCAGGCCCTTGATCAATCGGTCGTGTTCCTCAGCGGTCTGGCGAATGTTGATCCCAAGATCTGATTCATTAAATGAAAAATCGGCAATTTCGACCCCATACTTGTCTTTCAGATATTGAATATAGTCGCCAATGGACGTATATATCTGATCGTACCTGAACGTATCGAGCGCATTTCCCCAAATATGATCCGGCCCGGGCCGAAAATGCAGGGGACCAACGACCGCCCACTGCGGAGGAAACCAGGCAGTAAGAACCAACGGCATCCCGATCTGATACAGGCGCTGCGCCATTTCCATGGACTGCTGCACATGCTTGTTCCATCTTCCGGATTGAGCTGCCGCAATCGGGCTGCTGTCGATGTCGGGTTGCCAAAACATCCACGGCATTTCGACCCGTCCCCATGCAACGCGTAAATTTTTCAGGCAGAAATCTATTACCTCGGGGTCCAATTTTGGATTTTGCAACCGGAAATTTCCTCCTAATCCCGCAAATGGCCGGCCGGGATGCGCCGTATCCACCGAGATGGTGACTGGCCGTTTATCAAGATTACCGGCAGCGGCTATTACAAAATCAACTTTTGCTGCCTCCCCTTTCGCCAGGGCGCTGTCATGAAGCAGCAGGAAGAACCGCATGGATGACCCATTTTCTGTTTGATAAGATATATGAACCGGTTGACCAAAGGTGATCGTCAGCTGACGTTGCAGGGAAATAAAACGAAGGGCCAATGCTTTGGCCTGCAGGTATTTTTTTAATTTCACAGCATCCTGCCTGATAAGAACTGGCCTGAGCCTGTTAATGCCAACACTTCCGTGGGCATAGAATGCAGTTGGAATAGTCAATACAAGATACACCTGGCCGGCCGCAATATCGTCTTTTGCAACAAAGGCCAGATGCACTTGGGCCCTGCCCGGGCCTCCGTCGGCGACTTCTTCGCGCAGGTAGAGGCTGTCCAGGTTGGTCACAACGACCTGTGCCCCTTTTTCCCGGCTATACTTCGGATGTTGCTTTTCTTTGCCTGTCGCGGTAACGGAACTCCAACTGCCGTGCAATAAGGTGACACCCGTTTCGAACTCCATTAATTGTCCATCTATCCTAATACCGGTGATATTTCCCCAGGGTTCCATTTCAGTCTGACCATGAAGCGCCTGGAATGCCACAAGCAATAGTAAAAAAGTGACCCCGTTCTTTAAAAAGTGTTTCTCCATAAAATTACCCGATTTAAGACCGCCTGTCAAAAAAGAGCCGAAGACAAACAAGCACCAAAAACTAATTGACATCAAATGTGGAAATGATCGCAGCAATAAAGTTAACGATGAGAAACCAATATTGGTTTGCTTTGTTTGGTGGTGCTGGCCGGTCCCTGCCGGTTCACTCCCGCAGCAAGACCACTGATCCCTACCAGCAGATATTTGCCTGTCGCGGAAAAGTCTGCATCGACGGTATTTTGCGGAAGATTTCTTCTGTGAGGTGATTGGCGGACGTCCCAAAAAAGAGTAAATTGTGATACCCTTTTTATTCCGGGCAAGGTGAATACCAATCATTCATGACATGCCGGTAGCGACCGTATCGGTGAGGGAGCAACTACCGGATGATCAACGTAAAAAAAGTCGGTTCACCATGAAAATAATAGTTCTGCTGACGGTATTGGTCAGCCTGTTTTTTTTATCTTGTAGAAAAGAAAGCCCGTCTGCAAGCGCTGCCGGCGCCCAGTTGTACCCGCTTACCAAAGGCAATGTATGGATTTATGTGGACAGTTTTTTCGATTACAACGGCGTCTATTACGGGTTAGACACCTTTCCTTTAAAGGTCGCCAATTCCATCGATTTTGCCGGACACACCTACACGCCCATAACCGATCAATACGACGACTCTATCTTCACCCTTCGGTCCGACGACTCTACCGTTTTTTTACTCGAGCCGCCAGCCGAATTATTGGTCTTCCAGTGGCCCCTGGACAGGAGCCAGACTGCAATTGTCAACTCGTACGCGGGAACTTCTTACACCTCGGCGATCTACACCGACCGGGATTCCTCGACAAATTTTCCTTCTTATAGAATTGTAGTTACCCATGACGATGGTTCTTGGACCGGTTACCGCCAGCAGGAAATGTATTTCACCCCAGGAAAAGGAATGATCAAGGGACTGGATTTGTGGAAAACAAGTGATGGAACGATCTATACTTCGGACGCCTACCACCTTATTGCTTATACCTTCCAATAACGTGGTGCGGCCATTCCCTATTTGAGCAGGTGCCTGCCGATCGAAAACAACCGGAAAAAAAATGATCCGGCCGCCCAGAAAAGTTCTTCGCTGACCTATCTTTACTCCCGCAAACTCCAATTCAAATACTACCATGAATTTATCAGGCAATAAGATCTTAATTACCGGCGGCGCCAGTGGCATCGGCCTAGGGCTCGCCGAAAGGTTTACGCGCGAAGGAAATACCGTCATCATTTGCGGGCGACGGGCGGCGGTTTTAGAGGAGGTGCACCAACAATTTCCCGCTATTATCACCAGGGTTTGCGATTTGGCAGTCGAGGCGGAACGCCTGCGGCTTTATGAATGGATCGCCCAAAACCACAGTGACCTCAATGTGCTTGTCAATAACGCCGGAATCCAACAATGGATGAACATCATCGATGAAGATTTTTACCAGCGGGCAAAAGCCGAAATTACGACCAATATTGAGGCCCCCTTGCATCTGACAGCGCTTTTTGCCCAATTACCCGGCTTCACCACAATAATGAATGTCACTTCGGGGTTATCATTTGTCCCACTGGTGAAAGTGCCGGTTTATTGCGCGACAAAAGCATTTTTTCATTCTTTTACATTATCGGCGCAACACCTATTGAAGCCCCATGGTATTGAAGTGATCGAAATTGTGCCACCCGCCCTCAACACTGACCTCGGAGGAAAGGGAATCCATGACGCAGCTCCCCCGGTCAGCGATTTTATTGAGGCCATTTTCGGGCAATTAAAGGAAGGAAAATCCCAACTCACGTTTGGATTTAGCGAAACGATGGCCGCAGCCGGCCCCGAAGCACTAAAAGATGTATTTGCCCGGATGAATCCTTTGTAACAGCGGAAGGTGTTGCATATGGCGCAGCGCACGGAATGAGGGCGCGATGTGGTCCGTCACGACGTCCTCAAATGGCGCCCTTATGAATGTTTGGTTACACCAATTTCAAGTGGTTCATGCCACCGTCAACCGCCAGGGTTTGCCCGGAAATCCACGAAGCCTGGTCGCCCAATAAAAAGGCAATCGCATGGGCAATGTCCTGGGCGCGTCCAATCTTTTTCATCGGATTGCGCTTTTGCGAAGATTCCATTTTTTCAGGCGTATTAATGAATTTTTCAGCCATCGGCGTGGCTGTTAATGATGGCGCGACACAATTGACCCGTATGGCCGGCGCTAACTCGGCAGCCAACGCTTTAGTAAGGCCTTCAATGGCCCCTTTGGCCATCGATACCGACGCATGAAATGGCATACCTACGGCTACCGCAACGCTGCTCACAAACACCATGGACCCGGAAGGGCTAATTTTTAGCGATTTTAAATATGCCTGTGCAAAGGCGGCGGCTCCCAGGCTGTTCACCAGGTAATCGTCCAGGAAATCCTGTCGGGTGATCCTGGCGAAGGGTTTCAAATTGATCGTACCGGGGAAATACACCAATCCGTCTACCGGGTCATCGATCTGCGGAAAAGATGCGAAGTCGTATTGGGTAATACGGAAGCACACATCATAAAGCGCATTACCCTCTCTTGTAGAAATCCCAATTACACGGTGACCATTTTCTTTCAAGATTTTGGCTGTTGCCAACGCCATCTGGCCGGCGGCTCCGGCGATTACATATGTCTTTGTCATAAAAATAATTGAGGCACATTTCATCTGCTTCATGTGCCTAGGCAGGCTGGGACAATTGCCCGGCAAGCCACCAAATACGCCGGCGAACGATTCTCTGTTCCGGCTACTCAGGCATATCACTGACCAACAATACCCTTTGATTTTTGTTCAGCGCACCGCCGAATTATTTTTCAAAGCATGGTCTTCCACCCATAATTTCATTTGCCCAGTTGAGGAGTGCGCTTCGCCAAGAGGACAGTTGGCGTAACTTCGCACTATATGCCAGGCCAAACAAATATTAACCCAGTGCGGCACTCCAAACCGGATCACACACCCTTCACCGTTGACCAGGAAATCGTCAACTCGTTAATCCACATGTTTGGGATCCTCTTCGGTGTAGTCTGCGTCCCGGTACTGATTGTTCTGGCTGCAAAGAGTGAGCGTCCGTCAATCGTGGCTGGAGTGGCCGTTTACGGATTTTCTTTCCTGATGCTATTCACCTTCTCGGCGCTCTACCATAGCTTTCAACAAATCCGTGTAAAACGGGTATTGGAAATCATTGATCATATCAGCATTTATTTTTTGATTGCCGGCACCTATACGCCGTTTTTGCTCATTTACCTGAGAGATACTTTTGGCATCACGCTGTTGGTCACGCTTTGGACGCTCACGGTCCTGGGAATATTTTTTAAAATTCTGTATACAGGAAGATTTGACAAGGTATCGGTGATCATCTATTTGGCCATGGGATGGATACTGCTTGCGGGGGGTAAACGTTTTTTTACCGCGTTGCCAAGTAATGTCTTAACCTACATTTTTATTGGTGGAGCCCTATACAGCCTTGGCATCGTCTTTTATTTATGGAGAGGCTTCCGGTGGCACCATGCCGTATGGCACTTCCTGGTGCTGGCGGCCGCAATTGCCCACTATCTGGCCGTATTGTTGTCGCTCTAGTTTCCCGCGGCCCGCCTTGCCGTCGCTGCAAACCCTGGTGTGAGCTTCCTGTTTACTCCCAAGACACAGTATCCGGGGCTTTGGACTTTGGTGTACCGGCTGGCGGAATGCTTCCACGCCTGGCGGCCCGTTATTTTTTGATGTACACGTCGGTGACGGAATGTTTGCCGTCAAAAGAGCTGAAATGCTGGTTGACCGACAGTAGGGTTCCCTTTTCAGACAACGTCCATGTCTCTTGGGCCAGCGTCTGGCGAACGGCGCCACCAGCGGAATAGGTCTCCCTAGTGTCTATAAAAAGAGTATCGTTATCGGCAGATAAATGCGCGGTAACCATTCGAGGATTTCCGGACAATGGCGCTTTCAGCAGATGTTCCTTTCCATCAAGG
>Ga0075030_100004617_pt1 | contig 12440 bp, 13 predicted proteins | sample LitLauG_LLR_2012_FD_71393 | JGI IMG/M metagenome (GOLD analysis project Ga0075030, IMG submission 71393) | Freshwater sediment microbial communities from Pennsylvania, USA - Little Laurel Run_MetaG_LLR_2012 | ecosystem: Environmental > Aquatic > Freshwater > Creek > Sediment | place: USA... | reverse complement strand
GGCTATTCGTCGCTGCAATACCTCAAGCGCCTGCCCATCGACGAGCTCAAGATCGACCAGAGCTTCGTGCGCGATATCGTCGTCGACGCCAGCGACAAGGCCATCGTGAGCACCATCATCGCCATGGCCAGCACCTTGAGCGTGGACGTGATCGCGGAGGGCGTGGAGACGCAGGATCAGCGCATGTTCCTGCGCGGTGCCGGCTGCCGCCTGTTCCAGGGCTATCTGTTCGGCAAGCCGCTGCCGATCGAGGCCTTCGAGCAGTCGCTGGCGCCGGCCATAGGCGTGAGCTGAGGCGCGCCGGTTCACGCGGCATTCAGGATGCGCGACGCGCGCGGCCGCTTTGCCTAGCCGCAATGCGCCGTGCGCGCACGAGGTTCAGCTCGCATTCATTGCGCGGGATCATCGTCGGGTCGTGTTTGAAACATCCACCCACCAGGAGATGATCATGACCCAAACCGAAATGTCCGCACGCCGCGCTGCGCGGCTCCCGCTCGCCGCCCCCAGCTTCCTGCAAGTGGTCTCGTTGCTGGCCATGGCGGCGCCGCTGCTGCTCCTGCCCATCGCCCAGGCGATCGGTGTCGACGCGCTCGATCGCGCCGATCTCGTGGTAGCGGGCCTGGAGGGCACCGCAGCGGTATTGGGCATCGCCTTGCTGCTGCGTGGCCTGCTGCAGCTCGTGACGCCGCACCTGCCGGCGGTGGGCATCGAGCGCGAGCTCACGCACGACGGCATGGCGCATTGATCCGCCGGAACGGGCCGGGCGCCGCGTCGGGCGCCCGCGCCGGTGCGCGCGCGAGCGCCTGCCCCCGGCGCGCGCAGCGCAGGCGCCCGACCCGCCCAGGCGCGGCGGCGTCAGGCGGCGCCGACGGCGGGTACCGATGCGCGCTGCCAGGGCGGTTCGGGCCCGAGGCGCGAGGCCAGATAGTCCATCAACACCCGCACGCGGTGCGGCACGTGACGGTTGCTGGGCAGCACGAGATAGATGCCCACCGCGGCGACGGTAAATCCGGTCAAGGTCTGGCGCAGCGCGCCGCTGGCCAATGCGTCGGCGGCCATGAACTCGGGCGTGAGACACAGACCGAATCCCGCCGCCGCTGCGTCGATCAAGGCGTCGCCATTGTTGGCCTGCAGCCGCGTTTGCACCGCGACGCTGTGCGGGCGGCCGTCGATCAGGAATTCCCAATGGCTGGGATTGGACGCACCGGTGTAGGCCAGGCATTCGTGATGCGCCAGTTCCTGCGGGTGCTGCGGTTCGCCGTGGCGCGCCAGGTATTGCGGTGAGGCCACGACCAGCATGCGGCTGGCACTGATGCGACGCGTGATGTCGCCGGCCTCCAGGCGGCTGGTAATGCGGATTGCCAGATCTATGCCCTCGGCGATGAGCCGGCTGCGCCGGTCGATGTAATCGATATCGAGGCTCACCTCCGGATACAGGCGCGCGAAGTCGAGCAGGTGCGGGCTCAGGTAGCGCCGCCCGTAGCTCAGCGGCACGCTCATGCGGATCAGGCCACGCGGCGCATGGCGCTCGGCCGCAACCCCGCTTTCGGCCGCGTCGACCAGGTTCAGGATGACGCGGCATTTCTCCAGGTAGTCGGCACCGGCCGTGGTGAGTGAAAGGCGCCGTGTGCTGCGCGCGATCAGTTGGGTTCCCAGATGCGATTCGAGCGCTGCGATCTGGCGGGTGACGATGGAGCGGGCCAGGCTCAGCTGTTGAGCCGCGGCCGAAAAGCTGCCGAGCTCGGCGACGCGGACGAATTGCTGCATGGCGGCCAGTCGATCCATTGTTGCTCCTTTGGCAACAAAGAATAGCGGATTGTGTACTATTTCATCCGGACATAAAAGCGCACAGTGTCGGCATGTCACATGCCATCGATTCCGTTCGTTATGCCGCGCAGCCGAGCTGGTTCGTGCCGCACGGCGCGCCAACTTTTGCCCTGCATCCGGGCGCTGCCGGCGCTGCGCTGGCGCAGGCGGCGGCGCGCCTGGAGCGGCCACGGGCGATCGTCGTGGCCAGCGCCCATTGGAATACCGAGCGGCCCACGGTCGGCAGCGCGCCGCGCTTGCAAACGATCCACGACTTCTGGGGCTTTGCGCCCGAACTCAATGACATCCGCTACCCGGCCACGGGCTGTGCGGAGGCCTCGGCCGAGGTGCTGCGGGCGCTGCGGGCGGCCGGATTCGAAGCGCTTGAGGATGCGAGCCGGGGCCTGGATCACGGCGCCTGGATCCCCCTGCGGCTGATGTTTCCGGATGCCGACGTTCCGGTGATTCCGCTGTCGATCCAAACCGGGCGCGATCCGGCCCATCACCTGGCCCTCGGGCGGGCGCTGGCGCCGCTGGCCGAGCGCGGCTTTCTGGTGCTGGCCTCGGGCAACCTGACCCACAATCTGCGCGACTGGCAGCGGGCCCGGCAGGCGGGGCCCCAGGTGCCGGCCTACGTGCGGGCCTTTGCCGATTGGATGTGGGAGCGCCTGCAGGCCGGCGACGAGGCGGCCTTGCTCGATTACCGGCAACGTGCCCCCGGTGCAGTCCAAGCCCATCCGCAGGACGACCATCTCTTGCCGCTGTACGTGGCCCTGGGCGCGGGCGGCGCTGCGGGCGACGCACTACGCCTGCATGCTGGCGTCGACGAAGCCGTGCTGGCGATGGACGCCTTCGCCTTCGGGGCCCGGCGCCGCGACCGCGCGGGAACGGTTTGAGCCATCGCCCAGGAGTGAATCCGATGAACAAAATGCTGCTGGCGGGCCTGCTCGCTCTTGGCCTTGCGCACGGCGCCGGTGCCGTGGAACTGACCTCGATCGATACCGACAAAAGCTCCTTGAGTTTTGTCTTCCACGAAATGGGCGTGCCCATTACCGGGCATTTCAAGCGTTTTTCGGCGCAGCTGCGCTTCGATCCGGCCCAGGCGACCAAGGCAAGCGCGGCCTTGGACCTGGATCTGGCCAGCATCGATGCCGGCTCGGACGAGGCCAACGACGAGGTCGTGGGCCCGTTGTGGTTCAATACCAAGGACTTTCCGCAGGCGCGCTTCGTGGCCAGCAGCGTCAAGGCGCTGGGCGGCAACCGCTATTCCCTGAGCGGCAAGCTCACGATCAAGGGCCACACGCAGCCCATCGAGGCGCCCTTCACGTTCACACCCGACGCCGCCGGCGGCGCGTTCGATGGCGCCTTCGCGCTCAAGCGCGCGGATTTTGCCATCGGCGAGGGCATGTGGGCCGACTACGGCACGGTTGCCAACGACATCCAGATCCAGTTCCACCTGGCCGCCAGCGCCAGGAAATAGCTTTCTCACCAACCCGTCGTAACCACGACGCACCAGGAGTTTTTTCATGAAGCGTATCGCCTTCGTCGCCGTCTCCCTTGCCCTGGCAGTGCCGGCATTCGCGGCCCCGCAGACCTTCGTCATCGACAACAATCACACCTTCCCCAGCTTCTCGTACAGCCACTTCGGCTATACGATCCAGACCAGCCGCTTTGACAAGACCACCGGCACCGTGGTGCTGGACAAGGAAGCCAAGACCGCCGAAGTCAATGTGGTCATCGACACGACCACGGTAGACACCGGCTCCCTGCTGTTCAATGGCCACATCCAAGGGCCCGATTTCCTCGACACCCCCAAATTCCCGACGGCGACCTTCAAGTCCACCAAGGTCAGCTTCGACGGCGACAAGCCGGTCAGCATCGACGGCGACCTTACCTTGAAGGGCATCACGCGTCCGGTCACGCTCAAGGTCACCGGGTATCAACTCATGCCCCACCCCATGGCCAAGAAGGACGCGATCGGCGCCAATGCCACCACGACGGTCAAGCGCAGCGATTTCAATTGCGACAAGTACGCGCCCTACGTCGGCAACGACGTGACGATCAACATCGCCATCGAAGCCATCGCGCAGTAGCGGCATCCCCCGACCAGGAGCCACGACCATGACCCAAGCAACGATCGCCCAGAAGTTCCCGTATGCCGTGGATGTCGAAGGCGGCAAGAGCTACTACTGGTGCGCCTGCGGCAACAGCAAGACCCAGCCGTTTTGCGACGGCAGCCACAAGGGCAGCAGCTTCACGCCGCTCGAATACCAGGCGGCCGAGTCCGGCACCGTGTATTTCTGCGGCTGCAAGCAAAGCGCCAATGGCGCCTTGTGCGACGGCAGCCACAAGAAGCTCTGAGCGGCGTCCTGCCGGGCGCGCCGCCCGGGGCGGCAGCGCCCGGCGGCGCGCGCACGCGGCAAGGCCGGGGTGCGAAGCACTGCACGCCGCCGGCCCAGGCCGCGGCCTTGGTTTCCACCGCTACCCAGGCGAGGTAAGTTCCGTGCCCAGTTTCTCGATACGCGAGGCCACGCTGTCCGACCTTGCCGCGGTGCTCGATATCTACAACGAGGTCATCGCCAACTCCACGGCGGTGTATTCCTTGCTGCCCACGACCTTGGCGGAGCGCCAGGCCTGGTTTGCCGCACGCACGGCGGCCGGTTATCCGGTGCTGGTTGCCGACGACGGTGTCCAGGTCATCGGCTTTGCCTCGTTCGGCGAATTTCGCGGCGCGTGGCAGGGCTATCGATATTCGGTAGAACACAGCGTGCACGTGCGCGCGGATCGGCGCGGGCAGGGGGCTGGCACGGCGCTGCTGCAGGCGCTATTCCCGCTGGCCCGAGCGATGGGCAAGCACGTGATGCTCGGCGGCATCGATGCGGCCAATGCCGACTCGCTGCGCTTGCACGAACGCCTCGGGTTCGAGCGCGTGGCGCATTTTCGTGAGGTCGGTCATAAGTTCGGTCGCTGGCTGGATCTGGTATTCGTGCAGCGCTTTGTCGATGCGCCGGGCGCAGCACGCGATACGCAGGGCGACGGCAGCAAACCTTAGCCGGCTTCAAGATTGCGCGCGTGCGGGCCTGACGCCGCGAATGCGTCGCGTATCGCGCGGCGCGGACGTCATAGGGGCATTACGGCGTTTGGCCAATTACCAACGGCATTGGCATGGTTAAACTGGGCGATAGCGCACTAATCGGCGAGCGTGCGTGTCGCCGATACAACCATGAGCCACCTGAAGCCGACGCTGGACGACATACCGTTCGGCCTTGGTGAGTTGATCAGCCAAGGCGACGACACGCTGCGGGCGCGGCGGCGCTATCGGGCGAGCATGGTCGTGGCGGTCGGCGTCAGCTATGCGATCGACACCGTTTTCCTGGCCTGCTTCTACCTGCTGGGCAAGGTCATGCTCGCGGTCCCGCTCGGCTATGCCCTCGCCGGATTGGCGCATCTGCTCATCTTCGGCGGCTTGCACCTGAGTGGCGCCAGCGACCGGTCGCGCAATCCCCATCTGACCGGTTGGCAGATGACGATGGCGCTGGCCGTGCAACTCACGGCCTTGACCTACGCTCCACCCATTCGCGCCTATTTTCTGGCCATTATCTTCGTCATTTTCGCTTTCGGGGCCTTGCGCCTGACCATGCGCGGGGCGGTGCTGCTTTGGCTGCTGGCCTGCGGCGTGACCATCGTGGTGTTGCTGCGCCTGCCCGAGCCTCTGGCCCTGACGCCGACCTCGGCGGCCGTCTACGAGAACCTGACCATAGGCGTGGCATTTTCCTTCGTGCTGTTGCGCTGCGTGCTGCTCAATTACTACGCCACCCACCTGCGCCTGCGCATGATGGAGCAAACGGTGCAACTGACCGAGCGGGTCCGCGCCGCACAGGAACTGGCGACGCGCGACGCCCTCACCGGCGCGCTCAACCGCAACGGGATCCTGCCGCTGATCGATACTGGCCTGGGGCTGGTGCTACGCGGCACGACACCCGCCGCCGTGGCAATGGTCGACATCGATCACTTCAAGCTCATCAATGACGATCATGGACACCCGGCAGGCGACCGGGTGCTGCAGCAGCTCGTTTCGGCAATGGAAAATTGCATACGACCGACGGACCGCATCGCCCGCTATGGCGGCGAGGAATTCCTCGTCTACCTGCCCTCCACCGATCTGGCCGCGGCGCGCCAGCTCTCCGAACGCCTGCGCACGAGCGTGCAGCAGATCGGATTCGTGGTCGGTTCGCGGTCAGTCCGGTTGACGATCTCGATCGGCGTGACGGCGCTGCGCGAACACGACACGGTGGACGAAGCCGTAGCGCGGGCCGATCGCCACCTGTATTGCGCCAAGAACGCCGGCCGCAATTGCGTCATCGGGGACGAAGAGACCGCGCACGTGGACTAGGGCAGCGCCGTGGCAGCCATGGCCGGATCCTGGCCGTGGTGGGCCAAGGATCGCGCCACGAAGCCGTCGGCAAGCACGTGTTGGACAAAGCGTTGCAGCAGGGCCTCGGCCGCAGCTCCGCGCCCTGCCGCAATGCCCATGGCCTGCTCGATGACCATGAAACGGCCCGGCAACAGACGCAGGCCGGCATCGTGCAGGGCCAAGGCCTGCAGTTGCGGCCGTATGCCGGCAGCGACGTCGGCACCCGTGTCGTGGAACCATGGCATCACGAGGGTGGGCAGTGGCGCGCGCAGGATCTGTGCGGCCTTGATGGTGCGGCCCAGGTACAGGTCGTAGGCACTGTCCTGGCTGACGACGATGCGGACGCCGGCGCGGTCGACCTGATCGTTCTCCTGCAGCGGCGAACCGGTGCGCACGAGGTAGGCGCCTTCGATGCGCAGGTAGGGCACGGTGAACGCGATGCCGGCGCCGCGCTGCGGATCCACCGCAAAAAAGCCGATATCAGCGCTGTCACCGCGTACGGCCTCGACAGCGCGGGCCGCGGCTTCCACCGCCACCAAGGACAGTTGCGCGCCCAGCGTGCGCGCCAGCTCCTGTGCCAGGTCGACCGACACCCCAAGCAGCGCACCGCTTGCCGTGTCGCGGCGCGCCAGCACGGCATTGCCCAGGTTGATCACGGCGCGCAATACGCCGCCGGGAGCCAGTGCGCCGGCGGCCAGGGTGTCGGTCACGTTGTGATCCTTCGCGAAAAGCGGCGACAGTAAAGGCGGCCCGCGGCCTTGACAAGTACGGTGCGGCGGGCCGGAAGGCTCGACCTCGCACTGGCGCTGCCCCTGCCTGCCCCCACCGGCACCCACCCTGGCAGGAGATGAAGGGGGGGTCAATGCGTCTCAAATGCGTCCTGCGCCGCACTGCGGCGGCCCGCCCCTTCGGCCAAAGTTGGCCGAATTGAGTCCAGATCAATACCGCCGCGCCCAGCGCGGCTAGCCTGCGCTCATCCGCCGCCTGCCCGTAGCGGCAAGGCCATTCCGAAGGAACGCTGCAATGCCGATCATCTGGAACTCCACGCTCGAAATGGGTATAGGCGTCATCGATTCGCAGCACCGGCGCATCGTTGCGTACATCAACAGCCTGGAGGAAGCGCGCCTGGCCCGGGACCGGGTGCGCGTGGGCAACGTGATTGAACAACTCATCGATTACACGCAGTCGCATTTCGGCTTCGAGGAATCCTTGATGGAGGAAGCCGGCTACCGCTTCCTCAAGCCGCACCAGAAGGTGCATGAGCTCTTCATCCGGCGCGTCGGCGAATTCACGGTGCGCGCGGCCAAGGGCGAAGACATCGCCGAAGAACTGCAAAAGATGTTGACCAACTGGCTGCTCAATCACATCTCGCACGAGGATCGCGACTATGCCAGCGCCGTCAAGCGCATGACCGACGAAGAAGAAAAGCGCCAGACACCGGTCGCGGTCAAGAAGAAGCGGGTCGGCCTGTTGCAACGCTTCTTCGGTGCCCACGACTAGAGCGAGGGCATAGGCGCATTCGCCACTGTCCGCCCTTGTCGGGGCATTACGTATTCCCGCCAAAGGGCAGCGGTTCGACGTGACCAGGTTACGGCGTCGCCCACGCGGGTCCCGTATAGTCGCTCAGCCGCTTTGCAGGGAGTTGCCCCATGCCCGTCTACGTCCCGATCCGCGGCAGCCATCGCCACCTGCTGCCCAATTCACGTGCCATTGGCCCCGTCGATCCGCGCGAGCTCGCCAGCGTCAGCGTGCGCCTGCGCTCGGTCGGCGATCCGGGCGCACTCGTTGCCAAGGTGTATGCGCTGGCGGCCACGCCGCTGGCGCAGCGCCGTTACCTGAGCCATGCCGAGCTCGAGGCGCAGCATGGCGCCGCGCAAGCCGACCTCGATGCGGTCGAGCATGCCGCCCAGCGGCATAACCTGCGGGTGGCGCACCGCAGCGCGCTGGAGCGCAGCCTGGTGCTTTCCGGTCGCCTGGGCGATATCCTGGCGCTGTTTCGCGCCGACCTGCACCTCTACCACCATGCGGCAGGCAGCTACCGCGGGCGCCGCGGAACCATCTCCGTGCCACCGGAACTGGCGCCGCTGATCACCGGTGTCTTCGGCCTGGACACGCGCCCCAAATACCGTTCACCGCACCGCTCCAAGACCGCCGCAGCCGGCGGGCCCGGCGGACAAAACGGCGTGGCGGCCAGCGAATTCGCGCAGCGCTACAAATTCCCCGATGCCCAGGCCGGTGCGCCGCTCGATGGCTCGGGGCAGACCATCGCGATCGTCGAACTCGGTGGCGGATTCCGCGGCAGTGACCTCGACGCCTTTTTCCAGGAAATCGGCACGCCCACGCCGAAGGTTTCGGCCGTTTCGGTGGATCGCGCCGGCAACCAGCCGAGCACCGCCGATTCGGCCGATGGCGAGGTCATGCTCGATATCGAAGTTGCCGGCGCCGTGGCGCCCGGCGCCAACATTGCCGTCTATTTCGCGCCGAACAATGGCGACCAGGGTTTTCTCGATGCCATCAGTGCCGCGGTGCACGACACGCAGCGCAAGCCGGGCGTCATCTCCATAAGTTGGGGCAGCCCCGAGTTGAGTACCGATCAGCAGAGCATCGACGCGTATCACGAGATCTTTGCCGCGGCTGGCGCGCTGGGCGTGACGATCTGCGTCGCCGCCGGCGACCATGGAACGGCGGATCTGGATGCCAGCCACTGGGACCAGGCGATCCACGTGGACCACCCGGCCAGTGACGACCTGGTGCTGGCCTGCGGCGGCACCCAGATCGATCCGGCCAGCGGCCGCGACGTGGTCTGGAACGACGGCACGCCTTTCGACGTCAACACGGCGGGGGGAGGCGGTTGGGCGGGCGGTGGCGGCATCAGCACCGTGGTGCCGGTGCCGGCGTACCAGGCCAATGCGAATCTGCCGGTGTCGCTGGCCACCGGCAAACCCGGCCGCGGTGTGCCCGATATCGCCATGAGTGCGACCAACTATTACACCCGCGTCGACACCTTCGAAGGGCCCTCGGGTGGCACGAGTGCCGTGGCACCGCTCATGGCTGCCCTGGTGGCACGACTGAACCAGGCGCGCCAGAACAACGTCGGATTTCTCAATCCCTTTTTGTACGCCAATGTTGCCAAGGGCATCGTTACCGATGTCACCGTTGGCACGAACGGCATTGTCGATACGGTCAATGGATATGCGGCAGGGCCCGGATGGGACGCTTGCACCGGGCTGGGCACGCCGGTGGGCACGGCCATACTGGAGAATTTGCCCTAGCCCAGCTCCTCACGCGCGTCCCTCTCCCGGTGGGGAGAGGGACGACCCTGGCGCCGACCCGCGACGTTTGCCGGGGCGGGCGACCGCCTCGGCATCACGATACGCGGGACGGTGCGGCAAGGCTGCGGCTCGCCGGCTGTGCCGTCATGCTGGCAGGGGCGGACACGGGCGCTGGGCGCAGCGTTGCGTAGCCTGCGTCGGGCGTGTCGATGCGCTCGACGCCGGGCCCTTGCACGGCGGCCAGCACGATCCAGGCGATGCCGACCGCGAGCAGTCCGGTATTGAGCAGGGTGTCGGTGCGCAGGGTCTTTTCGTATTGGTTCATGATCATCCTTTCGGTGTGAGTGGGGTGGGGCTTGTCGCCTCGGTGCCGGCGCAACCACCATGGCCACACTGTACGAAGCGCCCGCCGGGCCTGCATTCGGTTTGCGACGAAACGCACAAACGGGCGGGCAAAATGCCGCAGGCTCGAATGGCCGGTGCGCGATTGCGCGCCGGCATCGGCGCCGTGGCGGCCTGCAGCAAGGCGCAGCGCCCCGCGGGGTGGCGCGTCGCACTGGCGGCGGCGCGGGCACGGGACCCGGGCGAGCCGCGCGTCGGCGCCGGTGTTGCGTTCCCGGAGCATTTCGGGCCGTGCGCGCGGGTTTTGTGTTCCGTATGCGCAACGGGGTTGCTGGCACTGCGCCGCCCATGTGCTTGGATGCAACGCCACCGCGCCCGCGCCAGGGGCATGGTGCGGGATCGCTTGCCTGGGCCGGTCGCATGCGGAACAATGCTGGTCTGACCGCTGGCACGCCAGCGCGCGTCTGGTCGCGCATAACCACCAAAAAACCTACAAATCCCCAATCATCCCAACGGCCAACTCGAGGAGAACTGCATGGCTGGTCGAAATTTCCTGTTTGTTCCGGGCCCCACCAATGTCCCGGACCGCGTGCAACGCGCCATGGTCGTGGCCATGGAAGACCACCGCTCGTCGAAGTTCCCGGAATTGACGATGGGCATCATGGCGGCCCTGAAGAAGATCTTCAAGACCACCACCGGAACGCCGATCGTCTTCCCGTCGTCGGGCACCGGGTGCTGGGAGGCGGCACTGAGCAATTGCCTGAACCCGGGGGACCGCATCCTGGCCTCGCGCTTCGGGCAGTTCAGCCACTTGTGGATCGACATGGCGCAGCGCCTGGGTTTCCAGGTCGAGGTCGTGGACTGCGAGTGGGGCACGGGCGTGCCGGTGGAGCGCTACCGACAGCTGCTCGAGGCCGACAAGGAGCACAAGATCAAGGCGGTGCTGGCCTGCCACAACGAGACGGCCACCGGCGTCACGAGCGACATCCACGAGGTGCGCCGCGCCATCGACAGCGTGCGCCATCCGGCGCTGCTGTTCGTCGACACCGTGAGTTCCCTGGGCAGCATCGACTTTCGCATGGACGAATGGGGCGTCGATGTCAGCATCTCCGGCTCGCAAAAGGGGCTCATGCTGCCGGCCGGCCTGGGCGTCACCTGCGTCAGCCAGAAGGCGCTGGCCGCCTGCGAGACCGCGCGCCAGCCGCGCTGCTATTTCGACTACCGCGACATGGTCAAGTCCAATGCCACGGGCTATTTCCCCTACACGCCGTCGCTGCCCATGCTCTATGGCCTGAAGGAATCGCTGCAGATCCTGCTCGAGGAGGAGGGCCTGGAGAACGTCTTCGCGCGCCACCGCTACCTGGCCAGCGGCGTGCGCGCCGCGATCCAGGAGGGCTGGAAGCTGGCCCTGTGCGCCAAGGAGCCCAAGTGGTACTCCGATACCGTGTCGGCGATCGTCGTGCCCGAGGGCATCAACGGCGCGCACGTGATCGACGTGGCATTTCGCCGTTACAACCTGGCGCTGGGCGCGGGCCTGAGCAAGGTGGCCGGCAAGGTGTTTCGCATCGGCCACCTGGGCGACCTGAACGAACTCATGCTGCTGGGCGCGCTCGGTGGGGCCGAAATGGCCATGCTCGACGTGGGCATCGCGATCGAACCCGGCAGCGGCGTGGCCGCCGCCCAGCAATACTGGCGCACCAACGATACGATCGCCAAGAAGAAGGTTGCCCGCAGCGAGGTCATCTACGCCTCGCATTCCACCGGTTCGATGGAAGGAATCCGTTCGTGAGCCAGCATGTCGTGTTCCTCGACCGGCAGTCGGTCAAGGCGAACGTGCGCCGGCCCCGTTGCGCGCAGACCTATGTCGAGCACGACAAGACGGCACCCGACCAGGTGGTGGAGCGCCTGCGCGACGCCACCGTGGCGATCGTCAACAAGGTGGTGCTGCGCGAGGCGACGCTGGCCCAGCTGCCCAAGCTCAAGCTGATCGCCATGGCCGCCACCGGCTACGACTGCATCGACATCGAGTCGTGCCGGCGCCGCGGCATTGCCGTGGCCAACATCCGCAACTATGCGGTGCACACCGTGCCCGAGCACGTATTTGCCATGGTGCTGGCGCTACGGCGCAGCCTGCTGGCCTACCGCCATGATGTCGAGCAGGGCGTGTGGCAGAAGTCCGAACAGTTCTGCTTCTTCACGCACCCGATCGGCGATCTGCACGGCTCCACGCTGGGCATATTCGGCGAGGGCGCGATCGGCCAGGCGACGGCCGCGATTGCCCGCGGCTTCGGCATGCACGTGCTGTTCGCAGACCACGAGCCGCCCAAGGCACCGGGGGTGAGCTTCACGCCCTTTGACGAAGTGCTGGAGCGCTCCGACGTCATCTCCTTGCACCTGCCGCTCACGGCCGGCACGCGCAACCTCATCGGGGCCCGGGAAATGCAGCGCATGAAGCGCACCGCCCTGCTGATCAACACCGCGCGCGGCGGCCTGGTCGACGAGGCCGCCCTGGTCGAGGCGCTGGACAAGGGCACGATTGCCGGCGCGGGCTTTGACGTGCTGACCACCGAGCCCCCGCGCGAGGGCAATCCCTTGCTCGACGTGCG
>Ga0075030_100004616_pt1 | contig 12441 bp, 16 predicted proteins | sample LitLauG_LLR_2012_FD_71393 | JGI IMG/M metagenome (GOLD analysis project Ga0075030, IMG submission 71393) | Freshwater sediment microbial communities from Pennsylvania, USA - Little Laurel Run_MetaG_LLR_2012 | ecosystem: Environmental > Aquatic > Freshwater > Creek > Sediment | place: USA... | reverse complement strand
CGGTGATGATCGCGCGCAACGGCCTGCGCAGCGTGGCCTTCGGTGGCTCGGAAGCCGACACGCTGGAGCTGCGCTTCCTGGCGGCCAACGCCGATGTGGTCAGCGGCGACGCGGTGGTGACCTCCGGCCTTGACGGCCTGTATCCGGCCGGACTGGCGGTGGGCACCATCCTGCGCGTCGAGCGCGACGTGAAGGACCAGTTCGCGCACGTGGTGCTGCGGCCGGCCGGAGGCGTCAATGCCGACCGGATCCTGGTGGTGCTGAAGGCCGATGCCGAAGCGCTGCCGCCGCCGCCACGCGAGGAGTCGCGGCCGGACAAGGACAAGCCGACGACGCGGCGCGGAGCGAAGAAATGAAGTGGTGGCGCAACTGGCGACCGCGACGCCTGGCCGAGGCTGCCAGCTTTGCCGCGACCTCGCCGGCGCGGCGCGGTCCATCGCACAAGCAGGTGCTGCGGCCGGCCAGGCCGCTTTTCATCTGGCTCACGCTGCTGGCCTCGATGTCGGTCGACATGCTGCCGTGGGGCCGCAATTCGTTTGCGCCGGACTTCCTGGCGCTGGCGCTGGTGTTCTGGAACATCCATCAACCGCGCCGCGTCGGCATGGCCGCGGCCTTCCTGTTCGGCCTGCTGATGGACGTGCACGATGGCGCGCTGTTCGGCGAGCACGCGCTGGCCTACACACTGCTCTCCTATGGTGCGATCGCGCTGCACCGGCGCATCCTGTGGTTCCCGGTCCCGAGCCAGAGCCTTTACGTGTTTCCGCTGCTGCTGATGGCGGAACTGTCGTCGGCGCTGGTGCGGCTCTGGGCGGCTGGCGGCTCGCCCGCCTGGTGGACCTTCTTTTCCCAAAGCCTGGTGGGCGCGCTGCTGTGGCCGCTGGTGAGCTGGCTGCTGTTGCTGCCGCAGCGGCGACCGATCAATCGCGACGAGACACGTCCGATCTGAGCGGCAGCGCTGCGCGCAAGGCGGCGCAGCCGAGCGCGCGAGGATTAAGGAATCTGTCTTCAATCGAATCGACGGTGACGCTGCTGGCGATCCGTCAGTGGCGCGAAGACGGTTTCACGAGAGTGCACTTGCGCACCGAAATCGATCGCTATCAGCGCCAAAGGGGCTCGTGCAAGCGTGGTCTTTGACGTCCCACCGGTTTAGCCCTTTCGTGTGTCAGTCCCTATTGCGCTAGTCCCGGACTCCCTTCATAGTCGAGTCGTCGTGAACGCGCAGATCGCTCGAACCGTCAGCAATGGCAAGAGCGGCGTTGATTGAAACATCACGCGCCTCACCTCGTCCCGGCAGTGCCACTCGGGCCTTGCGCCCGGTTCAATGTCAATCAGCGCCATGGAGACTTTGGAGACCTGAGTGGTTCTGCTTTTTGCGTTTGCCGCTGAAGTTTTTGCAGCAAGCCATCCTCGGGCCCGACGCCGAGGCCAGCCAATGCCGTCGAAAACGTAGGAGGTACCACATGAATATCGTCGACGCATCCGACGCCCTTTAGGCGTCACACAGCGTCCGCAGGGCAGCGCGGTCCCAGAGCGGGCCGCCCGGGTCGAACGCCAGGTCGCTGACCGGCCGACCCGCGGGCAATCACCGAACCCCTCCGGCGTCAACTGTTCCGTTTCGATGTCAGTTGCGAGGACCCCGCATGGGGGCGCTCCTCGGGGAGGTTTTGCCATGAGATATGCAATCGCTTTGGACTCCGAGCACTTTCACGAAGTGGCCGCGCATTTCCTGTCGCTCAATGCCCGTGACCGCCATCTTCGCTTCGGCTGGGTCATCAGCGACGCCGAGCTGGTGAGCTATGTCGAAGACCTGCTGCGCCGCCCCGAGGAGGTATTTGGCGTCCTCGAGCCGGCTCCCGATGTCGCTGGAGTCGCTTGTCTCGATTTCAGCGGCGGCTACGCCAGCCTTGGCCTGAGCGTCGCCGGCTGGGCACGCGGCAAGGGCGTTGGCGCATGCCTGCTGGAGCGGGCAGCGCAGCACGCCGGGATGCGCGGCGAACGCGCTCTGTACGTCTACAACCTGAACGCAAACGGCGCGCTGCGCCGGCTGGCGCTGCGACTCGGCATGACGGTCGCGGACGCCCTGGCCGATGGCTCGACCCGGCTCGCGTTGCCGCCGGCGCAGAACGGCGCTCCGGCCTACGACTTCGCCGCGCAGCCGCTGACGATGGCTTCGATGACGCTGGCCGATCAGTCGCTGCGCTTCCACTGGGGTACGTCCACTGCCAGGGCGCCGGCAACGCTCGACCGGGACGAATCCTGCGTCCAATAAAGCAAGGAGATGCCGATGATCAGCATTCGATCGCATGGTTTGGAAGGTCACCGCGCGGCGCGGTGGGACCTGCTGTACATCTCGCTGGTTCCGGCACCCACGGTGCTGTTCTGCACGGCGCTGCTCAGCGACGGCCTGGCGTGGGCCAGCGGCGCGGCTTTCCTGCCACGCCTTTCCCAGTGGCTGCTGCTGGCGGGCCTGTCCTGCGGCGTGGTCGCGGCACTGGACGCCACGCTGCGGTACATCAGCGTCGGCGGCATTTACCCGTCCCGGCTGGCACGGGCACACCTGGCCGGCAACCTGCTGGCGCTGCTGTTGAGCGTCTCGAACCTGGTGTTGCGCTGGGTTGGCGGACGCGGCGACGTCGCTCCGGCCGGCATCGCCATGTCGGCGGCCGTCGTCTGCCTGTTGCTCGCCACGGCGTGGCTCGGCCGGGACGTGGTGAGGGACTCGGGGCCGATCGACACCTGGGATGCGGACACGTTGTGGTGACGCTGCAAGTGCGGGTGCCGGCGAGCTTGCGGATTCACGCCGCCGGAGATTGAACTTTGGATGAAGGGAGCTTCTGATGTCTGACAAGCGATCAACGAAATATTCAGTCCCCGCGGCGGCGCGCTGCGCGCCGATGGCCCGCAGCGGGAGCGAAAGCGTCGCATCCAGCAGGATCGACCTGCATGAGGCCCGACTGATCGAGCGGGACAGCGGGCGACTCGCTCAGGACCTGCGATGCGCGCGCCTGACGCTGGTCTACGGCGCCGCCGGCTGCGGCAAGACGACACTGCTCAAGGCCGGTCTGCTTCCCGTGCTGCAGCGGCGCAGCCTGGATCGCTCTCCGATCGACTGCGAAGCCGCGAACCAGCCGCGAGGCGAGGGTGAGCGGCGCAAACCGATCGACGGCGCCGACCGCAGCTCGGAGATCGCCGAAATCGTCGTGTTCCTGGATTCCTGGGGAGGCTCGCCGGTCGCCTCGCTGCAAGCGAGGATTGGCGACGCACTGTCCGTGGCCGGTGTTGGCAGTGCGAATGTCACTTTGCCGCTGGGGCAGAGCCTGGCGTACTGGAGTGGACTACTGAACACTCGCTTCCTGCTGGTGCTGGACCGCTTCGACGAGTACCTGGCGACGCCGGTTCAAAGCGCAGGAGTCAGGGAATTGAGCGAGGAGCTGCTCGGCGTTCTGGAGCATCCGGATCTGCCGGCGAATCTTCTGCTGTGCATGCGCGACCAGGCACGCCCGATGATGACGCGCATCGGCGATTGCCTCAGCGCATTCCAGCCCGATGTCGAGTACACGTACGCGAGGCGTTCCGGCCTGGTCTTGGCCAGCGCCACCGGCCGCCGGCCGCGCCGGGCGTTTCGAAGTGGCAGCTCGCAAAGCGCAGCGCCCTTCGTCATCCGGCCGCTGTCGGTGACGGTTCCAGCCGTGCGCAACTTGATGGGACCCTGGCAATCAGGTCCAACGGCCCGCGGATGTCCGAACGGTTGATGGGCAATCACTCGAGGCCCGATCAGGTGTTTACCGGCATGACCCGACAGGGTTTGGCCGGTAGCTTTCACCACGGAGCTCGAGCATCGATTTCCATGGGCGGCTGGCCATCACGCCATCGCCCCCACGCCAGCCAGTCATCGCTTCAATGAAGCCAGGAACTGCATCCAGCGCCTGCGGCGCAGCGCGCATCGAGCGCGTACACGAGGCTGTCGACAGCAGGCCGGCCGACGGGCGCCCGCCGGCGTCTGGTTCCGGTCAGGCCATGCCGATGGATCGCGATGCCGCCTTGCTTGCGCAGGACCTGCGGCGCGAGCGCCTGACGCTGGTCTTCGGAGCCGCCGGCTGCGGCAAGACGACGCTGCTCAGCGCCGGCGTGTTGCCCCGGTTGCAGCGTCGGCGCCACGACCGCATCCTGGCCGAACCGTGTTCCGGCAGCCTGGTTCGTCCGGAGTCCGAGCGGCGCAGGCTGCCTTCCGGTGCCGATCGGATCGGCGAAATCGCCGTTTACCTGGATCACTGGCAGGGCTCGCCGCTTGCCGCGCTGCAGGCGGCCATCCACGCCAGGCTGGCGCGAAGCGGCATCAGAACCGCCTGCATCGGCGTGCCCCTGGAAAAGAGCCTGGCCTCCTGGAGCCAGTTGCTGAACGCGCGCTTCCTGCTGGTGCTGGACCGCTTCGAGGATTACCTGTCGGCGCCGATCGACAAGGACGGCGTCGGGGAATTCGGCGAGGAATTGCTGTGCTTGCTGGAGTACCGCGAGTTTCCGGTCAACTTCCTGCTCTGCATGCGGGACCAGGCTCGACCATTGATGGCACGCATGGGCGCGCGTTTCAGGGCGTTTCGAGGCAGCGTCGAGTATTCGTATTCGAGCCACGCTGGCCGATGCCCAAACTCCGGGCGCGCGCCTGCGGTCCTCGAGACCGACGCAGCGGGGCTGATTTCCTACGATGCGCTGGGTGGTTAGGATGAGCGTGCCCCGGGCGGGGCTCCGCCTTCTCAGGCGACGACGGCCATCGTGCCTCGTGAGGTCACCAGCGTGATCGTGTAGGGCCGCTTTTCCTCGATCGGCTCGCAGATCGCCTCGATCCGCAATCCGCAGTCGCACGCGCGGCGCGTGAGCGGCTCGCGACCGGGGCCGCGCCGCCGCTGTCCGGCCCGGTCCAGCTCGGGCAGCACACAGCGCCAATCGCGGGCGTGCCGCCGGTCGAGCCCGCGTTCACCCAGCAGGCCCTCCCGCTCGGCCTGGGCCACCACGTCGGCCAGGAGGCGCCGGACGATTTCATGGTCGAGCATCTGCCTGCGGTAATCGCCAAAGGCGGCCTGGTTCCACCTGACCTCATCGGCCTGCACTCCGACGAAGTCCCGCAGCAACTTGCTGTCCCAGATGCGCTCGATCAGTTCCCGGTTGCGGGCGATCGAATAGAGCCACTGCAGAAGCAGGGCCCGCATCATTTGCGCGGGCGCGATCGAGACACGGCTCGGACAGGGACAGACGAGTTCGAGCCAGCGGTGATAGGCGCCCAGCGGCGCATCGACGATCGAACGGATGCGGTGCAGCGGATGACCGGCGGCGAATCCGTCGGGGCGGGCACGTTCGCGCGAAATCACGCGGAATCCTTCGATCGGCATGATCGTCTCCCTCGCAAACAAAAGAATCCGCGGGCCGCGCGTGGGCGACCCGCAGCGAAAGTGCGCATGCCGGGCTGGCGTCCTTACCGCGGCGCAGCCGGCTCAGAGCCGTTGCGGCTCAGGCGATCATTCCAAACGGCTCTTCCGGGCGAACGTTGTCCTGCAGCACGACCCAGAGCTGCGAAGGCGCCTCGCACAGGTCCAACAGCCTTTGAACCTCATCGTCCGGCGGCGCAGGCTGTTCCAGCTGCCTCCAATCCCTCAGGTCCGGCAACTCCGACGCCGCCGTCAGCGGCATCGGGTTGACCCATTCGTGGTGCGATTCGGTCGACGACATTGGAAACCTCCCGCTGGAATAAGTCGCCTGCGTCCCGGGAGCACGGCCTTTCGATGCTGCGCGAGGGGGGGGCACAGGCATCGACGCTTCGGGTCGCAGGCGGGTGCAGTGTGCGCGATGGCGCATGCATCCGACAACCAGGCAGACACCGTTGGAGCAACCGGCAAACACCCTAATCCGATCCGCCGGGCGCCGTGCTTGAAGTGCGGGATGGCGTGACGCGCCCGCTGCAAGGGCGCACCCGCTCAGAGCTGCAGCAGGCCGTGGCGGATTGCGTATCGGACCAGGCCGGCGGTCTCGTGGATGTCGAGCTTCTTCATCAGGCGCGTCCTATGCGATTCGGCCGTCTTGTAGCTGATGTCGAGCAGCCGGGCGATTTCCTTGGTGGACTTGCCTTCGGCGATCAATTGCAGGGTCTGGCATTCGCGCGCCGTGAGCTGCTCGAAACGCGAGGCGTCCACGCCAATCACCTCGTCGACCAGCGAGGTGGCCACGCCCGGGCTGATGTAGACCGCCCCCCGGCATACTTCGTCGATGGCACGCACCAGGTCCTCGGCCGCCTGCGTCTTGAGCACGTAACCCTTGGCCCCGGCCCGCAGCGCCTCGACCACGTATGGCCGGTCCGCGTGCATCGTCAGCAGGATCGCGCGGGTCCGCGGAAAGGTCCGGCCCATTTCGCGGGCGGCATCGACGCCGTTCAGAACCGGCATGCTGATGTCCAGGACCGCCACGTCGACCCGATGGGCCTCGGCGAGTTCGACGGCCTCGCGTCCATTGCAGGCCTCGGCCACGACAGCGTGCCCGGCCTTTTCCAGCAGGGAGCGAAGTCCCTGGCGGACGATCTTGTGATCGTCGGCGATCAGGACACGGCGATGCATGCGGGTCTGCCGAGTGGAATGACGACGAGCAGCGACGTGCCACGACGACCGTGCGAAGCCACGCGGCACACGCCGCCCAGCGGCGCCAGGCGCTCGCGGATGCCGATCAGTCCCAGTCCCGCGTGTTCCACACGCCTTGGCGCCAGGGCCATGCCGATGCCATCGTCCCGCACGCTGCAACTGACCCACTTGCGGCCGCATCGCAGTGCGATGTCGACCCGGCTGGCCCGCGCATGCTTGACGACGTTGTTCAAGCCTTCCTGCACCGCCCGGTAGATCGCCGATTCGATCGATGCGGCCATCCGCACCCGCGGGCCCCCGGTGACGCGCACCGCCAGCCGGGCGCGGCGCCCCACCTGTTCGGCCAGGAAGTCCAGCGCCGGCAGCAGGCCCAGGTTCTCGAGAACGGTCGGGCGCAGCTCGTGCGAGAGGTCACGCAGCGAGTCTTCGACCTCCCGCAGCATCCCCAGGATCTCGGATATCTGCTTCGCCGCCGGTGCCGGAAGGGCCGACCCCAGGTCGGCCAGCGCAATGTGAACCGACGCCAGCAGCTGGCCGGCCTCGTTGTGCAGCGCGTGCGCGATGCGCCTGGCTTCTGCTTCCAGGTTGTCGTTGAATCGCTGCATGGCCAGCGCCGCGTCGCGGGTCGCGCGGTGACTCATTTCAAACGGCGAAAGGGATTCGGACAGGAATCGGCTTGACATGCGGGCGGTCCCCTTTTCCGCGTCGCGCCCCTCGAGCGCAAGGATGCTTTGCAGCGCGTTCTGATGCAGCGCGGCCACCTGCAGGATGCCGTGGCCGGCCCTGAGTGCGGCGCGGCCCATTTCATAGGCCCGGTTCAGGTATGCCTCGCCGGGCTCGCGCAAATAGGCATGCAACGCGCCCTGGTACTGCGCGCCGAGCCGTTCGAGATCCTCATTCGTCGTCAAGCTGCCCATAGCGAAGCACCAGGACGAGCGCGTCGTCGGTTTCCTTGGCGAAGTGGTGCAGGATGTGATCGGCAAGCGCCTGCGGATTCAGTCCCTCCGGCAGCTGGTCGGCAAAGCAGTCCTCGATGCCGTCGGTCGCCATGATCAGCAGGTCGCCGGGGACCAGCATGACCATCGACGGCTGCAGGTCCGGCAGGTCGACGCCGACCACGCCACCGCGCACCAGCAGATGCTGGATCTGCTCGCCCGCCAGCAACCCTTGCGGAGCCAGGACGCCAGCCACGTTTCCTACGCCGAGCCAGGTCAGGCAGTGCGATCTCCAGTCGAACGCGGCCAGGCTGATCGTCGCACCGTGACTTTCCCGCAAGCGGTCATGGCACAGCTCGATCAGCGCCGCCAGGCTGTCGTGCGGCTGCCGCTCCAGGACGTCGATGGCGGCGGCCGCGTCCTGCGCCGCGCGCCGGCCATGGCCCAGCGCGTCGACCACCGCGACCAGCGCCCCATGATCGAGGGTCTTGACCAGGAAGCGATCGCCGGAATCGGCGTCTCCGGCATAGTGGGCTGCGGCCGCTCCCCAGCGCAGCATCGCGGAGCTCAGCTTCTCCACTTGGTCACCGTCACGATGGTGCCTCGCCTGGGCTCCGACACGATCTGGAAGTCGTCGACGATGCGCCGCACACCCGGCAGTCCGAGGCCCAGGCCCCCGGACGTGGTGTAGCCGGGCTCGACCGCGCGCTTCACGTCCCCGATGCCCGGGCCGGTGTCGCGGGCCACCACGATCACGCCCCGCCGCCAGCCGTTGTAGGCCGAGCGCAGCAGGATGTCGCCCCGGCCGGCGTACTGGACGATGTTGCGCGCCAGCTCGGAAATCGCCGTGGCCACCAGCGTGGATTCGCCCGGCGAAAACCCGAGCTTCTCTGCCAGTGCGCGCCCTTGAAGACGGGCAGTGACGATGTCGTTGACCGTTGCCACGTGCACGCAGAACTCCGTATCGACGTCAAGGTTCGGCTGGGACATGCTGCAGCTTTTTGTCGAGATAGGCCAGGCCTTCTTCGAGGTCGAGCGCGGTCGGCACCTTTTCCAGCGTGATGCCGAGCTGCACCATGGCGAACGCGACCTCCGGCTGCACGCCGACGATGACCGTCTCGGCGCCCCGCAGGCGGATGATGTTGGCCAGGTCCCTGAGCGTGCGTGACGCGAACGAATCGAGCACGTCCAGCGCCGTGACATCGATGATCACCCCGCGCGAGCGGAACCGCCCGACCTTCTCGACCAGCGTGGCCTGCAGGGTGAGCAGATCCTCGTCCGTCAGGGCGGACTGGATCGTCGCGATCAGGTAGCGCGCCTGCTTGAGGATCGGTACCGCCATCGCGTGCCTCGGGTGGAAAGGCGGGCAGCAATCGACCTCAGGCCGCGCACCACTCGCGCCCGCGAGCGGGTGCGCGCGCCCAGGGCCGGCTAGCTTCCGTCACGCAATCCGGAACTGCGCGGGTGGTCGTCACTGGAGGGCGTGACCTTGTAGCCGAGCAGGCGCTCGGCTTCTTCGATGCCGCCCTGCAGATCGCCTACCGTGTTCATCTTGCCCAGGTCGACCCCGATCTTGACCAGGGTCTGTGCGATTTCCGGTGACAGCCCGGTGACGATGACGGTCGCTCCGAGGAGCCTCGAGGCCTCCACCGTCTGCACCAGGTGGTTGGCGACGTGCGAGTCCATCGCCGCCACGCCGGTGATGTCGATCACGACCACCCGCGCGCGATTGGCGCGGATGCCGCGCAGCAGCTGCTCGGTGAGCTGGCGGGCCCTCTGCGGATCGATGATCCCGATCATCGGCAGGATCAGCAGGCGTTCGCGCACCTGCAGCACCGGCGTGGACAGTTCCCGTATCGCCTCCTGCTGCTCGCGGATGATCCGCTCGCGTTCCTGCACGAAGCCCACCGCCACCGTATTGGCGATGCGGTTGGCCGCCGGTTCGTAGGCATCGAGCACGCGGTTGAGCATGCGGAAGTCGCCCTGGTGCTTGGCGAACAGCGAACGGGCCAGCACGTCGCGCAGCAACAGCACGATGCCGATCACCTCGTGCGTTTCGACGCCGCGCGGGATGATCCGTTCGGACAGATTGCGCGAGTAGGTCTGCAGGGCCTCGAAGGTGCCGGTCTCGAGCGCCTCGACGTAATTGTCATAGACCGAGGTCGCCTCGGCGAAGATCTCGGCGTCCGACATCGCGGTCAGCAGCTTGGCCTCGGTGATGCGCCGTGCCCATTCCTCGCGCAGTTCGGTACGGTGCTCTCGCAGGTGCTCGACCAGTTCGCGCAGGAAGGTCGACGCGGGGATGCGGTGACTGGATGCGGCGTCAGTGTCCATCGGCATCTCGAATTCGGTCAGCGAGGGGATACGCACGAAGGCGATCTTAGATGCGGATGCGGCGGCAACCGACGCATAAGTGCGCTATTCAGGTGTTGACTGCAGGGTTGTCGAGGGAATTACCTGAGCCCGCGTCGCATCTTGGCGAGACGCGCGGGCCTCGGTCACGCGCACAGGCGGGAATCGCATCGCCGGCGCGATCGATCGAATCGTTCGCGCCGATTGCGGCGCGTGGTTCAGGGCAGACGCCGATGAGTCTGACGGTCGATTTCCGTAAGGAGCGCAGGGACTTGATGACGCGACAGGCTTGGTGACCAAGACCGCGCCTGGCCTTAACGGCGGATCAGTCTGACCCGAAACGGGCGTGGCCGGGTCGGCCGGGTGGGGCGCAAAATAGTTGGCGAGCGTGTCGATTCGCCATCCTGCCGTTCGACGCTGTCTCAGGGACGCCCGCTTTTCCATGTTCCGGTACCGGGCGGACCCCAGGTCTGACAAAAGGAGAATCGACCATGCGCGTGATGGTGATGGTGAAGGCCAGCCCGGAGTCCGAAGCGGGCAAGATGCCGCAGAAGGCTCTGCTGGAAGCGATGGGCAAATTCAACGAGGAACTGGTCAAGGCGGGCGTGATGCTGGCGGGCGAGGGACTGCACTCAAGTGCCCGCGGCAAGCGCGTGCACTTCGCGGGAAGCAAGCGCACCGTCATCGACGGGCCGTTTGCCGAGACCAAGGAACTGGTGGCCGGTTTCTGGCTCTGGCAGGTCAAGTCGATGGAAGAGGCGGTCGAGTGGGTGCGGCGCTGCCCCAATCCGATGGAAAGCGATTCGGACATCGAGATCCGCCAGGTCTTCGAGGCGGAGGATTTCGGCGCCGATTTCACGCCCGAATTGCGGGCCCAGGAAGAGCGCCAGCGCGCAACCGTGTCAGGCGCCTCGGGCAGCACCAGCTGACCGCCTGCGCGTCACCGACAACCCCAACCGACCACGAAGGAATCGCGATGCTGATCCAACCCTACCTGATGTACAACGGACGATGCGAAGAAGCCATCGACTTTTACTGCCGCGCGCTCGGCGCGAAGGTGCAGATGCTGATGCGATATTCCGAGGCGCCCGAGCCGCCGCCGCCCGGCTCGATGCCGGCGGGGAGCGAGAACAAGGTCATGCACGCCTCGCTGCAGATCGGCGAGTCGCCGGTCTCGATGTCCGACGGCCATTGCAGCGGCCAGAGCGCGTTCGAGGGTTTCACACTGTCGATCACGGTCCCCACGGTGGCCGAGGCCGATCGCGTCTTCGCGGCGCTTGCCGACGGCGGCCAGGTGAGGATGCCGCTGACCAAGACGTTCTTTTCGCCGCGCTTCGGCATGCTGGCGGACCGCTTCGGCGTCGCCTGGATGGTGTACGTGCCGGCGCCGATGGCGTAAAAGGCCAGTGAGGGCCGGCGCCGGTGCCCCCGCGCTGGCCGGGCGCCGTCTGCGTGCCGGCGATTGCGGGGCAAGCTGTGTCGCGATGACGGAGGTCCCTTGTCTTACATGCTGCTGATCATGGAGCCGACAGGCCAGCGCCGCGCCCGCTCCGAGGAAGAGGGCCGGCGCCTGTACCAGCGCATGCTCGACTTCAGCGCCGAGCTCAGAGCGCGCGGCGTGCTGAAAGCGAGCCAGGCCCTGAAGTCCGACACCGAGAGCGTGCGGGTGCAGGTGCGCGACGGCAGGCGCTCGCTGCTCGATGGGCCGTTTTCCGAGGCCAAGGAAATGGTGGGCGGGTTCTTCCTGCTCGATTGCGCGACCCGGGCCGAGGCGGTGAGTATCGCCGCCGAGTGCCCGGCCGCCGCCTGGGCCACGGTCGAGGTGCGCGAGCTCGGCCCCTGCTTCGAGTAGAGGCTCCAGTGGAAGCTGGACCGGCAGCCGGCCGGCAGCAGCACCATGCGGGCGTGGCCGATGCGGCCACGCACCGCACCATCGAGGCGGTCTGGCGCATCGAGTCGGGCCGCATCATCGGCGGCCTGGCGCGGGTGCTGCGTGACCTGGGCCTGGCCGAGGAACTGGCGCAGGACGCGCTGGTGGCGGCGCTCGAAACATGGCCGCAGCAGGGCGTGCCCGACAACCCCGGCGCCTGGCTGATGGCCACCGCCAAGCACCGGGCCATCGACCTGATCCGCCGCAAGGCGCTGCACGAGCGCCGCCAGGACCAGCTGACCTACGAGATCGAGTCGCAGCTGCAGGACGCCGCGCCGGCGCTCGAAGCCATGATCGAAAACGCCTTCGACCAGCCGATCGGCGATGATCTGCTGCGCCTGATGTTCATCTCGAGCCATCCGGTGCTGTCGCGCGAGGCGCGGGCCGCGCTCACGCTGCGCGTGCTGGCGGGACTTTCGACCCAGGAGATTGCGCGCGCCTTCCTGGTCAGCGAAGCGACGGTGGCCCAGCGCATCGTGCGCGCCAAGCGCACGCTGGCCGAGGCGCACGTGCCGTTCGAGCTGCCGCCACCGTCCGAGCTGGTCGAGCGCCTGGATTCGGTGCTGCAGGTCATCTACCTGCTGTTCAACGAGGGCTACTCGGC
>Ga0075030_100004612_pt1 | contig 12445 bp, 10 predicted proteins | sample LitLauG_LLR_2012_FD_71393 | JGI IMG/M metagenome (GOLD analysis project Ga0075030, IMG submission 71393) | Freshwater sediment microbial communities from Pennsylvania, USA - Little Laurel Run_MetaG_LLR_2012 | ecosystem: Environmental > Aquatic > Freshwater > Creek > Sediment | place: USA... | reverse complement strand
GCTAGGCCGCTACACAACGGGGCCGCTGGGGTACCTGGACTCGAACCAAGACTAACGGAACCAGAATCCGTCGGGCTGCCAATTACCCCATACCCCATGGGTTGCACCGACGCACCAGGCAAACGAGGCGGGCCGAGCGAGGTCGAGGGTACCTGATCGCGCTCCCGACCATCAAAGCGAGACCTGTGCCACCACGTCGGGCAACTCACGCAGCGTAGTGATCACCGCAACCGAGTCCGGGTCGACGTTCGGTGCGTGCAAGTGGTCCGGGGCACGCCCACGCGGGTCGGCGCCGGGCCGGTCGAGCCACACTCCTACCAGTCCGGCGGCGACCGCCGCCGCAGCGTCGGCGTGCCAGCGGTCCCCGACGTGCACGGCCTGCCCGGGGTCCACGCACAGTGCCCGGCACAGCGCCCAGAACGGCTCAGGCGAGGGTTTCGGCGCCGCCACGTCCGAGGTGCCCCACACCACCTCGAACCTGTCCGCGATCCCCACCAGCCGCAGCTTGCGCCGGGTGAAGTCACCGTCGACGTTCGAGAACGCGCCCAGACGCACACCCGGCAGCGCCCGCAGCGCGTCCAGGGCGGGAAGCACGTCGTCGTACAAGGCGAGCCCCGCTTCGAAGCCGGCGACGTTGCGGGCCACCCAGGCGTCGACCTCGGCGTCGTCCAGGTTCCGGTCGGTCATCGCCCGCACCCGCACGCGGCGAGCCTGAGCGAAGTCGAGCTCTCCGGCGACGTACCTGGCGAACGTGGCATTGACCAGGTCCTTCCAGCGGGCATGCGCCGCCTCGTCGGCCACGACGCCGTCCGCTGCAAGCGCGGCGACCAGGCCGGCGCGCTGGGCACGGTCGTGGTCGACCAGGGTGTCGTCGACGTCGAACAGCACCGCGCGAACAGCGCCGACCCGAACCATCGCCCGCCTAGCCGGCCAGCACGTCGCGAAGAGCCCCGAGCCGTGTCAAGGACAGGTCCCGGCCGAGCAGCTCCATCGACTCGAACAGCGGCGGTGAGACCCGGCGCCCGGTGACCGCTACCCGTACCGGGGTGAACGCAACCTTCGGTTTCAGGCCGAGACCGTCGACCAGAGCCGTTCGCAAACCGGCCTCGATGGCGGCTGTGGTCCACTCAGGCAGCTCGGCCAACGCGGCCAACGCCGCGGTCAGGGTGTCGGTGGTGCCGTCGGAGAGCGCACCTACCGCCGCCGGGTCCAGCTCGAAGCGGTCCGGGTCGACCAGCAGGAACCCGAGCATTCCCGGCGCCTCTTCGAGCACTGTCATCCGCTCCTTCACCAACGGCGCGGCAGCGTGCAGCATCCGCGTCTGCTCCGCGGTCGGCCCCGCGTCGGGGTCGACCGAGAAGACGCCCGCCGATTTCAGGAACGGGACCATCCGGACCGCGAGGTCGTCGGAGTCCAGGGCCCGTAGGTGCACGCCGTTGACCGCCTCGCACTTCTTCAGGTCGAACCGGGCCGGGTTCGCGCTCACCCGCGACAGCTCGAAGGCGGCCGCCATCTCCGCAAGGCTGAAGATCTCGACGTCGTCGCCCATCGACCACCCCAGCAGCGCCAGGTAGTTGAGCAGGCCCTCGGGCAGGAACCCTCGCTGGCGGTAGTGGTTCAGCGCCGCCTGCGGGTCACGCTTGGACAGCTTGCGGTTGCCCTCCCCCATCACGTACGGCAGGTGACCGAACCGCGGGACCCCCTCGGCGACGCCGAGCTCGGTCAGGGCCGCGTACATGGCCAGCTGCCGCGGCGTCGAAGACAGCAGGTCTTCCCCACGAAGCACGTGGGTGATCTTCATCGCGGCGTCGTCGACCGGGTTGACCAGGGTGTAGAGGGGCTCACCGTTGCCTCGCACGATCACGAAGTCGGGAACGTGGTCGTGGGCGAAGCTGATGGGTCCTCGGACCAGGTCGTCCCACTCCTGGGCCCCGGCCGGCATGCGCAGCCGCAGGACCGGCAGGCGCCCCGCGGCACGCAGCTGCTCCTTCTGGGCGTCGGTGAGGTCACGGTCGGCATTGTCGTAGCCCAGCTTGGGGTCCTGGCCTCTCCCCCGGCGCCGGTCCTCGACCTCTTCCGGGGTCGAGAACGACTCGTACGCGTAGCCTCCGTCGACCAGACGCCTGGCCACGTCCGAGTACAGGTCAAGTCGTTCGGACTGGCGGTAGGGGCCGTAGGGGCCGCCGACGACCGGTCCCTCGTCCCAGTCAAGGCCCAGCCAGCGCAGCGCGTCCAGCAGCTGCCCGTAGCTTTCCTCGCTGTCACGGGCGCTGTCGGTGTCCTCGATCCTGAACACGAACGTGCCACCGGTGTGCCGCGCGTAGGCCCAGTTGAACAAGGCGGTCCGGATCAGCCCGACGTGCGGGTTCCCGGTCGGTGAAGGGCAGAACCGCACCCGGACGTCGCTCATGAGCCGGCCACCTGGTCGGAGACGACGAAGTTGTGCAAGGTTCCGATCCCTTCGATGGTCACTTCCACCCGGTTGCCGGCCACGATCGGCCCGACCCCGGCGGGGGTGCCGGTGAGCAGGACGTCGCCGGGAAGCAAGGTCATCACTGCACTCGCGAACGCGATCAGCTCGGCCACCGAGCGCAGCAGGTCGGCCGTGCTGGCCGACTGCCGCAGCTGGCCGTCCACCCGGCACGTCAGCTCGAGCGCCGAGGGATCCAGCTCGGTCTCGATCCACGGCCCGAGGGGACAGAACGTGTCGAAGCCCTTGGCCCGCGTCCACTGCCCGTCGCTGCGCTGCAGGTCCCGCGCGGTGACGTCGTTCGCGCAGGTGTACCCGAGCACGGCGTCCAGGGCCCGCTCGACGGGGACGCGACGAACGATGCCGCCGATCACCACCGCCAGCTCGGCCTCGTGGTGCACCTCGCTGCTCAAAGCCGGCAGCACGATGGCGTCGCCGGGGCCCACCACCGAGGTGGAGGGCTTCAGGAACAGCACCGGGTCCGCGGGTGCCTGGTCGCCACCCATCTCCCGCACGTGGTCGGCGTAGTTCTTCCCGACCGCGACGATCTTGCTGCCCACCACCGGGGCGAGCAGCCGGACCTGCGACAGCTGGTGGCTGGTCGCGGTGAGCTCGAACGGCGGCAGCGGAAAGCCGGCCAGCTCAGTAATCACCGCATCTGGGTCACCGGGGTCACCGACGATGACACCGTAGCGGGGGGTCTGGTCAGGGACGGAGAACCGGGCGATACGCACGAGGGGCAAGGTTACCCGCGGCGCGACGGGCCGGTCGCAGCCGCTGCCGCACCGTCAGGGGCGGCGCAGTCAGCTGGCGTCTCGTCCGGCCCGCAGCAGACCGAACGCGACGGCGTCCTCCAGCGCCATCCAGGACGCGGCGATCACATTCTCGTGGACGCCCACGGTGTCCCACTCGGTGACCCCGTCGGAGGTCTCGACCAGCACCCGGGTGACGGCGCTGGTCCCCTGTGAACCCTCGAGGATGCGCACCTTGTAGTCGACCAGCTCCAGCCGCTCCAGCTCGGGAAAGGACCGGGCCAGAGCCAGCCGCAGCGCCTGGTCGAGAGCGTTGACCGGGCCGTTGCCCTCGCCGGTCGCCACGATCCGCTCGCCACCGGCGTGGACCTTGACCGTCGCCTCGCTGCGCACCTGCCCGTCCGGGCCCTGCTCGACGATGGCCCGCCAGGACTCGACCGAGAAGTGTCGGCGACGCTCACCGGCCACCTCGTCGCGCAGCAGCAGCTCGAAGGACGCGTCAGCGGCCTCGAAGGTGAAACCGCGGGCCTCCAGCTCCTTGACCCGATCCACCACCCGGGTCAGCACCTCCCGGTCACCGGCCAGGTCGTAGCCGAGCTCGCGTCCTTTCAGCTCGATAGAGGCACGCCCGGCCATGTCCGAGACCAGCATCCGCATGTCGTTGCCCACCGCCGCCGGGTCGATGTGCTGGTACAGCATCGGGTCGACCTTCACAGCGCTGGCGTGCAGCCCAGCCTTGTGAGCGAAAGCCGACAGGCCCACGTACGGCTGGTGCTGGTTCGGCGACACGTTGGTCACCTCAGAGACCGCGTGCGCGATCCTGGTCATCTCGGCCAGGGCGCCGTCGGGGACCACCGACCGGCCCTTCTTCAGCTGCAGGTTGGCCACGACGCTGAACAGGTTGGCGTTGCCGGAACGCTCCCCGTAGCCGTTAGCGGTCCCTTGGACGTGGGTCACGCCGGCGTCCACGGCGGCCAAAGTGTTCGCGACGGCGCAGGCGGTGTCGTCGTGGCAGTGGATCCCCAGTCGGGCCCCGGTGACGGCCAGCACCTGCGCGACAACGTCGGCAAGCTCCGCCGGCAGCATCCCGCCGTTGGTGTCACACAGCGCCACCACATCCGCTCCGGCCTCGGTCGCCACCCGGACCACCTCGAGCGCGTAGTCCGGTGCCGAGGCGAACCCGTCGAAGAAGTGCTCAGCGTCGAGGAACACCCGCTGGCCCTCGGCGCACAGATGCGTGACCGTGTCGCGGATCATCGCCAGGTTCTCCTGCAGCGTGGTCCGAAGCGCCAGCTCGACGTGCCGGTCGTGTGCCTTGGCCACCACGGTGACGACGGCAGCGCCGCTGTCACGCAAGGCGACCACAGTGGCGTCGTCCGCGGCGACGGAGCCGGCGCGGCGAGTCGAGCCGAACGCCGTCAAGGTCGCGTGCTGCAGCACCAGCTCGCTGCGCGCCCTGGCGAAGAACTCCGTGTCTTTGGGGTTGGCTCCCGGCCATCCACCCTCGATGAACCCCACCCCGAGCCCGTCGAGGTGCCGGGCGATCGTCAACTTGTCAGCGACGCTCAACGTCAGGCCCTCCTGCTGCGCCCCGTCACGCAACGTCGTGTCGTAGACGTGGAAGGTGTCGTCCACAGCAGTCACTCCTCGGCCGGCCGGTCAGCTTCAGTCTTGGACAAACAAGAAGGCCCCCCACGACGTGGGAGGCCTGCGCGTCGGGGACGAGCCCCGGCGCGCGCTAGCTAATGATCAGGGTGCGGTACACCCCAGCAGTGTGACACATCGCGCTGGGTGTGCGCTCAGCGCCCTGAGGCCAACGGGTGCACCCAGCCGTGCTGGTCGGCGGCGACACCGGTCTGGATGTCCAGCAGCGCCTGCCGCAGGCGAGCCGTCACCGGCCCGGTTCCACCATCACCGACGGTCCACTCACGCGACGCCGACTTCACCGCGCCCACCGGGGTGATCACCGCCGCCGTGCCGCACGCGAACACCTCCGTCAGCTCACCGGAGACGTTCCCGGCATGCCAGGCCTCCACTGAGATGCGATCAGCTCCGGAGACGTACCCCAGGTCCCCCGCCAACGTCAGCAGCGAGTCACGGGTCACCCCTGCAAGCAGGGTCCCGGTGAGGGTGGGAGTGACGAGCCGAGGCGCGGCACCCTCGACGGACCCATACACGAAGTACAGGTTCATGCCGCCCATCTCTTCGACCCAGCGGTGCTCGGCCGCGTCGAGCCACACCGCCTGCTCACAGCCTTGTTCGGCGGCCTGAGCCTGCGCCACCAGAGACGCTGCGTAGTTCCCGGCGAACTTGGCCTCACCAGTTCCACCTGGCGCGGCGCGGCTGTACTCCTCCGACAGCCAGACCGTGACCGGTTTGACCCCGCCCGGGAAGTACGCACCCGCCGGGGAGGCGATCAGCACATACAGATAGGACGACGACGGTCGAACCCCCAGACCGACCTCGGTGGCGAACATGAACGGCCGCAGGTACAGGCTCTTCTCCGCACCCGAGGGCACCCACTCCTGGTCCTGCGCCACCAGAGCTTCGATCGACGCCATGAAAAGGTCCTCGGGCAGCTCGGGCATCGCCAGTCGCCGCGCGGAGCGCTGGAACCGGCGCGCGTTCTCCTCCGGGCGGAACGTGGCGACCGACCCGTCGGGCTGGCGGTAGGCCTTGAGGCCTTCGAAGATCGCCTGGCCGTAGTGCAGGACCATGATCGCGGGGTCCATCGACATCGGCGCGTAGGGGACCAGCTGGGCGTCGTGCCAGCCCTGCCCGGCGTCCCACGCGATCGTGACCATGTTGTCGGTGAAGAACCGGCCGAAGCCCGGCTCTGCGAGCCGGGACTGCCGTTCGGCAGCGTCCAGCGGGGCGCCGGTGGGCTTCAGGGCGATCAGGTCGGTGCCGGTCATGGGATCACGTTAGTCAGCCGGTGGCGGCCGTGGCGAGCGCGTCTCCGATGCTGGACGTGGAGCGGGCCGGCGCCGACTGGTCGCCGGCGCGGGCCAGCAGGTCACTGGCCACCGCCGACTCCACCTGTGCGGCTGCCGCCGACAGCCCCAGGTGCTCCAACAGCATGGCCACCGACAGCACCGTCGCCGTCGGGTCGGCCGTGCCCTGTCCGGCGATATCCGGGGCCGAGCCGTGGACCGGCTCGAACATGCTCGGGTTGGCTCGGCTCACGTCGAGGTTCCCGCTGGCGGCAAGACCGATTCCGCCGGCGATCGCCGCCCCCAGGTCGGTGATGATGTCGCCGAACAGGTTGTCGGTCACGACGACGTCGAATCGCCGCGGCGCCGTCACGAAGAACATCGTGGCCGCGTCGACGTGCTGGTACTCGGTGCGCACGTCGGGGAACTCGGCGGCGACCGCATGGAAAGTCCGGGTCCAAAGGTCGCCCGCATGGGTGAGCACGTTGTTCTTGTGGACCAAGGTGATCAGCTTGCGGGGGCGCGCGGCGGCCCGGGCGAAGGCGTCTCGGACGACACGCTCGACCCCGAAGCGGGTGTTCAGGCTTTCTTCGGTCGCGACCTCATGTGCGGTGCCGCGGCGCAAGAACCCGCCAGATCCCGCGTAGGGACCCTCGGTGCCCTCCCGCACGACCACCATGTCGATGTCGCCCGGGCCGACCCCGGCCAGCGGGGTCGCAACTCCCGGCAGCAGCCGCACAGGTCGCAGGTTGACGTGGTGGTCCAGCTCGAAACGCAGCCTAAGCAGCAGCCCCCGCTCGAGCACACCGGACGGCACCGACGGGTCGCCGACCGCGCCGAGCAAGATCGCATCGTGGCCCCTGAGCTCGGCGAGCACCGAGTCAGGCAGGGTCTCGCCAGTTGCATGCCAGCGCCGGGCGCCAAGGTCGTAGTGCGTCGGCTCGACACTGAAGTCGTTCGTCGCAGCGACCGAGCTCAGGACTTTGAGGCCCTCAGCGACGACCTCCGGACCGATCCCGTCGCCGCCGATGACGGCCAGGCGCAGCACGCGGCCCACGCGGCTCAGGCCTCGAGGTCGACGGCGCGACCGGAGTCGGCGCCGATGGCGGCCACGATGCCGGTCACGGTGGGCTGCGGGACAGCCGAGTCGACCGTCAGCGCCATCAGCGCATGGCCGCCCCGCTCGTCGCGGCTGACCTGCATCCCGGCGATGTTGATGCCGGTGTCGCCGAGCAGCTGCCCGACTGCGCCCACCACACCAGGTCGGTCGTGGTACCGGAAGAAGACCATGTGATCACTCGGCGGCAGATCCACGTCGAAGCCGTTGATCTCGACCAGCTTCTCGATCCGACGCGGTCCCACCAAAGTGCCGGACACCGACACCTGCTCCCCGCCCGCCATGGTGCCGCGGACGGTGAGCAGGTTGCGGTGGTCGGGGCTTTCCAGGCTGGTGGTCAAGGCGACCTCTACGCCGCGCTCCTTGGCGATCAAAGGCGCGTTCACGTAGGACACGGACTCTTCGACGACGTCGACGAAGACCCCCTTCAAGGCTGCGAGCTCAAGCACGGAGACATCGTGGGCCGCGATCTCTCCGCGGACCTCGACGTCGATGCGCACGGCCACTCCTGCAGCCAGCGCAGAGAAGATGCGACCCAGTCGCTCCGCAAGGGGCAGACCAGGCTTGACGTCTTCTGCGATCACCCCGCCCTGAACGTTGACCGCGTCGGGCACAAGCTCCCCAGCCAGAGCCAGACGCACCGAACGGGCCACGGAAATACCCGCCTTCTCCTGGGCCTCGTCGGTGCTGGCACCCAGGTGCGGGACGGCGACGACCTGCTCAAACGCGAACAGCGGGCTGTCGGTGCACGGCTCCTTGGCGTAGACGTCCAGGCCGGCGCCGGCGACACGGCCGTCCTCCAGCGCCCTCACCAACGCCGCCTCGTCGACGATGCCGCCGCGGGCGGCGTTGATGATGCGGACCGTCGCCTTGACCTTGTGCAGGGCGTCCTCGCCGATCAGCCCGACCGTCTCAGCGGTCTTGGGCAGGTGCACGGTGATGAAGTCCGCCTCGGCAAGCAGCTCGTCCAAGGTCACCAGACGAACACCCAGCTGCGCCGCCCTGGCCTGCTGCACGTACGGGTCGTAGGCGATCACCCGCATACCGAACCCGGACAGGCGCTGCGCCACCAGGACACCGATCCGGCCCAGCCCCACGACACCGAGAACCTTGTCCTGCAGCTCCACCCCGCTGTACTTGGAGCGTTTCCACGCGCCGCCCTTCAGCGCCGCGCTCGCAGGGGCGATGTTGCGGGCGCAGGCGATCAGCAGGCCGATCGCAAGCTCAGCGGCGCTGACGATGTTGGACTGCGGGGCGTTGACGACCATGACCCCCGCCTGGGTGGCCGCCTCCACGTCGACGTTGTCCAGTCCCACGCCAGCGCGGGCGACAACCTTCAGCCGCTTCGCCGCACCCAGCGCCTCGGCGTCGATCTGGGTGGCGCTTCGGATCAGCACGGCGTCCACGTCGGCCAGCGCCGGCAGCAGCTCGGCGCGGTCGGCTCCGTCGCAGTAGCGGACCTCGAAGTCAGGACCCAGCGCCTCAACCGTTGCCGGTGAGAGCTCCTCAGCGATGAGGACGACGGGCTTGGTCACGGCGGATCACCTTCCGTCAGGCCGGTCCCAAGCGTGGACCGGTCAGCTCCCAAGGGTACCGAGGCCCTTGTGAAGCTCTTCACAACGTCCGCCATCCGGACGCCTGGACACCGCGCTACCGGGCCGCGGTGCCCTCGACATAGTCGTCGTCGCTCTCGACCCAGGCCATCAGCTTGCGCAGCTCGCGTCCGGTCGCCTCGATGGGATGCGCCTCGCCCTGTGCGCGCAGGGCCTTGAACTCCGGTCCGCCTGCGTCCTGGTCGTCGATGAAACGCTGGGCGAAGGCCCCGCTTCGCACATCGGCGAGCACAGCTTTCATGCTCTCCTTGACCCGCGCGTCGATGATCCGAGGCCCGGACACGTAGTCGCCGTACTCGGCGGTGTCCGACACCGACCAGCGCTGCTTGGCGATCCCACCTTCGTACATCAGGTCGACGATCAGCTTGAGCTCGTGCAGGCACTCGAAATAGGCGACCTCAGGCTGGTAGCCGGCCTCGATGAGCACCTCGAATCCGGTCTGCACCAGCGCCGACGCCCCGCCGCACAGGACGGCCTGCTCGCCGAACAGGTCAGTCTCGGTCTCCTCGGTGAAGGTGGACTTGATGCCGCCGGCACGAAGTCCACCGATCGCCTTGGCGTAGGCGAGGGTCAGCGGCCAGGCGCCGCCGGTGGCGTCCTGCTCAACCGCGACGATCACCGGTACTCCCCGACCGGCGCTGAACTCGCGGCGCACCAGGTGGCCCGGTCCCTTCGGGGCCACCATGCAGACGTCGACGCCAGCGGGTGGCTTGATGTAGCCGAAGCGAATGTTGAATCCGTGACCGAAGAACAGGGCGTCGCCGTCAACAAGGTTGGGCTCCACCGACTCCGCATACAGGTGCCGCTGGACCGGGTCGGGCGCGAGGATCATGATCAGGTCGGCTTCCTCACAAGCCTCGGACGGGGTCACCACACGCAGCCCGTCAGCCTCGGCCTTGGCTCGGCTCTTGGAGCCCTCGGGCAGGCCGACGCGGACGTCCACGCCGGAGTCGCGCAGCGACAGTGCGTGCGCGTGCCCCTGGCTCCCGTAGCCGAGCACCGCGACGTGGCGGCCCTGGATGATCGAGAGATCGGCATCGTCGTCGTAGAACATCTCGGCCACTGCGGTGCGCTCCTTGCGTTTCAAAGTGCCTGGATGGGACGGAACCTGCGGGTGAACGGCCCTGCGCCGGGACGGGACGCCTGAAGTCTGTCAGGCGGTGGTCTTGTCCAGCGAACGCAGGGAGCGGTCAGTGATCGACCGGCTGCCGCGCCCGAGGGCGACCATGCCGGACTGGACGAGCTCGCGGACCCCGAACGGCTCCAGGACCCTCAGCAGAGCCTCCAGCTTCTCCGCGTTGCCGGTGGCCTCGATGGTGACCGCGTCGGTGGACACATCGACCACCTTCGCCCGGAAAAGCTGCACCGTCTCCAACACGTGGGACCGCGTGTCCGCATCTGCCCGAACCTTGACCAGCATGATCTCCCGCTGGACGGACTGTGCGGGCTCCAGCTCGACGATCTTGATCACGTTGACCAGCTTGTTGAGCTGTTTGGTGACTTGCTCGAGCGGGCTGTCATCGACGTTGACCACGATGGTGATCCGCGAGATCCCCGAATGCTCGGTGGGTCCGACGGCGAGGGACTCGATGTTGAAGCTGCGACGGGAGAACAGTCCGGCGATCCGGGCCAGGACGCCCGGCTGGTCCTCCACCAGGACCGACAGCGTGTGCCGACTCATCTGCTACTCCTCCCTGTCCCAGACCGGCGCAAGATCACGCGCGACCATGATGTCGTCGTTGCTGGTGCCGGCCGCAACCATCGGCCACACCATGGCGTCCTGATGGACGACGAAGTCGACGACCACCGGACGGTCGTGGACAGCCATCGCCTTGTCGATCGTCGCGTCGACATCTGCAGCGGAGTCGCAGCGAAGCCCCACGCAGCCGTAGGCGTCGGCCAGCTTGACGAAGTCGGGGATCCGACGCGAGTGCAGGTCGGTGTTGGAGTAGCGGGAGTCGTAGAACAGGGTCTGCCACTGGCGGACCATGCCCAGGCTCCCGTTGTTGATGACCGCAACCTTGATGGGGATGTCGTTGAGGGCGCAGGTGGCCAGCTCCTGGTTCGTCATCTGGAAGCAGCCGTCGCCGTCGATCGCCCACACTGTCGCGTCGGGGCGGCCCACCTTCGCCCCCATCGCAGCTGGGACAGCGAACCCCATCGTGCCGAGCCCACCGGAGTTGATCCAGCTGTTCGGCTTCTCGTAGCGCACGAACTGGGCCGCCCACATCTGGTGCTGCCCCACCCCGGCGCAGTAGATCGCGTCAGGTCCGGCGATGGCGCCGAGGCGCTCGATCACGTACTGGGGCGCGAGCTCGCCTCCCGACGGCACGTCGTAGCCGAGCGGGTAGGTGCCCCGCAGCTGGTCCAGCTGCCGCCACCAGGCGGCATAGTCCAGGCCGGCACCCGCGTCCAGCTCGGCCTGGACGGCGACGATCAGGTCTGCGATCACCTCGCGGCAGTCGCCGACGATCGGCACCTCAGCTGCGCGGTTCTTGGAGATCTCAGCAGGGTCGATGTCGGCGTGGATGACCTTGGCGTCGGGAGCGAAGCTGGACAGCTTGCCCGTGACCCGGTCGTCGAACCGGGCCCCGAGGGCAATCAGCAGGTCGCTCTTCTGGATAGCGCCGACCGCAGCCACAGTGCCGTGCATGCCGGGCATCCCGAGGTGGAGCGGGTGACTGTCCGGGAACGCCCCGCGAGCCATCAGCGTGGTGACCACCGGGATCCCGGTCAGCTCAGCCAGGACATGAAGCTCGGCGCTCGCGCCGGCCCGGATCACTCCGCCTCCCACGTACAGGACGGGTCGGCGCGCCTCGAGGATCAGCCGGGCCGCCTCCCGGACCTGCCTGCTGTGCGGCCTGGTCACCGGCCGGTAGCCGGGCAGGTCCAACGACGTCGGCCACGCGAACGTGGTTTCAGCCTGCAGCGCATCCTTGGCGATGTCCACCAGCACAGGTCCAGGGCGGCCGGTACTGGCGATGTGGAACGCCTCAGCGATCCGACGAGGGATGTCCCCCGGGTCGGTCACCAGGAAGTTGTGCTTGGTGATGGGCATCGTGATGCCGCGAATGTCCGCCTCCTGGAAGGCGTCAGTGCCGATCGAAGCGCTGGGAACCTGACCGGTGACCGCGACCATAGGAACCGAGTCCATGTACGCGTCCGCGATAGGGGTGACAAGGTTGGTGGCACCTGGCCCCGAAGTGGCCATGCACACCCCCACCTTTCCGGTGGCCGCGGCGTAGCCCTCGGCGGCGTGCCCTGCCCCCTGCTCGTGGCGGACCAGGATGTGCCGCACCCTGGAGTCGAAGAGCGGGTCGTACGCCGGCAGGATCGCCCCGCCGGGGATCCCGAAGATGACCTCGGCGCCGGCTCGTTCCAGCGCCTGGACCAGACTCTGAGCTCCGGTGATCTTCTCGCTCATCGCACTTGCCTTTCGCGTTCAGCTCAAACGGCTCTACCAACAGAAAAGCCCCTCGACCCATGAGGGCTCGGAGGGGCGGCGCGCGGACTGGTTCTCAGCCTGCGCGCTCCACGAGTACGACGATGCCGGTACGCAC
>Ga0075030_100004607_pt1 | contig 12451 bp, 14 predicted proteins | sample LitLauG_LLR_2012_FD_71393 | JGI IMG/M metagenome (GOLD analysis project Ga0075030, IMG submission 71393) | Freshwater sediment microbial communities from Pennsylvania, USA - Little Laurel Run_MetaG_LLR_2012 | ecosystem: Environmental > Aquatic > Freshwater > Creek > Sediment | place: USA... | reverse complement strand
ATGTCGGGGGCCAAGCCCACCGCGCCGTTCCAGCCCCCAAACGCCGTAGCAGCCGTAGCAAACGGCGTGGTATTAGGCGTGGTAGCCGTCCCGTTGAAACCCGTCCACGGCACGCTGCCGGTCGTTGCCCCATCGGTCGTGGCGGGGTCACCGCGCGTCAGTATGCCGGGGTATGGGGTGTTGAAGGCGGCCGGGAACTGGGTGCCGGGCAGGCCAGCCGCGATGTCCGTGAGACCGGAGAGCGGCCCGAAGGAGAACATGAACGTCTGCGTGCCGTCGCCCTCGGTCATCAAGCCGTCACCACCCGAGATCTGCTGGCACTTGATCGCGCCGTTCACAGTACCCGAAATTGGCGACACATATCCATCCGAGTTGGTCGCAAATTGCGTCGGACCGAGGTAGGCAGGCTCCTTATTATTGACGCCAGCATTTGTTGGGTCCGGGTGGGTGATGGTGCTAGTTGGGCACTGCACTCGAAATGATTGGGCGCTCGCGGCAACGGCCGTAAAACAGACGAGAAGAATTGACAACCAAACCTGGTAAGACTTCCTCATGGCTGTGCAGCCTCCTTCAGAACCTGGCGGACACTATCAGCGCCGCTCCAAGGACCGACAATAACGCCGATCAGTGCACAATCTCCTGCCCGTGAGCACAAGTGCGCGAGTAGGAATCGAATCTTCGATGTTTCCCCGAAAATGGCAGGCTCAAGCAACGCACGCTGGCAAAGGCGAAGGAAAGCGGGTACCTTTTCTCATTTTGCCGCGCGAGCATTTACGCCAAAGCCTGGCTGGTTTACAAACTCCAGCTTTAATCGGCTCAATACAACGCTCGTATGTAATGAGCGTCGGCGACAACACTACTAGGGCTGCGTTTTTGCTCTTTGCGTGACGGCAAAGAGAATTGTAAAGTTATGTAAAATTTGTAAAGTTTGCGAATTCGCCCTGTACTGGCGCGAGGAGAAGTAAATCGGTGTCGCGCAGCACGGGGAGACGCGGCACCGTCGGGGAGGAAAAGAAATCGTAGACAGGCCGTTCTTTGCGCTAGATCAAATACCGAACGGCCCCGGTGGTTTATCAGTAAGGCTCGCTGCGTCCGACCGGTGACGCAGACTCCCCCGAATGTGGTCGATCGATCCCCCCAATTGTTTCGGCGGAGGTACGGTGCCCGAAGATCGCAAGACGTGTAACCGGCCTCATCATCAAATCAACCGGACTGGGTAGAGCAACCTCATGAAGTGTCGCCAAGGTTTGTGGGCAATCTTATTGGTCCTGTGGGTGAGCTTGCCGCTATGTGCGGATCAGGCCTCCAGCGCGTACAAACGGGGCGTGCATGCCGAAAGCGAGAACAAGTATGACGAAGCCTTTCAGGCTTACAGCCAGGCGCACTCGCTGAAGCCGAGAGACGCGAAATACTTCACGGCTTACACTCGCGTGCGCTTCTACGCTGCGCTGGAGCACATCAAACAAGGGCAGGCACTACGCGACGGCGGCAAACTGCAGGAAGCGGCCGCAGAATTTCAGCGGGCAAGCGAGATTGATCACACAAACTTCGTCGCGAAGGAAGAGCTTCAGCGAACCCAAGACATGATCCGGAAGCAGGCGCGTAAGAAAGAGGAAGCTCCCAGCGCGCCGTCGCAGCTCGACAAACTGGTAGGGGAAGTGGCCGGGCCCGTTGAACTGACACCAATCTCAAACACGCTGATTAACTTGCGTTTGAGCGAGACTGCCACGATGGTTTACAAGACCATCGCCAAGCTGGCCGGCATCAACGTGCTGTTTGATCAGGACTACAAGCCGCAGAAAATCACAATCGAACTCAATGATGTGACGTTGCGCGAAGCGCTCAATGTAGTTGCGCTGCAAACGAAGACTTTCTGGCAGCCGACCTCAAGCAACACGATTCTGGTCGCGGCCGATACGACTGCCAAGCGGAAAGAAATGCAGGACACGGTAATGAAGACGTTCTACCTGAAGAACGTTTCGACATCGACCGACCTGCAAGAAGCAGCGAATACACTGAAAGGGATCCTCGACCTCACTCGTTTGCAACTGATTCCGAATCAAAACGCAATCATTCTGCGCGGCACTCCCGACCAGATGGTGCTGGCGCAGAAACTGCTCAGCGACATCGACAAGGCCAAACCGGAAGTTGTGATCGACGTCGCGATTCTGCAGGTCAGCCGCGACCGCATGCGCACTCTGGGCGTGAATCCACCGACGTCTGCGAACATCGTGATGGTTCCTGGCACGGGTGGAAGCTCAGGATCGAGCGGCAGCGGTGGGGCGTTTACGCTCAACACGCTCGGAAGTCTGACTGCCAACAACTTTCAGGTCAGCATTCCGGGAGCTTCGCTGTCGATGCTGATGAGCGACAGCGACACGAAGCTGATTCAGAACCCTGAAATCCGCGCGCTAGACAATCAAAAGGCCACGCTCAAGATCGGGGACCGCGTGCCCATCGCGACGGGTTCCTTTGGAGCTGCGGGAGGGTTCGGTGGCAGTGCGCTCGTGAACACGCAGTTTCAATATCTCGATGTGGGCGTGAACATCGACATCACTCCGCACGTTCATTCCGACAACGAAGTCACACTGAAGATGACACTAGAGGTCTCATCCGTGAGCGGAGTGCAAAATATCGGTGGCATCAGCCAGCCTGTGATCGGTCAGCGCCGCATCGAGCACGAATCGCGGCTGCAAGATGGAGAAGTCAATCTGGTGGGCGGGATTCTGGAAGACACAGAAACGCATTCTCTGAGCGGCTATCCCTGGCTGACCAAGGTTCCGATTCTGAAGTATCTGTTCGGACAGGAAGACAAGCAACGGCAAGAGAACGAGATCGTCTTTGCCATCATGCCACACATCGTCCGCTCGCAAGAAGTAACGGAGGACAATCTGCGGCTGGTCGATCTCGGACCCGGAACCGGCGTTCAGATACGGTATAAGGATGCGAGGAAGGACGCGGCACACGCCCCGGGAGCAATGGAGCAGACGGCAGCGCCTAAGGCCCCGGCAGCACACGCTTCAGAACAGCATGCTGCGACACCTGCCCCTGTTCCACCACAGAAAGCGCCCGAACCAGCCAAACCGGGAACGCCCGCGCCGGCAACGACAAGCAGTCTGATCGATCCGGCTAAGTTGTCTTCACAAAACAGTAGAGGCCGGACCTCGGAACCACGGAACGCTCAGCCTCCGCCGGCTGCGCAGCCCGATCCGTGCCCGTATGGGCAGCATTCCATCGGGCAGGAGAACGGAGTCACGACCTGCGCATTTAATTGACATCGATCTAAACTGCCTCGAACGACAATGTCCTGCGATAACAAAGCCGCCCGCGAACGGGCGGCTTTGCTTTTCTCTTTCTTGCTTTCTGCAGTCACGATCGCGGGTAGGACCGCCGTCTCTTATCCGATTCGTACTATTGTTATTGCTGGTAGCGCGAAGGTCAAGGCATCGCCGTGACCGCGGTGGCTCAGACTGAAGGCGGGAGCGGCCCCCCAAATATGCTGGACGACACGGTCTAATTATTCGGTCTGCGAGAGTTGCGTGAGGGCAGCGTAGTCACGGACGAGCACGGCTTCTCGGCGGATACTGACTATTCCCCGCGTTTGCCAGCGGCACAGAAGGCGGCTTACCGTGAAGAGCGTGGTGCCGGTCAACTGAGCAAGTTCCGCGCGAGAGAGACTGATCTCCAGATGGCCGTTGGTGACGCGCCCCAGCCGGTTCGACAGTCGCAGGAGTTCGCTGCTGAGGCGTGAGCCAACTTTCTCGGTGGAGACTTCGCGAAAGCGCTGCTCCATCTCCTGCAGACGCTCCTCAAGAGCGCGCACCGTGTTGCGGCGAAAGGCGGAGAAGCGATCCAGGAGCCTCTCAAAGGTTGCCGCATCCCAGACGAGCGCGGTGCAAGGCTGAATCGCCATGGCTGCTGAACAATGGGTGCAGCCTGCGCACAACCTAAAGGCTCCTACGACTTCTCCCACGCCATTCAACCGGAGGATCACTTCGTTGCCGCTGAGACCGATCTGTGTGATCTTGACACAGCCGGAAAGCAGCAAAACTACCTGTTGGACGGGTTCACCCTCGGAGAAGATGGCCTGGCGGCGCGAGAAGCGTTTCTCGCGAGCCACCGCAATGATGCTGGCGCAGTCGGCCGGGGATACATCGGAGAACAGTGTAAATCCCTGGACTACAGCAATCTTTTGACTTGGCAGAGTGGCAGTTTCCAAAAGAACAGCTCCTTCTTCTTAAAAATAGGCCCACGGGACCACGAATGGTCGCGTTTCGCGCATTATCTAAACCCGAGTTCTCTTTCCACCTGAGACGGGGACGAGGGAGCAACTGCATCTGATTATCAGTTCTGCGTTCGCAACCGACGATTGCCGCTAGTCCCGGCTTTTTCGCGGTTCCGTATCTGAGTATCCGCACAGTCACCCCAGTGCTCTGCGGCCTTAAGAGGATGCCGCCTACCGCTGCAGCGGTCAATGCCACCTTCGGGCGAGGGATGGCACTTTTGGGTAGGGTCGAATGGCTAACTGCAGTGTTCCGGCTATCGGTTCGAATGCAGACAGCGTTCCTCCATTCAGATGACGAGCGACGGTAATGGGAAGGAAAAAGCACAACTGCTGATAAATCCCAGGGAGAAAGCGTCAACTCCAGTTTGACTGGTTGACTTGACTTACCGATTTTTGTGTGGAAAAGTTCCGCCCGCTTCAGGAAAGCCTGACTCGGCCGTTGGGCTCTGGTCGTCCCGACTCGCTGCTCTGAGCGGCCCATTCACGCTCTCCTTCAAGCTCGGTAGACTCATTGCCCGCCGAGATCGCACGACGGAGAAAAAGCACTCATGAAACCCAGACCCATATTCGGCAGCCTGCTGCTTCTCACTCTGTTTCTAGCCTCGGCATCAACCGCGATAGCCAATACTATGGTATGTCGATGGGGTGAACGGTAGTGATAGCAACGACTGCAAATCCCCCACCAGCGCCTGCAGCACCATCGGACATGCCGTCTCGCTGGCTTTGTCGGGTGATTCGGTCATGGTGGGCGCCGCAACTTATACCGAGAATCTCATCATCAACATTAATTTGAAGCTGATCGGCTCGGGCGCCACGCGGACGATTGTTGACGGCGGAAGTGCCGGCAGGGTGATCTCAATCTCAGGGTGATCTCAATCTTGAGTAACAGCGCCATTGTCGGACTTTCAAACCTGACAATGCGCAATGGGATAGCCTCCGGTGGAGGGGGTATTCTCAATTGGGGAAAGCTAACCATTGCCTATAGCACCATCAGCGGGAATATAGCGGGTAGCGAATCCTCGGCTGTCGGCGGAGGCATTTTCAGCAGCGGGACTTTGACGATCAATAACAGCACACTCAGTGGGAACTCAGGGAGCAGCCGCCTCATGTACGGTGGCGCCATTTATAACAGCGGCACGCTGACCATCAACAACAGCACCATCAGCGGTAATAGCGCCTACGGCGCAGTCGGTGGGGGTGGCGGCGGTATCTACAATGCCTCGGTGGCAAAGATCAACAACAGCACTATCGGCGGAAACGGCGGATCTCCCTTTGGCGGAGGCATTTTCAACGGGGGCACGGCTACACTCCAGAACAGCATTGTTGCGGGCAACACTTTGGGCGGAAACTGCTATGGAACTATGACGTCACACGGCTACAACTTGAGCAGCGATGGGACTTGCACGTTCAAGAACACCGGCGATTTGAACAAGACCAACCCCAAACTCGGAACTCTGCAGTACAACGGCGGTCCGACACAGACCCGAGCTTCTGCTCTCGGGTAGCCCGGCGATTGATACCGGTAACCCAAGCGGCTGTACCGACGGCCAAGGTCACCTTCTGAAGACTGACCAACGCGGCTTCCCACGGCCCGACAAGGAGGACTCTGGCGGCTGTGACAGGGGAGCCTTTGAACGTCAGAGCGATTAGATTGAAACAAGGACTCTGGTCTCAATGATGTAGGGAGCCGGGGAGTCAGCGAACTAAAGACGCCTTCCTGCGAAGCCATCGTATTCTTTAGCTTTTAAGTCCGCCTCACGCGTGTGCGATCTTTGGCAAAGAAATCTCCTCGAGGGGGTCCAAGCGAGTTACCACTTTGGGGCAGGAGTGGTTCCGTGCGTTGACACCCACCGGGGGCCGGACGTAGAGTTCGCTTCAGGTTCCAGAGAATAACAGCCAGGAACACTTGGCCAGGAGGCAGCGCATGTTGTCGAAGCTATTCTGGGGGGGGGCTTTCGTGTGTCTAGCCGGGGTTTCCTCCCTCGCGCAGGATCCCTCCAAGGTCGAACCGAAGCACTACAAGTTGGACTTTGAGAACGATCGGGTGCAGGTCTTGTCGGTTCACTACGGGCCCCACGAGAAATCGGGGTTGCACGATCACCCCGGCGGCGTCGTGGTCAGCGTGACAGCGGCGCACCTTCGCTTTACTGATGAAGCGGGCAAAACGCGCGAGGTTTTCGCCAAGCCCGGCGAGGCGCGATGGTATCCGCCGTTCAAACACAAGGTGGAGAATCTGGGCGACACCACTTATGACGCTGTCTACGTTGGGTTGAAAAGTAGAACCACGGCGGCGGTGGAGCCCTCAACCGACCTGGTGGCCGCCATGGATGAAGAAACGAGGAAGATCGTCGCGGCGCTGGTGGCGTCGGGAAAGCCGTGAGCGCAGTCGTATATCCGCCGGTACAATATCGCTCAGGAGTCTTGATGACACTTCGTATGAGACTCTGAAAATTCAGATGAGCCCTCTCCCGGAAGACTCTCCGGCGCACTGGAGAGCGGCATGCCTGCTTGGCTCGGTCCTTTTTCTTTCGTTTGTCTACTTCTATGAAGGCGGGGGATGGAATCAGAACTCCCGCTTCGACCTGCTGCGGGCCGTCGTCGAGCAGCATACGCTGCGCATCGACGCCTACCACGAAAACACGCAGGACAAGGCTCACTTCGGCGGGCATTACTACTCTGATAAGGCGCCCGGGCTGGTGTTCCTGGCTGTGCCTTTTGCCCTGACTGCAAGGCCAGCGTTGCGGGTCCTGGGTGTCGATCCGGAGTCTGCGCGCGGAGAATATGCCCTGTCGTATGGGGTGAGCGCCTTCGCGGTGGCATTGCCGGCCGCACTAGCGGGAGTGTGCCTGTTCTTTCTTGGTCTGCGTTTCGGCGGCGGGGACACCGGCGCGGCGTTCGGGGCACTGGTGATGGGGCTCGGCACTCCGATGTGGGCATACGCGAGCCTGTTCTGGGCACATGCCGCGGTGGGAGCGTGCCTGGTTTTTGGGTTTGCGGGGGCGCTCAAAGTGCGCGACAGCGAGAGTGCGGGACGAGACTTTCTCTGGGCGCTGGCGGTAGGGCTTGCGGGGGGGTGGGCGACGGTCACGGAATATCCTGCAGCACCAGCCTCGGCAATGCTGGCTCTGCTTGCCTTGTCGCAGGCCTGGCCGCGTGGGGCGGCGGCTCGCTGGCGTGTGGCGGGGGGTGTGAGTTTGGGAGCTGTAATTTGCCTGGTCGTGTTGCTCTGGTATTTGCACGCGGCGTTTGGGTCGTTCCGGCCCAGCTATTCGTACTATGATCCGAATTCGTTCGCTTTCATGCAGCAGCGCGGATACTTTGGGCTGACTTATCCGCATCCAGACCGTCTGCTGAAACTTCTGTTGGGATGTTCGCGCGGGCTGTTCTTTGCGTCCCCTGTGGCTCTAGCGGCTCCTGTTGGGTTGTGGTGGTTGTGGAAGGAGAAGCCTCATCGGGCGGCTGCACTGACGGCATCGACGATTACGCTGTATTACTTTTTGTTCAATGCGTCGTTCTACTGGTGGAAGGCGGGGCTGTCCTTTGGTCCACGCTATGCGGGTGCTTGCATTCCATTGCTGTGCGCCGGTCTCGCTGTGGCCTGGCAGAGAACGACGCCGGTTTGGCGGCGCGTGCTGGTTGGGTTGGCGTTGTGTAGCGTGTTCCTGGCGTTGATGGTGGTCTCGACCTCTTCGCAATTATCGATGCAGGACAATTGTCCGATCGTGCATACGAGTTGGCCGGCCTTCTGGTCCGGACAGATGGCGCTGAACCACGACTCAATGTTGACGGTGACCGAAGCGGGATCGGGCGGGCGCTACGGAGCGTTCAACCTGGGGCAGTTGATTGGACTGCACGGAATGGCCACCTTGATTCCGCTGCTGGCGATGTGGGCAGCGGCGGCGGTGCTCTGGTGGCGAATGCATCGGGACTGACGCTTGAGTGGCTCAGTTTGAGTCTTGACAGAACCGTTCCGAACGCTGTCATCCTGAACGGAGCCGTTCTTCAGGCAAAGTGAAGTGCCTGCCCTGAGCGTAGCCGAAGGGATCTTGGTGCATCTGCAACGCTCCCACGCGAGATCCCTCGCCCAGCTGAACTGCGCTGGGCTTCGGGATGACGCCTCTAACACAGCCGACTGAGCCACTACAGAACGCTCAGTTCGATCTGAATTCGCAACGGCCGATCCGTGTAAGATAGTCCTTCGGGGTTTTATGGCAGAAGTCCTGGCAATCTCCTCGGAAGTTCAGCTTTTGCGCCGGGTCTACGCGGCGTTCAACCAGCGAGAAAACGAGACCGTTCTGGCCTCGATGCATTCCGACGTGGACTGGCCCAACGGCATGGAGGGCGGCCGGGTGCTGGGCAAGGCAGCGGTCCGGGATTACTGGACGCGGCAGTTTATGATGCTCGATCCCTGCGTCGAGCCGCAGGCTTTCGCAGCGGAACAAGATGGACGAATCTGCGTCGAGGTTCATCAAGTGGTTCACGACATGGGCGGGAATCTCCTGGTCGATCAGATCATCCAACACGTATACGCAATTCGAGACGGTCTGATTCAGAGCATGGAAATCAGGTCATAATTCATCATCGAGGGAATCATGGCGCACACTGTTTTCTGCGTGAAGTTTAAGAAGGAAATGCCGGGGATGGACGAGCCTCCATTCGACAACGATCTGGGCCGCAAGGTTTACGATAACGTTTCGCAGGAAGCCTGGCGGATGTGGACGGAGCACTGCAAGATGCTGCTGAACGAGTATCGCCTGAACCCGGCGCGGCGCGAGGATCAGGAAGTCATCGTCAAGCAGTTGGAGATGTTTTTCTTCGGTGAAGGATCGGCCAAGCCAAAAGAGTATGTGCCACCGGAGAAGTGACGTCGTGGGCGGGTTCGGCTTCGGTTTATGTCAGGCGGTCCGCTGAGATTCCCTCAGGAACGGCATAGTACCCAAAAACAGCGCGAGCCCCGGAAGTGCCACCCAGTTCATAAAGCCAAGTCCGAAGTGGACGAGACGGAAGAAAGAGAAACCGTCGATCACCAGCCCCCAGGGCAGAATCAGGCACATGACGACGGCCATGACCAGAGCCGGAAACAGGCCTGCGACGAGCCGCGCTGGAGTTGGCCCTTGGGCGCGCCTTGAGAGGTACGCTCCCACTGCGCCAAGCACCGGCAGGCCGGCGAGCCAGGGCCAATAGAACGACATCCCCATACCGCCGATCCAGATGAGACGCGGCTGAAATCCGGCGAATTGGGTCAGGGCCAACAACATGCTCGCTCCCCACAAACTTGCCAAGCCAGGAAGCCAGAGAGCTTTGGTGCGGCGGTTCATGGGACCCTCCTTGAATCGGGCAGCACGAATCTGTGCCGCCAGAACGCTCCAGTCTTCGACCTCTTGTAGAGTAAGCTCAATAGCCGCCCCATCGCCCAGGCCACGCGCACATGCGGCCTGGTACGTTTCTTCAAGGTGAGTGGCTAATTCCGAGAAGACCTCCTCCCGATCGGCTGAAGGCAGCGGGAACGATTCCAGTCGCTCATGGACCAATTTCTTCCAGTCAGGCATGGCTGACTCCTGCCAGGCTGTTAAGAGCATGGAAAAATGCTTGCCATTCCTTTCGCAAGGGCGCAAGTTGCTTGCGGCCAGTGGATGTGAGGCTGTAATAGCGGCGGTCGCGGCCAGCGTGATTGGTTTGCCAGCGGCCTTCGACCCAACGGCGTTTTTCCATCTCATAGAGCAGCGGGTAGAGCGAGGCTAGCGTGAATTGCAGCGCGCCGCCGGTTCTCTCACCGATCTGCCTGGCGATTTCAAAACCGTAGAGTGGCTGTTCGGCCAGAAGCGACAAGATGGCCAGTTCGCCGCTGCCCCGCGCGATTTTGGAGCGAATGCGTTTGATCATGGGAATATAGGATGCGTATCGTTAGAGTATAGGAATCCTATATAGCCGGTCAACATTACGCTGGTACCAGCCCGGGCGACCGACGCTAGGGCGAGCCAGCCGAGCCTTGCTCGGCCCGTCCGGGTCAAAGACCCGGACCCACATTCTTTTTTTGCAAGGCGTTCGTCGACGACCGTTCTCCGTGGTGTTGGTGCTGGTTTCCTAGAAGGGGGAGGCGGACGATGAAACGTCAGTTGGGTTTTACCCTGATGGAATTGATGATCGTGATGGCGCTGATTTTGATTGTTGCGGCGATGGCTATTCCCAGCATCGTCGATTCGAAGATCCACGCGGACGAGGCGTCGGCAGTGGCTTCCATCCGCGCAATCAACACGGCAGAGATCACCTACCAGGCAATGTACGGGGGATTTGCGGATTCGCTTGCGAACCTGGGCGGCGCCGAGCCGTGCAGCAAATCGGCGGCGACCGCATGCTTGCTCGACCAGAGCCTGGCGGGAGGAGTGAAGTCTGGGTACAACTTTGCGGCAACGGGCGGAAATCCGTCGGGCGGGGAGAATACGAGCTATCTGGTTGGGGCGGCGCCGGAGGTTTTCGACCGCACTGGAAAACGGCTGTTCTGTTCCACCGAGAAGAATGTGATTCGCTCCGATCTCAACCCCGGGGGCAGCACGACTCCTCCCAATGGGCAGCAGTGCGCGGGGTTCAGCGCGCTGAAATAACTCAGCGTGCTAACCCTAGATTGCAGCAGTTACAATTCACCATGCGAAATACGCCTCGATTGCTTGCTTTGACTCTCCTAGTCGTGGGCGCAGCCAGGGCGCAAAAGACAAGCGTTGATTCCGTCCTGCAGATGCAGGAATTCGTCCAGGACTGGAAGGTCTCCAAACAATTCACCCTCGACGTGGCGAACAGCATGCCAGCCGAGTCCTACAGTTTCAGGCCGAATCCCGATGAGATGACCTTCGGAGAGCAGCTGGCCCACATCGCAGACTCGAATGTGTTTCGCTTTGAGCAAATTACTGGCATCAAGCCTCCGTACACGGTGGACTTTTCCAAGCCACGTCCCTCAGATAAGGAAGCGGTCATGAAGCGACTGGAGATGTCGTTCGACTACGTGACCGCGGTCTTGCCCCAAATTACCGCAGAGCAATTGAAGCGTACGTGGCACATCGCTTCGTGGAAGGGGAGGACCGATCCGGAAGGACGCGCGATGATCATGAATATGTTCGTCCATACGGCGCACCACCGCGCGCAGTGCGAGGTGTATTTACGCGCTAAGGGCATCAAGCCTCCAGACTATAGGTTTTAGGTGCTCACCCGAGTTCTAAGCCGAACGAGCGCGTGCTGGTCGGATAATCCTAAGCGGACGCCTGAACAATTCCATGTTTGAAGAAATAGTGACCGAGCGCCTGGCACTGCGCGATCTTGAGGCGAGCGATGCCCAAAGAATCTTCGAATACCGAAGCGGGCCGGAAGTTTCCCGCTTTCAGTCCTGGGGCACACATTCAAAGGAAGAGATTCAGTCACACATTCGCGGCCTTTCGGGAACTCAGCCGGGTGTACCTGGATCGTGGTATCAGATCGGGATCACCCTTCTCCGCAGCGGCGAACTGATCGGCGATTGCGGCTTTCACGTCCTCAGTGCCGAGCCACGTCAGGTAGAGTTTGGAATAGCGTTGGCCCCGGAATTACAGGGGCAGGGCTATGCCACCGAGGCTCTGCGAGCGCTGCTGGACTATCTTTTTGTCAAACTCTGCAAACATCGAGTGTTTGGTTCTGTCGACCCGCGTAACGTTCGGTCAATGCAGTTGATGAAGCGGGTCGGGCTGCGGAAAGAAGCTCACTTTGTCAGAAGCTTGTGGTTCAAGGGCGAGTGGGTCGACGATGTGATCTTTGCCATTCTGGCGAGCGATTGGAAATCCGGCAACCTGGGAACAAGCCTAATTAGATCGACGAATTGATTACCTTGGAGAAATTGGTGCTCAGGATCCTTCGCCAGACAGAAGGTTCTAGTCCCTCTGGTTATTGGAGCTGGCGGCGGGAGCCGCTACACTCGCAGCATGAGTGGACTTTTTGTTCTCGCAATTATCGTTGTGGCGATATGGGCCGGCAGCGCCGTGATGAAAACTGGGGAATGAGCTAAGAACGAGGAATGACTCCGGCGGGCTCACTGGATCAACTTGTGCCTGATTCTCGCGATTTGAGAGTCAGCGGTTGTAGCAATCATCCTAACTGACTGAGCTCTACGAAGCGCACAAGGCGCGATGACGGCCGAGAGCCGCC
>Ga0075030_100004605_pt1 | contig 12455 bp, 9 predicted proteins | sample LitLauG_LLR_2012_FD_71393 | JGI IMG/M metagenome (GOLD analysis project Ga0075030, IMG submission 71393) | Freshwater sediment microbial communities from Pennsylvania, USA - Little Laurel Run_MetaG_LLR_2012 | ecosystem: Environmental > Aquatic > Freshwater > Creek > Sediment | place: USA... | reverse complement strand
AGATAATCGTCGGCGCCGGCTTCGAGGCCGGCCACGCGATCGTCGACACCACCCATCGTCGTGAGGAACAGCACCGGCGTCTTCATGCCGGCGGCGCGCGCGGCCTTGACCAGCGACAGCCCGTCCATGTGCGGCAGCATGCGGTCCACGATCAGCAGGTCGTGGCGCGCCGCGCGCGCCGCGGCCAGCCCGGCCTCGCCGTCGGCGGCATGCGCCACGGTATAGCCGGCTTCCCGCAGCCCGTTGACGACATGGCCGGCCGCCTCGACGTCATCCTCCACCAGCAGTATCTGCACGCGCACTCCATATGAAGCCAGAGCGGATCCTAGCGCCGACCCGGGCGCTATGCGAATGTTCGCGTACGATGCACGCCTCAGGCAGTCTCGGGCTTCGCGGCGCGTTTCGGCCCGTTGCGGGGCTGCGGGTGCCCGGCCGGCGTGGCGGATTTCACCGACTCTGTCCATTGATACTATAATTTCAATAGACTATCTCTATGGCGGTTCCATGGCCGATCTCAAACTCAAGGATCTGCGCTACCTGACGGCCCTGGCGACGACACGGCATTTCGGCCAGGCGGCCGCAGCCTGCTTCGTGACGCAGCCGACGCTGTCGGCCCAGCTGCGGAAACTCGAGGCCTACCTCGGCGTGCAGCTGGTCGAGCGGCAGCCGCGTCACGTCACGCTCACGGAGGCGGGTGCGGCGATCGCAGCGCGCGCGCAGCAGATCATCGCCACCAGCGACGAGATCGTGCGTCTCGCACAGGGTTGGCGTGATCCGCTCGCCGGGAAGCTCCGCGTCGCGACGCTGCCCACCGTCGGACCCTACCTGCTGCCGCAGGTCATGCTGCGGTTGCGCAAGGCCTTGCCGCAGCTCGAACTCATGCTGTACGAATACCGGACCGAGCCGATGCTGGAGCGGCTGCGCGCCGGCGACATCGATTTGGGCGTGCTGGCGCTGCCGATTCACGAGGACGGCCTCGAATCCACCCCCCTTTACGAGGAACCTTTTCTGCTCGCGGTACCCGAACAGCATCGACTGGCCGCGCGCCGCCAGGTGCAGATCAGCGACCTCGGCGACGACGATCTTCTGCTCCTTGAGGAAGGGCACTGCCTGCGCGACCAGGCACTGGCCGTCTGCGCGCGGAGCCGCGCGCACGAGAAACAGGACTTCCGCGCCACCAGCATCGAAACGCTGCGCCAGATGGTGGCGGCCGGTGCCGGCGTCACCCTGCTCCCGGCGCTCGCCTGCCGCGGCGCCTACGACGGCGCCGCAGGGTTGCGGGTGCTGAACATCATGAAGCCGACACCGAGCCGGCGCATCGGCGCCGTGTGGCGGCCGAGCACCGCCCGCGCGCCTGCAATCGCCGCATTCTGCGAGCTGCTGGTCCGGCACTCCGGGCTCGGTCGCACCGCGTGAATCCGCAGCGCGCGGCCGAGGTCTCGGTCTATGACCGGCTGCGTCACGGCGATGGCGAGCTGTGCGCGCTGCTGGCGGCCGGCGCCGCGCGGCACGAACTGATCGCCATGCTGGGGGCCGCGGATCACGCGCTCCTGACCGCACTGGCCCGCCGCGCGCTGGCCACCGCGCCGCGCCACGCCGAGACGGTCTATCTGCTGCCCGGAATCATGGGAACGCAGCTCGGCGTCGCGCGCGTCGCACCGCTGCCGCCGGACCTGCTGTGGCTGGATCCCCAGGACATCATCGGCGGCGGCCTGGACCGACTGCGCCTCGACGCCCCCGCACTGATCACGCTCGGAGCAATTCAATACAGCTACCTGGCCTTGCAGCTGCGCCTGCGCGCGGCAGGATTCAGGGTCGTGGTGCACGACTACGACTGGCGTGCGGATCTGGGTGCGCTGGCGACCGATTTCGCCGCACGGCTGCGCGCCGACGATTCGCCCGGCGTTGCCGTCATCGCCCACAGCATGGGCGGCCTGATCGCGCGCCGCGCGCTGGTGGAGCCGGGACTCGAACGACTGCTGCGGCTGATCACGCTCGGCACGCCGCATGCCGGCTCCTATGGCGCGGTGCAGGCGCTGCGCGGCACCTATCCCGTGGTACGCCGCCTCGCCGCGCTCGACCGGCAGCACGACGCCGAATATCTCGCCACCCGGATCTTCAGCACCTTTCCGAGCATTCACCAGCTGCTGCCGGCCGCCGCGGCGCCGGGCTCGCCCAGCCTGCTGGACGCGGCCAGCTGGCCGGCCACCGGGCCCCGACCCGACGCGCAAGGGCTGGCCGCCGCCCGCAGCTTCGCCGCGGACCTGCCGCCGGCGGACGCACGCTGCATTGCCATCAGCGGCACGCATCAGCGCACGGTCACGGGCCTGCGCCTCGCAGACGACGACTTTCTCTACGAGGTGAGCGACGGCGGCGACGGCACCGTACCGCTGAACTCGGCGGCCTGGACCGGATGCGACAACTACTTCGTGCGCTGCGAACACAGCGCGCTGCCGCGCAGCGCCACGGTCGCGCGCGCACTGCTCGAACTGCTGCGCCATGGCCGCACCGCGCGGCTGGCCTCAGGGCCCGGGCGGCCCAGGGGACTTCATGTCACGGTCAGCGATCGCGACCTGCGCCACACCTGGTGCGAAAAGATCGACTGGCTGCGGCTCGCGCCCGCCGCACGCCGCGCCTACCTGAATCGCCTCAACGAGCCGCCCGCCCAGTACGCTGCGCGGCGCGCGGCCGCGCGACCTTGAACGGCGCGCCCGTCAGCCTGCTCTGGTTCCGCCAGGACCTGCGGCTCGCCGACAACCCGGCGCTGCTGGCGGCCCTGCAGCGGGGCGGCCCCGTCATCCCCGTCTACGTCGACGACAGCATCCAGGAGGGCGACTGGGCACCCGGCGCCGCGTCGCGGTGGTGGCGGCACCAGTCGCTGGCCGCGCTCGATGCGGCCCTGCGCGAACGGGGTTCGCGGCTGACGCTGCGGCGCGGCACGGCGCTGGCAACCTTGCGGGCGCTGTGCCGGGAATCCGGCGCTGACGCCGTGTACTGGAACCGGCGCTATGAACCGGCCGCGATGGCGCACGACCGCTCGGTCAAGGAAGCGTTGCGCTCGCAGGGCCTGATTGCAGAGAGCCGCAATGCCGCGCTGCTGGTCGAACCGTGGCAGATCGCGACGCAGGCCGGCGGCCCGTTCCAGGTCTTCACACCCTTCTGGCGGCGCCTCCTGGCGGGCGCGGATCCGCCGCCCCCCGCGCCCGCGCCCGCGCGCCTGCCCGCACCACGCAGCTGGCCGGAGAGCCTGCCGCTGTCCGCGCTGCAGATGCTCCCTGACGTCCCCTGGTATCGGGGCCTGGAAAGCTCCTGGCTGCCCGGCGAGGCCGGCGCCGCCCGTCAGCTGCAGCAGTTTCTCGCCGACCGCCTGCCCGCCTACGCCGACCTGCGCGATCGCCCGGCACTGGCCGCCACTTCGCGGCTCTCACCCCACCTGCATCACGGCGAGCTGGGTCCGCGCCAGGTCTGGCATGCGGTGCTGCGAGGCGCGGCCGCCGCCGGCCTCGGCGCGGCCGAGGCCCGCAGCGGCAAATTCCTCGCCGAACTCGGCTGGCGTGAATTCTCCCACCACCTCCTCTATCACTTCCCGCATACGACGGATGCGCCGTTGCGCGCGGCCTTTGAGCGCTTTCCCTGGCGGGAGGATGCGGTCGCATTGCGCGCCTGGCAGCGCGGCCGCACCGGGATACCGCTGGTCGACGCCGGGATGCGCGAACTGTGGACCACGGGCTGGATGCACAACCGCGTGCGCATGATCGTCGCCTCGTTCCTGGTGAAGAACCTGCGCCAGTCCTGGCTCCATGGCGCGCGCTGGTTCTGGGACACGCTCGTCGATGCCGACCTGGCCTCGAACACGCAGGGCTGGCAGTGGTCCGCCGGATGCGGCGCCGATGCCGCGCCCTACTTCCGCGTGTTCAATCCGGTGACGCAGAGCCGGCGCTTCGATCCGCAGGGCGCCTACCTGCGCCGCTGGCTGCCCGAGCTGTGCCGGCTCGACGATCGCCTGATCCATGCGCCCGCGCTCGGCGATGAGCCGACTCTGGCCGCCGCCGGCGTGCGGCTCGGCCGCGACTATCCGCTGCCGATCGTCGACCTGCACGAATCACGCGGTGCAGCTCTCGCGGCCTGGCAGCGACTGCGGGGGTGACGCCTGGCTGCGCCACCGATGCCGGAAACGCCGCGGGCACGTTCGGGACCAGCCCGGACGTGCCCGAGGTCGTTTCCAGCCGGCTCGGCTCAGAGGCTGGGTGCCGCACCGGTGTAGTACAGCAGCACGTAGGCGCGCAGCGAGCCGTCGCTCTGCGGCACGCCGTAGACCTTCACCGGCGCATTGACGGCCAGGCCGTTGTTCAGGGCCGTCAGGCCCGCGCTGGTGGTGATGTCCTCCGGACTCACCGTCACGACGCCGTTGCTGCGATCCACCCGGTACACCAGGGTCGCCGATCCGCTCGCCGTATCGACATCGATGGTCGGCGAGAGCGTGGCGGCATTCGGAACCGTCATCGTGAACGTATTGCTCGCCGACAACCCCGCCGTGCCCGTGACCACGCCCAGCGGCAGCGGCACCGGCTCGAGCACGACCCAGGGCGCCGACCAGCCCATGGCATTGGCCGGATCGCCCCAGGTCGCGAAGCTCACGCCCCAGGGGACCACCGGACCGATCGTGCCCCCGAAGTTCACGGCATTGGTGGTGGCCGCCGTGAACAGGCCATTCACGGTCTGCCCCGCGCTCACGTTGTTGCCCGCGGTGACCTGCGCCGGGAACGCGAAGTCCCAGTACTTGAAGCCGGTGATCGCGCCGGCGGAATCCGTGCCGTTCCTGGTATTCGCGGAGATGAAGTCCAGCGACACATTGTAGTCATCCGTCGCCAGGGCGAACTTGCGCGTGTAATCGAATCCGGTGCCGGTCACGCCCGAGATGCTGCCCTCGTAGCGCGCGGTTTCGATATCGACGGTCTGAGCTACCAGCGGCGTGGCCAGCGGATCCACGACCGACACGTGCACCTTGAAGCCGCGCACCAGGTTGCCGGACGCCAGGAAAGCCGGGCCAGTACCGGCCGCGGTGCCGTGGAACTCGAACTCCGTGCTGGCGTCGACAGCGACGATAACCGGGAGGCCGGCCTCATTGTCCACCACGAAGCGGTTGCTGGCGGCATTCACGTGTGCCACGTGGCCCTCCGGGCTGATCCAGACGTCGTTGAAATTCGCGCTCGCCCAGATGCGGGTGGCCACCAGTGTGCCATTCTGCTGGTAGCGAGCCGCGACACGCACGTACTTGGTCGGCAGGCTGGTGGCGACGCTGGAGAAATCCTTGATCGTCGCCGCGGTCCGGGCGTCGACGTCGTAGAACAGCGTGCCGTTGGCGGCATCGGCGAGAATCGTCAGCGATTGGCCGGTCGGCGTGGCGGTTTCAGGATTCACGATCGGCCGCGTCGGCGCATCCCTGGCGATCGTGATCGAGCTGTTGTCCGCGGCGACGCTGCTGACGTTGCCATAGGCATGACGCAGCACCAGCGCGGTAATGTCAGCGACCGGGTGGTGGCGCACAGGCCCGTTGAAGTTGACGGCCCAGAGCGTGGTGCCGCCATTGGCCGGCGGCGTGTGGCCGACGATGAAGGCCGGGTGTGAAAGATCGAATTCCACATCGACCGGCGTGGTCGAGCCGCTCCCCACCGTGATCGGCGACGAGAAATTCACCTTGATCGGCACCGTCAGGGTGCCCGTGCTGCCGGTGGCGCCCTGGATCTGGATGGCGCTCGCCGGAATCGCCGTGCCGCCGGCGACCGGAAAGCCCGCTTCCGGAGCCGATGCGGTCACGAGCTGCACATCGCCGGGATTCGCACTCACGGTGACGACGGCGCCCGTGTAGGTGCCGGCGGCCACCATCGGCTGGCCGATCACGTCGGCGAGGTTGTCCAGCTGGACGAGATTGGTGGCGGCAACGGGGCTGGTCGCGGTATACACCGTGACGTTGGCGCCGCCGCCCTGCGGCACGAAGGCTACCGAAAGTATCTCGACGCCGATCGTCGACCAGTCCTCGGTCGAAGCGTCGCTGATCATCAGCGGCACGCTGACCGACTGGGCCGTAACGGACGATGAGCCGCCGAGATCGCTGGAACCGCCGCCACCGCAGGCAGCGAGCGTGAGCAGCATGGCGGCGCTCGCCGCGTAGCCGATGGTTCTGGAAAACATAGCACTTCCTCCGTGGAGCATCTGGGGGTCGGACGTGTTCCGTCCCAGTAAGCAACGAGGCGCTCACCCCGCGGTTGACAGGCACGCACCAAACCCGTCGCTGTTCACGTGACGCGGCTCACACTTCGGCCGCCGTGCGCGGCTTGCGCCGCCGCATGTGCAAAGGGCCCGGAGGCGATGCCTCCGGGCCCTTTGACTTAAGCAGGCCCGCGGCTCTGCCCGCGCGCGCTCTGCCCGGTCGTCGCGGCCGTGCCTACTTGCCGATCTGCTGGCTCACGCCGTTTTCCTGCTGATTCAGCACCTTCTGCTCGGACCTGGTGATATGGCCGCCATCCTGGCTGGCCATCGCGCGCTCCTCGCCGCGGATCTGGTGATCCTCATGATGCAGCTGCGCGGCCTGGCCCTTGGTCAGCTCGCCTTCCTTGACCTCCTGGTGGATGCGCCTGTTCTGGTTGGCGAGGCGGTGATTCACCTGCGTGCGGCGCGGGTGATTCTTCTGCCAGGTGTTTTCGGCGAACGAGGCCGTGCTCATGCCGACGAGCGACAGGCTGACGGCGGCCAGTGTCAGGATCTTGCGGGTGGCGGTGTTCATGATTCTCTCCTCGGGTCGTTTGTTGGACGTTGCAGGCGGAGGCGCATTTCACAGCAAATGCCGCCCTCCTGAGCTGTAAAACGTCACGCTGCCTGAACGGCTGACGCGGATTACGCGCTTGTAATGCCACGCTTCCGCGGCGAACCGCGAACGGTTTCACGCACGCCCTGTCGGCCCGGAGCGACGGGCGCGGCGCCGGCCCTCAGGCCGCGGCGCCGCGCACGGTGATGCGGTTGCCGCCCTCCTGCTTGCTGCGCGCCAGCGCCTGGTCGGCGCGCGCGATGGCGGCAGCGAGCGTTTCGTCGCCCGGCAGCAGCACTGCGCCGATCGATACGGATACGCTCGTGCCGCCGCCTTCGCCCTCATCACTGTCCTGCCGGCGAATCCGGCAGCGCTCGACGCCGCTGCGGATCGCTTCGGCGAGTTCGCTCATTTCCGTGGAACGGCCGCCGGGCTGAAATACCAGGAAGGACTCGCCGCCGGTACGCGCGGTCACCGTCTCCGCTGCGGCCGTCCCAGCGGCGGCCGCCGCGCTCGCGCTGATGATCCGGCCGACGCTGGCGAGCACGCGATCCGCCAGCAGATGGCCGAAACTCGTGACGATGTCGCCGAGCTGATCAACGTCGATGCGCAGCAGCGCGCCAGATGGCAGGCCGCCGGGATACCGCTCGCGCACCAGGTGGTCGAGGCCGCGGCGATTGAGCAGTTCCGTGAGCGGGTCCTGCCGCGTCTTGCCCTGCGCGGTCTCCAGCTCGTCCTGCAGGCGGCGGGCTTCGCGCGTGTTGGCCTCGAGGTGCTGGTGCAGGTCGCTGGTGCGCTCGCGCACGCGCCTGGTATCGCCGAGCAGCCCGACGACCAGTTCAGCAAGGGCCTCGTTATCGGTATTGCGCTGCAGCCGCTGCTGGTACTCGCTCAGGCCCTCGCTGTAGCGGCCGACCTCCTGGCTCGCCTGCTGCGTGGTTTCGGTCACCTGCTCGACCACTTCCTGGATGCGCGCGCGCACCTTCATCGAGGACTCGATGTCGTGCGTGGCCACGTGACGGTCGAACAGCTCCTCGATGTCGCTGTCGTTCAGCCGCGTGCCCGCCGCCACGAAACTGTCGATCGCTGCCTTCAGCGCCTGGTTGGTCCCGGCCGCGTATTCGTACCAGACCGCATAGCTGAGCGGATGGAATCCGGCGGCGTGCCGCGTCATCAGCGGCAACACCATGCGCAGCAGCTCGGCGGTCTGTTCGCGGGTTTCCCTATAGCGCATCGGATTCCCGTCAGGCAGTCATTGCCTGGCCGGGATGGGCGGCGATCAGGGCGGCGAAGGCGGGCTTCCCGGCCTGCTGTGCCAGCAGCTGCGCCAGCAGATCCTGGATGCCGACCGCCTCGCCGAACAGCCGGCCCTGGGCCAGGTCGCAGCCCCACTGCCGCAGCGGCGGCACCTGGCCGATCGACTCCACGCCCTCGGCGACGACCTGCAGCCCCAGGCCGTGGCCCATGTCAATGATGGTGCGCACCAGCGTCGCATCGGCAGGATCGTCGGCAACATCGCGCACGAATGACTGGTCGATCTTCAGCGTGCCGATCGGAAACTGCTGCAGTGCGGAGAGCGAGGAATAGCCGGTGCCGAAATCGTCGATCGACAGATGCAGGCCCATGGCCGCCAGCTGGTCCAGCATCTGCACCGTGCGGCGCGGATCGGCCATCAGCGTGGTTTCGGTGATTTCCAGCTCCAGACTCTGCGGCGGCACGTTGTGGCGCTCGAACAGCGAGCGGCAGTTGAGGATGAACCCGGCCTGGCGCAGCTGCTTCAGGGAAAGGTTGAGCGCGATGCGTCCGGGATTGCTGACCGAGCGGCGCAGCAGGTTCAGGTCCAGACAGACGCGCTCCAGCACCCATTCGCCGATGGCGCTGATGAGGTTGTTTTCCTCCGCCATCGGTATGAACTGCGATGGCGGAATGTCGCCATGGCCGGGCAGCCGCCAGCGCAGCAGGGCTTCCGCGCCGACGATGCGGCCGTCGGCCAGGTCGACCTTGGGCTGGTAGTGCACCACGAACTCGTCGCGCTCCACCGCGCGGCGCAGCTTGCTCTTGAGCATCAGCCGCTCCACGGCCGCCGCGTTCATTTCCTGCGAATAGAAGGCGAAGGTGTTGCCGCCGTTCTGCTTCGAGTAGTACATGGCAGCATCGGCGTTGCGGATCAGATCGATGACGTTGTCGGCGTCGCGCGGGCAGAAGGCGACCCCGATGCTGACGGTCAGGAACACTTCCTGCTGTGTGATGTGAAAAGCGGCGCCGGTGGTGTCCAGCACCGTGCGGGCCAGCTGCGAAACCTGTTCGCCGGCCTCCTCGGCATCGGCGCTCAGGCCGTCGACGAACAGTGCGAATTCGTCGCCGGCGAGCCGGCCGAGCACCGCTTCGCTGCTCAACACCCGGGTCAGCCGCTCGGTGAGCACCTCGAGCACGCGGTCGCCGGAGGCATGTCCGAAGGTGTCGTTCACCTCCTTGAAACGGTCCATATCGATATACAGCAGCGCCACACCCTGACCGATGCGGCGGGCACGTGCGATCGACTGCTGCAGCAGATGCTGGAATTGCATGCGGTTCGGAATCTTGGTCAGGGCGTCGTAGCGCGCCAGGTAGCGGATGCGCCGTTCGGCCCGCTTGCGCTCCGTGATGTCTCGTGCGACATAGATGTCGCCGGCGAACTGCGGCGCCGCGGTCGCCACCGTCGATACCACGAAGGAAACGGGTATGGTCTGGCCGGCGCGGGTACGCAGCACCGTTTCGCCGGCCTCGCGTGCCGTGGCGAGCGGATCCGTCCCTGCCTCCCCTGCGGCCGCCAGCAGCGCCGCGATGCGCATCCCGACCAGCTCCGCGGCCGGAAATCCGGTCAGCTTCTGGGCCGCGTCGTTGACGATGCGGATCACGCCGTCCGGCGCCGCCACGAACACGCTGTCGCTCATGCTGTTGAGCACGCTGTGCAGGTAATCGCGGCTGTAGGTGGTGTCGTTGAGCGCCTCGCGCATGCGCTCGAAGGCGCGCTGCAGACGCCCCAGGTGACCGGCGAGCTCGCCGTCCATGGGCTGCGAGAATTCGCCGCGGCCGAGACGCTCGGCCGCGCCGACCAGCTGCTCGACCCCTTCCTGCATGCGCTGGCGCTCGCTCCAGGACCAGAACGCCGCGGCCGAGGCGCCGGTCAGGGTGAGCAGTCCGGCGGCCCAGATCAACGGACCCGGGGTCACCGGCTTGTACAGGACGATGAAAAGCCAGCCACAGAACGCCAGCGCCAGCGCCAGGGCGGCCAAACGTCGGCTGTTAAGCTGCAGACTGCGCACACCTCTCCCCTGTCAGGCAGCTTAGAATCATGCCCGATGAGCGAGCAGACCGCCAATCAATCCCCGCCGACGGCTTCACTCTCGGATCCGGAACTCACCGGCCGCGCGCGCACTCACGTCACCGCCGTGGAACAGATGCAGTGCATCCTGCATCCGCAGGCGGGTGCTGCGCTGCTGGCGCTGCGGGGCGCCGCCGCCCGCGAGGGCCTGGATCCCTGGCCCGTGTCGGGCTTCCGGGATTTCAGCCGGCAGCTGGCCATCTGGAACGCCAAGTTTCGCGGCGAGCGGCCGCTGCTGGATCGCAACAGCCAGCCCCTGCGCGCCGCCGACCTGGACGTGGCCGAACGCGTGGCGGCCATTCTGGTCTGGTCGGCCCTGCCGGGGGCCAGCCGGCACCATTGGGGGAGTGACTTCGACCTGATCGACCGGGGCGCCCACGAGCCCGGAACGAAGGTCGAGCTGCTGGATGCGGATTATGCCGCCGGCGGGCGCTACGCCAGGCTGGCCGCCTGGCTGGCGCGCCATGCGCATGCGTACGGATTCTTCCACCCCTACGACCGGGATCGCGGCGGGGTCCATCCCGAGCCCTGGCACCTCAGCTATGCCCCGGTGGCCGCGCCGGCGCAGGCCGCCATGAGCCCGAGGCTGCTGGCCGCCGCGCTGGCAGGCGCCGGACTGGACGGCGAGGCCATCGTCATGGAGCGGCTCGAGGAGCTGTTCGAACGCTTCGTCGCAGCGGTGGCCCCGGCGCCGGCCGAAGCCCTGGCCGCGGCGGCCGTCAGTCGCGCAGCCAGGCCCGCTTGAAGTAGCCCAGCATCTGCCCGCGCACGTCGGAGAGCGTGTTGGGACTGGCGGAATAGAGCGGCGGGTTCCGCCGCAGCATGCGCCAGCTCTCGCTGCGCAGCACCTGTTCGAGGAACTGCACGTTGCGTTCGATGGATTCGATGTAGGGGTTGCGCCCGTCGAACAGGATCTCGAGATAGCGGTAGCAGCGGTTGAATTCCCCGTCCAGCCGCTTGGTGCGGGTCTCGGTCACGAACTGCGGCGTCTGGCGCAGCAGGTCCAGTCCGGAGGCGTACCGCACCTGCTCCGCGCTGGCGTTCGCGAGCGGCAGCGCCATGCCGCCCAGCACGAATTCCGGGTAGAGCCGGTCGCGGCATTTCTCGAGGTAGCAGCGATCCGCCATCTGCGTGATCATGTCCGATGTGCCCAGCAGGTGTCCCAGCCGGACGTCGCGCGCATCGCTCAGCACCAGGTCGCTGAAGGGCTTCTCATAGCCGGTGTAGTGCAGCACCTGGCTGGCCACCTCCACCCAGGCGCCCAGACCGAGGTGCGGCAGGTAACCGCGCAGGAATTCGATGCCGCGGCTGATGTGGGTGCGCGTGAACTCCGCACCGTTGCGCTGCGTCGTGTCCGAGGTGCGGCGCAGGTAGCCGACGTCGTGGAACAGCGCCATGACTACGCCCGCCAGCGCCCGCTCCGCGCCGAGCTGCCACAGGGGCTCGACCTGGCGTTCGTACCCCACGCAGATGCGCGTCATGGTCAGGGTCACGTCAAGCGTGTGCTGGCGATCGTGGTAGAGGGTATCGACGCCCGCATAGCCGGGCACGCGGCCGGAGAACATGTCGTCGAATTGCCCGAAAGCGCGCCGCAGCGCCTCCGTGGAGGCCGCCGGCCAGGTGGCGGCAAACAGCCGCTCGACGGCCTGGAGCACCGACGCAGGCGAGCTGACACGCACGGTATTGGTGATGTCGAAATCGCTGCGTCGGATATTCACCATGCCGGGAGTTGCTCGCGGCGTGGGCATCTGCTGGTCTGCCGCATGTGCCATGGAAGCCGGAGTTTAGGCCAGGCGGCCGGCCGGCACCAGCGATCTGCAGCACAGTTCACTCACCGGAGGCCGTCCCGGCAGGTTTCTGACTGCCACCTATATGTCAAACGTGGCGACGACCGGCGTATGGTCGGAGGCGCGTTCGGCGCGGCGCGGCTCGACATCGATGACGCAGGCACTGCAGCGCTCGGCCAGCGCGGCGGAAGCCAGCACCAGATCGATGCGCAGTCCGTTGTTGCGGCGGAAGGCGCCGGCACGATAGTCCCACCAGCTGTAGGATCCGGGCGGCTGTTCGAATTTCCGGAACAGGTCGATCAGGCCGAGCGCCAGGGTTTCGCGCAGCGCCTCGCGCTCCTCGGCGCTCACATGCACTGATCCGGCCCAGGCAGCCGGATCGTGCACGTCGCGGTCCTCGGGTGCAATGTTGAAATCGCCGAGCACCACCAGCCGCGGATGCGCCGCGAGTTCCGCGCGCAGCCAGCCGCGCAGCGCGCGCAGCCAGCCGAGCTTGTAG
>Ga0075030_100004604_pt1 | contig 12455 bp, 10 predicted proteins | sample LitLauG_LLR_2012_FD_71393 | JGI IMG/M metagenome (GOLD analysis project Ga0075030, IMG submission 71393) | Freshwater sediment microbial communities from Pennsylvania, USA - Little Laurel Run_MetaG_LLR_2012 | ecosystem: Environmental > Aquatic > Freshwater > Creek > Sediment | place: USA... | reverse complement strand
GGCGCGATTTCGCCCGGCCGCGCCAGGTAGGCCGGCATGGCCAGCATCATCACCTGCATCATGCCGAGCCAGGCCAGCAGGACGCGCAGCAGCTCGATGCGCTCCAGGCGGCGCGCGCCGGCGCGGTCGCCGGGCGCGACGACGCGGTATCCGGTGTCCTCGATGCAGCGCGCCAGTTCGGTGGCGCTGATGCGCCGCGGATCATGGACCACCCGTGCGCGCTGCGCGATGAAGTCGACGCTGGCGCTGGCCACCCCCGCGGTGCGCCGCAGGCGGTGCTCGACCAGCTGGGCGCAAGCCGTGCAGGTCAGGCCGCGGACGTCGAACTCGGTGCAGCGCGGCGGCAGGCTGGCGTCCGCCGCGATGCGCGGGGCACGGTCCGCCGGCGTTTCGGGCAGCTCGGCCAGCTGCTCGGCGATGAATGCGCAGCCCAGGCAGCAGTACACCCCGGTCAGCGCCGCCGATCCGGCCCGCGCGCTGCGCTCGACCCGCCGGTGTTCGGACACCGGCTCGCCGCAGTAGTCGCAGGCGGTGGACGAGGCCGCGCCCGGCTCCGCGGCAGGCGCCTGCAGGGGACTTTCGGGGTGCAGCGGTCCAGCCGGCATGATGCGAATTCTTCCGCGCTCGGCCCGCGACCGCGGTCACGCTCCGGCTTGCTGCCGCACGTCGCGATCGGAGGCCGATCGTTGCCAGATTAGCCCCGCTGGACCGCCGGCGAGGCGCCGGCGCATGGCCCTGTTGACGCCGGTCAAGGGAAGGTCGGGCCGCGGCGCGGCCAGCCGGCCGGCGCCGTGGCAGTTCAGGGCTTTTGCGCCGGGAAGCGCGCGTATTCCTCGGGCGACAGGATCTGGAACAGCGCGACCACCCGCTTGACCCCTTCGACGTGGCTGGCCACCGCCTTGGCGACCTCGGCCTCGTGCGCGTTGACCTTGCCGAACAGGTAGATCGAGCCGAGCGTGCAGTGCACGACGACGACGCCCGGCGCCATGCCTTTTTCCTCGAGCAGCGAGGTTCGCACCTTGGCCGCCAGCAAGGCGTCGTCGGTGCCGTTCGAGAGCCCGCCGAGCGAGCCGATTTCCAGCTCATTGGTGACGCGGCGCACGTTCTCCGCGCGCGCGGCGATGGCCGCCGCGTCGAGGCGGTCCTGTTCGCTGGGCACCTGCCCGGCCAGCAGCACCTCCTGGTCGTACGACGCGACGTCGATGCGCACCGACTGGCGCGCGAAGCGGTCGCCCAGGGCCGAATCGACGCGGTGCTCGATCTGCTTGTCCTCGAGCTGGATGCCGGCGGAGCGCCGGTCGGTCATGACGACCGCGCCGCCGATGGCGCCGGCACCGACCGCCGCGACGATGCAGCCGCCCAGGGTCGCGCTGCAGGCCGCCGCAACGACGAGCGGCAGGCCGACGCGGCGCAGGGCGCGCCGGCTTCGGGACGCGGGAACCGCGGGTTCGGTCGCTTGCATCATCGCTCCTCGTCCAAGGCAAATGCGGATGGCAGCCATTGCACCGCGCCGCCCTCGACCAGCACGACATCGAAGCGGCAGGCGGGCCAGTGGTCACCGAAGTGCCGTACCAGGTAAAGCTGCGCGGCGCGGCGTATTTTGCCGCGCTTTCGCCAGTCGATGCTGGCTGCCGCGTCGCCGCGCCGCGCGCGGCTGCGGATCTCGACGAAGACCCAGGTCTGCCCGGCGCGCGCCACGGCATCGATCTCGCCGCAGCGGAAGCGCACATTGCGTTCGACGATGCGCAGGCCCTGGAGTTCCAGGTGGCGGCAGGCCAGGGCCTCGGCCGCCTGGCCTAGCTCACGTGCGCTGCGCCCGGTGCCGACCATGGCGCTGGCGCGTTGGCGCTGCGCGCCGCCCGGCACGGCGCCGTGCGGCGACCGACCACGGCCGCCGACGGGCGCGCCGGCCCGCGCGGCAGGCTATGCTCGCAGCCTGAGCGCTGTCCCGGTGGATCGATGCCGGCGTGCCGCGGTGCCGGGCCGGCGCGAGGCGCGCGCCGGCCGGCGGCAGGACGGGACACGATGAAGAAAGCGGGCGCGGGAGCAAGGGACGGCGCAGGCACCAGGGCCAGTGCCCGCGCGACAACGCGCGCGCGGCCGGGCGACAATGAAACGGCGGATCCGGTTGCGCCGGGCGCACCGGGCGCACCGGGCGGGGCGGACCCGCAGGTCTTGCCTTTGCCCGGATGGGGCCCTTTGCCCTGGGCCGAGGCCGGACTGGCGCAGCAGGATTTCCCGCCCGGATTGTATGTCGTGGCCACGCCGCTCGGGAACGCCGCCGATGTGACGCTGCGTGCATTGTGGGTACTGCAGCGGGTCGACGCCGTGGCCTGCGAGGACACCCGCACCACGGCGCCGCTGCTGGCCCGCTACGGCATCCGCCGGCCGCTGCGCGCGCTGCATCGGCACAACGAGGCCGCCGCACTGGCGCCGCTGCTCGAGCGCCTGGCCCAGGGGTCGCACCTGGCATTGGTCAGCGACGCCGGTACGCCCGCGATCTCCGATCCGGGTGCGCTTCTCGTGCGGGCCTGCCTCGATGCCGGCGTGCGCGTGATCCCGGTTCCCGGGCCCAGCAGCATGGCCGCCGCGCTGTGCGTCGCCGGCAGCATCGCACCTTCGACCCATTTCGCCGGCTTCGCGCCGGCCCGCGGTGCGGCGCGCCGGCGCCACTGGGCCAGTCTGGCGGCCCTGCCCGGCGCTGTCGTCGTCTTCGAAGCGCCCCACCGCATCCTGGAGACGGCGCGCGAATGGACCGCGGTCTTCGACCCGGCCCGGCGGGTGATCCTGGGCCGCGAATTGACCAAGAAGTTCGAGACGATCGTGCAGACGACCGTCGGCGGGCTCGAGGCGGTTCTGGGCGCGGCGCCGCCGCGCGGCGAGTATGTCCTGGTGATCGATGCGCCGCTCGCGCCCGGCCCGCATGCGTCGCCCGGAGCGCCGGACATCGATGCACTGACCGCGCGCTGGCTGCAGGAGCTGGCCCGCGAACTGCCGGCGGCGCGCGCCGCGGCGACCGCGGCGCGCGTGACCGGGCTGCCCCGCGACGTGCTCTACGCGGCGCTCGCGGGCCGCGAGGACTAGTCGGGCGCGCCGCCGGGCGCGCCGGCGCGTGCCGCTCGCCGCGCGCCGCTCGCCGCGCGCGGATCGTGTCTACGTCGCCGCCGCTGCGGCGAGGGGCGCGAGCGCATTGCTCTCCTGCAGCACCCGGACCAGATCCGACTGCGTCAGCATCCCGACCACCCGGCGCTCGGCGTCGACGATCGGCAGGTGGTGGTGGCCGGTCGCGTTGAAGATGGGCAGCAGGTCGATCACGTGGTCGTCCTGCCGCGCGACCCGCACCGTGTGCGTCATCACCTGGCCGACCGCTTCGGGCTTTTCCGAATGGGTCAGCCCGTCGGCGGCGAGAAAGCGGCGCAGCCGCGCGGCCAGACCGCTGTGCGACTCGAGGCCCGCCGCGCGCAGGATGTCGGCCGTCGTCAGGATGCCGACGAGGCGCCGGCCGCGGTCGAGCACCGGCAGCGCCTTGATGCGACGGTTCCGCATGAGCTCCCAGGCCTCGCGCAGCGGCGTGCCGAATTCGACCGCGATCGGTTCGCGTGACATGACATCGCGGCAGCGCAGGTCGCCGACCCGCCGCCGATGCCCCTCGAGTTCGGCGGCCAGCAGCAGGGCCTCGAGGTCGTCGCGGCTCACGTCCAGGATCTGGTTGTAGCGCGCCAGTACGGCGTCGAGGTCGCTGGCCTGCAGGCCGCGGCGCCCGCCGAGCGTGCCCGGCGCCACGGCCGGGCCGGGCGCGATCTGCGCATGCGGATAGCGCCTGCCGGTGAGCGGATGGAAGATCAGGCCCACGCCGACCAGCAGGACCGTGTCGAGCGCGGCCGCGTCGAGCGGGAAGCGGCCGCTGCCGGCGTGCGCCAGCACGGCCAGCAAGGCCATCGCGCCGCCGGGCGGATGCAGGCAGCGCAGCAGCAGCATGGCGGCGATGGCCAGTGCGACGGCGCAGCCCGCGGCGAGCAGCGGCTCGGGGATCAGCGCCGCGCAGGCCATGCCGACCAGCGCCGAGATCAGGTTGCCGCCCACGACCGACCAGGGCTGCGCCAGCGGGCTGGCCGGCGCGGCGAACACCAGCACCGCGCTGGCGCCCAGCGGCGCCAGCAGCCACCCACCCGATGGCAGCAGGCCGCCCAGCAGGCGCGCCGCGGCGCCCATGGCGACGACCCCGACGAAGGCCCCCAGCACGATGCGCAGCCGCTCCGTGCCATCGACCGGGAAAGCGGCCGGCAGGAAGGCGCGCAGCCAGGGCGCAAGGCGGTGCAGCGCGCTCGGCGGACGGGGCGCGCGCTGCGCGCCGGGTGGGCTTTGGTGCAGGCTCATCGAGTGGCCGGGCGATCGCGATCGGCGCGCCGCGGCGCGAGCCGCGACTATAGGCGGTTTGCCGCCGCGCCGGAGCGTACGCGGCGTCGGGCGCCCGGCCTGCCGGTGCACGCGATGCAGGACCGGCCGGCGCGCAAAATCGCGCCGGCCTGACCAGGATCAAGCATCGGACGCCCGCCGGACATCCGCAGGACACCTTGTCGCAATGGCATCGCGGCGCGACAATGGTCGGCGCGATCCGCACCCGGGGCGTTCCCGGTGGTGCGGCGGACCGCGTACCCGTGGACGACGCTCCGGCCTCATGCAGCTCACCCGCTTCACCGACTATGCCCTGCGCACCCTGATCTTCCTGGGTGCCCATTCGAAGCGCCTGTGCACGATCGCCGAGATCGCCGAGGCCTATGACGTCTCGGTCAATCATTTGATGAAAGTGGTCAGCCGGCTGGCGGCGCGCGGCTACGTCGAGACCGTGCGCGGCAAGGGCGGCGGCATGCGCCTGGCCCGCGCGCCGCGGCTGATCAATGTCGGTGCGGTGGTGCGCGACATGGAAGAGCGCTTCGACCTCGCCGAGTGCTTCGACGAGGAGCACCGCGACTGTCCCCTGCTGCCGGGCTGCGCGCTCAAGGCCGTGTTCAGCGACGCGGGGCGCAGCTTCCTGGCCGCGCTCGATCGGCGCACGCTGCAGGACGTGCTGGTCGGCGCCGGCGCTCCGGCGGCGGCGGGCCGCGGCCGCATCGCCTTGCGCCGCGGCCGCTGAGGCGGCGCACCGTGGCGCAAGCCGGTGCGGCGCGCCGCGTCCTGGTCCTTGGCGCGACCGGAACGATCGGCCAGGCGACGGTCCGGGCGCTGGTCCGCCGCGGCCTCGACGTCGTCTGCCTGGTGCGCGCGCGCGCGGGCGTCGGCGGCCGGCTGGCGCCGGCGGACAGCGCGCGGCTGTGCGACGGGGCCGCCGTTCGCCTTTGCGACGTGACCGACCCGGCCGCGCTGGCGCGCGACGGCATCCGCGGCGAACGCTTCGATGCGCTGGTCTCGTGCCTGGCGTCGCGCACCGGCGCGCCGCGCGACGCCTGGGCGATCGATCACCGGGCCCAGGTGCAGGCGTTCGAGGCCGCCGGGCGCGCCGGCGTGGCCCATGTCGTCCTGCTCTCGGCGATCTGCGTCCAGAAGCCGCGGCTGGCCTTCCAGCATGCCAAGCTCGCGGCCGAGCAGGCCCTGGTCGACTCGGGCCTGAACTACTCGATCGTGCGGCCCACCGCGTTCTTCAAGTCGCTGTCGGGCCAGCTCGGGCGGATCCGCCGGGGCAAGCCCTTTCTCGTCTTCGGCGACGGCACGCTGACCTCATGCAAGCCGATCAGCGACCGCGATCTTGCCGAATACCTTGCCGGGTGCCTCGACGACGCCAGCCGGCGCAACCGTGTGCTGCCGATCGGCGGCCCGGGCGCGGCGATCACGCCACGCCAGCAGGCCGAGCAGCTGTTCGCCCTGCTCGGCGGGCCGCCGCGCATCCGCTCCGTTCCGGTCGTCATGCTCGACGCGATCGTCGCCGGACTGTCGGCGGCGGGCCGCCTCGTGCCGGCGCTGGCGGCCAAGGCCGAACTGGCCCGCATCGGCCGCTACTACGCCACCGAGTCGATGCTGGTCCTCGATCCGGCGACCGGTCGCTACGATGCCGCGGCCACGCCGTCGACCGGCAGCGATACGCTGTTCGAGCACTACGCCCGCATGGTGCGCGACGAGCTCGAGCCGGAACGCGGCGATCACGCGGTATTCTGATCGGCAGCCGTCAGCTGGCGGCCGCGGGCTGCACCGAACGGCCTAGACCCTGGCCCAGGCGGGATCCGGTGCGCCGCGGCGCGCCCGCACCACCAGCGCGATGCCCAGCGCGATGAACGGCAGGCTCAGCCACTGGCCGACGCTCAGGGCATAGCCGGCCTCGTAGGCCGCCTGCGGCGTCTTCCAGTGCTCGATCACCAGCCGCGCGCCGAATACCAGCGCGAGGAAGGTCCCGGTCAGGTAGCCGCGGCGCGCCAGCGCATCGTCACGACGCAGCAGCAGGTGCAGCACGCCGAAGATGGCCAGATAGGCCGCGGCCTCGTACAGCTGCACCGGATGGCGCGGCACCGCATCGACCGACTCGAACACGACGCCCCAGTCGCCCGCGGTCGGATTGCCGACGATCTCCGAGTTGAGGAAGTTGGCGACGCGGATCAGCACCGCGCCGAAGGCCGAGGGGATGGCGACCACGTCGAGCAGGGTCAGGAAGGGCAGGCCGGCGCCGAAGCGGCGGATGCCCAGCGCCAGGCCGGCGATCAGGCCGATCGCGCCGCCATGGCTGGCCAGCCCGCCCTCCCAGACCGCCAGGATGCGCAGCGGATGCTCCAGGTAGTAGGCCGGGTCGTAGAACAGGCAGTGCACCAGGCGCGCACCGAGGATCGTGCCGAACAGCGCATAGGTCATGAGCCCCGACACGTCGATGTCGGCGCGCCCGTGGGCCCGCAGGATGCGCCGCGCCGACAGGTCGCCCAGCAGGAAGGCCGCGCCCCAACACAGGCCGTACCAGCGGATGGCCAGCGGACCGAGCTGCAGCGCGATCGGATCGAAGTGCCAGTGGAGGATCGGGAACGTCGGCATGGGGAGACGATAGCAGCCGCCGCCGTAGCGGAGGGCGGGCGCGACTCGCCGCGTCGCCGCGGCGAAACAGGGTCGCAATCGAACGGCGGGTGCGGTGGCGCTCAGGCGCCCTTGCGTGCCACCCAGCCGCCGAACAGGAAGTTCTGGTAGAAGCGCGTGGCGCCGGTGAAACCGGCGTCGGCGAGCATGGCCATCAGTTCGGCCTCGGAGGCGAACGAGAAATTGCGCAGGATATGGTCCAGGTCGAGGCGCAGCTTGCGTTCCGAGATGCCGTTCGAGACGTAGTGCACCAGCCAGGCCTCGAGCAGCGTGGCGAATTCCTTCGAGTGCCGGTCGCCGTGCAGGTCGGCGAGCACGAACCACGCACCGGGCCTGAGCCGCTCGGCAATGGCGCGCAGGTAGTCCCGCTTGGCATCGGAAGTGGGCAGGAAATGCGCGACGAAGATCGACGAGGCCGCGTCGAATGGGCCCGCGCCGGGGTAGTCCTGCAGCGCGCCGTGAAACAGTTCGACGCGCTCGGCGAGGCCGGCCGCCAAAACGCGCCGGCGGCAGGTGCGGAGCATGTCGGCCGAGAGATCGACGCCCACCAGGCGCCAGCCGGGGTAGTGCCGCCCCAGCGTGAGGAGCTCCTCGCCGGTTCCGGTGCCGACCGAGAGGTGGCGGGCATCGCGGGGCAGGGCGCGCAGCAAGGCGACGAGCGACTGGTGCAGGCCGTCGTAGCTCGGACACGACAGGCGTATGCCCTCGCCGTAGCGCTCGGCAACCTCGGCATTGAAGTAGGCCGCCGCATCGAAGACGGCGTTGGGCGCCATCGGTGCCGGCAGCGCAGTGTGTTCGGCGTGCATGGTGGGCCACGATACATACGGCGCCGCGGTGGTAATCGAGGAATATGCGGCGCCGCGCTCGCCCGGCAGGCGATGACCTTGACCTGCGCCGGATCCGCCTTTGCGTTTCCTAAGCGCGCCGCGGCATTCAGCGCGAGTACAGGGTGGTTTCGCGGCCCAGCAAGCGCCCCAGCTGTGCCGCCAGTGCCTGGGCGCGGCCGCGGTCGAACAGCCGTCCGATGAGTACGCGGCTCAGCGTGCCGGTCCGCTCGACGCGCACCTCGCGCGCCTCGGCGGGCAGCCCGTCGGCCCCGATGGCGGCCAGGCGCTGCGTCAGTTCCTCGCGCAGGCGTGACGCATGCTCGGCCACGGAAAACGCGCCGAACTGCACCGACCAGGCCGGGTCGCGTTCGGCGGCGGCCGGACGCCCCGTCGCGGCCGGTGCGGCGGGCGTCGATGCGGGCGGCGCGGCGGCCGGCGCCGCGTCCGACCGTGGCGCCGGCGCGGGCCCGGCGTCGCCGTCCGCGGGCCGGTCGCCGAACGCCGGTGTCGCCGCGACGACGGCGGGCGCACTTGCCGCCGCGGACTCGGCCGGTGCCGGCGTGCCCGCAGACGATGCCATCGACGCGCCGACCGCAGGGGGCGCCGCCGGCGTGCGGGCCGGCATCGCATCCGGCGCCCGGGCGGGCTCCGGCGCGGTGGGCGACATCGCGAGCAAGGGCGCGGCCGGCGCGCCGGCCGGCGACATCTCGGGGACCGGCGCCGGCGCCACCGCCTGCGCCTCGACGACCGCAGTCTGCGCCGCCTGGGCCGGCACGGCCCGGGCCTGCGCCGGCGCGCTGCCGGACGCTGGCCAGGCCGCGATCTCCGGCGCGGTGATCTTGTGCACCACCACTTCGCCGCTGCCCGGATTGGCGATGCCCAGGCGCACCGCGGCGCCATAGGAGAGATCGATCACCCGGTCCAGGATGAAGGGTCCGCGGTCGTTGATGCGCACGACCACGCTGCGGCCGTCGCGCGTGCTCGTGACGCGCGCGTAGCTCGGGATCGGCAGCGTCGGGTGGGCCGCGCTCATGGCGAACATATCGTAGGGTTCGCCGCTGGCCGTGCGGTTGCCGTGGTACTCGCGCCCGTACCAGGAAGCCATGCCGCGCTGCTCGAACGGCTCGTCGCCGGTGTCGGGCACGTAGCGCCGGCCCAGCACCGTGTAGGGCCGGTTGGCATAGGGGTTGATGGGTTCAACCCGCGGCACCGCGTCGGGCAGGCTGGCCAGCCCCGCGGGCACGTGTTCGGGCGGCCCGTCGGCGGTGGGCCGCGGCGGATGGCTGGCACAGGCGCCCAGCAGCAGGACCATCATCAGCGCGGGCATCCGGGCGCCCCGCCACGGCGGCAACCGCGCGGGCCGAGTCGCCGGCGGCGTGCTCGGCGGCGGCAAGGACAGGCGCCGCCATTGCTCGCCCGGCGTGCCAGCCGCTGCCGCTTCGCGTGGCCGGCGCACGGTGGACACCGACTAGCTCTGCACCAGCTTGCGATTGCGCTGGATCGTCATCAGCATGCCGCAGGCCATGCCGACCGTCACCAGCGCGGTGCCGCCGTAGCTGATGAGGGGCAGCGGCACGCCGACGACCGGCAGGATGCCGCTCACCATGGCCATGTTCACGAAGGCATAGGTGAACAGGATCATGGCGATCGACGCGGCCATCAGGCGCGCGAAGGGCGTCGGCGCGTTGCCGGCCACCGCCAGCGCGCGCGCCACCAGCGCGAGGAACAGCACGACGAGGACGAGATTGCCGACCAGGCCGAATTCCTCGGAGTAGACCGCGAAGATGAAATCGGTGGTGCGTTCCGGGATGAACTCGAGGTGCGTCTGGGTGCCCTGCATCCAGCCCTTGCCGACCACGCCGCCCGAGCCGATGGCGATCATCGATTGCAGGGTATGGAAGCCCTTGCCCAGCGGGTCGGACATCGGATCGAGCAGGGTCAGGATGCGATTGCGCTGGTAATCGTGCAGGAAGGTCCAGACCACGGGCAGCGCCGCCAGCGCCCCGACCACCATTGTCGCCAGCCAGCGCCAGGGCAGTCCGGCGAAGAAGATGACGAAGAAGCCGGCCGCCAGCACCAGCAACGCGGTGCCCAGGTCGGGTTGCTTGGCGATCAGCGCCACCGGCGCCAGCACGAGCAGGAAGGCGAACAGGAAGTCGACCGAGCGCAGGTTGCCGGCGCGCCGGTCGAAGTACCAGGCGAGCAGCAGCGGCACGCCCAGCTTCATGATCTCCGCCGGCTGCAGGCGCGTGAAGCCCAGGTCGAGCCAGCGCTGCGCGCCCTTGACCGAAACCCCCGCCACCAGGACCGCCACCAGGCTCAGCATGCCGATGGCATAGACCGGAACGGCGATGCGCATCAGGATCGCCGGCGACAGGCTGGCGAACACCAGCATCACGACGCCGGCCAGCGCGAAATTGCGCAGCTGGCTGCCGAAGTTGCCCGGGTGGTCCGAGGCCGCCGAATACAGCGTGATCAGGCCGATCACGGCGAGCGCGCCCAGCACGGCCAGCAGCGTCGGATCGAGCGACCGCAGGAAGGCGGCGATGCGGCGGCGCAGTCCGGGCAGGAACGATTCCATGGCGCCTCAGCGGCCGACGCCGGCGACCGCGGCCGCGCTGGCCGCCGCCAGGCCGTTCAGGCCCGCGCGCGCGCCCTCCAGCGCGACGACCTCGCCGCCGCGCGGCCGTTCGCCCGGCACCGCCGGCTCCTTGCCCAGGAGGTAGTAGTCCATCACGGCGCGTGCGATGGGCGCCGCGGCCATCGCGCCCCAGCCGCCGTTCTCGACCAGCAAGGCCAGTGCGATGCGCGGCTGCGCGCCGGGCTCGGCCGGAGCGAAGGCGACGAACAGCGAGTGGTCGCGGTGGCGCTCTTCGATGCGGTGCTCGTCGTATTTCTCGTTCTGGCCGATGCCCACGACCTGCGCCGTGCCGGTCTTGCCGGCCGCGCTGTAGGTCGCGCCGACGAATGCCGCGTAGGCCGTGCCGCTGCGATCGGCGGTCACGTCGGCCATCGCGGCGCGCACCAGGGCCAGGTTCTCGGGGTGCAGCGCGATGCGCCCGGATTCGGAGCTGACCGTCGGCGTGCGCGCGCCGCTGCGCGCGTCCTCGATCGCCTTGACCAGGTGCGGCTTCATGATGACGCCGCCGGAGGCCAGGGTGGCCGTGGCATGCGCCAGCTGCAGCAGGGTGAAGGCGTTCTTGCCCTGGCCGATGCCGATCGAGATGGTCTCGCCGCCGTACCACTTTTGATGGAAGCGCCGCTCGTTCCATTCGGAAGACGGCAGCACGCCGGCCAGCTCGCCCTCCATGTCGATGCCCGTCAGCTCGCCGAAACCGAAGGGCTTCATGAAGTCATGGATCGCGTCGACGCCCAGGTCGTTGGCCAGGGCGTAGTAGTAGACGTCGCTCGAGACCACGATCGACTTGCGCAGGTCGACCGCGCCGTGGCCGCCCTTGGGCCCGCCTTCGCGGAACAGGTGGCCGCCGTAGGAGTAGTAGCCCGGGTCGTAGGTGATGCTGTCGGGCCGGCGCTTGCCCAGCTCGAGCGCCGCCAGGGCGAGAAAGGGCTTGTAGGTCGAGCCGATCGGGTAGGTGCCGCGCAGCGCCCGGTTGAGCAGCGGCTTGTCGATCGAGCCGTTGAGCGCGTCCCAGTTCACCGGATCGATGCCTTCGACGAACAGGTTCGGGTCGAAGGTCGGCTTGGAGACGAAGGCCAGCACGTCCCCGGTCGCCGGTTCGATCGCGATCAGGGCGCCGCGCCGGTCGCCGAAGGCGCGCTCGACGATCTGCTGCAGCCGGATGTCGACCGACAGGATCAGGTTGTCGCCGGGCACCGAGGCCGTGCGTGCCAGGGTCCGCACCGGCCGCCCTCCAGCGGTGATCTCGACCTGCTCGTAGCCGGTCGTGCCGTGCAGCTGTTCTTCGTAGCTCGATTCGACGCCGATCTTGCCGATGTAGTCGGTGCCGGTGTAGTTGGACGGCCGGGCGAAGGTCTCGATGCGCTCCTCGTCCTTTGTGCTGACCCGGCCGATGTAGCCCAGCAGGTGCGAGGCGGTCTCGCCCAGCGGATACTGGCGGAACAGGCGCGCGCGCAGCTCGACGCCCGGGAAACGGTAGCGCTGTGCCGTGAAGCGCGCCACCTCCTCGTCGGTCAGCCGGGTGCGGATCGGCACCGAGTCCAGGTGCTTGTAGTCGTCCAGCGTCTTGTGGAAGCGGCGCCGGTCGCGCGCCGGCACGTCGATCACCTTGCCCAGTTCGTCGATCGTGGCGTCCAGGTTCTCGACCTTGGCCGGTTCGATCTCCAGGGTATAGGCCGAGTAGTTCTTGGCGATGATGACGCCGTTGCGGTCCTTGATGAGTCCGCGATTGGCCGTCACCGGGACCAGGGCGATGCGGTTCTGCTCGGCGCGGGCCTGGAACTCGCCGTGGCGTACCACCTGCAGCCAGACGAAGCGGCCGACCAGCAGCAGGAAGCAGGCCACGACGATGGCCGAGGCGGTCAGCAGGCGCTGGCGAAAATGCAGGACCTCGCGTTCGGGATTGCGCAGCGGCTTCATCGGCAAGGCAGGCAGGTCTGGGC
>Ga0075030_100004603_pt1 | contig 12460 bp, 10 predicted proteins | sample LitLauG_LLR_2012_FD_71393 | JGI IMG/M metagenome (GOLD analysis project Ga0075030, IMG submission 71393) | Freshwater sediment microbial communities from Pennsylvania, USA - Little Laurel Run_MetaG_LLR_2012 | ecosystem: Environmental > Aquatic > Freshwater > Creek > Sediment | place: USA... | reverse complement strand
CGCGCATACTTGGCCTGAGCGAACGAGAACTCGAAGAGCGGCTGCGCGGCACCGTCTGACCCGCAGGCGCCTGCTCCACCCGCAAGACGTCTGGTCACCCGCGTACCGGATGCCCCGGTCCCGGGGCACGGAGGATACGATTGTCCAACAGCCCGGCCTTCGGTCAGGCCGATCTCAGCAACTGCGAGCGCGAGCAGATCCACCTCGCCGGGTCGATCCAGCCGCACGGCGCGCTGCTGGTCCTCGACGCGTCGACCCTGGCCGTGCGGCAGGCCAGCGCGAATTGCGCCGCGATGCTCGGCATCGGGGCGCAGGAGCTGCTCGGCAGCGGGCTCGAACGCCTGGGCGAGCCGCTCGCGTCGCAGGTGCGCGGGCTGGCGCCGCTGCTGGGCCCGGAGGAGACCCGGCCGCTGCGCGCCCGGCTCGACGCGGCCCCGGTATCCGGCGGGTCGGCGGCGGGTCGGGAATTCGAGGGGCTGGTGCACCGCCTGGGCGCACTGCTCATCGTCGAACTCGAACCGCTGGCCGACCCTGCGGATGCCGCGGGCGGCGCCGGCGTGGCGGCCCGCGGCGCGGCGCATTCGGTGTCGTACGAGCCGGCCGCACTGCTGGAACTGCTCACGCCGGCGGTGCAGCGCATCGGCGCTGCGTCGAACCTGGCGGCCCTGTTCGATGCCACGGTACAGATATTCCGCGACCTGACCGGCTACGACCGGGTCATGACCTACAAGTTCGATCCCGACGGGCACGGCAAGATCGTTGCCGAGGCGCGCCATCCGCGGCTCGAAACGCTGCTCGGCCACCATTATCCGGCGTCGGACATCCCGCAGCGCGCGCGCGAACTGTACCTGCGCACCCGGGTGCGCGTGCTGGTCGATGTGCACTACGACGCGGTGCCCCTGGTGCCGCGCACGCTGCCCGACGGCGCGGAACTCGACATGTCGCTGTGCTACCTGCGCAGCATGTCGCCGCTGCACCTGCAGTACCTGAAGAACATGGGGGTCAATGCGACGCTGGTGGTTTCGCTGGTGCGCGAGGGCCAGCTCTGGGGCCTGATCGCCTGCCACCACGATGCGCCGCGCAAGCTGTTCTATCCGGTACGCGCTGCCTGCGAGATGCTGGCCGAGGTGGTGGCGACGCGCCTGGCCGCCATCGAGAACCAGGCCCACGCCCAGGTCGACATCCTGGTGCGGCGGCTGGAACAACGGTTGATCGAAGCCACTTCCACCGAGGGCGACTGGCGCCTGGCGCTGTTCCGCAACCCGCGCACCCTGCTGCAGCCGCTCGAGGCGACCGGGGCGGCGCTCTATTACGAGGATGAGATCCTCACCGGCGGCGAAGTGCCGTCGACCCCCGAGCTGCGCGCCTTGCGCCAGTGGTTCGACGGCCGGACGCGCAATGCGCTCTTCCAGTGCTCGTCGGTGGCGCGCGAAAACGCCGCCCTGGCCTCGCTCACCCCGACCGCCAGCGGCGTCCTCGCGGTACGGCTGTCCGATGCGCGGCCCGACTATCTCGTCTGGTTCCGCAAGGAGCAACTGCAGACCGTCACCTGGGCCGGCGACCCGTCCAAGCCGATGGTGGCCAACGATCCGCTCGAGCTGTCGCCGCGCCGCTCGTTCGCCGCCTGGTCGGAGATCGTGCGCGGCACGGCCGTGCCGTGGTCGCGCAAGGAAATCGTGTTCGCCGGCGCGATCGGCACCGCGCTGGTCGACATCATCGCCCAGGTCAACGCCGTGCGCCTGCTCATCGCCGAGCACCAGATCGCGAAGGTGCGGGCGACGATCACCAGTTCGCAGGAGCCGGTGCTGGTCGCCGGGGTCGACGGCGCCCCGTCGTTCGCCAATCCGACCTTCTGCGCGCTGGTCGGGCGCAGCGGTCCGGCGATCGACGACTGCGTCGGCGGCGGGGTCGAGTGCCTGGCAGCGCTGTTCGCCGAGCCGGCAGCGGCGCGCGCGATGCTGCGCCGGCTGAGCGCCAGCCATGAACCCTGGCGCGGCGAGACCCACGTCCTGCGGCCCGACGGTGCGCGGATCCCGGTCAGCGTGCGCGCCGAAGTGGTGCCCGGACGCGACGGCAAGGTCCTCGGCTACCTGCTCATCCTGATCGATCGCACGGAGAACCGGCGCGCGGCCGACGCGCTGCAGCACCTGGAGCAATCGCTGTCGCGTACCGCGGTCGGCCTGCCGCCGGGCAATGAGCCGCTGCGCGGTCCGGCCGCGGAGCCGCTGGTCAGCGCGCTGCTGGCCAACGCCAGCATGGCGGCGATGGACATCGGCGACGTCGTCAGCGGACCGACCATCGCGCCCATGCTCGAGGAACTCGAAAGCTCGATCCGTCGTGCCACGGCGCTGTACCAGCGCATCCGCGAATACGCCGCGGAGCGCTCCTAGCTCAGCGTACGGGTGCCGCCGCGATCTGCTCGAACAGCTGGCGGTGCAGGACGAAGCCGTGCCGGGCCTCGGCAACCAGGTCCGGCGCACCCGACGGGCCGGCGCCGATCGCATCGAGTCCCTGGCGGAAGCGCCGGGCCAGTGCGGCGGTCGCGGCCGGCGTGCCGAAGCGGTAGAAACGCGTCCCGCCGGGGCCGACCAGCCCCAGGCCGCGCGCCACCACCCGCTGCAGCACCTGGCCGCCGCTCAGGTCGCCCAGATAGCGCACGTAGGCATGGGCCGCCAGCAAAGGCGGGCATTCGCGCGCCAGGGTTTCGATGCGCTCGACATAGGCCGTGGCGGCCGGCAGCAGCGGCGGCGGTTCCGGCCAGGCGGCCCCTTGCAGGCGCTGCAGGTCGTCGGCCAGCGAGGCGGCGCGCGCCAGCCCCTCGAGCATCAGGGGCGCCAGGCCGGCATGGGTGGCGTGGCGCGCCAGCGCGCCTTCGAGCGCGGCGTACAACGCGTGCAGGTTGCCCAGCAGCAGCAGGTAGCGCGCGCGCTCGATCCGGCCGCGCAGGAGCGCCTGCATGAATGGCGTGCGTTCGACCTCGACGTGCAGGTCGTGGGTGCCTGCGCGCAGGGCCTGCGCGAGCAGGCCCGGTGCCGCCGCGGCTCCGGCAGCGGGCGCCTGTACCGTATCCAATCTTCCGCCTCCGGCGCGCGACCGCGAAAAGTCCATGATACCGGCGCGGCGCGTGCTCCCGAGTCCTCAGGGACCCGGCGCCTCGCGCCAGCGCTGCAGCACGCGCAGCAGTTCGTCGGCGATCGCCTGCTGGCGCGCGGCGTCCGGTGCGCCGCAGGCCAGGCTGCAGAGCCAGTCGGTGGGCGATTCGAAGTCGCAGTGGCTCGCGCCTTCGAACAGGCGATCGACATCGAGCCTGGGCAGGACAGCCGCCCAGGGCGCGGCCGCCGCCTGGCCGTTGCATGCCGACGGTGGCGCACGCAGCAGCGCGGCCGGGCGCTGCAGCGTCGCCGCAGCCTGCCGGCCCAGTCCGCTCGGGCGATCGTAGGGATCGAGGCCGACGAATCCGGCCACGCCGGGGGTCGGCGCGGCCAGCACGGCCGCCAGGCCGCCGGCCGAAAAGCCGACCAGCACCACCTGCGAGACCGGGGCGGCAAAGGTGCCGGCAAGCAACTGCCGCACGAGGTCGGCCAGGGCGCGTGCATTGCCCTCCACGTCGGAACCGTAGGGCAGGTCCGGCGCGACGGCCAGCACGCCCTCGCGCGCCAGCCGTTCGGCATGACCCGCCATGTTGGCCCGCGAGCGCGAATAGCCGTGGGCCAGGACGACGGCGAGCGCGGGATGCGGCACGCCGAGCGGCCGATAGAGGTCGGCGCGGGTGGCGCGGCCGTCGAGGACCACATCGGCCGTCCCGCCGATGTCGGCCGGCGGCCCGGGCCAATGCGCGCAGCCGGCAAGCAGGATCGCGGCCGCGACACGCCACAGCCCATGCCACGGTGCATGCCCAGGCGGACGCCAAGGCGCACGCCACAGCGCATGCCGCGGCGCACCGCGTCGACGGGCAGCGCGGACTGCGCCGACCGCCTGGCGCCTGCCGGCGCGGCAGGCAAGAGGTCCCGCGGCCATGGCGGCCCCGGCATCCATCGGTGGTTCAGCGATGCAGCGGCAGGGCCGGGCTGGCCCGCCCGGCTTGCCAGCGCAAGGCCAGATCGGCGACGTGGCCGCCGAGGGCCAGCAGCAGGCAGGGCGCCACCCATGGCGCGGCGCCGCCGGTGGCCAGCGCGACGCGCAAGGCCAACAGCAATCCGCCACCGGCCAGCAGATTGGCGGCCACGGCGAGCGGCGGCACGCCGCGGCGGCTGCGCCGCCACAGGGCGGCCAGCAGCAGCGCTTCGGCCAGCATCGCGGCGAAAATGAGGTCGACGAATGCCGGCTGGGCCAGCGCGGCCAGCTGCCCGTTCATCGGCCGGCCCGCCGTTGCGCCCGCGGCGACATGATCGAAGGCCGCCCGCTCAGGTTCGGGCGACGCCGAACAGGTGCGCGAGATCCTTGAAGAAGATGCGCACGTGCGCCATCGGCTTGCGCCGCACGAGGCGCTTGGTGAGGTAGGCCTGCCAGGTCAGTTCCTGCACGTCCTTGTCGGCGCAGATCTTGACGAAGCGCTCGCGCCGCCGGTCGCTCGAGTACCAGAAGCGCTGCAGGATGCCCAGCACCCAGAACACGCGGCCGTGCCGCTTCATGAAGCGCCGCCGCGCCTGCGCCAGGCTGCGCGCATCGCCGCTGCGCAGGAACTCCTCGACCGCCTCGGCGGCGAACTGGCCACCCGCCATGGCGTAGTAGATCCCCTCGCCGGAGGCCGGGGCGACGACGCCCGCGGCATCGCCGGCCAGCACCACGTCGCGGCCGTTGTCCCAGCGATCGAGCGGGCGCATCGGGATCGGCGCGCCCTCGCGGCGTATCGTCGGCGCCTGATCGAGGCCGGTATCGCGGCGCAGGTTCTCGACCGAGCGGCGCACCGAGAAACCGTGCTGCGCGCTGCCCGAGCCGACGCTGGTTGTCGCGCCATGCGGGAAGATCCAGCCGTAGAAGTCGGGCGAGATCTCGCCGCGATAGTGCACGTCGCAGCGCGCGCCCTCGAACCCAGCCGCGCCTTCCGGCGGCGAGGCGATGATCTCGTGATAGGCGAAGACATATTTCGCCTTGTCGGCGCCGGGGATGCATTGCGCGGCGACGCGCGAGCGGGCGCCGTCGGCGCCGATCAGCGCGCCGGTGCGCAGCACGCGCGGCTGGCCGTCGGCGCCGCGCAGGTGGACGCGCAGCGCCGCCGGGCCGCCGGCGGGATCGCGTTCCAGGTATTCGTACTTGCCGGTGATGCGCTCGGCGCCGGCCAGCGCCGCGCGGTTGCGCAGCCATTCGTCGAAGTGCTCGCGATCGACCATGCCGACGAAGCCGTCGGAGATCGGCATCCCGACCTCGCGACGCGACGGTGCCACCATGCGCGCCGCCTTGACGCGCGCCACGAGCAGGCTGTCGGGAATGGCGAATTCCTCGATCAGCGCGGTCGGGATGGCGCCACCGCACGGCTTGATGCGGCCATCGCGGTCGACCAGCGCGACGCGCCGCCCGCGCCGCGCCAAGTCGGTCGCGGCGGTGGCGCCCGACGGGCCGCCGCCGATGACCACGACATCGAATTCGTCGGCCGCGCCGGCGCTGGCGGCCGGGGCGGCCGCGGGGGTAGAGGTGGGCATATCAGGCTCCCGGACGCAAGGCAAAGGCGCAGATCAGCATTCCCGAGACGTACAGGCTCACGCCCAGGGCGCTGTACCAGATGGCATAACGGCGCGGATCGCCGAGGAAGCGCCGCATGAGCAGGATCTGCGCCACCAGCACCGCGGCAACGCCGGCGGCGTGCGCCGGCATGTTCCAGGCCGCAAGCAGCGCGACCACCACGAACTGCGGCAAGGCCATGACCAGGCAGGCGACGCGCGCGGCGCGCTCGACGCCCAGGCGGACCGGCAGCGAGCCGACGCCGACCTGGCGGTCGCCCTCGATCGACTTGAAATCGTTCAGTGTCATGATGCCGTGCGCGCCCAGGCTGTACAGCGCGGCGACGGCGAATACGCGCAGGGGCGAGGTACCGCCGGCGACCATGATCGCCCAGCCGGTGACCCAGGGCAAACCTTCGTAGCACAGGCCACAGGCCGCGTTGCCCCACCAGCCGTTGCGTTTCAGGCGCAGCGGCGGCGCGCTGTAGGCCCAGGCCAGCAGCAGCCCGAAGATCGCGGCGTAGAAGCCCCAGGTACCGAGCGCCGTGGCGGCGAGGAGCGAAACCGCGGTCCAGGCCAGGGCGATGTACAGGCCCCAGCGGCCCGGCATGCGCCCGGAGGGGATGGGCCGCTGCGGTTCGTTGATCGCATCGACCTTGCGGTCGAACCAGTCGTTGGCCGCCTGGCTCGTGCCGCAGACCATCGGACCGGCCACCGCGACCCCGACCAGCGCGATCGCCCAATGGTCGGCCAGCGACGTGCCGGCCGACACCACGCCGCAGCCGAATGCCCACATCGGCGGAAACCAGGTGACTGGCTTCAGCAACTCCAATACGGTTGCAGGGGCCGGATAGCGCATGAGTCTATCCTATAGGATGACACTTCGAACCGTCAATAAAAATTGACATCGGGTACACGGGAGGCCCGGCGCCTGCGCGCGACCCGTGAATACGCGGCGCTGCCGCGCCAATCGCGAAACTAGCTGTTGGGGTCGGTGCTGCTCTCGCCGGCATCGTCGATGCCATAGCGGCGCAGCTTGACGTACAGGCTCTGCCGGCTCAGACCGAGCATTTCCGCCGCCGAGGCGCGGTTGTCGCCGGTCAGCTCGAGCGCGGCCTCGATGCACAGCCGCTCGATCACGTCGCTGGTCTCGCGCACCACCTCCTTGAGCGGCACCCGGCCGATCAGCTCGGTCAGCTGCTGCACGGACCGCGGCAGTTCGCGCGAGCCGGCGCGCTGCTCGGGCAGCCGGCGGGCGATCGAGCGCAGCGAGAAGGCGACACAGGGCGGATCGGCATCGGGCGCGGTGACCGCGGAGATCTCGACATCCGAGGTGGCGCCGTACTCGCCGCGCACGGTGGTCGAGAACAGGCGGATCGAGTGGTGCTCCTTGAGATTGGCCAGCAGCACGTTCAGATCGACCCCCGAGCGGCCGAGCCAGCGCTCCAGCGGTTCGCCCAGCACCTGCCCTTCGGAGGGCAGCTGCACCAGGTCGAGAAAGGAGCGGTTGGCGGCCAGCACGCGCCCGAGCGGATCGGTGAGGACGAAGCTGTCCGGCAGGCGCTCGAGCACCGCGGTCAGGCGGTTGCGCGCCGCCTCGGCGCTGTAGGGTTCGTTGCCTTCGAGCGGTGCGATGCGCAGCAGGATGTGCGAGGCGTTGTCCTGGCGGAAGGGCGACGCGGAGACGGCCAGCCGGCGCGCATCGCCGGCGCGCTGCACCAGCACCTCCTGCGAGCGACCGGCGACCCGGATCGCGCCGAACAGGTCCTGGATGGCGCGCGTGCCCTCCTCGTCGAAGCCTTCCGGGAAACGCCGGCCGATGAGGAAACGCACGCCCTGGCCGAGCACGCGGCCGGCCGCCGGATTGGCGTCGACGATCTTCTGCGATTCGGTCTCGAGGATGAGCACGGCCTCGCGGGCCAGCTCGAACAGCATGCGGTAGCGCGTCTCGGCCTGGCGCAGGAATTCATAGTCGCGCTCGAGCGACTGCTGCGCGTGGACCAGGCGCTGCTGCAGCGCGGCCATGTTGCGCATGCTGCGCCCGAGGGCGATGACGTGCCCGGACTTGCCGAACTCCACCGCCGAGTACATCACCGGGACGTCGCCGCCGCGCGGCGAAGGGTGGTTGACCTGGCGCCAGGTGGGGGTGGACGACTTCTTGGCGGCCAGCAGCAGCGCCTCGATCTTCGGCCGGCTTTCCGCCGTCACGGTATCGAGCCAGGAGCGGCCGACCCAGTTCTCGTAGCCGTCGTCGGAGAGCTCGTCGCTGCCGACCGAGAGGTCGCGGATCAGGCCGCGGTTGTCCAGTACGAGCGCAAGATCGGCCGCCGCCGAGATGACCCGGGACGCGGCCTCGGTATCGAAACCGGCCAAGCTCTTTCCCGGAGTACTGAACGACTGCGGCAAATCTCGCTCCCCCCTCTGTTGGCTGCCCAGTACGCGAGGCACCAAGGAACGAGGTTGGCTCCGGACGAATGAAACATCGCCAGGTCGGCGGCTGAAAAAACGAAGTCGGCCCGCCGGTCAGCGGACACGACGGCCCGCCACCGAACAGCTTAATCTTAACTTTACATTAGCATATGTTGCGCAATCTTGACGGCCGCGGCGGGATCGGTCGCGGTGCCGTCGGCGCCCACTTCTGCTTCGAGGCCGGGTCGTGTTGAAAAAGCGACGCCGCCGACCATGATTCGAAGAGAGGTATTTCGAGAACTGGCCCGCACGCGGCCGATCAGCCCCTTGAGCATCGGCGCGTGGCGCTCGTCGCTCATGGAAAATCCGACCAGCGCGACATTCTCCTGGTGCACCAGGCGCGACAGGTCCTGCTCGCCGGCATTGGGCAGCAGCGAGGTGTCCCAGCCGGCACGCAGGAAATACTGCACGATCATCGACAGGCCCAGCGTGTGCTGCTCGCCCGGCGCGGCGGCGAACAGCGCGCGGCGCCATGGCTCGCCGTCGATGCTCTCCGGACGGAAACGCGGCGCGAAGCGGCGCAGCGCCTGCTGCAGCCGGCCCAGGGCGATCGTGACGTCGGTGAAGCTGCATTCGTCGCGTTCCCACATTTCGCCCAGCCGGCGCGCCGACGGGGCGAAGATGTCCATGTAGATCGTGTCGAGCGGCACGCCGCGGTTGAGCAGGCCCTCGGCGAAGTCGGCGACCGAGCCGGCCGCCGGATCGAGCAGCATGCGCGTGCAGCGATCGACCTCGCCATCGCGCGGGGTCGGCGGCGGGACGGCGACCGCCGTGCCGTCCGCAGCGGGCGTGCGGTGCGCGATGACGAGGCGCGGAATGATCTGCGCCTCGACGGTGGTCACCAGCAGCCGCAGCCGCTCCAGGCTCTCCTCGGGCAGGGCACAGCCCGCCGCGTCGGTATCCAGGTTCGCCGTTTCATGCGGCAATCGCCGGCCTGCCGAATCGCCCAACGACGCCCCAGCGCCGGCAAGCTGTCGCCCCAAATCGATCATGGTCCCCTCCTCCCATTGCCGAATGATGCAACCCTTGAAACGGCAGGCGATTTTTCTTTTGATCCGGCCGCTTGGCGATCCGAGACGGCGGCGGAGGTGGGAATGCATGCCTCGACTGCATCGGGAAGAGCCAACCCGGGCACTATAGCTCCGCCGTCCCTCGCGCTGTCAATACCCCCTGACGTAAATATTCGTTGACACTCCGCAGTGTCAAGGATTAGATTCGTTCTCAGGCCGATTGTCGGGAGGGGGTCGAATGGATTCGGTGCGCTCGGGGACGGCACGGCCGCAGGCACCCCTGTACACGCCCGAACAACGGCGGCGGCGCGACGCTTCGCGCTGGACCAAGGTGCAGGGCGTGCTGGCCATCGTGCAGTTCGCCGTGTTCCTCGTCAGCCTGACCCTCGTGCTGCGCTTCCTAGCGACCGGCGACGGCGCCCAGGCGGCGGCGTTGTCGGTCGTCTGCAAGACCCTGGTGCTCTACACGATCATGGTCACCGGCAGCCTGTGGGAACACGACGTGTTCGGCCGCTACCTGCTGGCGCCGGCGTTCTTCTGGGAGGACGTCGTCAGCTTCGTGGTGATCGGCCTGCATACGGCCTATCTCATCGCGCTGCTCAGCGGCGCCCTCGAGCCGCGCGGCCAGGCCCTGCTGGCGCTTGCCGCCTATGCCACCTACGCCATCAACGCCACGCAGTTCGTGCTCAAGCTGCGCCGGGCCCGCATCGAGCCGCAGCCGCATGGCGCCACCGCCGGCCTTGCCCTGACGGGGGCCGAATGACGCCGGCGGCCGTCGCTGTGCCGGTGCGCCTGACGCCCCGCGCGGGCGGCGCGGCGCCGGCCTGCGCCCCGGTGCGCACGCCGCTGCGCGAGCGCGGCCAGCACGAGGTGTTCTGCGGCCTGACCGGCATCGTCTGGCTGCATCGCAAGCTGCAGGACGCCTTCTTCCTGGTGGTCGGTTCGCGCACCTGCGCCCACCTGATGCAATCGGCCGCCGGAGTGATGATCTTCGCCGAACCGCGCTTCGGCACCGCCATCCTCACCGATCGCGACCTCGCCGGCCTGGCCGACGCCAACGAGGAGCTTGACCGCATCGTCACCCAGCTCGTGGCACGCCGCCCGGAGATCCGCACGCTGTTCCTGGTCGGCTCCTGCCCGTCCGAGGTGATCAAGCTCGATCTGGCCAAGGCGGCCGAACGGCTGGGCGCGCGCCTGATGCCGCAGGTGCGGGTGCTCAGCTACAGCGGTTCGGGCATCGAGACCACCTTCACCCAGGGCGAGGACAACGCCCTGCTTTCGATGGTGCCCGCGCTGCCGACCGGCCGCGGCCGCCAGCTGCTGGTGCTGGGCTGCCTGGCCGACGTGGTCGAGGACCAGTTCCGCCGCATCTTTGCCGACCTGGGCATCGGGCCGGTCGAGTTCCTGCCCGGACGGCGCGCGGCGCAGCTGCCCGCGGTCGGGCCGGGCACCGACGTGCTGCTGGCCCAGCCGTTCAACGGGGCCACGGCGCGGGCCCTGGTGGCACGCGGCGCGCGCCTGCTCGCCGCGCCGTATCCGCTCGGTGCCGAAGGCACCGCGGCCTGGTTCGACGCCGCCTGCGAGGCCTGGGGCGTGGCCGGCGCGACGCGCGACGCGGCGCTGCGCGGCCCGGCCGAGCGGGCCACCCGCAGCCTGGCGCGGCACCGCGACGCGCTGGCCGGCCGCAGCCTGTTCATCCTGCCCGATTCGCAGCTGGAAATCCCCCTGGCGCGCTTCCTGCACCGCGAGCTGGGCATGCGGCTGCTCGAGGTCGGCACGCCGTATCTCGACCGCGCCATGGTCGAGGCCGAACTGCCGCTGCTGCCCGACGACGTCGTGCTCTCCGAGGGCCAGGACCTGGAACGGCAGCTCGACCGCCTGCGCGCCGCGCAGCCCGACCTGACGATCTGCGGCCTGGGCCTGGCCAACCCGCTCGAAGCCGAGGGCTACGCCACGAAATGGTCGATCGAACTCGTCTTCACGCCGATCCAGGGCTTCGAGCAGGCCGCCGACCTGGCCGAGGTCTGCGCCCGGCCGCTGCGGCGCCGTGCGCTGCTCGCCGTCTGAGCCCGGCCCGCGCCGCAGGATTCCCGCCATGCAGCTGACGATCTGGACCTACGAAGGACCGCCGCACGTCGGCGCGATGCGCGTCGCCGCCTCGATGCGCGACGTGCACTTCGTGCTGCATGCGCCGCAGGGCGACACCTACGCCGACCTGCTGTTCACCATGATCGAGCGCTTCGACCATCGGCCCCCGGTCAGCTACACGACCTTCCAGGCCCGCGACCTGGGCGGCGAGACCGCCGGCCTGGCCAAGCGGGCGGTGGCCGCGGCGTTCGAGCGCTTCCGCCCCAACCTCATGCTGGTCGGCGAGTCCTGCACCGCCGAGCTGCTGCAGGACCAGGCCGGAACGCTGGGCCAGACGCTGGGCCTGCCGGTACCGGTGGTGCCGCTCGAGCTCAATTCCTACGCCAAGAAGGAGAACTGGGGCGCCGGCGAGACCCTGTACCGGCTGGTGCGCGCGGCGCTGGCCGGACGCGCACCCGGCCCGGCGCCGGCGACGCAGGAGGCGCAGCAGCGTCCGCTGGCCAACATCATCGGACCGACGGCGCTGGGCTTTCGCTGCCGCGACGACATCGTCGAGGTCGACCGCCTGCTGGCCCAGCTGGGCATCGAGGTCAACGCCGTGGTGCCGCTGGGCGCGACGGTCGACGACCTGCGCCGCCTGCCCGACGCCGGCTTCAACCTGTGCCTGTACCCCGAGGTGTCGCGGCCGACCGCGCAGTGGCTGGAACGCCAGTACGGCATGCCGTACACCCGCACCGTGCCGATCGGCCTGAACGCGACGCGCGAATTCATCGCCGAGGTGGCGCAGCTCGCCGGCGTCGACGCGCGCGCCGTGCTCGGCGGCGAGCATCCGGGCCGCGCCGGCCTGGGCGCCTCGCAGTCGCGCGCGCCGTGGTACGCGCGCTCGGTCGACTCGACCTACCTTACCGGCAAGCGCGTCTTCATCTTCGGCGATGCGACCCACGCCATCGCCGCCGCGCGCATCGCCAGCGAAACCATGGGCTTCGAAGTGGTCGGCCTGGGCAGCTATTCGCGCGAATTCGCGCGCGATGTGCGCGAGGCGGCGGCACGCTACGGCGTCGAGCCGCTGATCACCGACGACTACCTCGAGGTCGAGGCGGCAGTGGCCGCGGCGGCGCCCGAGCTGGTCCTGGGCACCCAGATGGAGCGGCACATCGCCAAGCGCATGGGCATCGCCTGCGCCGTCATCTCGACGCCCATGCACGTGCAGGACGTGCCGGCGCGCTACAGCCCGGT
>Ga0075030_100004602_pt1 | contig 12463 bp, 12 predicted proteins | sample LitLauG_LLR_2012_FD_71393 | JGI IMG/M metagenome (GOLD analysis project Ga0075030, IMG submission 71393) | Freshwater sediment microbial communities from Pennsylvania, USA - Little Laurel Run_MetaG_LLR_2012 | ecosystem: Environmental > Aquatic > Freshwater > Creek > Sediment | place: USA... | reverse complement strand
CTTTCCCTCAAGGTAAAGTGTCATTCTTTAGCCGATTTGCCTATCTTCTCCTCTGATTCTTGCCCTACATCCCCGCGGTATACTCCACCCAACAGGGCCGCTCTCTCAGAATGCATTGACACATCAGCCTCTCAGGGCCGCATAATTCGCTCTGGATCAACGCGGGCTTTGCTAGCCCGTGCAGGTCACCCTTCCCGCTGGCATCATTCGTCAAACCGATCCCCATGGCTTCGCGGGTGCGAGATCACGAGAAACCGCACCGGACCCGAAGACGGATTGCGAATCTGGTGACGCTTTCCCGCTAACACGCGAATTCCGCTCCCAGCCGACAGCAGCGTCGTCTGCCCCTCCACCTCCATCAGGACTTCGCCCGTGAGGATGTAGAAGAACTGCTGCGCCTTCTGGTGATGGTGGCGAATCTCGGCAGCCCCTGGCGGCATAAGTTCCTCGATCACGCTGAGCTGCTCATCGTTGACCAGATACCAGGCGTCACAGTCGTCTCCCCAACGGTAGTGCTCGGCGTTTCCCCGGCTCACCAAGCCGGGCAGAACCGATGGAACTTCGTTCGCCATACTTTTTGTCTCCTAAGGATGTTGCGGAAAGACTCGAATTCGGCACCGATTTGAAAGGGCGCGGCTTTTCAGCCGCGCCGTTCAGTCATTCAAAATCAATCGCGCTTTACGCCAGCGGGTCGCCTTTCGCTTGCTGAACGAGTTTTTCCGCAGTCTCCTCAGCACCAGTGTAATCTTGTGGCCATGACGAAGCCCGATCCTTCCCCTGCCGTCGATCCCAAGGGAGAATTGCTGCGCCACACGCTGGCCACCTTGGCCTATCGTGGCGGAAAAGCCGTCCGCAACGCGCCCGCAGGCTTCGCCGACTTTCATGGCGGTAAAGGATTGCGAACGCCAGGACAGATTCTGGCGCACATCGGAGATCTGTTCGACTGGGCCCTGTCGATCGCCATTGGCCAGCAAAAGTGGCAGAACTCCACGCCTCAACCGTGGGAACAAGAGGTATCCAGATTTTTCGACGCGCTGAAGAGGTTCGACGATTTTCTGGCGTCAAGCTATCCCGTGCAGGCGCCCTTGGAAAAACTGTTTCAGGGACCGATTGCCGATGCACTGAGCCATGTTGGCCAGATTGCCATCCTGCGCCGGATGGCAGGGGCGCCTGTGAAGCCCGAGAATTACTATGTCGCCGACATCCAGACGGGCCGCGTAGGCGTCGATCAGTCCACGCCAAAGCGGGAATTCTGACCAAGGAGTGGACTACTCGGAGCGATTCCGATAGAGCGATGCGTCTACGCACTCATTCATCGCCTCCACGTCGAGATCGATCTGCAGGAACTCGGCGGCCCGCCTCCCGATCTCTCTCGGCTGGCTCAACACCTCGCGGTACGGTATGCGCAGCGACTTCACGTAATTCCTGCTGTCGAGCCAGGCGTAAACCTCGCGCAAATGCTTCTCGAAGGCCGCGGCGACAACGGCCGGGTCGGCTCCTTCTCTGAAGGTCCCGCGGCGCCGCAGCATCTGATCCTGGGACGCAATCACTTCCGGCAGCGGACGCTGCATGAACACGACCCGGTAGTCATGGCCCGCAGGCAAGGAAAGCAGGAGCCGCGAGATCACTTTCACCACTTTGCCTTCAGCCTCGGCGATGCAGCCAGGATCACGGGGCAACTGCTTGATGCGCTCCCATTCCAGGTAGCCTCGAGGATTGTCCGTGTCGGCCTGGCGTTCCCCATCGGAGAGGGCCGACATTCCCCCGGCAACCAGCATCTGCATCATGAGTGATGTGCCCGAGCGCGGCAGTCCCGATACGATGGTGATCATGGGTTCCTATGCAAGCACGGAACGGCGGGTCCCCGCGTTGTATTGATTGCGTCCAAGTTTTCCAGAGTAGCAGAGGCGTGGGCAGCATGGTTTCGCTCTTGATTGGCCAGGGGCCTTACTCAGCAGTGTCTTGACAATGTGTTTGAAGATGGACGAGAGTGACGATTTGGTTGCTGCTTGACAGGACGCAGCTTGACCGCGGACTCATCAACTTACTTTTACGAGCTCTCGGTCTGATGTCGGTACAGTCCGAATTCTGATTTCCATTTCGCACTGGTGCTGGTTGAGTTGCTGCACCATTGACTTGGCGACGTCCCGGATTAGGAACAGGCGTTTGGCTTGCTCCGAGCCCACTGGGGCTTCTTTGGTCAGAAGGTCACAGTTGCCGACGATGACCGACGCTTTGTTAATCAGATCATGGGACAACAGACATAAGGGCTGATAGCTTCCTGCCTTTGGCGTCAACATGTTGCCGCTACTTTCTCAATCCTGACTGGCAAGTATCGTCCGGTTTCATTTCGGGAAAGGTGACCGGGATCACATAGGAACGTGATCGAGACCCAATTCGGCGGCTTCAGGACCAAATCGGGAACCTGTTACCTCCAAAAGGGGCTAGCGATCTTTCAGCGGTACCTCGGCTCGGTAGATTGCTTGCCAGCGGCCTTGCCTGAAGATGTAAACCGAACTGCCATTCAGGTGAACCGGGACTTTTTCTCCGCCGCAGGTTGCATACTGCTCGGCTTTGTAGGTCAGAAGATAGACGCCCGTCGCCAGCGGCAGCAGCCCGAAATCCGACAAGGTGTACCCCTGAACGGTGCACGCCTTGGCCGAGTTCTGCTGTTCTTCGAGTTGCTGTTCGCGCAAGAATGTGCCGTACTCGCTCAAGAAAATTCCATTGTCGGGAATGTGGCTCCGGAAGTACGCCAGATCTTTTGACTTCCAGGCCTCGAAGAATCCGTATTCGGTGTGAACCAGTTCCTGTTCCACCGCAACTTTATTCTGCGGCGATTGCGCGCGTGTCGGCCGGATCACAATCAGAAACGCGGCGAGGGCGCAGACGCCAACGAGGGACGTTCTGTAGATATTCATGCAGTCTCGATCCGGCAGGTGAATGCCGGTGGCGAACTTGCCTAGGATACGACAGCGCCGCCTTGGGGAGCCTCTGACGAAGTCGCCGCCCGGGCGCCGGTAGATCTAATCTCTGCGCTCTTGGCGGCCTTTCTTGCCGCCCTTCGTGATTCAAGCCTTTGACTGCGCCGGTGCGATTTACCTCAGAGGTTCCTGAGTCGAGACGCGGACCAACGCTGCTCAGGGCGCTGCCGAGGGGAGTGACGATGCCACATTTTCGGTTACAATGGCCGCATCAGGCCGAATCCGACGGCGTTTTCTTGCCGCGCGAACGAGGGTATGTCCTTTGGCGACGAGCGAGGTGACCACTTCAGCCCAGAATGTTCAGCAACTTCCCAACCACAAGGTAAAGGTCAAAAAGGCCGGGCAGCGAGCCTGCAACGAGAAAGACTCGAAGGGAAAGTTCTGCGGTGGCCACTTAAAGCTCTGGTTCTATAAGACCGACGTGGTCGAGCGCGAATGTGGCGACGTCGAAAAAGCCTGGGGACCGAATGCCGAAGTCTATCGCTGCGAAAACTGCAAGACCCTTTATCTGCCGACTCCGGGCGAGACCAAGGTGAACGTAGCCGGCCAGGGAATGATTTCGGTCTTCGGATTGACGCTGCCTCCGAAGGAAAAATAGCTACTAGCTTCTAGCTGCTAGCTATGCACTTGCTGTGGGAACCCTGGGGACCAGAAGACAGGAGCATTCCTCTTTCGTACCAAAACTTATGCGGCCGGACAATTCGGCCGGCATTGTCCCCACAGTGAGGTTTGCTAGAAGCTAGCAGCTAGTAGCTAAAAGCTGTTTGTCATGCACACTCCCGACCTCATCTACGACTGGAACAAGAACCATCCTCCGGGCCTGAAACCGCCGGGGCCGGTGCTGCTCAACGATGAGAGCTTGCGCGACGGACTGCAGTCGCCGTCGGTGCGCGATCCCTCGATCGCTGAGAAGATTGAAATCCTTCATCTCATGGAAGCGCTGGGGATCGACTCGCTCGATCTCGGACTGCCGGGCGCGGGGCGGCGCGCAGTCGAAGCCGTGACTGCACTGGCCCGCGAGATCGTTGCGCACAAGATGAAAATTCGCGCCAATTGTGCCGCGCGCACACACGAAAATGATATTCGTCCGATTGCGGACGTCGTCCAGAAGACCGGTCTGCGCATCGAGGCCGCGACCTTCATCGGCTCAAGTCCAATTCGCCAGTTCACCGAGGGATGGACCGAAGACTTTCTTCTACACACCACCGAAAAGGCCATCAAATATGCGGTCTCGCTCGGGCTCGATGTCATGTACGTCACCGAAGATACGAGCCGCTCCGATCCCGAAACCGTGAAGCGGCTGTACTCAACCGCCATCAACTGTGGCGCGCGCGCGATCTGCATCTGCGATACGGCCGGGCACGCTACGCCGATGGGTGCGCTGGCGCTGGTGCGGTTCGTGATTGCGGAAGTCGTGAAGCCTTCGGGAGAACAGGTTCGCGTGGATTGGCACGGTCACAGCGACCGCGGCCTCTCCATTGCCAACTCCATAGCCGCGATCATCGCGGGCGCCAATTGCGTACACGGATGTGCCATTGGCCTCGGCGAGCGCGTCGGCAACACGCAGATCGATCAGATGCTGGTCAATCTCAAACTCATGGGCATCGCGCCCTGGGATCAGCAAGACCTGACCAAGCTGAAGGAGTATTGCCAGGCCGTGTCGCGCGCGACCGGCGTGCCGATCCCGAAGAACTACCCGGTGGTCGGTGACGACGCGTTCCGCACCGCAACCGGTGTGCACGCGGCGGCGATCATCAAGGCCTATCACAAGAACGACGTCGTACTGGCGAACACGGTCTACTCAGGAGTGCCCTCGCATGTCTTCGGCCTGGATCAAATCATCGATGTCGGCCCCATGAGCGGGAAGTCCAACGTGCTGTTCTGGCTGGAGCGCCACGGCATCCCGGCGACCGACGAAGCAGTCGATCGTATCTACCAGCGGGCCAAGCAGGGCGACCATACTCTCAGCGAAGCTGAAATTCTGGAGTGCGTGACGAGCGCAGGCAAACTGACATAAGTATCAAAGTCTCGAAAGGTGTCATCCTGAGCGCAGCCGTTTTTCGGGCGGAGCGAAGGATCTCCCCTGAGTGGAGGATTGCGCACAAGTAAGATGTCCGGATCACTACATCACGCTATTCTCGGTGCCGGTGGGGTCGGCGGCCTGATCGGCGCTAGTCTCGCCCACTTCGGCGCTTCCGTGACACTGGTCGTAAAGCGTGAGTCGCTCGATCATTATCCACGGCCACTGCGGCTGGAAAGTCCTTTCGGCAACTTCGAGGTGGCAGTCTCCTGCGCTGCGGAAGTGCCGCCGGTCGACGTGGCGTGGGTTACCGTCAAAGCGACCCAGTTGGAATCGGCGTTGACTGCCTTCACGAATCCCGAGTCGGTGAAAGCGATCGTGCCGCTCCTCAACGGCGTCGACCACCTTGCTTTGCTGCGCTCGAAATATGGCGCGGACCGCGTCATCCCAGCGACCATTGCCGTCGAATCGGAGCGAGTTGCACCGGCGCACATCATCCATCGCTCTCCCTTTGCCCGGCTGAACGTTCTGTCGGCAGGGCGCCCGCTGCTTGCAGACACCATCCAACAGTTTCAGGCCCTCGGTTTCGAATGCCGCTTCATCGACGACGAACCCACTTTGATGTGGAGCAAGCTCGTGTTCCTGGCTGCCTTCGCCCTGACCACCACCGCGTCCGACAAAACCACCGGCGAAATCCTGACCGACCCTTCCTGGAGGGAACTGGGATTGTCCGTGATTCGAGAAGCAAGCGCGGTAGCCGTCGCCGAAGGAGCAAAAATTGATGCCGACGCAGTCATCGCCGGAGTGATGAAAATGCCGGGCAACATGCGCAGTTCCATGCAGAAAGACGTGGCCCAGGGCAAGCCTCCGGAACTCGACGCGATCGCGGGACCGATCCTGCGTGGTGCTCAACGCCACGGGATCGACGTTCCAGCTACGAAGAAGTTGGTCGCGGAGGTCGAGCAGAGAACAAGAGTTTCATAAGTAAGTATGTGGGGACAGCCGCTTCGGCTGTCCAGCGGAGCAAAGCTCCGCTCGGGTTTTGAGTGGTGTGCCGATGCATTGGTCGCCGAAGAATCTCGAACTCATCTGCCAACGGACAACTTCCAGCTTGGAGAATTCTGCCAAGAGAAGACCAGGCAAGCTTCGCTCGCCCGGACAGCCGAGGGCGGCTGTTCCCACATTCATAAGCGTCAATCTCTGACGTCCACATTGCCGCCGGGCGAGTGCGAGAGGGCCAGATTTAGGTCGGGCCCTTCTGTACCTGCCGTTCCCGTCCTAGCCAATCCCCATCCCTTCCCGCCCGTTGTAAACTGACGCATACTCCCATGAGCCCGAATCCCCCGCGCGCGGACATGCCCGAGCTCTCCCTTGCGGCGCAGCAGGACGTGGCGCGCCTGGCGGCTTCGCCCGAGGTGCGGTCGGCGTTCAATTGGTTTCGCTTGCAGGAGCCGCAACTTTCCCACTGGCAAATGGAGATGGCGCGCATACCGGCGCCGCCGTTTGGCGAATCGGCGCGCGGAGAGTGGCTGGCGGAACGATTCCGCGAAGTCGGCCTCGACGATGTCCGCATCGACGACGTGGGCAATATATTCGGCACGCATCCCGGCTTCGGCAAGCGCTACGTCGCTCTCAGCGCGCACATCGACACCGTTTTTCCGGCCAACACGCCGCTGAACATTCGCCAGCAGGGAAGCCGCATCTACGGGCCCGGGGTCTCGGACAATGGCGCAGGCGTGGCGGCGCTGTTGGGGATTGCCGCGCTGCTGCGCGCCGTGCGCGTCCGGCATGCGCTGCCCTTTGTGTTCATCGGCAACGTCGGCGAAGAAGGAGAAGGCGATCTGCGCGGCATGCGCCATATCTTTTCCACGCCGCGATGGAAGGATTCGATCGCCTACAGCCTGGTGCTCGACGGCGCCGGTGCCGACACGATCGTGGCTGAGGCCCTGGGCAGCCGGCGCTTTGAAGTGATCGTACGCGGGCCGGGCGGGCATTCCTGGAGCGATTTCGGCGCGCCCAACCCGATTGTGATCCTGGCCAAGGCGATTGAAGCATTCATAGCGACTCCTGTACCAAACGCGCCGAAGACAACGTTCAACATCGGAGTGATTCGCGGCGGCACTTCGGTGAATTCGATTCCCGAGTCGGCCAGTATGAAGGTCGACATCCGCTCTACTTCCATGACGGAGATGGAGCGGTTGGAACAGTCGCTTCGCCAGGCGCTGAATCGCGCCGTCGAAGACGAGACCATGGCGGCCGAGATGCGCTCGTCCTCGCAGAAACGTCCCGGCGTGAGCTGTGAGGTCGTGGTCATCGGGAACCGTCCCGCGGGCGAATTGCCCGCGGGCGCACGCATTTTGCAAGTGGTGCGCGCGGTCGATGCACAGCTGAGCAACGCGGCCCAAGTCCAGCGCGCTTCGACCGATGCGAATGTTCCATTGTCTCTGGGGCTGGAAGCGGTGGCCATCGGCGGCGGCGGATCCGGTGGCGGCGCGCACACACTGCAGGAGTGGTTCGACTCCAACGGGCGCGAACTCGGATTGAAGCGGATTCTGCTGACCATGCTGGCTCTGGCGGGGGTGGGAGAATGAAGCTGAGTAGGTGGAAGAGCGTCCAGCGCGTCTCCGCGCCACGGTGGAAGAGTGGGCCTTCAGGCCCGTGTAAGGCAAACCAACTCGCACCGGGCTTTAGCCCCCGTGTTTGCATTTCCGCTACACTTGCCATGCTCTCGCCATTCTTTCTCTTCATTGCTCTCCCCGTGCTTTCTTCTGCGCAAGCGACGAACGCAGCTATGCCCAAAGCCGATATCATTTTCATCCACGCCAACGTCTACACCGGTGTGCCGGCTAATACTCAGTTCAGTTCCATTCTGCGGGAAGAGGCCATCGCCGTCCGCGGTGACCGCATCCTGGCAACTGGCAAGACTATTGACTTGGAGAAGCTGAAAGGTCCGCAGACGCAGGTAATCGACCTGGGCGGGCACTTTGTCATGCCCGGATTCAACGACGCTCACCTGCACCTGGACGGTGCCGGCGCCACCAAGCTCAGTGTGGATCTGACAGGCGTGAAGTCGCTCGACGACCTGCGCGCGCGGGTGCAGAAAAAAGTCCAGGAATCGAAAGCCGGTGAGTGGATTCTCGGTGCCGGCTGGGATGAAACGTTGTGGCCGGTCAAAGCGGTTCCTCTGCGCTGGGATCTCGACGAGGTCTCCGGCGGGCATCCGGTGTTTCTGGAACGCATCGACGGCCACATCGCCGTGGCCAATACGCGGGCTCTCCAGTTGGGGAGCATCACGCTGGCCAGCCGCGATCCGCAAGGTGGCCACATCGACCGCAACGAAAATGGCGAACCCACGGGCATTCTGCGGGAGACCGCGCAGCACGCGGTGCGCGCGGTCATTCCCCAAGCCACCCACGATCAGCGGCGGCGGGGACTTGAGCTCGCCCTGGCCGATCTCGCCGAGCATGGGGTGACGTCGGCGCAGGACTATTCCCCAACCTGGGAGAGTTTTCAAATCTACGAAGAGCTGGAAAAAGAGGGCAAGCTTACCGCCCGCATCAGCGAATGGCTGCCCTTCGACGACCCCCTCGAAGAGCTGACCCGCAAACGCAACTCGCACCCGCAGTCAGACTTGATGCTGCACACCGGCATGCTGAAGGGATTCATGGACGGCTCACTGGGATCGCACACGGCGGCGATGCTGGAACCGTATGCCGACGACCCGAAGAACTCCGGTCTAGCTCGATACGAAGCTGCCAAGTTGAATGACATGACCAAAGAGCGCGTGCAGGCTGGATTCCAGGTCGGCTTTCACGCGATCGGCGACAAGGGCGCGCAGATGGCACTGGATGCCTTTGCCGAAGCTGAGAAAGCTGCGCGCGAAGCTCACGTTAGAGGCCCCAACGGCAGCGACGAATTCCGGCTGCGCATCGAGCATGCGCAGGTGACCACGCCCGCAGAGATTGCGCGCTTCAAAGAGTTGAAAGTGATCGCCTCGATGCAGCCCTGTCACCTGTTAACCGACATGCGCTGGGCTCAGGACCGGCTGGGCCCACAGCGGGCGGCCACTTCGTATGCCTGGCTGGCGTTCTTGAACAAGGGAGTGACCCTTGCATTTGGCACAGACTATCCCGTCGAGCCGGTAACGCCGTTCCGCGGGCTCTATGCCGCCGTGACGCGCAAGAGCGAAAACGGCAAGCAGGAATATTTCCCCGAGCAGCGGCTCACCATCGACCAGGCCATCGCTGCCTACACCACGGGTTCGGCATTTGCAGAATTCGAGGAGAAAGAAAAGGGCAAGCTGGTGCCGGGCATGCTGGCGGATTTCGTGGTCCTTGACCGCGATCTGACCGCGTCTTCGCCCGAGAAGATCCTCGGCACAAAAGTGCTGCGTACGGTTGTAGGCGGCAAGACGGCATTCGAAGCCAAGTGACTCGACGGACCTCGTAGAGACGTAGCTCGCTACGTCTCTGCATGCGCAAATGAATCAGCCGGGGACGTCGACGGGCCTGTCTTCCGCAGCGTTGAACGAGTGCCCGGGTTCGATGATGTGCGCAAAGGTCTGCTCGTGGATAGGCAAGACGTAGCGGAGCTACGTCTCCACGACAGCGATTCCACGGTTTGCACCGGATTCCCCGTAATTAACCCAGTCTATTACTGCCGGCGCAGTGGTCTTGTGCGTTTGATCCACTCCTGGATGCGCATCAAACGGTTTGTCCGGTTTGTGCGTCTAATAGTCTATAGGCCGTGAACTGGAGCCAACGTGGCCGCGACGTAGCCGTTCCGGGATTAGCATTTAAACGGGTATAATATAAGGGGTTTGTGAGTTTCGGAGGGAAGTAGACCTATGGATTCGGGCGCAATGTGGGTGCGCATAAAGGCTCATCGCTGGGCCTATACACTGAGTATTCTGGCAACGTTGTCGGTCGGGATTCTGATCGGGACGGTCATCTCCTACGGAGTGAAAGGCAAAGAGGGCGGCCAGAAGAGCGACGCCACCCCGCTGACCCTGCCCTCGCCGCAGCAGATGTCGAATACATTCTCCCAGATCGCGAAACAACTGGAACCGAGTGTGGTCAACATCAACACGGAATCAACCATCAAGAACGTTCAACGTCGTCGCCCCGGCGGTGGCGGGCAGGATGACGACGGCGGCGGCATGGACGACTTCTTCAATCACTTCTTTGGCGGTCCCGGCGGCGGCCAGTTTGGCCAAGGGGAAGGGCCCATCCGCGAGCGCTCGTTGGGTTCGGGCGTGATCGTCGACTCCAAGGGCTACATCGTCACCAACCGGCATGTGGTGGAGAAAGCCGACCGGGTTCGCGTGCGTTTTGAGGATGACCCGCCCGGCGTCCAGCATGATGCCAAGGTTGTCGGCACCGACCAGGAAACCGATCTCGCGGTCATCAAGGTTGACGTAGACCGCGCGTTGCCCGCGGCCAAGATGGGCAATTCCGATAGCATGCAGGTAGGCGACTGGGTACTCGCAGTCGGCAGCCCGTTCGGCTTATCGGAAACAGTTACCGCAGGAATCGTCTCGGCCAAGGGCCGCGACATCGTTCCCGGACGCCAGTTCCAGACGTTCATTCAGACCGATGCCGCCATCAATCCCGGCAACTCTGGCGGACCGCTGGTGAATATGAACGGGGAAGTGATTGGCATTAACACGGCTATTCTGAGCGAGACCAACGCCTACGCGGGCGTGGGATTTGCTTTGCCTTCGAAAACCGTGGTCGACGTTTACAACCAGCTGACTGGGCCGGACCACCGGGTTTCACGCGGTTCCATCGGCATCATGTTTGACGCCGTGGAGAACCCGGCGATCACCCGCGTCTACGGATCGGGCACCGGTGTGACCATCTCCAGCGTGGTGGCGGGCAGCCCCGCCGACCAAGCGGGATTGAAAGTCGGCGACACCATCACCACCGTCGACGGCAAGAAAGTCACCAAGGGTGCCGAACTGGTCGGTGATATCGCCTCGCGCAAGGCGGGATCGAAGGTGCAATTGGGCTTCCTGCGCAACGGCAAGACGCAGGAAACGTCAGTCACCATCGCGGATCGCGCCAAGTTGTTTGCCGCGCGGCTGGGTGAGGATCAGGAGAATGACGACTCCAACACCCCCAAGCAGAGCAAGTTCGGCGTGACGGTGCGCAAGGTCACTCCGGAGATGGCCGATCGCCTCGATATGGGGACGGGAAAGGGAGTGATTGTGCAGGATGTGAAGCCGGGTTCGTTTGCCGAAGATATCAACCTCGGCCGTGGCGACATCGTCCTCGAGATCAACAAGCAGCCGGTGAACAGCGAAGAGGAGTTCTCGCGCATCGAGTCGAACCTAAAGAGCGGTCAGGACGTTGTATTCCTGGTGCGGCAACGAGGTTCGCAGCGGCAGGACGGGACGATCTTCCTGGCCGGTACACTTCCGTAATGTAAGTCACCCCAATTGGAGCTGGCGTTGTGCCCTTTGATCAGGAATTATTAACAATGCCAGCGTCCGATCGGGCTTTTTCTTTTTTGCGCAGTTGAAGTTTTGAAAATTGAGTTTGAAAGGTTGTCTCATCTCTCTCGCGTCTTTTGCGCGAGATGTAGGGATTTCGGCCACGTCGTGCGTTCTGCAGGAAATGGCGCCTTTAGGGCTGAGGGCCGCCCGCGTTTCGGCCATTCGTCTATGACATTGCGTTTGACCAGAATTCGGTGGACGCGAACCGCGGCCGTTTGTGCGCTGATCCTGACCTGTGTCTCTATTCCGGCTGCGAGCGCGCAGCAACAGGGTGCGTCTGCCGATACCGCTAGTCAGAAACCGGCCACCACCAAAGCCAGCCCGCACAAGCGTCACAAGACTACATCTTCTTCTTCATCCAGTTCAGCAAAGTCAGCCAGCACAACGCACAGCGCCGCGACTCCCACCGCAAAACATTCCTCGCGAAAGAAGAAGTCCGCACGCGTGCGGGGGCAGCAGAAGATCGACTCGGAGAGAGCCCGTTCCATTCAAGAGGCCTTGATTCGCGAACATTACCTGAGCGGCGAGCCCACCGGCGCCTGGAACCAGGAGAGCGAAGAAGCCATGCGGCGCTATCAAGGCGACCACGGCTGGCAGACCAAAGAAGTTCCCGATTCAAGAGCGCTGATCAAGCTGGGACTGGGTCCCAGCAAGGATCACTTGCTCAATCCAGAGAGCGCCATGACCACCGCGCCGGACGCTCCGCGAGCTTCATCGCAGAGCGCGGCGCCGACCGATCCGCCGCCCGCTCCGGCTGCGGGCAAGAGCGATCCTTCCAGCCCGCAGTAAATAGAGCTGCACCAGTAAGAGTGCATTCGCCCGCAAGCCTCTTCTTTCTAGTCCCTTACGGACTTCGTCCCCTGTGGTAAATATTGGCTGTAAATAACTGAAAACAATACGCTTATTTCCGCGAGATAAATCGATTGAACTCGCCGCCCGTTGCCTTCGAAAAGGGAACCACAC
>Ga0075030_100004601_pt1 | contig 12463 bp, 12 predicted proteins | sample LitLauG_LLR_2012_FD_71393 | JGI IMG/M metagenome (GOLD analysis project Ga0075030, IMG submission 71393) | Freshwater sediment microbial communities from Pennsylvania, USA - Little Laurel Run_MetaG_LLR_2012 | ecosystem: Environmental > Aquatic > Freshwater > Creek > Sediment | place: USA... | reverse complement strand
CTATCCCACCATCCAGTGGACGAACCGCTCCGGGCGGGGATGGTCGGTGGGTCAGAGCCACATCGACGTCCGTACCGGCGAGATCATTCACGCCGTAGTGCAACTGGATTCGCATCGCATGCGCACCGTGAACAACTATTGGGAATCCGTGATGCCCTCCGGCCGCGATGCCGCCGAGCCGGCGCTGGATACCTTCGCTGCGCTGGATAACCTCGATCCACGAACCAGCGAAGAACAAGTCATGCTGCAACGCCTAGCCCTGCTTACCGGCCACGAGATGGGACATGTGCTTGGTCTGGACCACAACTTCGTGGCCAGCACATTCGGACGCGGGTCGGTGATGGATTACTTCGCGCCGCGCGTGGAGATTCGCGCCGACGGCACAGCCGATCTCTCGGATGCATACATGCAGGGAACGGGGAGCTACGATCGCTTTGCCATCGAGTGGGGCTACAGCCAGGGGAAGGCGGGCAGCAACGCGGAAGAACATGCGCGCCTGGACGCGATCGTAAGAGGCGCCATCGCCAAGGGAATTGCTTGGGGAAACACTGCGGATCCTCGCTGGAATTCCTACGATGACGGGCCCGATCCGGTGACCTGGCTGAAGGAAGTTCTGCCCGTCCGGAATGCGCTGCTGGCGCACTACAGCCCGCGCATGCTGCGGCCGGGCGAGCCCAATTCGATGTTCACTTCGCGGTTGCCTCTCGTCTATCTGTTTCATCGCTACGCACTGGGAGCCGCGATCAATGTGGTGGGCAGCGCCAAAGTGCCGCTCTCCCTGGCGGGCGATGGGCAGCAGCCGATCGTCATCTGGCCGGCAGAGAGTCAGAAAGAGGCCCTGCAACTGGCGCTGGGAGCTTTGAATCCTTCTCAGCTGAACGTTCCGCCGGAAGTCTGGAAGGCGCTGGCGCCACAGGAGAACCGCGATTCGGATGCGGAGCGCTTCGTGTCGTCCGCGGGCTATCTTTTCAGCCCGCAGGATGGAGCGCGCGCCGTGGCTGAAATCGTGGTAGGTGGATTGCTTGATCCCAGGCGTATGCAGAGGCTGGCCGTGATTGCAGAGCAAGACAACCGGTTTCCTTCGCCCGGTAGTGTCGTTTCTGCTCTGGTGACGGCTGCATTTTCTGAGGCTGCCAAAACGGCACCGGAACGAGATCTTGCGGGCGTAGTGCAAACCGAAGTTGCGGAGAGGTTGATGGTGCTGGCGGCGAATTCCGAAGCTACGCCTGAAGTGCGCGCTGTGGCGCTGGCCGGAGTGCGTGAGGTTCAGAATGTGACGAAGAAGAACCCAACCCGCGGTCCGGCGATCGAACAGCTTGATCACGAGATCACTTTGTTCTTGCAGAATCCGGAGCAGAACACGCCGAAGCTGAAATCGTCAGGGGCGCCCCCGGGGCCGCCAGTCTAGTTGGAGAGAAGCAGCAGACAAGAAGTGTCCGCCCCAAACAAATCATGCCGAGTCGGGTCTCTCCGGAGCTCTTCTGATCAGCCCCTTCCCGGTGAGTTCTTTACCTGTCTCAGGCTGCTTGAACTCGAAGCCATAGCGGAGAACATTCCGGCTGCGCACGAGTGCGGTGACGGTGGCTGATTCGAGCGGGAACCTGATCTCCATCTTCACCGTCTCACCGATGAGCAGTCAATGGGAACCACCGTGGAAATCCCGGATTCGCTGATATCCACGGTGCGCCCGGGCGCCAGACCGTCTTTCTGCGAATAAATATTTACGTCAACATCCAGCGCGAACCTCGGGAAGCGGCGAGCCTCGCTCTCGGCTCCACCAGTCTGCAATTGTCGTGTCTCCTCGACCTACTAAGGCTGTATCACGACGGTGGGTCGTTATCGATGGATCGCGGCTGCTCTCCGGTTTTCCGACCAATGTGATCCCAATGTGGTCGCGGGCAACTGGCCCCGCAGGCTTGGAAGCAGGCACGAACCCATTTGACAGAGGATCGCAGAAGAGATCGTTAGTTAGTAGGCCGTAGGTAGGCGAGGAAAAAGCGGCGGGCGAGAGCACCCGCCCTACACGATCTTTTGTGAAGCCGGGTGCCGCGCTTCGTAGGCAGTGATTTCGGCTTCGTGTTTCAGCGTAATTCCGATGTCGTCGAGACCTTCGAGCAGGCAGTGTCGGGTGAAGTCGTCGATCTCGAAGGTGGCGGAGAAGCCGTGGTCATCGTGCACCTTGCGTTGCTCCAGGTCGATGGAGAGGTGGTAGTCATGGTGCTCCGCTACCCGGCGAACGATCTCCTCGACTTCGGCTTCGGTGAGCACGACAGTAAGCACACCATTTTTCACGCAGTTGTTGGCAAAGATATCGGCGAATGATGAAGCGATCACCGCCCGGAAGCCGAAATCTTCCAGGGCCCACACGGCATGTTCGCGCGACGACCCGCAGCCGAAATTCTTCCCGGTCACAAGAACGCTGGCTTCAGCGTGGCGCGGATGGTTCAGCGAGAAAGACGGGTCGTGCGAACCGTCCTTGGTGCGGCGCCAGTCATAGAACAAAAATTTGCCAAAACCGGTACGCTCGATTCGCTTCAGGAATTGCTTGGGGATGATCTGGTCGGTATCGATGTTGGCGCGGTGGAGCGGCGCGACTTTGCCCTTATGTTTGCGGAACGGTTTCATTCGTTCTCCAGACGTGGCGGTGTGCGGGACGCCCTCCTGACAGCCGGCGAGCCTGTCCTGAGCGTAGTCGAAGGAACGCCGACGCTACATTACTACTGAAACTTCCAGTTGCGGATATCTGTGAAATGCCCGGCAATGGCTGCTGCTGCCGCCATCATCGGACTGACCAGGTGGGTGCGTCCGCCTCGTCCCTGCCGGCCTTCAAAATTGCGGTTGCTGGTGGACGCGCACCGCTCCCCGGGTTGCAGGATGTCCGGGTTCATGCCCAGGCACATCGAGCAGCCTGACTCGCGCCACTCGAAACCGGCGTCCTGGAATATCCGGTCGAGACCTTCCTGCTCGGCGGCATGTTTCACGGCTTGCGAACCAGGCACCACCATGGCCCGCACTTTCGCATTTACGTGATGCCCCCGGGCCACGCGAGCAGCGGCGCGCAAATCCTCCAGACGGGAGTTCGTGCAGGAGCCGATGAAAACCCGGTCCACAGGAATTTCGTCAACCCGGGTGCCCGGCACGAGCCCCATGTATTCCAGCATGCGTTCGGCGGCGCGGCGCTCGGTTTCGGTTTTCAGGTCGCTCAACTCTGGAACCCGGCCGCTGACGGCGACGACCATGCCAGGGTTCGTCCCCCAGGTTACGAACGGTGCCAGCTTCGAGGCATCGACTTCGACGACCTTGTCGTAACGCGCCCCCGGATCGGACGGCAGGGTACGCCAGCATGCCAGCGTCTTTTCCCAGTCTCCGTTGTGCGGAGCGAAGCGGCGATTCTTGAGGTAGGCGAAGGTGGTTTCGTCGGGCGCGATCATGCCGGCCCGGGCTCCGGCTTCGATGCTCATGTTGCACAGCGTCATCCGGCCTTCGACGGAAAGCGCGCGGACGGCCTCGCCGGCATATTCGATGACGTGTCCGGTTGCGCCATCGGTTCCGATCTGCCCGATGATGCCCAGTGCCAGGTCTTTTGCAGTCACGCCCTCGGGCAGCGATCCGCGCACGTCGATCAGCATAGTTTTCGGTTTGCGTTGCGGCAGGCACTGCGTGGCCAGCACGTGCTCGACTTCGGACGTGCCGATGCCGAAGGCCAGTGCTCCAAACGCGCCATGCGTACTGGTGTGGCTGTCACCGCAGACAATGGTCATGCCGGGTTGGGTGAGTCCTAGTTCGGGGCCGATGACGTGCACGATGCCCTGGTTGGGCGAGTCCATATCGAACAGCGGAACTCCGAACTCGTTGCAATTTTTTTGCAGGGCCTGGATCTGAAGGGCCGCAATCGGATCGGTGATGGGCGTGCCCCGCGGCTCGGTCGGGATATTGTGGTCGACGGTGGCGACGGTCCGATTGGGCTGGCGCACCCGGCGCCCGGCCGCACGCAAGCCGTCGAAAGCCTGCGGCGACGTGACCTCGTGGACCAGATGCAGGTCTATATAGAGAAGAGGGAGCCGGTCCGGGGGCGAAGAGACGATGTGCTGGTTCCAAACTTTCTCGAATAGGGTTCGCTTTTCAGCCATGAGTATCGGGCTTGCCTGAATAGATATTTTATCAACAATCGGTGTGGGGCGGACACTCTTGTCCGCCGCCTTTGACTTGGACTTTGCATTGAAGACAAGCTCAACCTGTAAGCACACAGCAACGGAGATTCCTACCAAGAATCAACTTCAAAGGCGGCGGACAAGAATGTCCGTCCCACACCAGCCTGCCCCCCACAAGTTTATGAGATTATGATGATCATTCATGATCAATGGGAAACGCATCGCCGTGGTGTTTCCGGCGTATAACGCGGAGAAGACTCTGGCTGCGACTGTGGCGGAGCTACCGGAGTTGGTCGATATCCGCATTCTGGTGGACGATCACAGCTCCGACCGCACCGTCGAAATTGCCGAGAAACTGGGACTGCAATTCTTCGTCCATGACCAGAATTACGGCTATGGGCGCAACCAGCAGACCTGCTATCGCGAGGCCCTGGCTGCAGGTGCGGACGTGGTCATCATGGTGCATCCCGATTACCAGTACACGCCGCTGCTGGTGACGGCCATGGCCAGCATGGTGGCCTACGGGGTCTACGACGTGGTGCTGGGGTCGCGCATCATTGGCGGGCAGGCGCTGCATGGGGGCATGCCATTGTATAAATATGTGGCCAACCGTTTCCTCACCGCATTTGAGAACTTGTTTCTCCGGATCAAGTTGTCGGAGTATCACACCGGCTATCGCGCCTTCAGCCGCAAGGTTTTGCTGGATCTTCCTCTGCTCGAGAACTCGGACGATTTTGTCTTCGACAATGAAGTGCTGGCGCAATGTGTGAATTTTGGCTTCCGTATTGGCGAAGTGTCGTGCCCAACCAAGTATTTCGACGAGGCATCTTCTATCAACTTCAGCCGCAGCGTGACCTACGGTCTCGGGGTGCTCAGGACGACATTGCAGTTTGCTTTGCAAAGAGCGGGGCTGGCGCATTTCCGGATTTTCAGCCCCAAAGGCCGGAAACTAGACCCGGGTTATGCCGGCTACTACGCCCGGGGCGCGGCCGAACCGCCGGGTTAGCAAGCTAGGAGCGGACAAGCTCTTTGATTTGCCGCCTCTGGGTCATTGCGGCTAGCATCTAATTGGAAGACCCATGGCGACTGCCACCACCACCGCGCCGGAACGACGTCCGCCGAAGATGGTGTACGGCGAAGTCCTGAGCTTCGCCTACGAGACTTTCTGCAGCAATAAGGTGCGTTTCGCGCTGACCGCACTGGGCATGGTGATCGGTACTGCCTCCCTGATCCTGGTGGTGACCATCGGCATGACCGGCAAGCAGTATGTGCTGAACCAGATCCAGTCGATCGGCACCAACCAGATTGAGGCTGAATACCAAAGCGGCGGCCAGCGCATCGCCAATGTCACCCCCGACCCGCTCACCATCGACGACATGAATGCCGCAATGGAAGAAGTGCCGGGCATCGTCGCGGCTTCTCCCGTGGTTCCTCTGGGCGAGCGCATTCCCGTGGGCGGAGGCAAGGAGCGAGACATCTCCGTGCTCGGGGTTTTTCCCGACTACAAGATCGTGCGCAACCTGGTGGTCATTACGGGCAGGTTTTTTGACTCCAAGGACGAGCAGGAGCACACCAAAGTCGGAGTGATCACGCAGAAAATGGCCGAGGAGCTCTACGGCTCGCAAGAAGAAGCCATCGGCAAAATCATCAAGCTGAGCGGCCTGCCCTTCACCATCGTAGGCACGTTCCGGGAGCGGGTAGACACCTTTGGACAAACCGAAGTAGTCGATTACACCATGCTGATTCCGTACACGGTCAGCCGCTACTTTACCGACACGCCGAACGTCAAACAGATTTATTTCTCGACCGCCGATGCTTCCATGGTGCAACCGGCCACGGAACAGATCCGGCGGGTCATCAAGAGCCGGCACCGGGCCGAGTCGGTGTACAACGTCATGAATCTCACCCAACTGGTCGTACTGGCGGAGAAGACCGCCAATGCCCTGACCCTGGTGTTACTGCTGGTGGCGGCGGTGGTCCTGCTGGTCAGCGGGATCGGAATCATGAACATCATGCTGGCGACGGTCAGCTCCCGCATCCGCGAGATCGGCATCCGCAAGGCACTGGGCGCGACCAACCGCGAGATACGTTTTCAGTTCCTGGCAGAAGCCATGACAATTTCTCTGGTCGGAGGACTGATCGGCGTAGTCATCGGTTTAGCGATTCCCTATTCGGTGCGCTTTCTCACGGAATACCGTATTCCGATTTCGGGGCTGTCCGCGATTGTGGCCATCCTGGTTTCGTCATTCGTAGGCGTGATCTTTGGGACGGTCCCCGCCACAAGAGCAGCGAAATTGGATCCAGTGGAGAGTTTGAGGTACGAATAGGAAAAAGCTTCTAACTCCTAGCTTCTGGCTTCTAGCGTTTCCGATGCGGCCCTGGCCAGAAGCTAGGAGCTAGCAGCCAGGAGCTGCCTTAAAAACAAAAACGCCGGGCTGGTTTGCCCGGCTCATTCTTGTTACTCACCTCGCGGGAAACGGCTTGGTTCTGAGGTCCCCGTAGATTTCTTACATACTATGGGTCACCGCTTACATCACCAGAGCAAGGCTCTCCAGTTCTTTCTGCAGCACCGGCATGGAGCACCCTGACATCTCAACCCGGCCCACGGCGTCCATGGCTGCTTGGGGCGATACCCCGTAGCCACGGCCCATGAGGAAAACTTGCAGGAGTTCGGCGGCTTCGCGCGAATCGATCAACCCTCCCTGCAGAAGATCGTTTCGCAGAGCCGTCAGTTCCGTACTGGAGAATCGTTCTCTCATGATCGTTATCACCTCCGACCCGCATTTCCTTAGCTATTAGACTCACTGCCTGCCATGAACGTTGCATGCAATTTTGGTGCCGCACTCAAGCCGCTATCTCCATATACGGAAGGAACGGCGGTTTGGTTTCTTAAACCCCTTGCGTTACGGTAAGTTGCAAGGCACCTGAATATTTTGAAGATGTCGGCGACAGTCAGTTTTGTGGCACGAACGGGCCATATCGGGAAATCTCGATCTTGACACGTTGTGTCGTTGTGGGACGAGAAGCGATGACACAATATGGCTTCAGGAGGGATCGGTGACCGCCTCGTCGACCAGCATAATCGGGATGTCGTCCCGGACCGGGTAGACGCGGCGGCACTCGGCGCACTTAAGACTTTGTCCTTCGCTTTTCAGCGCCAGCGGCTTCTTGCAGACGGGGCAGACCAGGATGTCGAGCAGGTCTTGGGGAATCATGGGAGGATTTTACGCCTTTTCTGCCAGGGTGAAAGTAGGAAAAGCTGAACCGCAAAGGGTGCAAAGAAAGGCCGCAAAGATCGCAAAGGAACACCGGGGGATCTTTCTTCTTCGCCTCCTTTTGCGGCGTTCTTTGCGACCTTTGCGGTTAAGCTCTTTTGGCCAGGATAGTTTACGATAAAGCTTCCGTTCCAATTCTCCAGCGGGAGGCGAGGGTTCATGGCTGCCATTATTCTGGACGGCAACAAGATCGCCGCTGAAGTCCGGGCAGAGGTCGCTTCTGAGGTAAAGGACATGGCGGCGGCCGGTCTGCGTCCGGGCCTGGCGGTGATCCTTGTCGGCCACAACCCGGCCTCTGAAATCTATGTTCGCGGAAAAGTGAAGAGTTGTGGAGAAGTGGGCATTTACAGCGAACAACTCACTCCGCCGGACACGATTTCGACTCCCGAGTTGCTGGAGCTGGTCCTCGAATTGAACCGGCGTGATGAGATTGATGGCATCTTGGTGCAGTTGCCTTTACCGGCGCAGATTGATTCCAAGAAGATCCTGATGGCGGTTGATCCCGCCAAGGATGTGGACGGCTTCCACCCGGTCAATGTGGGATTTCTCTCCACCCAGCGCCCCGGGCTCGTGCCTTGCACGCCAGCGGGCATCATGGAGATCCTCAAGCGCAGTCATATTCCAGTTGCGGGTCAGGAGGCTGTGGTGGTGGGGCGCAGCGATATTGTAGGCAAGCCTACCGCCATGCTGCTGATCAACGCCAATGCCACCGTGACCGTCTGCCACTCGAAGACCCGAGATCTTCCCGACGTATGCCGTCGCGCCGATATCTTGGTGGCGGCGATTGGCCGCGCCGGAATGATTACCCGCGACTTCGTGAAACCCGGGGCCACGGTGATTGACGTGGGCATGAACAAGGTGAGTGAGCGGGCCGAGTTTGACCGGCTTTTCGCGGGCAATGCGAAGCGGGAGGAGAGCTTCCGGACGAAAGGTTTAACCCTGGTGGGAGACGCGCATCCGGATGCCGCCGAGGTCGCGGGAGCGATTACGCCCGTGCCCGGAGGGGTGGGCCCGCTGACCATCGCCATGCTGATGGCAAACACCGTGAAGGCGGCCAAGATGCGGAGGGGTTCGCGCACCCCCGCCCGGGCTGCGGAGCATGCCCGAAGTGCTTAAGGTCGGGTTGACCGGTGGCATCGCCGTGGGCAAGTCGGTCGTGGGCGAAATGTTTGCCGCCCTGGGGGCGCATGTCATCCAGGCCGACGAGATCGCCCACCAGCTCATGCAGCCGGGCCAGGCGGTCTATCAGGAGGTTGTGGGTCGTTTCGGCTCCGGAATCCTGCATCCGGATGGCAGCGTGAACCGTGCCCGTCTGGCGGAACTCGCCTTCGGCGCCCCCGATAAGCCTTCCCGCGTCCAGGAGCTGAATCAGATCGTCCATCCGGCCGTGATCGGCCGGCAAGAGGAGTGGATGGCGGAGGTGGGCCATCGCGATCCCCACGCCATTGCCCTGGTGGAGGCAGCGCTCATTCTCGAGGCCGGAATGGGGAAGAGCTTCGATCGCCTTGTTGTCGTCACCTGCCAGCCCGAGCAGCGTATCGTCCGTTGGGCCCAGCGTTTGAAAGTGGATCAGGAAACAGCGCGCCGCGAAGTAACCCGCCGCATGGCGGCCCAAATGCCGGATCAAGAGAAGATCAAAGCTGCCGATTACGTGATCGACAACTCGGGATCGCTGGATGAAACCGCTCGGCAGGTGAAGACGATTTACGCCGAGTTGGAGAAGGCAGCGGCGGAGTAGCGAGGTGGGGCAGGAACCACGTGGGGACAGCCGCCCCCGGCTGTCCAGTCGAGCGGAGCTCGACAGTGTTTTGACAAGACCAGGACTGCGGAGCTTCGCTCCGCCGGACAGCCGGGGGTGGTTGTCCCACGAGGTTCTTGCCCCTTAGCGAGATTTAGAATCAGATGAAATCGGTGATGGAAGGTTCTGCACTATGAAGCTGCTGCGTCCCGTTCTGCTGGCTGTGCTTTTTGCCGGCGTGTTCTACTACTTCACTACCTACCGTTCCACCTCGATGCATCCTGCGAACTGGTTCGGGCGTCCCCTCAACAAGGTGGAGATTACCGAAGCCGCTAGCACCGAGCCCTTTGATGCCGAGGAGCAGAACAACATCGGCGTCTATCGCAAGAACATCGATTCGGTGGTGAACATCACTTCGCGCGCCGTGACCTTCGACTTCTTCTATGGCCTGGTGCCCCAGGAGGGACAAGGCTCGGGGTTCATTATCGACAAAGAAGGTCACGTGCTGACCAACTATCACGTGATCGCTGAGGCCCGCCAGGTGGAAGTGACGCTGCACAACCGCAAAAAGTACCGGGCCACGGTGGTGGGGACCGACCGCTCTCACGATCTGGCGGTGATTCAGATCAAAGGTCCGGGACTGACGCCCATGGTGCTCGGCGACTCGCGCAATTTGCAGGTCGGGCAAAAAGTTTACGCCATCGGCAACCCCTTCGGCCTTTCCGGGACCATGACCCGCGGCATCATCAGCTCGATCCGCCCGGTACAAGAGCCTGATGGATTGCAGATCGATGAAGCCATTCAGACGGACGCGGCGATCAACCCCGGAAATTCCGGCGGCCCGTTGCTGAACTGGCATGGCGAGGTGATCGGCATCAACACGCTGATCGCTTCCAGCGTGGGACAGAGCGCGGGGATTGGCTTTGCCATTCCCGTGAACACCGCCAAAGCGGTCCTGAATGACTTGATGACTGTGGGCCGGGTACGGCGTCCGGCGCTGGGAGTGCGAACGATTCCGATTACGCCCGAGCTGGCTGACCAGCTAGGGCTGGCGGCCGATAGCGGATTGCTGATCGTGCAAGTGGTGTCCGGTGGCGCCGCCGACCGAGCCGGCCTGCACGGCGGCACCGAGCGGGCCTATCTCGGCAATATGCCAATCATGGTGGGCGGCGACCTCATCGTGGCCATCGATGGCCAGGATGTTCAAGACCAGCAGGACCTCAGCCAGGTCATGAATAATCACCGGGCGGGCGACACGGTGCGGATCACGATCTATCGCGCAAAGAAGAAGATGGATGTGAGTGTGACGCTGGGCGAGTCGCGGGAGCAGGGGTGAGCGGGAACGCGCTCTTGATTGGGGTCGTCGAAGGCAATTGAAATCCCGGAGAGCAGGGCTTCAGGTTGCAGGGCTTTTGGGGTGGAGCAGGCCTTCGGTCCTGCATTCTGAGGCTGGCATTGAATGGGCTTCAGCCCCTGAGGTTCGCTTCTGCGGCCGCGACCAGCCAAAACGCAGGCGCGCTAGAGCGCGACTGCGTTTTCAGCGTCTAGCGGCACGAGTGAACTCGTACCCTTCCCGAGCCGTCACGAACCACCCGTTCTCGCGCCGCCGGTCAGGCCGCTGAGTTAGATCCAGTTGTCCAAGGAAAAAATGAGTGTTGAATCCATCCGCCGCCTCTGCCTCTCCTTCCCGCATGCGACCGAGAACCTGCAATGGGGAGACGACCTCTGCTTCAAAGTGGGGGGAAAGATTTTTGCCCTGCTGTCCTTGAGTTCGCTGCCGCAGCGGCTCATGTTCAAGTGCACACCGGAAAAATTTGCCGAACTGGTGGAGCAGGAAGACATTGTTCCGGCACCGTATGTCGGGCGCTACAAATGGGTGTCCCTCGAGCGGTTGGATGTCCTGCCCTGGATCGAGGTGAAAGACTTAATTGAGCAGTCGTACCAGATGGTGGCGGCGAAGGCCAAGCTTGTCAGGACCAACCCTGTCAGAGGAAGGTCAACCAACCGCCGGCACTCCAGCGCTCGCCGCGCCAAGAAGGGTTGATGTAAACCCGCGAGTGCGCTCACCAGTACATTACGGCTGGAACGGTGCTGCGGGTAGTGCTCGAAACCGACTCGAGGCAGGTGCTTTCAGCTAGTGTCTGACGAAGCCTCCAAGCACATCTTGCAGCGTATGCGCGATCATTCCCGGGCGCACGCTGCGACACCCGTAAGCCAGAATACCGCTCATCGCTCCCATCACTCCGATCAGCGAAGCCCGGGCCCAGCCCTGATAGGAGTGAGCCGCGCCGAACGCCAGGGCGGGAAAAAAGATGCCAGCCGGGACACTCTTGGTCAGCGCCATGAATTGTTTCTGTAAGTAACCCCGGTAGACAGCTTCCTCGCAAATACCGGTCGTGACGGAGAGCACGACCGAGAGCGCCATCTCGACCTTTCTCTGTGGAAGAAGGAACTGGGTGGCTTATCGCCCGTGTTGCCATGAGGACCGAGGATCGAAGTGACCATGATGGATGCAATCAGGAATAGCAGCCCGATTCCGCCGTCCCGGAGAAACTGACGGCCGGAACGCCAACGGCCCCCCTAGCACTGCGAACAACGATGAGCCATTCAGCCATACCCCAACGAGCACCACTCCGAGCACCAGCCATTCGAACAAGATAGTGCGCTCATAGATCTTCACGCGATCCGGATTCAGCACGGCGCGCGTCTGATCCGCGCCCAGCTTTCCCCAGTATGCCAAGGCCGCGATCAAGGCAAGTATGAACACCGTATGCCACGGTGCGGCCACGCGACGAAAGCTATCCGACCGTGGTTCCGCTGCCATTTCAGTTTCGATGAAGAGCTCCTCGCCGCATACCGATGCAGGTGACCCGCAGCCGCTTCAGAGTACTGGCTGCGGTATTTGGGCGCATGACCGGCAGATAGGTCACATGTACTCCAATCTGTTGATGATTTGACTCCCACTCTCCCGCTGGGCTAGCCTCTAGCTGTCCCAACCTCATGCGATCTCATTGCAAGTTATTCATTCTGCTGCTCTTGATATCAGGCGCCCCGCGAGGTTTCGGAGCGCGTCTGGTTCCGGTCGAGGCCCCTCGGGCCATGGTGGCCAGTGTTCGAGCGTCGGCCTCGCGGGCCGGAGTGCAAATAATGAAGGCGGGCGGGAACGCCGTCGACGCTGCCGTAGCCGTCGGTTTTGCGTTGGCGGTGGTGCATCCGCAGGCGGGAAATTTGGGTGGCGGCGGCTTCATGTTGATTCGCCTGGCGGATGGCAAGACGCATTTCATTGATTACCGTGAGAA